>Ga0302321_100000405_pt1 | contig 37664 bp, 30 predicted proteins | sample Fen_T0_1_FD_202505 | JGI IMG/M metagenome (GOLD analysis project Ga0302321, IMG submission 202505) | Peat permafrost microbial communities from Stordalen Mire near Abisko, Sweden - Fen_T0_1 | ecosystem: Environmental > Terrestrial > Soil > Wetlands > Permafrost | place: Sweden: Abisko... | reverse complement strand
GCGATGGTCGGGCTCGCCGACGAGCCGGGCTACCCCCACGAGGCCAAGATCGACTTCGTCGACAACCGCATCGATCCGGCGACCGGCACGATCCGCGTCCGCGCCGTGCTCGCCAACCCCGACCGCCGGTTCACCCCGGGGCTCTACGCCCGGGTCCGGGTCAACACCGACGCCGCGGTCCGCGCGATCCTGATCGACGACAAGGCGATCCTGACCGATCAGGACCGCAAGTTCGTCTACGCGCTCGACAAGGGCGACGTCGCCGTGCGCCGCGACGTCAAGCTCGGCCGCATCGTCGACGGCCTGCGCGTCATCAAGGACGGCCTCCGCGCCGAGGATCGCGTGATCGTCCGCGGCATGCAAAAGCTCATGCCGGGCATGAAGGTCACCGTCGAGGCGCCCCCGGCCGGAGCGCCGATATGAACATCTCCCGATTCTTCATCGACCGCCCGATCTTCGCGGCGGTGCTCTCGATCGTCATCTTCGTCGCGGGCCTGATCGCGATCCCGCTCTTGCCGGTGAGCGAGTACCCCGAGGTGGTGCCGCCGACCGTGCAGGTCCGCGCGTCGTACCCGGGCGCGAACCCCAAGATCCTGTCCGAGACCGTCGCCGCGCCGCTCGAGGACGCGATCAACGGCGTCGAGCACATGATGTACATGAAGTCGGTCGCGAGCAGCGACGGCCAGGTCGTCATGACGATCTCGTTCGAGGCCGGCACCAACATCGACATCGCGCAGGTCGCGGTGCAAAACCGCGTGTCCCAGGCGCTGCCGCGGCTCCCCGACGCCGTGCGCGCCCAGGGCGTGGTGACCCAGAAGCAGGCGCCCAACCTCACGATGGTGGTCCACCTGCTGTCGCCCGACGGCCGCTACGACTCGACCTACCTTCGCAACTACGCCACGCTGCACGTCCGCGACGAGCTGAACCGGCTGAGCGGGGTCGGCGACGTCAACATCTTCGGCTCCGGCGACTACGCGATGCGGATCTGGCTCGACCCGAGCAAGCTCGCCGCGCGCGGGCTGATCCCGGGCGACGTCGTCCGCGCCATCCGCGAGCAGAACGTCCAGGTCTCGGCCGGCCAGCTCGGCGCACCGCCGACGCCGGTCAAGTCCGACTTTCTGCTCTCGATCAACGCGTCGGGCCGGCTCATCACCGAGGCCGAGTTCGCCGACATCGTGATCCGCACCGGCGCCAACGGCGAGATCACGCGGCTGGGCGACGTCGCCCGGCTCGAGCTCGGCGCGTCGAGCTACTCGCTGCGCGCGCTGCTCGATAACCAGCAGGCGGTCGGCCTCGGCGTGTTCCAGGCGCCAGGCTCCAACGTCGTCGATCTATCCCACCGGATCCGCGGCAAGATGGCCGAGCTCGCCAAGGCGTTCCCCGAGGGCATGGCGTGGTCGGCGGTCTATGACCCCACGGTGTTCGTCCAGGAGTCGATCCACTCGGTGGTCGAGACCCTGTTCGAGGCCGCGCTCCTGGTCGTCATCGTCGTGATCCTGTTCCTCCAGACCTGGCGCGCGTCGGTGATCCCGCTGCTCGCCGTGCCGGTCTCGATCATCGGCACGTTCGCGGTGCTGATGGCGCTCGGCTTCACGATCAACACGCTCACGCTGTTCGGGCTGGTGCTCGCGATCGGCATCGTCGTCGACGACGCGATCGTCGTGGTCGAGAACGTCGAGCGCAGCATCGAGGCCGGGCTCGAACCCCACGCCGCCGCACGCCAGGCCATGCGCGAGGTGTCCGGCCCGATCATCGCCGTGGCGCTCGTGCTGTGCGCGGTGTTCGTGCCGATGACGTTCATGGCCGGGCTGACCGGCCAGTTCTTCCGCCAGTTCGCCGCGACGATCGCGATCTCCACGGTGATCTCGGCGATCAACTCGCTCACGCTGTCGCCCGCGCTCGCCGCCCGCTTGCTCCGCGGCCACGGCGCGCCGCGCGATCTGCTGACCCGGATCATCGATCGGCTGTTCGGCTGGCTGTTCCGGGCGTTCAACTACGTGTTCAAGCGCGGCACCTCGGGCTACGCGCGGGCCGTCGGCTCGTCGGTCCGCCACCGCCGCGGCGCGTTCGTGGTCTACGCGATCGCGATCGGCCTCGCGGTGCTCGCGTTCCGCGCGGTGCCCGGCGGGTTCGTCCCGACCCAGGACAAGATGTACCTGATCGGCATCGCGCGGCTGCCCGAGGGCGCCTCGCTCGATCGCACCGAGACCGTGGTCCGCGAGATGACGCAGCTGGCGCTCTCGACCAAGGGCGTCACCCACGCGATCGAGTTCCCCGGGCTCAACGCGGTGCACTTCACCAACACGCCCAACACCGCGACGGTGTTCATCACGCTCGATGGCGCGGAGGAGCGCGAGCACACCGCGCCGCAGATCGCCGGTGAGCTCTCGGGCAAGTTCTCGACCATCAAGGACGCCTTCGCGTTCGCGATCATGCCGCCGCCGATCCTCGGCATCGGCACGGGCGCCGGGTTCTCGGTCTACGTCCAGGACCGCGCCGACCGCGGCTCGGCCGAGCTCGGCGGCGCGGTGATGGGGCTCGCCGGGGCGCTCGCCAAGACCCCCGGGTTCCTCCCGGCGTTCACGTCGTTCCAGCCCAACGTGCCGCAGCTCGATCTGAAGATCGACCGGACCAAGGCCAAGATGCAGGGCGTCGCCCTGAGCGATCTGTTCGAGACCCTCCAGGTGTATCTCGGCTCGGCCTACGTCAACGACTTCAACCGGTTCGGTCGCACCTACCAGGTGATCGCGCAGGCCGACGGCGGCTTCCGCACCCACGTCGAGCAGATCTCCGACATGAAGACCCGCAACACCGATGGCCAGATGGTGCCGATCGGCAGCGTGGTCGATGTCGACCAATCCTACGGCCCCGATCCGGTGGTGCGCTACAACGGCTTCCCGGCGGCCGATCTGGTCGGCGCTGCCGATCCGTCCAAGCTGTCGTCGGCCGAGGCGATCGCCGCGATCGAGCGGATCGCCCCGGGCGTGCTGCCCTCGGGCTTCAGCATCCAGTGGACCGACCTCAGCTACCAGCAGGTCAGCGAGGGCAGCGCCAACCTGGTCGTGTTTCCGATCGCCCTGCTGCTGGTCTTCCTGGTGCTCGCGGCGCTCTACGAGAGCTGGATCCTCCCGCTGGCGATCCTCTTGATCGTTCCGCTGTGCCTGCTGGCCGCGCTCATCGGCGTCAAGCTGACCGGCGGCGACCGCAACGTGTTCGTCCAGATCGGCCTGGTCGTGCTCATGGGCCTGGCGACCAAGAACGCGATCCTGATCGTCGAGTTCGCTCGCGAGCTCGAGCACCAGGGCCGCACGATCGTCGAGGCCGCCATCGAGGCGGCGCGGCTCCGCCTGCGCCCGATCGTCATGACGTCGCTCGCGTTCATCGCCGGCGTCGTGCCGCTGATGATCTCGGTCGGCGCGGGCGCGGAGATCCGCCGCGCCATGGGCGTCACGGTGTTCGCCGGCATGATCGGCGTGACGCTCTCGGGGCTGGTCCTGACGCCGGTGTTCTACGTCGCGCTGCGCACGCTGGTCACCCGGCGGGTCCAGATCGACCGGGCCGCGCCACCGCGCGATCCCGAGCCGGCCGCGCACACCTGACGAGAGCACGAGGGGCGAACGCGCGCGTCACGGCGGCTCCTGGCGCAGCAGCAGGATGGCATTGGCGTCGCAGATCACGAGCCGGTCGCCGGTGATCGCGAGCCCGCGCGGGTGGCCGAGCCGGGGTGCGCGGCCGAGCAGGATCCCGGTCACGCCGGCGGTCCCCGCCAGGGTCGTCGTGACGCCGGAAGGCGTGATCTTGCGGATCGTCGATTCGTGACTCTCGGCGACGTAGACGTTGCCGGCGCCATCGACCGCCAGCCCGGCGGGCGCCGTGAACCGCGCCGCCGGGCCCGCGCCGTCCGCGCGGCCGGTCAGGCCCGCGGTGCCGGCCAAGGTCGTCACCACGCCAGCGGCGGTGACCTTGCGAATCGTGTAGTTGTTCTCGTCGGCCACGTAGAGGTTGTCCGCGCCGTCGATCGCCACGCTGCCGGGAAAGTAGAACCGCGCCGCGGCCCCCGTGCCATCCGCGCTGCCCATCATGCCGGCGGTGCCGGCCAGCGTGGTGACCCCGCCATCCGGGGCGATCTTGCGGATCGAATGGTTATTCTGGTCAGTGACATAGAGGTTGCCGGCGCGATCTGCGGCGATCCCGGCCGGCGCGTCGAAGCGCGCGGCGCTGCCGAGGCCGTCCGTGCGACCGGCCCGCCCGGCGACCCCCGCGATGGTCGTCACGAGTCCGTCTGGCGTGATCTTGCGGATCGTGTCGTTCTCGGTGTCCGCCACGTAGACATTGCCGGCGCCGTCCACCGCGACGCCGCCGGGATCGCTGAACCGCGCGGCCGGGCCCACGCCATCCGCCGCGCCAGGCAGCTCCGCCGTGCCCGCGAGCGTGACCGTGTCCCCGGCGGCGGTGATCTTGCGAATCGTGAAGTTCTCGGTATCGGCGACGTAGGTGATGCCGGCGCGGTCGACCGCCACCCCCGAGGGCCGGTCGAACCGCGCCTGGGCGCCCGCGCCATCGGTGCCGCCGGTGAGCCCCGGCGCACCCGCCAGCGTGGTGACGACGCCGGCGCGGGTGATCTTGCGCAGGACGCTATTATTCATGTCCGCGACATAGAGATTGCCGTCGCCATCGACCGCCACGCCCGCCGGGCTGTTGAACCGCGCCGCCGCGCCCGTGCCGTCGGCAGCGCCGGCGAGCCCGGCGGTACCGGCCAAGGTCGCCGTCGCGCCGGCCGGCGTGATCGTGCGGATGACGTGGTTGTTCTGGTCCGCGACGTAGACATTGCCGTCCTGGTCGACCGCCACACCCGCCGGGGCGTCGAACCGCGCCGCCTCGCCCACTCCGTCGGCGCTGCCGGTCACGCCCGCGGTACCGGCCAAGGTCGTCGTCACCCCGGCCGGCGTGACCTTGCGGAGGGTGTGATTGCCCTGATCGGCGACGTAGACATTGCCGTCCTGGTCGACGGTCACACCGAACGGCAAGTTGAACCGCGCCGCGGCCCCCGTGCCATCCGCGGCGCCGGCGGCGCCGGGCGTGCCGGCCAGCGTGGTCACGACGCCGGCCGCGGTGACCTTGCGGAGGATGGAGTTCGTGCGGTCAGCGACGTAGACATTGCCCTCCCGATCGACCGCCGCGCCGGTCGGAAACCGGAACCGCGCCGCGCTGCCCGCGCCGTCCGCGCTGCCCGTGACACCAGCGGCGCCCGCGAGCGTCGTGACCACGCCGTCGCTGGTGATCTCGCGGATCGTGGAGTTATTGGTGTCCACCACGTACACGTTGCCGGCGGCGTCGACCGCCACGCCCGCCGGAAAGCTGAACCGGGCCTCCGCCGCGCTGCCATCGGCGGCGCCGAACACGCCCGCGGCGCCGGCGAACGCCGTGACCGCCCCTGCGGGGCTGACCTTGCGAATGAAGTCGTTGACCTGATCGGCCACGTACACGTTGCCGAGGCGATCGACGGCCACCCCCGTCGGACCGCTGAACGCCGCGGCCGGTCCGACGCCATCGACGTTGCCGGGGCCCCCGAGATCGCCGGCCAGCAGCTCGAGCTCGAGCCGCGGCTGCGGTGCGCCGTCGATGATCGCGCCGTCGGTCAGCGCGCCGTCGCCATCGACGCTGCCGCCGTCGGCACCAGGTGACAGCCGCGGTGCGTCGCACGACGCCACCCCCGCGACGACGAGGTACGCGCCAAGCCCTGTCCACACGTTTCGCACTGCTGGAAACCCGGCTTTCCCCCGCCCGTGGCGGGTCTCGCATGAACCGAGCGGCGTGCCGCCCTCCGATCGGCCGCTCGGCCCGTGCACGTTGTCACGATCTCCGTGCCTCGCACGCAATACCACGATCAGGCGTCGCGGTCCCGCGGTTGCCAGTGCCGCACAATGCGGCGCTGCCGCGACGCAAGCATCGAGATCGTCCGTGACACGAGCGCGGCGCGAGCGCGGCGCTACTTGGCTGCGGTCTGCACAGCGGGGGTCCGGGCAGCCGGGGCCCGCACGATCACCTGCGACGGGATCTTGGTCCGGAGCAGCACGCGATTCAGGTACTTGATATATTCGTTCTGGTACGCCGCCGACCCGCTCAGGTAGCCCTGCGCGACGAGGATGTTCGAGGTCAGGTCGGTCGTCGCCGGTCGCAGGTTGTACACCTTCGTGAACTCATCGGCCTTCGCGATCGACACGATCGGATCCCGCTTGCCGCTATCGCGCACGAGCGATTCGCCCACGATCAGGTCCTGCGCCTGCTTGATCACGCCTGCGCTCGTCACCAGCGGGTGCTCGTTGGTCACGCGCAGCGAGCCCCCCGACTTCATGCGAAGCGTGAGGATCTGCTGGTTCGCCGGCGCGATATCCACCGTCCAGCGGCCGACCTGGTTCGCCATGAACTTCAGCGAGTCGAAGGTCGCGTCCGGCGCGAGCGTGGTGAGCGTGCGCTCGGCCGATGCTTGCGCCTTGGCGACCGGGACCAGCTTGTCCCCCATCAGGATCTCCTGCTCCGGGCTATAGCACCCAGCCTCGCACAGCGCGGCGACGGAGATCCCGGCCGGCAACTCGAGCAGGTTCGTGTACCCGAGCGTCGCGATCCCGGTCGCCGTGGTCGCGTGCCAGGTCGCGTTGTTGGGCCCCGGCCCCACCCAGATGTCGCCGGCGGCGGTCGCGTACACCGGATACAGATCGGTATCGAACTGCGTGGCGTACGTCTCGACGTCGGTGTTGAACGTGCTCAGCCAGAATCGCCGCGCGTTCGGGAGATTGCCGGCGCCGTACGCCCAGTACGCGAACGCGCTCTCCGCCCACTCGAACCGGCCGTATCCCGTTCGGCCCTGCGGGTTCGCGGCTTGATCCGACGGGTGACCGAACAGCTGATCCGCGGCGCAGCGGAAGTATGTAGGATTGAAGACGTCGGCGCGCGACTCGCCTGCCGATGCCCCCAATAAACCCAACGCCACAATTGCAAACCTCTTCATGCGTATCTCCCTTTTCTCGATGGTTCTTGGAACTGCATGTCGTCGTGGACTTCCCGCAACTACACAAAGGACGCACAAGCACGCGTTGACCGGTCGTCAACCGAGCTTGTCTTGCGCTCGCTCGGGCGGGGCCTTGCCCGCGCGCCCCCGCCCGGGATGGCCCTCCGCGCGAACCTCCTGGCGATCCACGTAGCCGAGCGCAGGTAGGCGCCGCGCGCGCCGATCAGTGAAGCTCGTCGGCCGACCGCGCGGCCATCTCTCGATCGTAGGTCTCCTTGGCATACGCCAGCAGCGGCTCCACGGTGCTCCCCTTCGCGTGGTCCGCGACCACCGCCGCGCGATCCGGCGACCGGTGGAGCATCTGCATGTACAGCTCCACCTTGTCGCCGGCGAGTGACTGGGCCAGATCCTCGGGAGCGCCGGAGGTGATGTTGTCCGCGAACACGACGCTCTCGATCGCGTCCATCACCGCCCCGCGCGACGGGTTGTCGGCCCAGTTGATGGCGTCGGCGAGGAACTCGACCGCCACCATCCGCTTGGCCTCCGCGTCCTTCGCGTACGCGGTCTCGGCCGCGAGCAAGTAGTCCCTGATCGTCTGGATGAGCTCCGGGTCGGACAGCATCGCGTGGAGGTTACTGCGCTCCTCCGCGGTCGGGATGACCTTCTGCTCGAGTCCGTAGTACTGCGCCAGATCCGGATTGTCATCGAGCACCCGCTGCATCGCCGGCGGCAACCGCGCCGCGGAGAACGCGGGGCGCTGCGGCGCCACCGCGAGGTCCGGCGCGGCCGCGGCGCGCTTGCCAGGCTCGGTGCCGGCAGCGACCGCGGGGCGGCTCGGCGCTGGCGCCTGCGCCGGATCCTCGCCCGGCGAAGCCCCACGCAGATAGACCAGGACGACGACGGCCACCACCACCACCACGACCACCACCGCCCAGCCCGCGCGACGATCGACATTCCGCATACGCCTCATCTCCTCCTGCGCAGATCACCCCGCGCGACCGGTCCAGCAATCACAACCCACGCCCGCGAAGCCTGTTCCCGAGCTCCTCGCTGCGGCCGCCATCCTATTCATATCAACGCATACCTGTCAACCGCGGTTGTGACGTGTGGCCGAAACTAACTACCATCCAGACGAGATCGTATATGGTGCCGCGATTTGCTACGCAGCCGCGTGCCGCAGCGATTTGCGGCGGCGCCGGCAATCACACAGATCGACGATGCAGATACTACACATCAATGACACCCGGCCACACGATGACACGCCGGCGACGCGTCACTGACACGCGATCGACGCGTCGAACGGCCGGGTTGAATTACCGAGCCTTACAGGTCCCACTCACCCGGCGCACCCGGCGCCCGGCGCTGCCCGGCTCACAACGACAGGATGAACGCCTCGACGTTGGCCTGATCCGCCACGCTGAGTGCGTTGAAGTTGGCCTTCGCCGTCGCCGCCTGATTGCCGTGGCGCGCGATCGCGTTGCCGATCGTCAAGCTCGCGCCATCGTGCATGAACCGCGTGCGCGTGCCGATGCCCCACAACGGCGCGGTCCGCAGCTGGTTGCGCGTGTTCTGGCCACCATTCTGCACGATGCCATCGCCCGTGCCGACGTCGTGCAGCAGAAAGTCGCCCCACGGATGAATGTTCTTGTCGCCGAGCGCCGCCGGTACGGTGAACGCTCCGCCGTTGACGACCGTGCCCGCCGGCGCGGTCGCGATCGAGGCGACGTGGCAGACCGCGCAGCCGGCGTTGACGAACGCCGTCTGGCCGGCGTTCACCGCCGCGGTGATCGGGCCGCGCGGCGGCGCCTTCAGCGAGCGCATCAAGAACGTGAACGCATCGATATCATTGGCAGTATCCTCGGGGTCGGCCTTGCCATCGAACGGGCCGCCCTGGACCACCACGCCATTGGAGGTGTCCTCCGTGGGGAACAGTCTGTTGGTCACGCCCATCTCGTTCACATAGGCATCCCCCGCGAACGACAGCAGGCTGGCGTGCTGGTCCTTCCAGCCGAACCGACCACCGCGCAGCGCGCCGCCGGCCTCGATGACCGCGACCTGGATCAGCGCGCCGCGCTGCGCCAGCGGCTGGCCGCCGGCGATCGCGATCAACGTGTCGTTGTCGATCGCCTCGACGTAGCCATCGCCCGCGAGGCTCAGCGTGAGCCGCAACGCCTGGATCTCGTTGCCGGCGAGCACGTGCTCCTGGATCGAGCGGTCGTTCGCGCGGTCGTGGATCAGCGAACCGCCGGGGGGATCGATGAACCGGATGCCATCGAAGTGGCCGGCCCGCAGCTCGGTGATCTGACTGGCGGTGCCCGCGGCGCTGCGCGGGCTCTCATGGCAGCTGATGCACGAGGTATTGTTGAACACCGGGCCGATCCCGTCCTCGAAGGCCTCGACCTCGGAGAACGTATCGCGCGCGGCGTCCATCGCGGCTTGCAGATCGGCGTGCGACAGGTTGTTGGGATTGAACCCGTTGGTCAGATTGTCGAATCCGGTCGGCGCCTCCGTGATCGGATTGACGCGCGGCCCGGTGGCCTCGGCGCTGATCACGACGCCGACCGCGGGATCGGCAGAGGGCTCGGGCCCGGCGCCTTCGCCCGGCAGCGAGCACGAGGCGAGCAGCCACGAGGTCGGCAATAGCAGAGATGCGGTCATGAGCGATTTCATTCACATGCTCCTAGTTTCGGGTCCCACGCGGGTGCGGGGCTGCGTCCGGCCACATGCGAACGCAGCGCCACGGCCCCCGACACGCAATGGACCGTAATGGAGAACGTTTGACATTGTCAATCTCGCGATCGTAATAATACCGAACAATGCAACCATGAGATAATCGACAATCAATCCATCGATCGACATGACTGGCAGTTTCGCGGTCGGGCGGCGCGCGCGCGGAGATCAACCTCTCTCCGTGCGCGCCGCGTTCGCGTCGCCCCGGCTCCCCGGGCCTCCGTGCCGCGTCCGATCCGGACGCCCGGGGGCTCCGTCTCGCGGACGCGGCCGCGGTCCACGTCCCCCCCCCTGCCCACAGCGCCGCGATCGAAGGCGGCGCTTTCGCGCTACGCCTTGAGCTTGTAGCCGGTCTTGAAGATCCAGCCGATGAAGCCGAGGCAGGCCGCAAGAAAGCCGAGCGTCACGCCGAAGCTGAGCGCGACGTTGACGTCGGAGGTGCCGTAGAACGCCCACCGCATCCCGCTGATCAGATAGACCACCGGATTGAACAACGTGAGCTTCTGCCAGAACGGCGGCAGCATGGTGATCGAATAGAACGCGCCGCCCAGGAAGGTCAGCGGCGTGACGATCATGAGCGGGATCGCCTGCAGCTTCTGGAAGCTATCGGCCCACAGGCCGATGATGAAGCCGAACATGCTGAAGGTGACCGCGGTCAGCACGAGGAAGCTCACCATCCAGACCGGGTGCACGACGTGGTAGGGCACGAAGCAACGCGCGGTGACCAGGATCAGCGTGCCGAGCATGACCGACTTGCTCGCCGCCGCGCCGACGTAGCCGAGCACGACCTCGACAGACGACACCGGCGCCGAGAGCAGCTCGTAGATCGTGCCCGACCACTTCGGCAGGTAGATGCCGAACGAGGCATTGGAGATGCTCTCGCCGAGCAGCGCCAGCATGACGAGGCCGGGCACGATGAACGAGCCGTAGTCGACGTGATCGACCTCGCCCATCCGCGAGCCGATCGCCGAGCCGAACACCACGAAGTAGAGCGAGGTGGAGAGCACCGGCGAGGCGATGCTCTGCAGGACGGTGCGGAAGGTGCGCGCCATCTCGAAGCGATAGATCGCGCGGATCGCGTTGACGTTCATCGCTGACCTTTCACCAGGCTGACGAAGATATCCTCGAGCGAGCTCTCGCTCGAGTGCAGATCTTTGAAGTCGATGCCGTGCTCGCCGAGCCGTTTGAGCAGCTGCGCGATGCCGGTGTGTTCGCCCTGGATATCGAAGGTGTAGGTCAGCACGCTGCCATCGCCCGACAGCGCGAGCGCCAGGTCCGCCAGCGCGCCGGGCAGCCGATCGAGCGGGCGCTGGAGCTGCAGCGTCAGCTGGCGCTTGCCGAGCTTGCGCATCAGCACGTCCTTGTCCTCGACGATGATCAGCTCGCCTTTGTTGATGACGCCGACCCGGTCGGCCATCTCCTGCGCCTCCTCGATGTAGTGCGTGGTCAAGATGATCGTCACGCCGCCCCCGCGCAGCTCGCGCACCATCTTCCACATGTCGTGGCGCAGCTCGACATCGACCCCGGCGGTCGGCTCGTCGAGGAACAGGATCGTCGGCTCGTGCGACAGCGCCTTGGCGATCAGCACGCGGCGCTTCATGCCGCCCGAGAGCGTCATGATCTTCGAGCTGCGCTTGTCCCACAGCGACAGCGCGCGCAGCACCTTCTCGATGTGCGCCGGGTTCGGCCGCTTGCCGAACAACCCGCGGCTGAACGTGACCGTCGACCACACGGTCTCGAACGCGTCGGTCGAGAGCTCCTGGGGGACCAGGCCGATCTTGCTGCGCGCGGCGCGAAACTCGCGGCGGATGTCGTGGCCGTCGGCGACGACCGTGCCGGTGCTCGGGGTGACGATGCCGCAGATGATGCTGATCAGCGTGGTCTTGCCGGCGCCATTGGGGCCGAGCAGCGCGAAGATCTCGCCGCGCTTGATCGTCAGATCGACGTGCTTGAGCGCCTCGAACCCGCTCGCGTAGGTCTTGCTGAGCCCGGTGATGGTGACGATCGACGCCGGATCCAGCATGACGGCCTACTGTGGTGCCGGCACGGCGCCGGATGCAAAGCCCCCGCGCGCGTAGTTTCCACTTACCTGCCCGGATGATCGGGGAGGGTGCCGGCCGGCGGCGTGCGGTGTGAAGCCGATCGCTGGTAGGTTCCGGATCGGCGGCCCCGCCGAGATGAGGCCGCGCCGATGCTGCAAGTTCCCCCGAAACCCGACAAGTTCAGGCCGACCCGGTCGATATCTCCCCCAGGTGATGCGCGAGCTCGAGAACCAGATGTGGGGGCGACCTCCGCGAGGCTTCCAGACCGTGGCAGGTGTAGGTGTTTAACCCCGCGTGCCCGCCCCGAGTTTTGTCCCGGATGAAACGGCTCGCCACGAGCGACCACCCGCGCATGTCATCCATGGCGTCGCCTCGCGGATCGAGCGCCCGAGTCATGCGCCTCACCCTGATCGCACGGTTCGCGGTGTTCGCCCTGTTCGCGCTGTCGTCGCCTGCCGCCGCGCAGCGCGTCGAGCTCGCCGGGCGCGTGACCGCGTCGCGCACGGTGCTGTCGCAGCGCCGGGTCGGCGAGCCGCGGTACATCGCGATCTCCGACCTGTTCTATCAGGACCGCACGGGCGTCATCGAGGTGCTCGACCTCGAGACCCGGTCCGTCATCCAGGTCGCGGTGAAGCGCGCGTTGCTCGAGCGGCGGTTCGGCCACGCCAACGACGGCGTGGTCGCGGTGCCCCAGGGCGAGGTGGTCATGTACCGCGACGGCATCGCCGGCGTGGCGCTCTCGGAGGCGACCGGCGGCAAGTCCCACCGCACCTGGTACATCGAGGTCAACGGCTCGGGAAAGATCACGCGCGCCGCCGGGCTCGCCACGGTCGGCGAAGGCGAGCAGCTCCAGGTCGTCGGCACCGACTCGGTGGGTGGCGCCGCGTGGTTCGCGCTCACCAAGGTCTCCGCCCGGGGCCGCGGCGTGGTGCTGCGCCGGCTCGACCTCGGCTCGCTCGAGGTGCGCGACGCCCAGCGGGTCGAGCTCACCACGCGCGCCGAGCGCGGCGGACGCGAGCACGCCGTCGACGTGCACGCCGCCGCCGACTTCTCGAAGTTCGCGATCGTCGAGTACGCCGAGGATGGCGTGGCGATGCCGCCCGGCAAGGTCATCGTCGTCGACCCCGTGACCGGCGCGACGTTCGGCGTGCCGGCGCCGCCCACGGTGTACGGCGTGGCGTTCTCGGCCGACGATCGCTTCGCCTACCTCGCCAGCGCGCAGCGCGGCACGATCTCGCGGATCGACCTCGCCGCCGGGCGGATCGACAAGCAGGTCGCGGCGCCGCGCAACGTGCACCATCTCATCGTGTCTCCCACGGGCACCAGGCTGCTGGCGTTCGCGACCTCGAATACCTACGCGGTCTACGACCTGCCCGACCTCAAGGCGCGCAGCGACGCCGCGCACCCGGCCGGCCTCGCCCCCGCGATGGTCCAGCTCCACGGCGAGGGCATCGCCTCGCTCGACGGCGCGTTCTTCATCGTGCCCGACGTCGAAGATCGCCACCGGATACCGCGCGATCGCACCTACGTCGTCGCGCGCATCATCGACTAGCCTGGCTTCAGCAGGACGTGTAGCTGTAGCCCGACGTACCGGAAGGCACGACGTCGCGATCGCGCCGGATGATCGAGATCTTGGCGCCGCGCTTGGTGCAGGCGTTGTTGTACACCGACGCCGCGTAGTAGGTGTACTCGATCTCGATCACCGCCGCGCCGTACACGTTGGTGTACGTGTCACATTCATTATTGTACTCGCACTCCTCGGCGATCGCGAAGTCAAAGCCGATGGTCTTGCCGGTCGCACCGAACTCCTCACCGGCGTTCTTCTGCGCCACCGCGAGCCCCTGGCCGTGGGCGTACGCCACGAACTGTGACATGTACGCGCTGTCCGCACCGAACGCGAACGCGCCGCCGGAGCGGGCATAGGAGTCCAGGTTGTCGGGCTCGACCGCCTGGAACCCGGCGCTGGCGCAGCCGGCGATCCACGGCTTCTGGATCGCCAGGAGCGCGTCGCGGTTGGCCGCGGTCGAGACGTCGAAGATCGCCTCGTTCCAGTCGCTGTCCACCACGATCGCGCCGCTGGCATCGTGGACCAGCAACGTGGGGTGATTCAGGATCCACCACTGGGTGGTGCCATACGGAGGATTGGTCTTCGACTGGCCCGGTTCATCCGGCTGAGTCTGCATGGCATTGAGGTAACAGATATTGTACTTTCCCGTGACCGGAGAGGCAGTCCGATCACGATCGACGATCTGCACGCTCGCCGCCGGCGTGTACGCGCCGCCGAGCTGGTAATCGAACTGGCCATTCACCGGGGGCGCGGTCCAGGCCGCGGCCGCCGTGGGCTCAGCCGAGATCGGGCCATCGGCGCGCGAATCGCCATCGTGCGCGACGCACGCGCCGCTCGCGAGCGCGAGCAACGCCCCGGTGACCGTGAGGCAAGAGGAGCGAAGGACGTACATGGACATGACTACACCTTTCTCGAGAGTTCGAGGTACTGGCACCGGCCAGTCGCGCGTGGCAGGCCTGCGCCGACAGCGCGCAACGACTCACCGGCGGCCGGATACTACACCTCGCGGCTACGTTGTCACGCGCGTCGGCCTTTCAAAAACCGGTATCAAGACCACCAGTGTCCAGAATCACATACACGCGTGACGCGAATTGCAATCAGGCCCGGTGTTCGCAAGACGCATCGCGGCACCGGCCGCCACGATCGAGATCGCCCACCCTGCCCGGTGCACGCGGCGCTGTATACCGACGCCGCGTCGTCAACGTATTCGATCGCTGTCACGGCGTCGTCATCGACCTGTACGGCGCGTGGGCGGTCCCGGCGGACGCAACCGCGCCCTGCGCGCCCGCGACCGCCCAAAACTTGCCCGCGCGGCCCGGCTTCGGCAAGGCTTGGGGCGATGAGCGAAGCGCCGCACGTCTCCGAGCCCATGACCTGGAGCGAGATCTGCGAGCGGTTTCCGGACCAGTGGATCGCGCTGGTCGCGCTCGACTGGGCCGACGACGGCGATCGGCCGTTTCGCACCGCGCTGGTCGCCGGCCATGGCTCGCGCCGCGAAGCGCTGCAGCAAGCCCGGCCGCTGCGCAAGCTGTTCGACCCGATGGGCCCGTTCTTCACTGGGCAGGGGCTGATGCCCGCGCTGCCGCCGATCGTCTACGTCGCCTGAGCCGGCTCACGGTCGCTGCGGGCCGCCGTGGCGCAACAGCCACCGCCGGGCGTCGTCGCGCTCGCGCGACCACCGACCGTTGGCGGTGTCGAACAGCGTCAGCGCCTGGGTGACCTCCGCGCGCGCCGCCACCGGCTGCTCGGGCCACAGCGCCGCGCCGTGCCGCCACCGGGCCGTGGCGAGATAGCCTGACTCGACCTGCTTGTTCGCCAGCACGGCAATGACGCGAGCCAGGTCGGCGAGCGCCGCGTCGCGGTTGCCGCGGCCGACCTGCGCGCCACCGCGCACCAGCAACGCCTCGGCCACCCTCAGATGCGTCTCACCATAGGCCTGGGTCAGCACCGGCACCACCTGGTTGATCGCGGCGACCGCCTGCGCGTCGCGGTGCAGGCCTCCGAGCACCGCCGCCCGCGACACCTGGCACGCGGCCACCTGATCGGCGTCGTCATCGCCGCGGGCGAACGCGAGGATCTCACACGCGCGATCGAGCCTCGGCGCGGCTTCGCGGTACCGCCCCATCCGGGCCAGCAGATCGCCCCGCCGCATGACCGCCTCGCCGTAGCGCTGGCTGCGCTGGCCCTGCGTCCGCGCCACCGCGGCGACGGCGGCGGTCGCCTCGGCGAGCGCCTCGCCCGGCCGGCCGGCGTCCAGCAAGATCTCGGCGAAGCTCAGGTGGATGAACGGCCGCGCGGAGCTGGTCTCGGCGAACGCGTGATCGCCGAGCTCGACCGCGCGACGCACGATGGTCTCGGCGTCCTGGGGCGCGCCGGTGAGCGCGAGCACGCGCGCGAGCTCCTCGAGGTAGCGCGCGCCGCCGGCACCACCGGTCTGCTGCGACGCCGACGCGCTGTCGATCGCCCGGCGGAACATCCCCACCGCGTCGGCGTAGCGCTCCTGCGCGACGTACAGCCGCCCGAGCCCTTGGTAGATCGCGCCGAGCTCCGAGATCATGCCGCTGGTCTCGGTCAGCGCCAGCGCCTTGCGCAGCGTGACCTCGGCTTCCTCCCAGCGGTGCGCCTGGCCGAGCAGCGCGCCCTGGACGTACTCGAGGTGCGCCATGATCGAGACCGGTCGGCCGATCCGATCCGCGGCCGCCTCGGCGAACCTCGCGTACTCGAGGCCGTGCGCCGTGTCGTCCTGGTCGATCGCCGCCGCCTCGGCGAGCTCGGCCCAGCTCCTCGCCGCGGTGTCGTCGTCGCGAACCCGGCCCGCGGCGGCGGCCGCGTCGAGCAGCGTGCTGATCGCGAGCTTGACGTCGCCGCCGCAGCGCTGCGCCATGCCGCGGACGAGCTGGGCCTCGGCGTAGAGCGGCGGCCACAGCGCGGTCGCCGCGGTCGCGACCTGGCTGGCCTGCTCGATCGCCGCGGCGAACTCGTGGCGGCCGCGGCTCGCGCGCGCCTCGGCCAGGTGCTCGCGCAGCACCGCCACCTGGCGGCGCAGCACGCGATCGGCCGGCACGCGGGCGAACGCAAGCCCGGGCATCGGCGCGGCGCACAGCGATGGCCGGCCGATCAGCTCGCTGAACCACCGCGCGTCGCGCGTCCCGCCCGCGCCATTGGCGATCAGATCGTCGACCGTTCCGGCGATCTCGACCCGGCGCGCGTCGAGACACGCCGAGGTCTCCGGATCCTGGATCACCGGTCGATCGGCGTGACAGGTCGCGCGCTGGGTCTCGCGCCAGGCCGTGACGGCGCGGGCCACCGTGGCCAGCACCTCGCGCTGGATCGCCGGATCGGACGCGAGCGCCTGGCCGAGCGATGCCACGCGCTCGCGATTGTAGGCGCCGTCCAGCGCGGCCGCGGACGCCGCGCAGCGATCCACGGGATCGCTGGGCCGCGCGAACACCAGCGCGGTGACCGCCGCGATCGCCGCGAGGCCGGTCAGGCCCACCGCGATCGAGGTTCGCTGGCGCACCGCCCGGATCGCCGCCAGCTCGTCGACCAGCCGGGCCATGTCGAGCCAGCGATCGCCGGGGTTGAGAGCCAGCCCCTTGCGCAACGCGCGGACGAGCCGGCTCGGGACCCGCCGCGCGCCCGGCGGCGGCACCGGCCGCTGTTGCATCGCCGTGTAGATCTCGAGGAGGTTCGTGCCGCGGAACGGACGGGTACCGAACAGCGCCTGCCACAGCGAGACCGAGAACGCGAACACATCGGCGCGCTGATCGGCCCGCCTCCCGACGGCTTGCTCGGGCGCCATGTACGCCGGCGTGCCGATCACCGCGCCGTTCATCGTCAGCGGCAGATCGGCCAGCTTCGCCCTCCCCGGCTCCGCCGGCGCGCCGACCGGCAGGCCCTCCACGGCTTCGCGCGCGATCCCGAAATCGGTGACGACGACCCGGTCGGCCGAGTACGACACCAGCACGTTGTCGGGCTTGAAGTCGCGGTGCACGATGCCCGCGCCGTGCGCCGCGGCCAGCCCCTGCCCGGCGCGCTCGAACACCGAGACGATCGCGCACCAGTCGCGCTCGTGCGCCGCGAGCCACGCCGTCAGCGTCGAGCCGCGGATCAACTCCATCGCGATGAACGTCGCGTCGCCCTCGTGGCCGACGTCGTACACCGTGATCACCGACGGGTGCGCGATCTTGGCCATCAGGCGCGACTCGTAGACCAGGCGCTCGGTCAGCCCCGGTGCCTCGCTGAGCTCCGGCCGGAGCACCTTGACCGCCACCGCGCGATCGAGCTCGGTATCGTGCGCGTTGTACACCGCGCCCATGCCGCCAAAGCCGATCAACGCGCGCAGCTCGTAGCGTCCGACCCGGGTCCCCGCGGGGGCATGCATCAGGATGCTCGTCCGCGCCCCGAAGCAATCGGTCCGCGTCTCGCCCGGCCGTGTATAATTCCGCACGGCCACGACGGCGAGCTGGCGGCACGCGGGACAGCCATCGAGGTGCACGGCCACGCGACGCGCCGCGCCGGCATCCAGCGCGCCATGCACCAGCGCACCGAGCGTATCGTCGGTGAGACATGTCGCGCCACCACGACTCCCGACCATGCGCCGAACCTAGCGCGTCGCACCTGGAATAGCGACGGCCCAGACCCCCTCCGGATCCTGACCACGAATGACACGGCGCGATGGAGCCTCCTCGCCGGCGATTGCCAGTCCGGATGACTGCATGTCACCTCACGCTCACCCTCCCGTATCCCCCTCCACACGGATCATCGAATGCAGATCTGCAGGTGGTGCGCGGGAGTGGCGCGCGGCGCGGCAGGCTCCATGACAACCTATCGCCCGGGCCCAACCCGCGGCCCCGCTGCGGGCGGGGCGCCGCGGCGCGAATCAGATCGGGAACGGCTTGGTGCCGGTCACGCCCGTCAGCTCCAGGCTGCCCGGGGCGTCCTTCTGGATCGTGAAGCTCGCGACCCGCTTGGCGCCAGGCCCCGCGGCGCCGGGCGCCGTGATCGGCCGGTTGATCGTCACGATCGACGCGGCGACCTGCTCGCCGGTGACCTTGATATATCCGTAGCCCTGCGCGTTGGTATCGACGTACGCAAGGTGAGGGTTCGGCGTGGTGGCGGCGCCGTGGGCCGCGGCGAGCGCTTGATCGACCGGCGCGCCTTGCTTGATCGCGCCGGCGAACGTCCCCGCCGCGGCCGTGCCTTCGCGCAGCAGCAGGTTGAGGTTCTCGGTGAACGCAGACCCACCCTGCCCGGTCGCGTCGGTCGCGACCAGGCTATGCAGGCCGATCTGGTCCGGGGCCGGCCCCGGATCGACGAACGACCGGGTCGCCGCCTCGACGAACGCGTACAGCGAGTTCGAGGTGATCCCCGGGCCGACCAGCTCGCTGGCGACCGGCACCTGCGCGGCCGCGTCGAAGTCGTCCATGACCGTGCCGGCGAACGCCGCGTGGATATCGCCGGTCAAGACGACGACGTTCTTGATGTCCTCGTCGCGCAGGTACGCCATCAGCTCGTTGCGCTCGGTGGGATAGCCGTCCCACGAGTCGGCGGTCACCACGCGGTCGGACGGATCGGTGGCGCCGAGCTTCTCGATCTTGAGACGCATCAGCGTGACCTCGTTGCCCCACAGCTTCCACGTCGCGTCCGAGGCCTTCATGGTGTCCTTCCACCACTGCTTCTGCTGCTTGCCCAGGATCGTGCCGGCCGGGCTCGCGATGCGCAGGTTGGGGATCTGGCCAAACACCAGGTCAGGCGGGCTCCCGCCGTTGGCGGTCTTGCCCGCATCGAACGTATTGACCAGCTCGAGCGGCAGCACGTTGCGCGGCGTGAAGAACAGCGGCGCGCCGATGGCCGTGAACAGATCCTCGGGCACGGCGTGGTCGCTGCGGTAGCTGCGCTCGTCGGTCATCACCAGCTCGACGTGCTGGCCGAACCGGAGCGAGCGATAGATCGTGATCGCGTCGATCGCCGCGACGTTGTTGGCCTCCTCGACGAAGTTATCGGCGTCGGGGTCGGTGAACACGGCGTCGACCACGGTCGCGGCCTTGAAATCCTTGGCATGGCTGGCCACGCCCGGGACCCCGGTGGCGCCGGTCAGCTGGACCGGCACGTACTCGAACCACGCCTGGCTCGCCGCCAGCCGGCGCGACTGATCGCCCTCGTCGAGCGTCGCCTCGTTGGTGTAGTTGGCCTGGCTCTGCCAGCAATCGTCGGTGAACTCGTGATCGTCCCAGATCGAGATGAACGGCCAGCGCGCGCGCGCCGCCTGGATATCGGGGTCCGACAGGAACGTCTTGTAGAGATGGCGGTAGTCGTCGACCTTCTCGGCGAAGTTGAGACCGGCCCGCTTGCCGCCGCCCGACGGGAACGCGGCGACCTGGCGCGGCGTGCCGTCGCTGTTGGTCAGCGTGATCGGCTGGAACGTCTCATCGAGCGCGGTCTGAGACGCCTCGCCGCGGGTCTCGTAGATCATGTCGCCCAGGTGGACGACCGCGTGGAGCTGGTCGGCCGGCGCGCGGGCGGCGTCGTCGACCAGCATCTGGCGATACGCACCGTAGTAACCGGCGGTGTAGTCCTGGCACGAGACCCACGCGAGGTTGACCTGGGCCTCGTCATTGGCGGCGGGGGCCGTGCGGGTCTGGCCGCTGATCATCTCCTGGCCGGCGACGAACCGATAGTAATAGGTGGTCTTGGCGCTGAGGTTGGTGATCAGCACGCGCACGGTGTGATCGCTGTCCTGCACCGCCAGCACCGCCTCGTCGACGAGCAGGGTGGCGAACGCCGGATCGGTCGAGATCTTGACGCGTACGGTCACGTCGTCGAACTTGTCGCTGGTCGCCGCGGTCCGCACGACGCGGGTCCACACCACGACCGAGGTCTCGCGCGGGTCGCCCGAGGCGACGCCCTGCGGGAACGCGTACGTGCCAGCAGGATCGGGCTCACTGCCACCGGGACCTGGGCCGCCCTCGGGCGGCTTGTCATCGCTACAAGCCGGGATCCCGACGAGGGTCGCTCCCGCTACAAACCAGCCGGTATGACGAAGAAACTCACGGCGCTTCATGGCCGGCGAGCATAGCGCTCGGAGACCTCGGGTATCGAGCTTTGCCCAGGTCTTCGTTGCTGCGGACGCAGGTGGCAGAAAGTGGCAGCGACCTCGCACGCCGCACGACATCGATTGCGTACAACAGGTTGCAGTCCCGGCCCTGACGAGTCAGGAGCGGCGGCAGCGGCCGCGCACCAAGATCGGCGACACCTCCACCACAGCAGCCGCGCTGATCACATCAGCGTACCGCGTGGGATGGACGGGACTGTAACACGGTTCGCGCCAGCCGGCAGGTCGTGGCGATCGGAGAGCCGGTCGCAAAGTCGCCTCGTACGAGCCCGGCGCGAGGTGTCATCATCGCGGCGATGAAGCGTTGGCCGAAGACCCTGGGTGCCCGCACCGCCGGAGCTCGCGGCCTGGCGAGCTGCGGCTGGATCGCCGTCGCGTTCGTCGCATGCAGCAGCGCCGCAACGAGCCGTGGCGAGGTCGACGGCGGCGCCGCCGACGCGGCGTCGGGCGATGGCAGCGCCGCGATGTGCGGCGCCGCGGTGGTCTCGTTCAGCCGCGACGTGAGGCCGCTGATCGGCAGCTGCGGTGGCGAGCTGTGCCACGGGGGCCTGGCCAGCGGATCGTGGCCGTACTCGACGCTGGTCAACGTCACGGCGTACGAGTGCAGCGATGCCCGGCTGATCGTGAAGCCCGGAGCCCCCCAGGCCAGCTACCTGATCCAGAAGCTGGCCGGGGTGAACCTGTGCAGCGGCGTTCGGATGCCGATGATCGGCGCTCCGCTCGGCGCCGCGGACATGGCGACGCTCGAGTCGTGGATCTGCCAGGGAGCGCTCGATAACTGATCTGCGGGCGCAACGCCGGCTCGGCTCACGGACGTAGAGGTTGCCCCCGTCCTTGACCTCGACCTGGGCCCGCGTTCCGGCAACGCGCTCGACGAGGTCCCCGTGGGCATCACGAGGGTCGACGCCCGATCGTGGCCACACCGGCAACACCCGAATCCGGATGTGCAAGGCTCGTACAATCGAGCAGGAGTCGCCGCTGACGCATCGCGGTGGGTGGCATTTTTGCACGGTATCTGAGAGCCAATGTCCGCGCTGTCACGCGCGCGCCGCCCGATCGTGAACTTTCCGGACAGCTCGTCGGAGAAAGCCCACCTCACAGGCACGATCGGCGGGCGCCGCGATCCCCAGCAAGCTCACAATTAATACGGATCTTGCACTTCATGCTCAAATCGATTTCTCTGGGCACGCGCGATTGGCTCCCAGTCGCAGGCTCAAGAGGAGAAATGGCATGTCTCAAGTGATCAAGTCGGTCTCGATTCTCTACATCGCGTGCACCGCCGTCCTCGCGCTCGGTGGCTGCGCCACCGACGCCGGCGACGACAGCTCCCAGACCGCGATCGAGCAGGACTCCAAGGGCCACACGGAGATCCATACCGAGGACAACTGTGACCCGGTGACCTTCGGCGCGCTGTGCAACCCGAACTTCCACGGCACCACCACGCGCGCCGCGTTCACGGCCGAGCTCACGGCCACCATGCGCGTCGCCGCATGGGAGTACGGCGGCGGCGATATCCGCGTCAGCGCCGGCGACAGCTTCACGGTCGACAACAAGGGCGGAGAGACCCACACGTTCTCGGTGGTCGCCAACTACGGCGGAGGCCGCGTCCCCGGCCTCAACACGGCGTCGGGCAACCCCGTGGTCGCTCCGGAGTGCGTCGCCGGCGCGAACCCCGCCAACGTCGATATCGCCTCGGCGACCGGCATCACGGTGACCACCGGCGCGGCCGGCACGATCAAGACCAAGGGCACGTTCAAGGTCCAGTGCTGCATCCACCCGTGGATGCGCAGCACCGTCACGATCAACTGATCACGCGGGGCACCTGGGGTCACCTCGGGGCACCTCCGGTCACCTCACCCCGCACCAGCCCGTTACCGGCCCTGGGTCATCTTCAACATCACGAGCGGGGTCTTGAAGATGATCCCGAGCTCGGTGCGCAGGAATGTATCGAACCGCTCGAGCGACGCGGTGTAGGCCAGGTCGTACAGCAGCTTGATCCGCATATCGTCGGCCAGCGATCCCTTGGTCTCGTCCAGCTGCCACGGATTCTGCAACGTTGAAGCGAGCTTGGCAATCTCACTGCCCTCCGGGATTGAGCCCGTGTAGCCCAGTGAGATCTGCGCGAGGCCGGTGATCCCCGGCTTGACGTCGCGCATGCGCTCCTCGAACAGGGGGATCGCATACGACAGATCCTGCAGCAGCTCGGGCCGCTCGGGGCGTGGCCCGACCAGGCTCATCTTGCCGCGCAGCACGTCCCAGAACTGCGGCAGCTCGTCGAGCCGCGATTTGCGCAGGAACTTGCCGACCCGGGTGACCCGGGAGTCGTTGGCGCCCGCGACGATGACGCCGGTCTTGGCCTCGGCGTTGGGGACCATCGTCCGGAACTTGTGCATCTCGAACTCGTCGAACTGGAGCTGCTTCTTGCCGTTCTCGTTCTTGATCGACTTGAGGCTGCCCGCCCGCCGCTGGCGGAAGAACACCGGGCCGGGCGAATCGATATAGATCGCCGCGGCGATCACCGGGATGAGCGGGGCGGTGATCGCCAGGCCGAGCGCAGCTCCGGCCAGGTCGATCGCCCGCTTGGCGAGGCGAACGCTACGCAACACGGGGCGCAGCGTAACACGGCTGGGCGCCCACGACCGACGCGAACCGCCGCCTTGCCATTCCCTTACGTTTATTCCATGAGGCGGCTCCGCACACTTTCGCAAGTCCTGCAGGCTAGCTATTCTGGAACTACATGGCCGCCACGATCCGGATCAGCGTGCCGGGGACGCTCCGCTACCGCCCGATCGCGGTGCGGGCGGTCGCGGAGGCGGCCCGCCTGGTGTCGGCCTCCAGCCCGCGGGACCCCAAGAACCCGACCATCGATCCGCTCGCGCACGACGTTCGCCACCCGTTCGACACGGCCGTGGTTTCGGCGTTCATGGAGATCTTCAACAACATCGCGATTCACGCGTACCAGCGCAAGGGCGGCGGCACGATCGAGATCGAGATTACGCCGTCGAAGGATGCAATCGTCATCGAAGTGAAGGACGATGGCAGGCCGTTCGATATCGACGACGTCGCGCCGCTACCGACCGAGCTCGATGAAGAGACGCTACCGGAGGGGGGCATGGGGATTCACATAGCCAAGACGATGCTCGACGAAATGACCTACGCACCCGGGCCGCCCAACTTGTGGCGGCTGTGCAAGCGATTGCCGGCGACCCAAATTTCCGTCGGGAGGAGCTGATATGCCCGTACCGTTTGACGTGCAGCACATCAACGACGAGACCCGGCTGACCATCCGTGGCTCGCTCGACATCAACAGCGCCCCCGCGCTCGCCGAGGAGATCGACAAGATCGTCGCGACGCGGCCAACCACCGTCACCGTCGACCTCAGCTCGCTCGATCTGATCGACAGCTCTGGAGTCGCGGCGCTGGTCAAGCTCTACAAGGGCGTGCGCAGCGCCGGCGGGGCGATCGCGATCGCCGGGGCGCGCGACCAGCCGCTCGCGATCTTCAAGCTGCTGCGGATGGATAAGGTCTTCAACCTGTGAGCGCAACTCGGCGCCGCTCGATGCTGTTCGGAGCGCGGTAACGAGCCGTTTTGCGCGTCCTCGCGATCACCAAGATCTTTCCCAACGCCGCCGAGCCGCTGTCGGCGCCGTTCAACCGTCAGCAGTTCGCCGCGCTCGCGAAGCGCTGCGAGCTCGAGGTGATGGCCACGATCCCGTGGTTCCCGGGAGCGAGCCTCCTGTCCCGGTGGTCGAGCGCCGGCAAGCTGGCCACGGTGCCGCGCCGTGAAGCGATCGCCGGCATTTCGGTCACACACCCGCGCACCTTGTTCGTTCCACGGCTCGCACATGTCGCATGGGGGCCGCTCTACGCCGCATCGATCGCCCCGGCGCTGGGGCGCTACCGCGGCAAAGTAGATGTCGTGCTCGGCTCGTGGGCCTACCCCGATGGGTTCGCCGCGGTCGTGGCCGCGCGTTTGCTAGGGGTGCCGTGCGTCGTGAAGCTGCATGGCTCGGATATCAACGTGATCGCGAAGCTGCCCGGGCCACGGGCGCTCACCGCGTGGGCGTTGACGCGCACCGAGCGCGTGGTCGCGGTGAGCCGGGCGCTGGCCGAGGAGGTCGTCGCGCTCGGCGTGGCGCGCGATCGTGTCGCGATCGTGATGAACGGGGTCGACGGCGCGCTGTTCCACCCCCGCGACCGCGCCGCCGCGCGGGCCGAGCTCGGCGTGCCGCCCGGCCCGCTCGCGCTCTACGTCGGCAACCTCAAGACCGACAAGGGCGTGCTCGACCTCGCGGCGGCGTGGCGCCAGGTCGCCCGTGACGTCCCCGACGCCCAGCTCGCGATCGTCGGCGGTGGTCCCGCGCGCGGCGCGCTCGAGGCGCAGCTGCCACCGCGCACCACCCTGGTCGGCCCGCAGCCGCTGGCCGCGATCCCGACCTGGATGGCCGCGTGCGATCTCCTGGTCTTGCCGAGCCACGCCGAGGGCACCCCCAACGTCGTGCTCGAGGCGCTGGCGTGCGGCCGCCGCGTCGTCGCGACCGCCGTGGGCGGCGTCCCGGACTTGATCACCGGCCCGACGCTCGGGACCCTGACGGCTCCCCATCAGCCCGACGCGCTCGCCGCGGCCCTCACCGACGCCTTGCGCACGCCCTATGACCCCACGGCGGTCGCCGAGCTCGGCGCGCGCGGTGGCTGGGAGCCGAGCGCCGCGGCGCTCCACGCCGTGCTGGTCGAGGCCGCCGGTGCTAGCGTCGGAGCAGCGCGATGATGCCCGGCGAGGACTGGTACGAGGCCGAGGAGCCGACGCGATATGCGATGATCTCCGAGCTCCAGCGGATCCGCCGCCGCGTCGCGGTCCGGCCGATCCCGGTGATCCTGCTCGCGCTGCTCGTGACCGCGGGGATCACCTACAAGTTCGCCACCAAGCCGGTGCTGGTCGAGGCCGAGGTCGTGCTCGCGCTGACCGAAGGTTCCCTGGGACAGCACAACAACAACATCCCGGTCGATCAGCTGCGCGAGTACGTCTCCTCGGTGCTGTTGCCCGACAACCGGCTCACCCAGCTGATCGAGAAGTACAACCTGTCGCGGCTGCGCGGAAAGCTCGGGCCGCAGTTCGCGCTCGCCGAGCTCCGCGGCAACCTCGACATCCAGATCTGGAAGAACTCGTTCGTGTACTACGACGAGGACGACGAAGGCGCCCGGCGCTCGGCCCGCATCGGCCTGACGGTGACCGACGCCGATCCGGATCGCGCGTACGACGTCGCGCGCGAGCTCGCCAGCATCGCGATCGATCTCGCGAACCAGCAGCACCAGCAGCTCGCCGCCGCGCTGACCCGCCAGGTCGCGGCGATGCGCGACGCCACGACCAGGCAGCTCGAGGCGCTCGCCGGGGAGGCCGCGCTCAAGCAGGCCGCGATCGACCTCGCCCGCAAGCGCGGCCGGCCCGACATCGCCGGGATCCTGCGGGTCGACAAGCTCGCGCTCGAGACCGAGCGCAAGCGCACGCTCGCGCGGCTGATCGCGATCTCGACCAGCCCCGACGCGATCGCCGGCGAGATCGCGGCGGCGGGCCTCGACCTGACGCTGTCGATCGTCGAGGAGCACCGCCCGGAGCGGCCGACGCGCTCGGGCTTCGTGCTCGTCATGATCGCGGTCGTGGTCGGCACCGGCGCCCTGATCGGCTCGGCGCTGGTGGTCGGTGCGTTCGATTCTCGCGTCCACGATACCGACGACGTGGCGCGGCTGGGGCTCCCGGTGCTCGGGCAAGTCCCCAGATTCGCAGGTGACAACGTCGGCTCCATGGTCACGCGCAGCGCCACCCGGGCTCGCGTATCATCCTATTACAGATGGCGCTCACACCGATAACTCCTCGCGATCGCCTGCAGCGCCTGGCCGACCTCGGCCGGAAGACCTGGCGCTACTGGTGGCTCATCGCCGTATTCGCGGTCGCAGGCGGCGGGCTGTCGCTCGCGTTTGCGATCACCCGGCCGCGCAGCTACCAGTCGTGGTCGACGCTGTTCTACCAGGAGCGCATCCAGTCCCAGCTGCTGTCGCCCAACCGCGAGGAGGTCGCGATGCGCAACATCGGCGATCGCTACCGCGAGCTCCTGCTGGCGCGCGCCCAGCTCGATCAGATCATCAGTGATCCGACGCTCGATCCGTTCCCCAAGGAGCCGGATCCCGAGATGAAGATCGACAAGCTCCGGCAGGCCGTGCACTTCGTCGCCCGCGGCGCCATGGCGTTCCGCATCGAGTTCACCGACACCGACGCGGAGCGCGCCAAGCGGGTCACCGAGAAGCTGACCAAGATGCTCAAGGACAAGGACGAGTCGCTGCGCAACGAGCAAGCCGCGCAGACCGTCGCCTTTGTCACCGATCAAAAAGAAGCCGCGGAGGTCGAGCTCCAGAAGCGCGAGCGCGCGCTCAACGAGTTCTTCGCCAAGCACCCCGAGTTCGTGCAGGACTCCAACAGCGCGCAGAGCGAGGGCTCGCTGATCCGCGCCCGCGCCAAGGGCACCGGCCGGCTCCCGCAGTCGGTCAAGGAGCGCCAGCTCCAGCGCATCCAGGCCCGGCTCGACGCCCCGCCCGACGCGACGCCGATCGCGGTGGCGATGCCGCCGACCCCCGAGCGGCTCGCCGCCGAGGCGCAGGTCAAGGATGTCCAGCGCGAGCTGAGCACCGCGCAGCGCGATCTCGAGGACGCGATGGCGAAGTTCACCGACAAGCACCCCTCGGTGATCAAGGCCAAGGAGCGCGTGGCGAGCGCGCAGCAGCACCTGCGCCAGGCCCAGGCCGCGGTGCCGCCCGACGTCGAGCAGGTCGTCCGCCCGGCGACCGCCGAGGACCGCGCCAAGCTCGAGAAGGAGCGCGCGCAGCTCCAGAGCGAGATCCGCGACGAGCTCTCGCGCAGCGGCAAGTCGGCCGAGAACGACAACACCGAGCAGCGCGTGGTCAAGCTCGAGACCGACAACACCAACCTGCGCCGCGACGTCGCCGAGCAGCGCGAGCGCGTGCAGTCGCTGGCCGACAGCGCGTTCCGCGCGACGATCGACGCCAACCAGAAGCTCGCCGAGCAGGGCGGCCGGCTCTCGATCGTCGACCCGGCGTTCAAGCCGGTCCAGCCGACCGGGCCGGGCAAGACGATCTTCCTCATGGCCGGCATGGTGCTGTTCCTGACGCTGGGCCTGTCGCTCGCGATAGGTCTCGCCGTGATCGACGATCGGCTGTATCGCGGTGCCGACCTCGACCAGCTCGGGATCACGGTGCTGGGCGTCATCCCGCCCGCCGTGGCGATCCGCAAGCGCAAGCGCAAGCGCGGCGCCACCACCGCGACGACCCAGCGTCCAGGGGACCGCGCGTGACCGTCAAGCGCACCGGCCGCTACGGCGATCGCCCGGGCACCGAGTCCAAGAACCCGTTCGGCGAACACAAGGGCGCGCCGCTGCCGCTGCTGACCCAGCCGATGGCGGTGGTCAGCCGCGAGGACCTCGGCGACCTCGGCGAGGTGGTCCGCCCGCCGACCGAGGGCACCCGGCCCGCGACCGAGGGCACCCGGCCGCAGACCGAGAGTCCGCGGCCGCACAGCGACACCGGCCGGCCGCACCTCGATCCCGCCAAGACCGTCGCCGACAAGACCCTGATCGACCGGACCGTGATCGACCGGACCGTGGTCGAGAAGACCGTGATCGACGCGCCGCTCAAGATCGAGACCCAGACGATCGCGATCGGCAAGCCGACCGCGATGATGGCGCAGCATGCCAAGCTCGTCATCCCCACGCCGCAGATCGAGCTGACCCAGCACCACCTGCCCGAGGGCGATCTCGATCCGCGGCTCGCGCTGCTGATCGATCCGGACTCGGAGCGCAGCGCGGCGTTTCGCGTGCTGCGCCACCACCTGCTCGAGGTCGGCCGGCCGCAGGTCGTGATCGTCTCGAGCCCCCAGCCCGGCGACGGCAAGACCACGACGGCGGTCAACCTCGCGCTCGCGCTCGCCGAGTGCGGCCGCGCCAAGACGCTGCTGGTCGAGACCCACGTGCGCCGGCCGCAGCTGACCGAGATCTTCCAGTTCGTGCCGCCGTGGTGCTTCGCCGAGCAGCTCGCCGCCCACCGCCACCAGCCGGCGATGCCGTGGAGCCTGATCGACATCCCGCAGCTGTGGCTGCACGTCGCGGCGATCAACCCGCGGATCGCCCAGACCCAGCTGCTCGACGGCCCGGCGTTCGCGATCGCGATGGACCGGCTGCGGCTCGCCGGCTACGACCACATCGTCGTCGACGCGCCGCCCGTGCTGGGATCGGCCGACGTGAACCTCATGGCCGACGCCGCCGATAGCGTGGTGTTCGCGCTGCGCGCCCGGCGCTCGACCACGCGCGATCTGCGGCGCGCGATCGACCAGCTCGGCAGCAAGCGCGTCACCGGCACGGTCCTCCTCCAGGACGCGTGAGCTACTTGGTTGCCTGGCAGCTCGCCAGGGCGATCAGCTGGCGCCGCGCGGCCTCCCACGCCGCATCGCCGCGCGGCCACGCGGGCGCCCCGCTGGCGTCGCCGAGCGCGCGCGGCACCAGCGCGGCCGCGAGCTGCTCGGTCGCGGCGCGGCCGCACGCCGCCGCCTGATCGAGCAGCGCGAAGTCCTGGTAGCCGCGGCGCAGCGCCGCCATCCGCAAGGTCGGCCGACAGCCCGGCAGCGCGAGCACGCCGTCGAAGTTGCCGTGGTCCTCGCCGTCGTCGAAGCTCACCGGATCGCGCGCCGGATCGAGCGCGCGCTGGGCCATCGGCTGGGCCTTGCGGTTGTGGCGATCGTGCCAGTACAGCGCGTCCCACACGTACCAGATCGCGATGTTCCAGCGCCACGCGATCCAGCCCCACGTCCGCATGCCGGGCGATTCGGCGTCGAGCACCATCGCGCCGGCCTCCGGCGGCCGGCCGTTGTACGTCCAGCGCGCGACGCGATCGCCGGTGAGGTGCGCGGCCAGCGGCGAGATGTACAGATCGATCGCGTCGCCGTACTCGGGGTGCGGATCGTCGGTCACCGCGAACCGAAAGCTCGTCGGCCCGCCGCCGGCCGCCCGCACCGCGTCGGCCAGCGCGCGGACCCGGCGGCGGGCCTCGGGGCTGCGCGGCTCGTCGAGCGGGATCGCGAACGGCACCTGCCCGGTGCCGGCGAGCGCGGCGATCCAGCCCTGCACCTGCGCGGCCGCCCGGGCCGGCTCGTCGGAGATCCACACCGGCACGTCCGGCAGCCCGGCCAGCAGCGCCTTGCGCTCCGGCCAGCTCTCCAGGTGGACGTCGGGCGACAGCAGCACGCCGTAGCCGCGGAACATCGCGATGCAGGCGCGCTCGTCGCTGCCCGCCCACGTCGATTCGCGCGCGTCCTCGTACGCCCACACGCGGACCGGCAGCGGCGGCAGCTCGACCGGCGCGATCGTGAGCTCCACGGGCACCGCCCGGCCGCCCACCGCCAGCTCGCCGCGAACCACCCCGGGCGCCGCGTCGCGGCCGACCTCGATCTCGACGTACGCCGGATCGGTCGCCGGCGCGTCGGCGGGCGCGAGGCCGTCGACGTACGCCCCCTCGCCGTGGCTGCCGCCGTACATCTGGGTCGACGGCCGCCGCACCGAGAACGCCTCCACCGCGTACATCCGGACCTGCACGCCGGGCCCGGCGAGCCGCAGCACCACGGGGCCGCCGCCGCGGTGCACCACCTGCAGCCCCACGATCTCGCCGCGCGCCGCGACCACCGCGACGCGCTGGCCATCGAACCACGGCGACGCCGCCGGCACCGGATCGCCGAGCCGCCACCGCGTCGATTCGCTCAAGAGCTGCAGCGCCGGCCCCGGATCGGGTCGTTGACACGCCGCCAGCGCCACGAGCAGCGCGGTCATCGACGGACGAAGCAACGCACGCATCGCACGTCAGGCTTTCCACGCTTCGAGCGCGCCGGCCACCGCAACGTCCCATCTGATCACCGTCGGACGCTGGGCCCGCGGGCCGGCTCGACCGCGTTGACATGTACATGTGTGTGTGGAAGCTGGTACATGTGGTGACCCGTCAGAAGGCGTGGACCATCGCGACGGCCCGGCAGCATGTACCCGAGCTGATCGGCAGGGCCGCGCGCGAGCCGCAGCAGGTGTATCGGCGAGACAAGCTGGTCGCTGCCGTGGTGAGCCCGGCCGCTGCGCACAGACTTGAGGCGCTCGAGCGGCCGAGCCTGGCCGACAAGTTCGCGGAGCTTCAGCGCATCTGCGCCGAGGATAGCTACGAGCTACCGGTGGCTCCCCGCCGCCACCGTCCGGATCCATTTGCGTCGCGACCACGCCGCCGCGGTTCGGACCCGCGGCGTGCGCGATGAGCATCCTGTTCGACACCAACATCGTGAGCGAGCTTGCCCGGCCTGACGCTCAGCGCGATCACAATCGAAGAGGTGTTCTTCGGGTTGTCAGCCAAGCGCAATCCCCGCATCGAACGCTGGTTCGAGGAACTGCTCGACGATAGCAGATGCCGCGTCCTGGACGTGACCGCGCCGATCGCCAGGCATGCCGGGGTCCTGCGCGGTCAGCTCGCGAGGCGCGGCGCCCCCGCGACCCGCCTGACATGCTGATCGCCGCCACCGCGGTGGTCCACGGCTTGACCCTCGCGACCCGGAACGAACGCGACTTCGCCGATTGCGGATTGACCGTCGTGAACCCGTTCAGCTGATCGCGGGCCGGCGGTCGGACCGCGATCGAGGCGACATCGCACATGTGCCCGGCAGTCACGCGGCCCTCACTCTCACGCATACCAGACGTAGCAGCGGGTCCGCCGGGTTGCCATCGCTGGCACGACGCCACTATGGTCCCTCGCAGTGCCGCTACCGATCGTCGCCTTTGCCAAGGACTGGCACGAGGATCCCACCTCGAACCACCACGTGCTGCGCGAGCTCGCGCGCACCCGCCGCGTGTTGTGGCTCAACTCGCTCGCGACCCGCACGCCGAGCCTGGGGTCGGGCCGTGACCTCGGCAAGATCAAGCGCAAGCTCGCCGAGTTCGCGCGCGGTCCGGTCAACGTCGAGAACGACCTGTGGGTCGCCACGCCGCTGGTCTTGCCGCTCCCGGGCAGCCCGATCGCGCGCGCGATCAACCGCCAGATCCTGCGCGCCACGATCCGCGCGCTGCGCCTGCGGCTGGGCATCCGGCTGTTCGAGCTCTGGACGTTCTTGCCCAACACGGCGGACTACATCGGCACGCTCGGCGAGCAGTTCGCCGTGTACTACTGCGTCGATGAGTGGTCGATGTTCTCGTACCTCGACCGGGCCCAGACCGTCGCCGCCGAGCGCCGTGTGCTCGAGCGGGTCGACGCCGTGTTCGCGGTCAATCACGCGCTGGCCGACGCCAAGCGCCAGGTCAACCGCCAGACCTTCGTCTCGCCGCACGGGGTCGATCACGCGATGTTCGCCCGCGCGCTCGATCCGGCCCTCGCCGTGCCCGCCGACCTCGAGGCGCTGCCCCACCCGCGGATCGGGTTCTACGGCACGCTGCGCGACTGGGTCGACTTCGCGCTGATCGCGCACATCGCGCGCGCGCGGCCCACCTGGTCGATCGCGCTGATCGGCCAGGCCCTCGGGGATCTGTCGGCGCTGAACGGGATCCCGAACGTGCACCTGCTGGGTCAGAAGCGCCACGACGAGTTGCCCGCTTATTGCAAGGGGTTCGACGCCGGCATGATCCCCTACCGAATCGATGAGCGCATGCAATTTGTAAATCCGCTCAAGTTGCGTGAGTACCTGTCCGCCGGTCTGCCCGTGGTCTCGACGCCCATCCCCGAGGTGGTGCGCTACGCCCACATGTGCCGGATCGCCGCGACTCCCGACGACTTCGTCGCGGCGCTCGATGCGGCGCTCGCCGAGGCCACCCCCGCTGCACGCCGCGCTCGCTCGGACGCGATGGCGCAAGAAACCTGGGCCGCGCGCGTCGCTGACGTGGCCCGCACGATCGCCGAGCTCGCCCAAAGGAAGCCTCGATGAGCACCGCACGTTTTCGCGCCGGCATGGTCGGCGCAGGCAATATCTGCGAATTCCACGTCGCCGCGGTCAAGAAGCTCGCGCCCGACGTCGAGCTCGTCGGCATCACCGACCTCGACGCCGGCCGCGCCCAGGCCAACGCCGAGAAGTGGGGCACGACCCCCTACAAAGATCTCGACGCGCTGATCGCCGCCGGCGCCAACGTGATCCACGTCCTGACCCCGCCGGCCGCGCACGCCAAGGTCGCGATGGCCGCGCTCGAGCGCGGCTGCCACGTGCTGATCGAGAAGCCGGTCGCCGAGGACGCCGACGAGGCCCGCAAGATCGGCGCGCTCGCCAAGCGCAAGGGGCTGACCGCGAGCGTCAACCACTCGCTGCTCTACGATCCGCAGGTCAAGCGCGCGCTGGACGCGGTCGCCGCCGGCGCGCTCGGCGAGGTGGTCTCGGTCGATATCCTGCGCGGCTCGGAGTACCCGCCGTACGAAGGCGGACCGCTGCCGCCGTGGTACCGCGACGCCGGCTATCCGTTCCGCGATATCGGGGTCCACTGCCTGTACCTGATGCAGGCGCTGATGGGCCCGATCGAGGCGGTCGACGCCGACTGGAGCTCGCTCGGCGGCGATCCGAACCTGGCGTTCGACGAGTGGCGCGCGCTGGTCCGCTGCAAGCGGGGCCTGGGCCAGTTCCAGCTGACCTACAACACGCGGCCGATGCAATCGCAGCTGATCATCCACGGCACCCGGGGCGTGTTGCGCGTCGATCTGTTCGCGATGTACCACGGCAAGAAGTCCAACACGCCGCTGCCCAAGGCCGCCGAGCGGCTGGTCAATGCGTTCGTCGATTCGATCGGCCCGATGATCGACGTGCCGATCAACGTGTGGAAGTTCGTGCGCAAGGAGGTCCAGGCCTACCAGGGCCTGCGCGACCTGGTCACCGAGTTCTACCGCCGGCTCGCGGCCGGCGAGCCCCCGCCGGTCTCGATCGACGACGCCGCGCAGGTCGTGCACTGGGTCGAGACCGTGGCGCGCGCCGCCGACGCCGACCACAAGGCCAAGCTCGCGCCGTTCACGTTGTCCGAGAAGGTCCCGTACCTGGTCACCGGCGCGTCGGGCTCGCTCGGCAAGGCCACGGTCCGGCGGCTGCGCGCCGAGGGCCACCGCGTCCGCGTGTTCCAGCGCCGGATCCCGACCACGCGCGAGGACGGCGTCGAGTATTGCTTCGGCAACCTCGGCGATCCCGAGGCGGTCGACCGCGCGGTCGCCGGCGCCGAGATCGTGATCCACTGCGGCGCCGCGATGAAGGGCGGCTGGCCCGAGCACAAGGGCGGCACCGTGGTCGGCACCCAGAACGTGATCGACGCGTGCAAGAAGCACCGGGTCAAGCAGCTGGTCCACATCTCGTCGATGTCGGTGATCGACTGGGCGGGCTCGGCCGGCAACGGCCCGGTCAGCGAGGCCGCCAACCTCGAGCCGCGGCCCGACGAGCGCGGCGCCTATACCCGCGCCAAGCTCGAGGCCGAGCAGCTGGTCGCCGCGGCCGCGGCGCAGGGCCTGCCGGTCGTGATCTTGCGACCCGGCCAGATCTTCGGCGGCGGGATCCCGCTGATCAACGGCGCGGTCGCGCGCAGCGCCGGAGGCCGCTGGCTGGTCCTGGGCGACGGCAAGCTCGAGCTGCCGCTGGTCTACATCGACGACGTGGTCGATGCGATCATGGCGTCGGTCGCCAAGCGGCTGATCCACGGCGAGGTCATCCAGATCATCGACCCCGAGCACCTGACCCAGGAAGAAGTGCTGGGCCTGACCGGCACCACCAAGGCGATCCTGCGCGTGCCGCGGCTGCTGGTGTTCGCCCTGGGCAAGTTCAGCGAGTTCCCGCTCGGCGCGCTCGGCAGGCCGAGCCCGGTGGCCGTGTATCGCCTGAAGTCGGCGATGGCCCGCCTGCACTACGAGAGCGACCGCGCGCGCAAGATGCTCGACTGGCTGCCCCGCGTCGGGGTGCGCGAGGGCATCAAGCGGGTCCAGCCCACGCATTAGCCGGGCCGCGCGCGAGCTCCCGATCGACCGCGCAGGTTGCGTTCGCGCGGACCTGTGACCGCCGCGTCACCGGTACTTGAGGCCGGTGCCGGTATTGAACAGCACGACGGTCTCGCGCGCGGTGATCGCGCCGGCCTGGCGCAGCGCCTCGAACGCGGCGAACGTGGCGCCGCCCTCCGGGCAGATATCGAGCCCGGTGCGCGCGGCCAGGCGCGACGTCGCCGAGGCGGCCTCGTCTTCGGTGACGGTCAGCGCGGTGCCGCCGGTCTCGCGGACCGCGCGCAGGCACAAGAAGCCGCCGATCGGCGACGGCACGCGCAGGCCCCACACCCGGGTCTGGGGATCGGCCCACGCCGTGGTGACCGCCGCCCCCTCGGCGAAGCCGCGCGCGACCGGCGCGCAGCCGGCCATCTGCACCGAGACCAGCCGCGGAACGCGCGGCAGCCGCCAGCCGAGCGCGCGGATCTCGGCAAACGCCTTCCACATGCCGACCAGGCCCGTGCCGCCCCCGGTCGGATAGATGACCACGTCGGGCAGCTCCCCCGCCAGCTGCTCCCACAGCTCGTACGCCATCGTCTTCTTGCCCTCGATCCGGTAGGGCTCCTTGAGCGTCGAGACGTCGAACGTATCGCGCGGGCCGTGCTCGCGCAGCCAGCGGCCGGCATCGGCGATCGTGCCGGGCACGAGCTGGACCTCGGCGCCATAGTGCCGGCACTCGTCGACGAACGCGCGCGGCGTATCCTCGGGCATGGCGACCACGACCGGCAGCCTGGCGGCCGCGCCGTAGGCCGCCAGGGCGCCCGCCGCGTTGCCCGCCGACGGCGCCGACAGCGCCTTGGCCCCGAGCACGCGCGCCATGGCGACCGCCATCACCAGGCCGCGCGCCTTGAACGACCCGGTCGGGTTGCGCGACTCGTCCTTGACGAACAGCCGATCGGCGACCTCGCACAGCGGCGTGAAGCCCTCGACCAGGCTGACCGCATGCGCGGGCTGGATCGGCAGGACCTCGCGATAGCGCCACAGCGAGGCCGGCCGGCCGACCAGCGCCGCGGGCGCGAGCGGCGCCCGCGCGTGATCGTAGTCGACGCGAAGCGGCAGCCCGCAGGCCCGGCACACGGTCTGGAGGCCATGGCGATCGTGCGGCGTTTCGCACGCGAAGCAATGGAGGGCGACGAACGCCGGGTTCTGCCACGCGGGGGGGCTCGGGTCGGGCATGCCCGGCGGAGCGTACACGGACCTCCTTGCCTCGGCATCTATCGTAGCCGGCGCCGCGAACCGTCCGACTCGCTGCCCATCCCGGACCACCGGCGTTACAATGGGGCCGTGAGTCGGCCCACGGTCATGATCGATCTCGGGGCTGATGCGGGGTTCGCCCGCGACCTGGCCGCCGGCGGCGTGTTCGTGCCCGGCTGCGCGCTGCGGCTGTCGCAGGAGTGCGATCTGCTGGTGTGCGGCGCCAACCACCGGCTCGTGCTGCCCGCCCGCGTGGTGTACGTCGATGCGCAGCGCGGCGTCGGTCTCGAGCTGGTGGGATTTTCCAGCGACATGAAAGCGCGGCTCGCCGCGCTCGAGCCGGTGTACCGGCGGTCGATCGGCACGCTCGAGGCACCGGTGGTCGTCGAGTTCACGCCGGACGATGGGCTGCCCGATGGCCAGGGCGATGCCGCGTTCGCCGAGGACGCCGAGCCCCACGGCTTTCCCGAGCCGATCGCGCTCGACATGCTCGAGGCGCTCGAGGATGATCTCGCGCTGGCGCTGCTCGCTCCGGAGGAGGAGCTGCGCGATCCGCCGGATCCTCGCGACGCGCAGGACACCGAGGTGTTCCCCGTGGTCGGCGCGATCGAGGACCCCAACCCGTTCGGCTCCGGCGTCGACACCGAGGCGTTCCTCTACGCGGGCGACGCGCGCGATACGGCGCGTGGCCTCGACGCGGTGCACCCGGTGGAGTCGTTCGGCGGCGAGACGGTCAAAGGTCCGTATCCGGACGATTCGTTCGCCGGGGAGACCGTCAAGGCGCCGGCGCCGGCCGATGACGCCGCGGTCAGCCGGGCGCGCCGCACCACGCAAGATACCGGTAGGTCCGGCGCGCGCAACGTCCACGAGCGGCTGCGCGAGCTCACGCTCGCCGCGCAGATCAAGCTCGCGGCCAGCGGCGAGCTCCACGAGCGGATCGTGCTCGAGCGGCTGTACGGCAAGAACGTCTGGGAGGCCCTGCTGCGCAACCCGCGGCTGACCGCGCCGGAGGTCTCGCGGATCGCGCGCTACGGCTCCTTGCCTCGCGTGCTGATCGAGATCATCGTCGGCAACAACGCGTGGCTACAGATCCCCGAGGTCCGCCGCGCGCTGCTCTCGAACCCGCGGCTGGGCACCGATCAGGTGATCAAGGTCCTGCGCCTGACGCCCAAGCACGAGCTCAAGCTCGCGACGGTCCAGACGGCCTACCCGGTCACCGTCCGCAACGCCGCGAAGCTGATGCTGCGCGAGTAGCGACCTGGCGCTCGGGACCGCGGTCAAGCCCGGTCACGTGTAGCACGGCGCGTGGATCGGCGAGGCCAGCGGATCGGTGCCCTCGGCGAGGGTCGACAGCCGCGACAGCGTCGATCCGCGGGCGAGCCCGTCGGCGGAGTCCAGGAGCTGCGCGGCGCACACCGCGGCCTGGCCGAGCGCGAGGCCGCCGTCGTTGGTCGGCACCTGCGCGTGGGTGAGCACCGTGAACCCCGCCGCGCGCAGCCGCCGCGCACATTGCTCGAGCAAGATGCGGTTCTGAAAGCACCCGCCCGACAGCGCGACGGTGTCGAACAACGGCGCCGCGCCCCGGGGCCGCGCCAGCGTGCTCGCCAGCTGCGCCACCCCGAGGGCGAGCCCGCGATGGAACCGCGCCGCGATCGTGCCGACCGGGGTGCCGCGGACCAGATCGCCGAACAGCGCGTTCCACATCGCGAGCGGATCGAGGCACAGAATCCCCGTGCTCGGCAGCCGCGCGATCTCGAACGGGTAGGCCCGCTCGTCGCCCTCGTCGAGCGCGAGCGGATCGACCGCGGCCTCGAGCAGCGCCTGGGCCTCGCCCTCGTAGGACTGGTGCTCGAAGCACAGGCCGACCGCCGCGGCGACCGCGTCGAACAGCCGGGCGCACGACGACGCCGGCCGCACGGCGCCGGGGTTGGCGAGCATCGC
>Ga0302321_100000404_pt1 | contig 37888 bp, 36 predicted proteins | sample Fen_T0_1_FD_202505 | JGI IMG/M metagenome (GOLD analysis project Ga0302321, IMG submission 202505) | Peat permafrost microbial communities from Stordalen Mire near Abisko, Sweden - Fen_T0_1 | ecosystem: Environmental > Terrestrial > Soil > Wetlands > Permafrost | place: Sweden: Abisko... | reverse complement strand
CAGTCGTCCTTTGTTTAACCTTGGTCGGCATTCGTCTCGGCTTTGTCGATGTGAGTTTGGCGACTGGCGGTGTAAGTTTATCGTCTGCGCAGATTAGTCTAGCCCCGGTCGAGCTTCGTCTCGGCGTTGTCGACATTCGTCTAGCCGTTGTCGGCAGAAGTTTAACTTACGTCATTTGCCGTCAGATTGAGCGGGCGGCACAGCTCGGCCCTTTTCAGAGAGGAAAAACGCGAGCGGATTGTCTTTCAGGCTTTTCAAGCCGGCAATCACACATGCAGCGTTGAACTGCGCACCTGCGTCACTCGTATGCGTGCGCGGATCAGCAAAGAACGTCGCCACCTTTTCTGCGCCGAGCTTTTTGTAAGCGTCGCTGACGATCATCGTCAGATCAAAGTAGTACGCGCCATCCGCTTTTGCGACCTCGACATCCCAGCCGGCGAACTCGGTAAAATCGCGCCCATTCTCCCACCGATCCTTATGCGGAACAGGCGAGCAGAGAATCACTGTCGCCCCCTTGGCTTTCGCGGCCTCGACGTAACGCGCCATGTACCAGCCGAAAGTATGTACCTGCTCCTTGGTTCCATCAGGCTTGGCCTCCTCAACTGTTTCGGGACCGATACCGCGACCAGAGGCACGACCTTTCATGGCTGGATCGCCAATGCGCCCGCCGTCGTTGTGACCAAACTGAATGATAACAAAATCGCCCGCTTTCATCTGAGCGACGACCTTGTCCCAGTGACCCTCGGTGAAAAAAGTGCGACTGCTGCGCCCACCGATCGCGTGGTTCACGACATTGATTTTCGATGTGTCGAAAAACGGTGTGATGCGCTCGCCCCAGCCGAACATGCCGCTACGCCCACTGCTTTTTACGGTTGAATCGCCGACGATGAAAAACGTCGGTAAACTCGGATCAGCCGGTTTCTCAATGGTAACTTTTGCAGCATCAACCACTGGCCGGTCATCCTCGGCCAGCGCGACGTCGCGAGCTTTGTCGTTAAGGAACGCCAGTAACGGGAGCTTCGGAAACGTCTTCAAGCCGGCAATGACCGTACGTGCGTTGAGTTCCGCGCCGGCGAGATTCGTGTGCGTGTGTTCGTCGGGTGTGACGGTCGGAAAAAGTTTCATCACGGCGTCGTGGCCGAGCTCGTCGTACTTGCGCGCGATCATCTCATTTAGGTCAATGAACGGGACTTTTTCCCGACTTGCGACTTCGGCGGCCCAGCCAGCATACGTGGCCTTGGCGCGGTTGATCTTACCCTGAGCATCCCAGCCTTTGCGCGGAATGGGTGAACAGATGATCGGCGTAGCACCCTTGGCTCGCGCATCAGCCACAAACTTCCGCAAGTACCACCCGTACGTGTGCACGACCTCGTGCTGCTTCGTGATAAGATTGTCGATTTCCTCCGTTTCGTCTCCGATGCCATTGATCGTGCCACGAGCACGTTTCGTGTCGTTAACGGGACCGTCGTCGTTGTGCCCAAACTGCATAACCACGAAATCGCCGGCCTTAATTAACGCGAGAGTACGCTCCCAGTGTCCGCTCGTGAGATAAGTACGGCTGCTGAGGCCGCCAACGGCGCGATTCACGACGTTGATTTTCGTTTGATCGAAATACGCCGCAATCGGGTTTCCCCACCCCCATTGGCCTTCTGCCCCTTTACCCTGACCATCGTCGTGGCCATTGCGAACAGTGGAATCACCAATGAAAAACAAGGTTGGCAGAGAGGGATTCGTTGGCTCTGGCAGTATAATCGGTTTTGTACCTGGATCGGTGTTCACCGCGGCCGGCGGTACCTGCGCACTGGCGACGCCAGTGAGGGCAATAGCAAAGAGAGTCCAAAAGTATTTTTTTAACATGAGTGGAAGCTATTTAATTTATTGGATAACCTCGTTCAGTGACATGGGGGCGATGCGAGGTGGAGTCTCCGTCGCTAGTGGCGCTCTTTGGAGCCTTCATTTTTGCGTAACGCGATCATCTCGGCACCGGCAAGCAATACGGAGCCATATCCATGCGCGGCGTACACGCTTGTCGGACGATAATAATAGAACGCGGGGTCAAAGCCCATGCCTGTGCCAATGCAAGTGCCCTCGACTTGACCAGCGGCATTCACCCTCTGCGCAACGGCGTTCCAGCCGAGCGAAACAATCGGGCCGTAAGCTTTCCCGTCGAGCCAACCGCGGTTGATGCCGCGAGCGATTGAATAAACGTACATCGCCGACGCTGACGTTTCCAGATAGGAGTCAGAGCGGTCAACCAACTGATGCCAGAGTCCGGTGCTGTCCTGATAAGGAGCGAGTCCTCGGACATGGGCGCGAAATTGTTCAAGCACCGCGGCGCGGCCCGGATGACCCTGCGGCAGCACCTCCAACAACTCAGTCATAGCCACGATAGCCCAACCATTTGCTCTTGCCCAATGAAATGCGGGGTGTGGCTCCATGTCCTGTACCCAACCGTGACGATAAAGTCCCTTCTCCGGGACGAACATGCGGGAGGAAAACTGGAGAATTTGCTTCACGGCATCGTCGAAGTATTTCTGGTCGCCCGTAAGCACACCCATTTGTGCGAGCGCAGGCACGCTCATGTAGAGATCATCGAGCCAGAGCGTGTTCGGCATCGGCTGTTTGCGCGCAAGAGTGCCGTCCGGCAAGCGGAACTGACCTGAAAACACCCAGGCCACGTAATTATCAATCCAAGGCTTCAACACCTCTGGATTCACGCCTGCGCGGCTGGCCTTGATCATGGCCGCGCACATCGAGCCGCTGTCATCAAGCGACCGCGGCTTTAACACCGAGCGCAAGGCAAGCATGCGCTTCGTGCTATACTCATCCTCATTGGAGGTGGGAGCGGGTTTAAGTCGAAGATGTGCGGCCAAGGTCGCGATGGCATTGAGGCGCACGGCCACGTAATCACGGTAATGCGTGTCACCCGTCACAGCTGCCGCGTGCAACATGCCGGCATACGTTACGCCCCATTCGTAGCTCGTGAGGATGAAGTCTGTGCGATCAAATCCGACATTGGTCGGCAGATGTGCGAGATCGGCCACCGGTTCACCGGTGTCGCGGTTGACGACTTTGACCGCACTCGCCTGTTCAAGGTAGCCAAGGACGCGGTCCATCACCGCTTTGATTTCCTCAACTTTGGCCGGAGCGTAGGGAACCGGATACGCAGGTTCGGGATGAAAACGCGCGAGGTCATTTGCACTCGGACGATGCGGAGCCGGGGCATTTGTACCCGTCGGTTGCGTTTGCGCTAACGCCGACACGGCCAAAAGGAAACTAAACGCAATAAGACGGGGCAACATAAGATAGTTTCTATTTAATGGTTTTAGAAACGCAGAAACGATGAATTTCGGCCCACGATCACGGTGATCATTAATAATCTTCTACGAGATGTTCGTTGAGCTGACTGATATCAGGGGAAATGGCCAAGCAACTGAAATCAGCTGCTCACCTGAATCATCGAAAACACATCGTCAAAGGGATGCCAAAGCCGAAGCAGCCGCAGCTTTGTCAGACAGTTTGATTTTAAATCAGGTATCTTTCTCTATCGTCCCCCCCTGCATCTTTGCTTGGCGCCAGCAGTATAATCCGTGAAAACGTTTACGTTGACTACACCAGAGACAAGTTGCCCGCCCCCGCCTCATGTTCACGCCATCCGCGGCTGGCGACGCGTGCTACTGATGCCACTTGGTTGGCTCGTGCGACTGTGGGGCGCGACGTTGCGCTTTGAAGTATCACCGGAGGCACTTAAAAATCTGTCGAAGATCGATGAACCCGTGGCTTTCGTGCTTTGGCACAATCGACTGTTTCTCGTCTCAGAAATTTTCAGGCGCTATCGACAGAGACGTCCAGTTTACGGGCTGGTCAGCGCGAGCAAGGATGGCGCATGGCTCGACGCATTTTTTTCGCTCGTGGGCATTAGCAGCGTACGCGGTTCTAGCAGCCGACTGGGGCGCGAGGCCGTGACTGCTCTCGTGACGACCGTAAAAGCGGGCAATGATATCGGGATCACGCCAGATGGACCACGAGGACCGCGCTACGACTTCAAAGCCGGCGGGCTGATCGTAGCACGCCGCGCACACGCGCCCGTCCTCCTACTTGGCGGCGAGTACTTCTCCGCTTGGCAATTTCGAAGCTGGGACCGTTTTTACCTACCAAAGCCCTTTTCGCGCGTGCGCGTACACTGCGAGCTCGTGCTAAATGCCGAGCTCGCCGACCGCGACGAAAGCGCCTCCCGCCTTCGTGAACGCCTGCTGGCGATGAATCCTGACAAATCCTAAGAACCTCGTTTTTGTGTCAGACGAGGGTTCAACCTCACGTACGATCTGCTCTTCAAAATGCCGGTATCAGTTCGACCGTTTTGCCCGGTTGGACGATGTAGTCATCGCCAATCGACCACGTCAGGTCGTTGATCAGGAATTTGAATACGACGGGACGGGCGGTTTCGGAAAAGGAAAGAGCCCATTGGTCGTCTGCGACGCAATCGAGCGGGATACCTTTTTCCCAGCTCAAACCGGGGCCTTCGCCTCGGATGTAAAGCGTATTGCCAAAACCAACATTAATTTTTGCAGAGATCTTAGTTGTTACTGTTGCTGAAGGAACCGCTTTCACGGCCGGAGCGGCAGCTGGCTTGGCTGGAGCTTTTATAGCCTTTGCTGGCGTTTTTTTTGCCGGAACGAGCGCCGGTGTCGCTAGGGTAGTCGTGGTGGTCTTCGATATTTTTTTCATAGGTTAATGAACCTCCTCAGACTATTTCGTTGTTTCAGATTGACTCATGTATCCTCGGAAGAAGGCAGCTTCCAAGCAATAGCAAATTAGGGACCAATATCGTTTTAACGCTGAAGTTTCCTGTTCGTAATATAGATTATCAGCAGATTACGCCGAAAATTGGTGTTTACTCGCTGCGGCACATTCCTCAAAACCACCCGCTCCACGTGGGGCAGTAGCTCAGTTGATAGAGCGCGTCGTTCGCAACGACGAGGTCGCCGGTTTGATCCCGGTCTGCTCCACCATTTTTAAAGTGGGTAGAAGTCCTGTTTATTCGCACGATTCGTAGAGGACTTCGTTGGGCTTAGCGCAAATGCCTCTTCCGGTTTTTGTAGTCGGAAACAAAAACGCTGATCACCAACCAAAAGCCACCGGTAGCAGCCGCAAGGAAACAAAGGATCGCTAAACCTGGAAACCCGAAGAGCTGGAACGGAGTCTCCACACGCATTAATAATGAGGCGCCAACAATCAGCCCAGCTAACACGATGCCCGTAGCAATTCGGTTCGCGATTTTCTGCATTCCATCCATCACGAGTTTGGCATCGGTGGCCTTCACCTTCAGTTCCAAATCGGAGTTGGTGACAAGGTCCATAATTCGATTAAGCCGATACGGCAGCCCCGCCATGAACTCCCTCGTCTCAAGCAGAGTGCTGTAAATATTACCCTGCGTTAGGTCCTTCCGTACACGCCGAGACATCAACTCAGAGACATTGCGACGAATCGAAGCATTGGTATCAAATGTAGGATCGAGGATCCGGCCAACCTGGTCGAGTTGCAGCATGGTTTTCGCAAGCAGCACCAGCTCGCTAGGAACAACGAGCCCATTTTCCTGAGCGATGCGGCTCACTTCCAGGAGAGAGCGCCCGACATTCAGTTGCTCTAACCCCTGATCTCGACGCAACGCCACCAGTTGCGTGATACGCCGTCGAAACTCGGACGCCGAAAACTCCTCAAGTTTCTCGCTCATTCTGATGGCAATCTCCGCAGCGGCCTCGCCGTTGCCCTCACTCACAGCCAGCAAGATCTTCAAAAGATTCTCCTGCATAGCGGGCGCCGTGTGACCCACCATTCCGAGATCGATAAGGGCAACGCGACCATCGTTGGTGATAAAGACGTTTCCCGGATGGGGATCAGCGTGAAACAATCCGTCGACGAGCACTTGTTTGAGATAGGCCTTGAACAATTCCTCAGCGAGCGGGCCGCCCTTTAGGTCGAGCAAGGCCAGCGGGCTGAGCGCAGTGATTTTTTGCCCCTGCACTGCATCCATGGTTAAGACCGATCGGGTGTAGTAATCTGGTACGGGCTGAGGAACTTGAATGAGCCTGAATTCCTTTAAGTTTTCACCCAGCGCGATCAGGTTGTGGGCCTCACGCTCATAGTTGAGCTCCTGTTGGATTGTGAGGCGAAACTCATCGAGGGTAACCAAGAATCGATGGCGCCGGCCCAGAGCTGTATGGCCGTCGAGGAAGCTGGCAATCTGCGCGAGCACCTCAAAGTCCTCGGCCATTTGCTGGCGAATGTTTGGACGCTGCACTTTCACCACCACAGGGCGACCGTCGCGCAAAGCGGCGCGGTGCACTTGCCCAAGCGACGCAGCCGCAACCGGCTCGTTATCGAAATAGGAAAAAGCCTTAGAAATCCGAACGCCCAATTCGCTCATAACAATCCCTTCCACCTCGGCGTAGGAAAAGGGTTTCACTTTATCCTGCAGCCGCGCGAGGGATTTTAAATAGGCGTCGGGCAGCAGGTCCGGCCGACCAGCAAGGACTTGGCCCAATTTAACGTAAGTCGGCCCTATTGCCTCCAAATCGTCAGCCAATTCCTCGGGTGATGCTGGACGGGCAGCGGACGGTGCATTGTCGTTTGCGCTCTGCGACTCGCCACCGCGAGGTGTTTTGTCGTCGGCGCCGAAGCCGTCGTCCGCGCTCAATTGCTGCGCCAGATCGGATCGACCGTATTTCCACAAAAGCGCGGCGATTTGCCGATAGCGTTTCAGATGTGAGCCAGAGATGGAGAGTTTCATGAAGAAAAGTTGGACGCGAAAAAAAGCGTAGTTGCCGATGACCGGCACGACATCGACAAACTTTTCTATCCGCAGTCTCTGGGCTAAATCCTGATTCTATGATAGGGAACTCCCAGAGCTTAGTGACGCGGGAACCTCATGGTCCAGTTGTGCTCTATACCAGCCCAGCCATGCTCATATCAACTTGCACTTCACACTATGTTCAACGCCGCTAAAGATGCTATCGCCAGCCGGGCCGCACTCACCTGGGCCAACAAAGTCATCGCACGCTATGGCGTGGTGCAGGACGTAAGAATCGACTCCAAAAGCAAAACTTTGGAAGTCTCATGCCTTCTCGAAGGTGAACCTACTCCTATCGCCATAAAAATCGAGAATTACGTGGTCGAATCCGAACGGGATAAAAAATTCATTCGTGCAAATAAATTCAGCTGCACACGCCCTTGGCTGCAAAAGCTTCTGGCCGACTTTGGCCCACGACAGCGGATAGAGTTGCCGGCTTGGGCCGCAGCTGTGTTCTGAGCAACTTTGCAGCACGGCCAAACTGGGACCGCGCTCTATTCTCCCTCAGAAACTAAACGCGCGAAAATCATTTTGCCGCCAGCAGAGGGCAACACACTGGAAATCTCCACGTGCACCTGCTGACCAACCAGCGTACGCGCATTATTCACCACCACCATCGAACCGTCTTCCAAATAACCGACGGCCTGGCCTTCGTCCTTACCGGCTTTTATTAGTTCGACCTCGAGCCATTCGCCGAGGACAAGCTCCGGACGAAGCGCTTTGGAAAGGACATTAAGGTTAAGCCACTGGACTCCGTGAAACTCAGCCATTTTGGCGAGATTGAAATCCGTTGTAAGCAGTTTCGCCCGCATTGATTGGGCCAGAAAGACGAGCTTCGCGTCGACATCTTGTTTTTTTGCGATGTCGCTCTCAGGCGTGCGAATGTCGATGTGCTTGATTTTGCGCAGCAAGTTCAACGTCTCGATACCGCGGCGACCACGCGCCTGCTTGTGAGGATCGGAGGAGTTGGCCACCGCATGCAGTTCATCGAGCACAAAGCGCGGGATCACTAACGCGGCGCTCAGAAAACCAGCTTCACATACCTTTGCTATGCGTCCGTCAATCAACACACTCGTATCGACTACCACGAGCGGCACGTCCACTTCATGCGGTACGAAACGCACGTAGGGGATCACGAGATTAAACTCATCTTTTCCACGCAGCGCGATGACGACGCAAAGATAGGGAATCACTAAAAAGAGCCCTAATCTGACCAGAAACAACACCTGTGGGTCACCTTCCTGCATCAAGGGAGAAACGTGCACCATGTAGGCGACCAGTAGCCCGATCGCTAATCCAAAGGAAATCGCCGACAACCCACGCAACGAAAAGCCCTTTAACATAACATCCGTCAGCACCACCAAAATACCAAGTAAAAGACCGACGGTGATCGCGACTGGCTGTAGATGATCCCACTGCGGACTGGTTAAACAAACCAGCCCACCCGCCACTGCACAGAGCGCGACAAAGACCAATCGGATGGGCAGCAGAGTTTTGTTCATCTAGTGATCTACAATGACTTACCTGAGTAAAAAATACAATATAATAGGCAATCCGATCCCCACGATCATGCTAATATAAAGTATCACAATAGCCCTATCGGCTTTCTTTTTTTCTTCCTCATCGATCGGCGACATAACCAAGCCAATCCACCCAGGCGATCGCACACTGACAAACCTAATCGGCTTTAAGTAACGAGATTCCCGAATGCAAATTTATCGACGGGCTCGACATCCACGTGTCATTGCCGTTTTCAATGTGTGTGCCTGAACAACTGACCATCCTTGCGCCTGGCTTGCTCGGCGGTTCCGTCGCCCGCGCGGCGCATGCACGCAAGCTTGCCAATCGTATCGTCATCTGGGCTCGACGCCCCGAAGTTCGCGAACAACTTCGCGCGCAGCTTTGGTGTAACCAGGTTTTCGATACACCAGAAGAAGCCGTGTGCGCGGCTAACTTTGTCGTCCTTGCTGCGCCGGTAGAAAAGATCGTCGATCTCGCCCGCCAAATCGCACCTGCTTTGCCCGCCGGAGCCATCGTCACTGATGTCGGTAGTGTGAAAAGTGAAGTCTGCCGGGCCTGTACGATCGCCATGCCCGCTCATGCGACCTTTGTCGGCTCCCACCCGATGGCCGGGAGCCAGAAGACCGGATGGGAAAACAGTACCGAAACACTCTTTGACGGCCGCACGTGCTTCGTCACGCCTCTTGTCGAGACGCCTGCTCAAGCTACCGAAACCGTCACGAGCTTCTGGCGCGCACTCGGATCCAACGTCACTACGCTCACTCCCGAGCAGCATGACGAGATTGTCGCGCACATCAGCCACCTTCCGCAATCGATTGCGACCACACTCTGTAGTTTTCTCGCTCAGAAAAATCCTGCTTGGCGTGATTTTGCTGGCGGCGGCTTGCGCGATACCACGCGCATTGCGGCAAGCGATGCCACGATGTGGATGGAAATTCTTCGGCAAAACCGCGAAGAGATCCTACGCGCTCTGCGAGAGTTTCAACACGAACTCCAAGGCTTTCACGCATCGCTCGCCAATCGCGAGTGGGACGACCTCCGCACGCGTCTCGAACGCGGCAAAACCTACCGCGACGGCTTCAAATCGTGAGACTCACCCCTCACGACAAGGCGCGAAGGCGCCAAGTTCAGGCACTTCTTTCTTGGCGTCTTCGCGCCTTTGCGTGAGCAATGTTTCTTCATGCCTCTCCCTGACCTGCTTCCGATCCAGCCCTTCACGCGCCCTGTGCGTGGCTCCGTTGTTTTGCCCGGATCAAAAAGCATCACCAATCGCGCCCTGCTCCTCGCTGCGCTCTGCGATGGACCAGTGACGCTGACGGGGGCGCTCTTCAGCGAGGACACCGAAATCATGGCCGAGGCGCTGCGCCAACTTGGCTTCGTCGTCAAAGAAGACTCGGCTCAGAAAACAATCTATGTCGAAGGCCGCAGCGGAAAAATCCCCAACGAATCCGCCACGCTTCACGTCGGCCTCGCCGGCACTGCCGCGCGTTTTCTGACCGCACTCTGCGCCGCCGCGCCACAAGGAAAATACCGCATCGACGGCGTGCCCCAGATGCGCAAGCGGCCGATGAAAGGGCTCTTCGACGCCCTCGCGAGCCAAGGAACTGAAATCATTTACCTCGGTGAAACGGGCTTTTTCCCAATCGAAATTCGTGCTCACGGTCTGCGTGGCGGACCGGTTGAAATCGATGCTAGTGAGAGCAGTCAGATGCTTTCTGCCTTGCTGATGGTTGCGCCACTCGCGACTTTACCTCTGGAGATTCATCTGCGCGGCAAAGTGCGCTGGCCATTTGTTGAGATGACGCTGAACCAGATGGAGCAATTCGGATTCTCTGCAAAAGCCATGCGCTCGGCCGACGCAATTCCGATTTCGCCAGGCGGATATTCTCGTTCCTCTGTTTACGTGATCGAGGCCGACGCAACGGCGGCGAGCTACTTTCTGGCACTGCCGTTGGTTGTGCGAGGCGTTGTCTACTTCCCCGGTTTTTTTGGAGACAAAGCCAGCCTTCAGGGTGACACCCGTTTTGTCCGCGTGATACGCGGCTGCGGAGCCAACATTCAGGATCTCGTCGAGCCGAACCGTATCCCCAAAGACGTCGGGAAAAGCGATGACCGAATCGTCGGAATCGACACTGCTTATTATACAGCAGCGAAGATAAAGGGCGGCGCTGTGCAGGATTTCCGCGAGTTTTCCGACACCTTCCTCACCCTCGCTGCGATTGCGCCGCTGTTCGATGGTCCGACCACCATCACCGGCATCGCCCACACGCGAAAACAAGAAACCGACCGCGTTGCCGGCATGGCGCGCGAGCTGAAAAAACTCGGCCAACACGTGATCGAAACCGAGGACTCGTTGGAAATTCACCCGCGGCCGCTCACTCCCGGCATCGCGATCGAAACCTACGGCGATCATCGTTTCGCGATGAGCTTTGCGATTCTCGGGTGCCACGATCTGCTCGGCAACGGACAGCCCTGGCTCACGATAAAAAATCCGGCTTGCTGCGCAAAAACGTTCCCGAACTTTTTTGACGTCTTGGAAGGCCTCTGGAAAAACTCACATTCTTCGCAGTGAGTTCCTCTCCTTTCATCATCGTCGCTATCGATGGCGGCGCTGCCTCCGGCAAATCGTCCACTTCGCGTGCGATCAGCGAGCGTTTCAACCTGCTGCACGTTGACACCGGATCGTTCTATCGCGCCATCACCGCCGAGTTACTTGCGCGAGGCGTCAACACAGGCGATCACGCTGCGGTGAAAGCGGCAGTAACGAACCTCTCCTTAGGCACTCGCGTGACCGGCCGCAGTGCTTTCATGGAAATCGGCGGCCATGTCGTGCCCGAGGCACGCATCCGCAGTGCTGAAGTCACCAGCGCTGTCTCCCACTTTGCTGCCATTCCTGAACTGCGCGCCGCCCTCCTCGCCTACCAACGTGGACAGGCTGACGTCGCCCGCAAAAAAGGCTTTCGTGGGCTCGTCATGGAAGGCCGCGACATTGGCTCGGTGATTTTTCCAGAAGCTGATTTCCGCTTTTTCCTGCACGCCGACCCTGAGGAACGTGCCCGGCGCCGAGCCGATCAAGGCCAACCCGACCAGATCGCCGAGCGTGATCGCCTCGATTCCCAGCGCAAAACAGCACCGCTCACGATTCCGACGGGCGCGACTGCCATCGACAGCACGTATTTGACCTTGGAACAAGTCGTGGAAAAACTTTCCGCCCTGATCAGCACCCGCCTGCAGCCCGCATGAACCGCCATCACGACCAATTAGACATGGAACCGCTGTATGGCGTCTGCCACTACATTCTGCGGCAGATTTACGGCGCATTTTTCCGGGGGGAAGCTATCGGTTTGGAAAACATTCCTAAATCCGGCGGCTTCATGATCGCCTCGAATCACGCTAGCCATCTCGATCCGCCGATCGTGGGCTCGCTTTTCTCGCGTCAGGTCTGCTTTTTTGCCCGCAAAACCCTTTGGAAGCCCGGCTTCGCCTCATGGTGGCTTAACGGCGTCGGTACCATCCCCGTCGATCGCGACGGTGGCACCGACGTAACCGCGATCAAACGCGTCCTTGGCGCGTTGAAAAACGACAAGGTCATCATCCTCTTTCCCGAGGGCACACGCTCGATCGACGGCAATCTGCAAGCTGCGAAACCTGGCGTCGGTTTACTCGCCTGCCGAACGGGCGTGCCGGTTGTACCCGCTCGGGTTTTTGGCTCATTCCAAGCGTTTGGTAAGGATGGCAAACTACGGCTCTGCACTCCGGTCTCAGTCGTCTACGGCAAACCGCTTCCTCCTTCCAGCTACGACGATCCTTCTGTTGGCAAAGAACGCTACTTGCTCGCATCTCAGCGCATCATGGCCGCGATCTCAGAACTCAAGCTGCCGGAAGAAACCGTTATCTGAGTCCGCAATCGTAGCAGCCTGACTTGAACTCCAAGTTAGACTTTGACCACTAATCAACGCACCGGCGCGGCTGCCCCGAACAATCCACTTGCGGCAAGCGCGTTAAACGCAAACTGCACAGCAATCGCAGCGATCACCAAGCCCATCAAGCGGGTGACGAGTTTCAACAAAAGCGGACTTAGAAACGCCGCACCTCGCGCCGCGACATGGAACACCGCGTAGGAAAGTACGCCCACCGCCACGATGCAGCCAACCAGCACACTGTGCTGAGCCCAACCCTCGGCCCGGCTGCTCAAAATTAAAACGTTCGAAATTGCACCCGGCCCCGCAAGCATCGGCACACCGAGCGGACTGATTGCGATGTCGTCCTTCATCGCGCCCTCGGCCACTTCTTCGGCCGTCTCCTGCGCACCCGAGCGTTTCGCATAAAGCATGTCGAACGCGATTCGCAGCAGCAACAAACTGCCCGCTAGCTGAAACGCCGGCAACGTCACACCGAGCACAGCGAAGATTTTCGGCCCCGCCAATGTGAACAAAAGCAAAACCCCGGTCGCCACGATACACGCTAATCGCGCCATGCGAAGTTTTGCCGCAGGCAAATCGTTCGGCGTCATGGCCAGATAGGCTGGTACGGCCGCGATCGGATCAACGATCGCAAAAAGCGAACTAAACGCGAGCAGTCCGTACTCCACCAGGCTCATGCGAACAGTCTGGCAGTGTTTCCATAGATTTCGACAGAATTAACAAAATGCACCGAATGGAAACGCACGCGCTATTCGGTCTTTTTGTCCATTCTGCCTGAACCGTCTTCGCTTTTACTCCAGTCCGCACGCTTTGCGCGCACGCTTGAGCACGCCGCTTCCGGTCTTGCGGGCGCGTTGGTCGCCGTCTGCGAGGACCTCGTTTACGTAATCGAGATTAGCAGCGAGTTCAGCACGACGTGCACGGTGCAGTGCGAAATAGTTCCAGTACTGCTCGAACAACGCCTTCTTCAGATCGCCATAACCAAGTCCGCCGACACGCAGACGATTTTCGAAATCGGTCGCAACATCCACCGGAGCGACGAGCTTGAGTAACTGAATCGCGAGATTTTGGTCAGCGTCAGGCTTCGGCTCAGCAGGCGTGCGCGAATCCATTTTGATGCCCATGATCTTTTTCTTAATGGCTTTCTCATCGCCGAAAATCTCGATCGTGTTGCCGTAGCTCTTGCTCATCTTCTGGCCGTCGAGGCCGGGCACGGTCGCCACTTCGCCACGAATCTCCGGTTCAGGAATGACGAAGGTCTCGCCATAGGTCTGGTTAAATTTGATCGCGATATCACGCGTCATCTCAACGTGCTGCTTTTGATCCTTGCCGACGGGCACGAGGTTGGCGTCGTACATCAGAATATCCGCAGCCATCAGCACCGGATACGCAAAGAGTCCGAAGTTTGGCGAAATGCCTTTGGCAACTTTGTCTTTGTAGCTGTGGGCGCGTTCGAGCAAACCCATCGGTGTAAGCGTGCCGATCAACCAGGTGAGCTCACACACTTCAGGCAAATCGCTTTGGCGGTAGAAAACACTTTTCTTCGGATCGAGGCCGCACGCGAGAAAATCGAGCGCCACATCCAGCGTGTTCTTACGACGCTGCTCGGCATCCGTCAGCGAGGTCATCGAGTGATAGTCTGCGATGAAATAGAAAGTCTCGCCACGGGCCTGCAGTTCGATCGACGGCCGCATCATGCCAAAGTAGTTGCCGATGTGCAGTGTGCCTGAGGGTTGAATGCCAGAAAGAATGCGCATGGTTGAAGGATGCAGAGATCAGAAGAAAGAAGTCAGGAGAAAAATATGAGGAGCCACCAAACATCGGCCACGAAAAGCACAGGGCTCAGACACAGAAGCGGATGAGAGCCGCTATCCAATCTTCAATCCCTCCGCGGGATCAGATGTACAGACCCTCGCATATGCGCGATGGTCGCAGGCGGAATATACCCGCCGACCACAATCGCTGGCGTCACGAGTGACCGAGGGCCCATCACCGTTCCAGGATTCAGCACCGCGTTGCAACCGACTTCGGCCTTATCGCCAAGAATCGCACCAAATTTCCGCAAACCCGTTTCCACGATACCCGAAGGCAAACGCACGCTGATCGGTTTTTGATCCAGACGCAGATTCGAAATTACAACGCCCGCGCCGAGATGTGCGCCGTTGCCCAAAATCGAGTCGCCAATGTACGGCCGATGCGGCACCTGCACGCCGTCCATCAGCAACGAGTTTTTAATCTCGGCGTTGTGCCCCACTGTGCAATTGGCGCCAACGATCACGTTGCCTCGCAGAAAACAGCCTGGGAGCAACTTCGAACCTGGCCCGATCCATACCGGTCCGATCAACGTCGCCGTGTGCGGCAACTGCGCTGTCGGGTGCACATAAACCTGGCCCTCGACGTGGACACCCGGCGGGATCTTCTGCCCACCGGAAAAATCCGCCGCCTTCAATGCCGGCCCGATCGCCTTCAACCATTCCCAAGGAGCCGTATCTGCGGAAAAAAACGGCGCGAACGACTGAAGTGAGGCAGGGAGTTGGAAGAAGTCAGCGGCTTTCACGATGCCCGACACGATGCGCACTCCCCCGCCCCCGGCGCAAGCCCCGGATGCGGCCGCACAAGGGGATCAACACAGCTGGGCGACGCGATGTATCCAAATTCGGGTTGGCAAAGTCACCCGATCAGCGAGATCCGCCCCCCTTTTTCCTTCTTTCGAGTCGGGTGAGGCGATCTTGTGCCGCACGCTTGTTCCATTGCGACGCATCTGGATCGTCAATGATCAGCCGGAGTTCGTTCATGCACGGGTCCAGTTTTCCCAACCGCTCATACAGGAGCGCTCGATAGTAACGCACACCGCAACCATCCGCTCCGGCCACCAATGCGGGAGTCAGTTCGGCAAGTTGGTCCTCCATAAGTTTAGGCAGAATATAAAACGCCCTGCCAAGCAATCGATAGGCCTGTAGATTGCCTGGATTCAGTTCCAACGCTTTCTTGATTTCGCCGATTGCCGTCTCTGTCGACTGACCGCCGCCGCCTGCGTAATCGGTGCCACTCGAGCTATATTCGTCCAGTCTCGCGCCGGCAGAAACAAGATATGCCATCGGGTTTTTCGTCCCCGCAGTGATCGCGTCGCGATACAACTTCACAGCCTCCTCCTTCAATTGATTCCTCAACGCCTGCCTTGCGCACGCTTCTTTCACGCACGGCGCCTCCGGTGCGAGAGCCAGAGCTTGATTCAATTCGTTGTTGGCTTCCTCGTAACGCTCCGCCGCGGCCAGAAGGTTGGAAAGCTGAACGTGAACTTCAGCCTCCGGCGCCGGGCTCAACAGTAAACCCGCTCGTACTTTTTGTTCATCAAAGGAGCACTCGTAGGTGGGGTTCTTCTGTTTGAGATAGGTGGTGATCGCCCGCACAAACTGTTCCGATTTCATTCCTGTCGTATCTTGTACCGCTTCGAGATAGCTCCTTTCACGGATACTCTTGGCCAATGCCTCGAAACTTTCGCGGGGGTGCCGCTGCGAGAAAAGCACCCAGTACATCAATGCCCACGCCTGTGACTGAAATACGCCGGCCTGCTTCTTCCCAGTGTATTCATCTGAACCCCTGCCAGTCAGAAAAAATTTGTCCCATGGCAACTGTTCTCCCGACTGTAGAAAAGCATCTGACCGATCATCGATGTCGTCTCCAACGATGCACTTCCCTTTCCGCACTTCGAGCGACGACAGCACCATTCCGGTACCTTGCGACATCCAAGTGGGCAGAAAGTATCCCGCCCGTTGCACCGCGAAAATCGTTTCGAATTCAAAGGCCACTTCGCAAGCACGCTTTCGATCACCTGAAACAGCCAGCGCCAGCAAAGCCGAGTCATCCACCTGCGCGGTAAAGGTCAAAAGCGTGGAGTCGTCGTCCTTTGAGATCGGCCCGTATTTCTTCACTGAACTTCCGCGCTTGAAGAGAATCAGCATCGAACGCGCAGGTTTGCGCCCTGTCGGCATGACGAGACTACACAAAACCTGCCGGAACGCCGTGTAATTTACGGCAAATTCCTTCACGTCATTCACCGACGCATCGGAATAGATCGTGAAGTCATCCGTATCGAGACGCTGCCACGTCGGCGCAGCCTCCGCGAAACCGATGATAAAACAAATCGCCAACCCAAGACCGCCCCGTCTCAAATAGTTTTTCATTCGCTGGATTTTTGGACCCGGCGATCCGAAAACCATCGACAGGTTTTGTCGAACCAAAACACAGGGACGCACATCAATCTGTTCGGTGATAAACCTCTCATAGCTGGCTACCGCCCAACACCGTCGCGTCATGCTGGCACGGTTGTAACCGGCCTGCCCAGACTCTCGACCGGTTGAGACTGGGTCGGGTACAACAACGCCCGGCTGCAGTCTCGAACCAAACCCGTTTGCGACATCGAGGCTCGAGTAAAAGGCGCATTCGCAAAGTGCGCGCAAGTCGCGGTAAAACGGCTGCCCGCCGCGAGAAAATGCGTGCCGCGCCAGAAAAATGGCGGTCAATCGAGGCCCGATGCGTGTCAATCGAGCCTCCGCGCCTGCACGTCGATGGTTTGAGCGTGTCAATCGATGGTTTGAGCCTGCACGTCGATCGTTTGAGCCTGTAAATCGATCGTTTGCGCGGGCCGTTGCAAGTCGGTGGCGTGCTATCGAGGTTTGGAGCGTGTCCGACGAGCAACCGAGGGTGTCCGTCGATGGTTTACGGGTGCCGTTGCAAGTCTTTTGCGTGCCGGGGATGCGCGGAGTGTGACCACGGTCTTTCGGACCCCAACCGCGGGCTGTCGGAGGCCGACCGGACCGTGTGCAACCCGTGCCGCTCCAAATTCCTTGCGTGCCGCCTAGGTTCTGACCCGCACTGGGCCGGTGTGGAAGCCGACCGAGCCGGTACAGACGCGTGCCGCAGGAAGTGCGTTACGCCCCGTACGTTTCCAACGGCTAACTGCAGATGTGCCAACGCGTGCCGCGCGTCTACAGAGCCTTGCCGCAGGTCTCCGAAGGCATGCCGTGCGTTTTCTGAAGCCGACCACACATCGCCCGAGCCGAACCAAACGGGCTTTTTCGCGAACGCAAGCCGCCGCAACGATACCGAACCAGCGTGAAGGGGTGCTTCTGTAGTCCCTTTCTGTGTTCTACGTAATCTTTCCGCGTGTTGCGCACTTTGGATAAATCACTCGCAGGTAAACTTGGCTCGTGGGTCTTTCCGATTTCCCTGTGAATTCCCTATGCGAGTTTGTGCTGTTTGCGACCTCATCTATAACCACTTGACTCTGCGATTACATCGCCTGATGGGGGATTACCGGGATTGACATAAGCATAGGTAATGATTGTTACACGGATCGTTGCCAGCGATCCTCGTAACAGGCAAAGTGCTGACATGAGGGTTGCGTTTAGGTCCTCTTCGCCATGTCCAACTACAAGCTAGCGTCTTCCGATGTCACCTATCAGTTGCTCGACGGCGAAGTCGTCGCGATCCATTTCACAAAAGGCATTTATCACAACTTGCGCGGAGCTGCGGCGGTGATTTTCGATGCACTGGCGCGAGGAATCCCAGTTTCACAGGTTGGAGACTGTTTTTGCGGAGCGCCGCTTGATGCCGCCGCGACAATCCAGCTTCTCGCCGAACGTTTTGTAACAGACGAGTTGCTCGCAGTCACCGACAGTTCGATCGTTGCTTCCTGCACTCAGCCTACCGAAGTATCCGCTTGGAAAGAACCCGTGGTAGAAAGCTACACGGATCTGCAGCAACTGCTCCTCGCCGATCCAATTCACGATGTAGGGACCGAGTCTTGGCCAAAATTACCCGAAGCACCGGACGCGTCTGCCGCGCAGGCTTGATTTCCCCATGATCAGTTCTGTGCCGAACACTACACCTGCGGCATTTTTTTCTGCCGCCTGGGCGCAGTTCGACGCCGCCCAAGGAGAAAATTGGCGGGATTCATTGCGCGTGGGTGGCACCAACTGCCTGATTGAGGGCAAGGGACACGGAATGCGTCAGGCTTTACTGCCCGCACTTGCCCACCTGAAGTCAGACGTATCAGTTGCTCCGCAGCTGCACTTGCGAACGTGGGATGGAGCGGAAACGCACGGCGGTCTGCCTCCGCTCCCGGTCATAGCAGGGGACGCGTTTGAGCACGGTCGGATCGCGCGGCTTTGCAGCGACAGCCATTTGGTTATTTGGGAACCGCATTTCTCCTCGGTCACTCTGCTCGACCGCATCGGACGGCGTGCGATCTACTTTGCCACAAGCGCTCAGGCGCTACCGTACTATGAGACAGCGGCCCCGCTCCGCGCCCTATGGCACGCTTGGTTTTCATCGCAAGGCGCCCTGCCCGTTCACGGCGCCTGTGTGGGACGCAATGGACGTGCCCTGCTGCTGACCGCACCTGCGGGTAGTGGGAAAAGCACGACCGCACTTCTCGCGCTCGCCGCGGGCTTCGACTATCTCGCGGATGATTGGAGCCTACTGCAGCCGCGCGGCGGACCTTTTGCCCATAGTCTATTTAATACCGCCAAACTTCGGCCCAACAACTTGCACCGGTTCCCCGCGCTTCGTGAGCGCATCCACAACTTTGACCGCTTGGACGATGAAAAGGCTACGATCTTCCTGCAGCAGCATTTCCCCAGTCAGCTGCGAGCTTCCGCTCAGCTAAAGGCGATCGTGCTTCCGCGCGTGAGTGGAAAACCGGATACACACTTCGAGCGCACGAGCTCGGCCGCAGCTTGGCATGCGCTGCTCAAGGTGACGGCACAAGGGGTTGCTGGCTCTGGCCGGGAGTTGTTCACGCTGCTCGGCGAGTTGGTGCGTTGCGCTCCCGTTTACACCCTTCACCTCGGTCATCAGCTGGATCAGGTGCATCGCGCGCTGGAAGCAATTCTCCAGGATGAATAAACGCGACGCCAACACCTCGCCGCGAGTGAGCGTGATTATTCCGCTGTTCAATTCGACCAGCACTCTCGTCGAGACGCTCAGCTCTCTGCGAGCGCAGGCGTGGCCCAATCTCGAAATCATTGGAATCGATGACGGCTCGTCAGATCATTCCGCCGAGCTGTTTCAACAGCACTGCCAAGACGCGCGTCTTCTGCGTCAGCCTAATCGCGGCCCGTCCCACGCCCGCAATGCCGGACTTGCCGAAGCAACGGGCAAGTACATCGCGTTTCTTGATTCGGACGACCTCTGGCCGGACGGCAAGCTCGCCTGGCAAGTGAACCACCTGGAGGCTGAGCCGGCGTTGTTCGCTTCGCTGGGTTACATGCATTTGTTTATGGACCAACCGGACCCAGTTACCAACACGGTACGCCGACAATGGGGGAGACCATCGTTTTTATTTCTGTTGGGCTGCATGGTGGCACGCCGCGAGCTTTTTTCCACAGACCACGTAGGCAATTTTGATGCAGAACAATTCCCATTTAATGGTGAGGATACCGACTGGTTCCTGCGTGCCTGGGAAAGTGCATCACCGATGGAAATCAGCGAAGAAACTACTCTGTTATACCGCCGACGCAAAGGTAGTTTGAGCAACGACCCGGAAGACACTAAGAGAGGCTTCGCCGGGCTGATGATGGCTTCGCTCCGGCGGCGACGCGACCCATCGGGGAAAGTGCGCCCGCTGCCCTCCTCGCTGCGGTTTCCCGGCAACTTGTTAGCGCGACCATGACTGCCCCATCGTCAACCTTCTTCCGTCCCGCAGTGTCCACGATCGTGCCGGTGCACAACGGGGCGCGCTATTTGCACCAAGCGCTTGAGAGCCTGCGCTCCGAATTAACGCCCGGCGACGAGATCATCGTTGTCGACGATGGGTCCACCGACGGCAGTGCTGAATTGGCGGCAAGTTGGAAAGGCCCCGTACAGGTGTTGAAGCAAACCAATGCAGGCCCGGCTGCCGCTCGCAATCGCGCACTCACAGCTGCTAGCGGTGAATGGATCGCGTTCCTGGACGCAGATGATCTGGCAATGCCGGATCGGTTGGCCCGGCTCGGGCCACACCTCTTCGGCCCAAATGGCGCCGACTTGGTCTACGGCGGACAACGTCGTTTTGTCAGCCCCGACTGCATTCCGCCTGGAGCCCCCGCCTCTCCCGAAACGGATGAACCCATCGCTTGCGTGCTGGGCGCTGTGCTCGCTCGGCGCGCTGTCTTCGATCGCGTCGGTGTATTCAATCCAGAATTACGTAGCGGCGAAGTGATCGAATGGTTCGCTCGAGCCCAAGCCGGTCATCTGCATATCCAGGAAGTGCCCGGCGCCGTTTTCCGCCGTCGCAGACACGCCAATAATCTTTCCGCCGATATCCGATTCCGCCAAGAGGTGCTGTCCGCAGTTCGCCAGGCGTTGATCGGACGCCGGTCACGCGTGTCATGAATTTCGCTAACGATAAGCGTTGGTTAAAATCCTGCTTCCCTGACCCAACCCAACATCTGCTCCTACAGGTTTGCTTGTCGCCAGAGGTCGAAGCCCGCGCTGCATGGGAAAAGTGGATACGCAGCGTCAATCTGGACCGACTCGACCCCGCGTCGAGCCGCTTGCTGCCGCTGTTGGCCCAGCGTGTCACAGCATTGCGGATACAACATCGGGAATTACCCCGTCTGGCCGGGGTATTGCGACACGCTTGGGCCAACAATTTGACACTGCGCCGGCAGGTCGAGCGGCTGCTGAACGAGTTCTCGACCGAGGGTGTCGATCATCTGTTGTTAAAAGGCTTCCCGCTCGCTTTTGATATTTATCCCAATCCAGGGGCACGGGCCATGGACGACGTGGACGTCTTAATCCCGGTCGAGCGCGCTTGGGAGATGCTAGCGCGGCTTCAACGCAACGGCTGGACGCCCCTGCAAAAGGTTCCGGTGCGGCGCTCGTCACGGCCCGCGGAAGAGGCGCTCTGTTTTCAGCACGGTGTAGCCTTCCGCAGCCCCGACGGCGGTTTACATATCGATTTACATTGGTATGCACTCGAAGAATGTAGTTACCCCGGCGCTGACACAGGCTTCTGGTCGAGAAAACGTCGCATTCGAGGCGTGGAGAACGCATGGCAACTTTCCCCGGCCGATCAACTCTTGCACATCTGCGTACACGGACTGCGGTTGAATCCAATCAGTTCGATTCGATGGATACCCGATGCCTTACTGATCCTGCGCCGCCACGCAGCTGATATTGACTGGGATGTTCTGTTCGCTGAGACAGGCCAGCGACGTCTCTTTGCGACCATGCAGCATGCCTTGAATTACCTCGCGGAGTTTGCGCCAGAATTGGTGCCGACCAAGGTACTTCAACGGTTCGGCAATCAGCACGTCACTTTATTGGAGTGGGCCGCTCATCGAGGAAACGTGGGCACGAGCATGCTCACACAATTCGCGGCCACCTGGCAGCGGTATCGCCGGATGACTCCGCAACGGAACGCGTGGACTCGTCCTTTCGGCTTCTCGCGTTTCTTGCAGTTAGCTTGGGGTACGGACCACGTAGGTGCGGTAGCGATACACATTTTTCGTCGCGCTGCGCAGCGAGCTACGAGGCATCTACAGCGCTATCGAAAACAATGAAGATCGTTATCACCGGTGCCGCCGGCGTCCTTGGTGTTGCGATCGGCAATGCACTGACAAAACAGGGCCATACCGTGCTTGGGTGCGATCTGCGGCCGCATGCCGCCGCCCGATTCCCAATCGAAATCGCCAATCTGCTGAACGGCGGAGCCGCCATTCGGTTATTCGACGGAGCAGAAACACTGATTCATCTCGCTGGTCACTCAGATTGTGGGCGTGCGCCCGACGAACAGGTGTTCACCGAGAATGTCGCATTGGCTAAAAATGTGTTGGCCCTAGCGGTTCAACAAAAAATAAAACGCATCGTTTTTGCGAGCTCCTGCCAAGTGTGCAGCGGAATGACGGCACGTGCCATCGACGGTGCTCAACTCTCACCTCTTCGCCTACCACTTGACGGCGATAGCGAGCTACGACCAGCCAACGCGTACGCGCGGAGCAAAGCTGCAGTGGAAGAAGCCTTTCATCGGCAGTGCGCAATCGATCTAAACTTGTCCGCGTTGTCACTGCGACTTCCGTGGGTGGTTCCCGCCGCACAATTGCCTGAAGCAATGTGGTACCGCACCGCGCTGCAGTTTCGCTGCGATGCTTTCGCCTTTCTCACCCTGGAAGAAGCGGTGCGGCTCTTTTCCGCAGCAATCGGGATTAATCAGCCCGGGTACACCTGCCACTTTGCAGCTCAGCGGGAGAATCTGCTGCTCTGGCCAACGGAAAAAGTGCACCAGCAATTTTTCCGAGACGTGCCACTCAGCGGTTCAGACAATCTTCTCGGCTTCGTTAATTTTGAAAGAATCGCCAAAGAGTTAGGCTGGCGACCCGAGCCGCTGCCTTGGCTGCGCGGGCCGATCGGAGCCGCACGACGTCTACGTGTGAGGCTCTGGCAATTCGTGTCCATTCATTGGCCGACCGCACGACGGCGTTTGCGCGAAAGCCGATCAATAGTATCCACACGTGTGCGACGGTTATCAGCCGTGCGTGGAACGGGGGAGCTCTGGTGTTCCGCTGCTGCGTTGCACGGAGAATCGCCGGTGTGGATAGAAGAAACCAAGCGACTGGTTTGGGTCGATCTGTTGGCCGGAACCGTGGAATCAGCAGATGAGCTCTCCCGGGCGCGAACCACCGCCGATTTAGGCGCCCCCCTTTCCTCAGTGACGGAAGGACCATCCGGGACCTTTGTGGTTACTCAGGGCAACCGCGTTTTATCGATTCCGGGTGATTTGGTGACAAGAAGAGGGCGCTCGGAAGGTCGTATCATTGAGGGACCGCCCAATCGGTTGAACGATGCAAAGTGCGATTCCGCGGGGCGTCTCTGGATTACTTCGGTGCACGTTGAAAGGTTAGCATTTACCGGCACGCTCTTCTGTCTTCATGCAGATGGCCGGATAGAACGGAAGAGGGAAGGGCTTGGTTGTCCAAATGGACCAGCGTGGTCGCCTGATGGGAAGACTCTCTACCTCTGTGATTCTGCTACGGGAAACATCCTTGCCATGGGTTTCGATCCAGAAACGGGAGCGATCACCGAAGGTCGTAACGTTCTTTCGGTTCCCCGCCGCTTGGGCTCGCCGGACGGAATCTGTGTGGATCAGGAAGGTTTCCTATGGACGGCCGTTTACGGCGGCGGCCGAGTACTACGTATAGACACAAAACGCGGTCAAATCGCTGAAACGTGGGCAATACCGGCGCAGTTTCCCACGAGTTGCGCATTCGGAGGATCGGACAAGCGCAGTCTCTTCGTAACAACCGCCTGCAACCCCGTAGGTAAAGTCCGAACTGGTGCCGAGTCGGCTGCAGGCTCTGTCTTCGTTTGCCGAGTAGGAGTGCCCGGTACGCCTGTATCGAAATTTTCAGGACTGACCTGAATCTGGTAATTTTGGCCACACGCCCGACTTCTCAGTATCCGTAACATGTCGCAGTGAGTCTTTTTGGCAAAGGATCGCCGCAATGGCCACCGTCTTAAAAACCGATTATTAAAAATGGCGAGCGAAAGTCTGCCCTCTACCAAATTACACGCGAACCAGCGCACCCGCTCTACTCGAATAGCCGACGCCACGCACTAACCGGTTTCAAGCTCCTATATTTGATCGTTCCGGGAGCCCAGCGCGGGTGTGTCGGGTGGTTCAGATAGACAGGAATCCGGAAAGGCAGGTTGGCGTCTCATCCACGCGAGGAGACAGAGGCTGTTGGTGAGGGCTTCGTGCAAAGCCGAACCAAAGTCGTAGGCGCGTTCATCGTAACCGACCGTCTCGATCGCTTCATCCAAGCCCATGCGGACCGCGAAGAGCCGAGCCCGCAGCGACGGGATGAAAACCTTCGTGATGTCGACGGCGGGATCCGACCGGTGCGCGGCACAAACAGCGGCATCGCTACTATGGTGACAGCGACAGGCTTCGGGCCGACCGGCGTAGATCGAACACGAACCACCCTCCAGCAGGACGCAAGGTTGCCGGCTATGATCTCGTTCACCGAGTGCGAAAAGGGAAACGCGACGACGATGGGCGCCGAGACGATCGAGGATCTGCTCGAGTGCTTCCGAAGAAAAATGCCGCTGGATATGGTCCGCCGCGAAGAAAACCTCATGGGCCTGCACGTCCACCGGCACGCTGCAACAGGCGTCGCATCCGGCACGGCAAGCCACGAGTGATTTCACGCCCGCGGGTGATTCCGCGTAGGCCTTTTCCAACTCGGCCATGCCCCAATGGAGAGCGTCCATCATTTGGGCGGGCGCCCGCACCGTGAGCAAGCGCTCCCCCATCCCATGCACGGTCTTGTCAAACATCTGGAAACGGCGGGCGGTAGAAATAGGAACGGGCACGGGTGAGCCAATCACTCAAAAGGACAGACAGCAACCGCGAGAAGAGTGACGACAGCCGATGCTCCGCAAGCAAATCGAGATTCAGACCAACGCTCTTCTATTGAAAATAGCCTTCGGCGCGCATCACGCCGGAGTCTTCATCGCCTTCCTCCGAGGCTTCGCGGCAGGACTCAGGGAACGCGGGCTGACGCTGGAGCCAGCGGACAGCACATAGGCTATTCGTGAGCGCCTCATGCAAAGCCGAACCAAAGTCATAAGCCTGGCCATCAAATCCCGCTTCCGCCACGGCTTGATCGATCGCCAGCATGATGGCAAACATGCGGCCGCGCACGCCGGGAACGTAGACGTTGATTTCCTCGTGACCGAGTTCGAGATTGGTTCGGCAAGCCTCGGCGTTGTGGCTGTGGTGCGAGCGGCAGGCTTCGGGTCGTGCTTCGTAGATCGAACAACTACCCTCACGCAGCAGAACGCAGGGTCGCTTGAGCGCGGCGCGTTTAGCGTTGGTCAGGCCCGCATAGGCGGCGCGGTGGGCGGCGGCGCGCTCGATCAATGACTCGAGTTCCGCGGGCGTGTAGTGGGTTTGCACATACTGCGCAGCGATCAGCACCTCGTGAGCTAGCAAGCCCACCGGAGTATGGCAGCAGGCATCACAACCTGCACGGCACGCAACCGTCGCGCGGGCAGCAGCGGGAGCCGACGCATAGGCGCGATCAAACTCCTTGTGCGCGCTGGAAAGAACCGAGAGGAGATCGCCGGGATTACGCGTTTTCCGCAGGCGTTTCAGCACCGTCGCTCCGGTCTTTTCGAACAAGGCATCTTCTTCAGGTGAAAATTGGGCGCACATGGAACCGCACAATAAAACGCGCTCGTCGAAACATCTCAAGGCTCGTGCTGCGCCTTCTTCGTCGGGTCCCGTTCAGCCTTCAACCGCAGGCGATGCTCGCACTCGGACGTTTTTCCCGGCCGAAGCAGTGCGGACAAGAGACATCCGGCACATAATGCGGGTGGCGTTGTTCTTCGGCGGTCAGCGGCATTTGGCAGGCAAAACACAGGACAGAATCCGTCTCTTTCAACGCGGGATCGACACCCACGCGTTTGTCGAAAACGAAACATTCGCCGTCGTAGTGCGCCCCGCCGCACTCCTCGAAATATTTCAAGATGCCGCCGTCGAGTTGGAACACGTTGAAGCCTTCGCGTTGCATGAAAGGGCCGGCTTTTTCACAACGGATCCCGCCAGTGCAAAACATAACAATAGGTTTATCTTTTAGTTCGGGTCGTAGACGCCGCACTGCGTTTGGGAAGTCTCGGAAATTTTTAATCCCCGCCGGCAACGCGCCACGAAACGTGCCGAGGCGGATCTCGTAATCGTTGCGAGTGTCGAGCAGCGTGATCGCACGACCTTCGTCGAGCCATTGCTTCAACATGCGCGGTGGCAGCTTGGTCGCGGGGCGCCGCGCCGGATCAATCCCTTCGACGCCAAACGCGATGATCTCTTTTTTGATTTTCACCAACATGCGATTGAACGGCTGCTCGTCGCCCTCGCTTTCTTTGGGCGCGAGGTCGGCTAAACCGGGAACGTTCCGCAACTCAGTCACGAGCACATCCACATCGGCACGACGCCCAGCCACGAAGAGATTGATACCTTCGCTGCTCAGCAGAATCGTACCTTTGAGATCGCGACCACGGGCGAGGTCGAGCAGCTGCAGCCGCAACGTGGGCAAATTTTCCAGTGGAGTAAACTTGTAGGCCGAAAGATTGATAAACACAGGCATCGTCGGCGGAACTGTCCGCTAGGATCAGACAAAATTCAACAAGCGTGCCCCTTTCCTGAAAGGGGCACGGCCGAAAGCATGCACGGCGTGCCCTGCTCCACTCCAACGGGAAGATCTTCGCAGATAAGGATGATTTACGTCGCCCTGGAACGTGAGTGGCGTCGTACCACGACCGTAAGAGCGAGGGCGAGTGCGGCAATAATCCCGTAGGTCGAGGGCTCTGGAACCGGCGTGATCGTGGGCGCAAATATCGTTATCGCTGGGCCGCCCGCAGCCGGTGAAACCGAACCATTACTTGCAAAGGTATGCACGACGGCGGAAGAGCCGGTGATATCGATCGAAGCGAACACATCGCTCCCGCCAGACAGCGTCGGCAGGTTGGAGAGAGTGCTATCCAAGATCGCGAATGCGAAAGTGTCGGGAACCAGTCCACTATCGACTCGCGCCGACAAATTCAGATCGAACTGCAGAAACGAGCCCGGAGTGAACGCTTGATAAAACTCGTTAAAGAATGACTGATCACGCAACGACACCGAGGACGAAAGATTCCCGGTGAAAGCGCCGGCTCCCGCGGCTGCGCCAGTGGGGGCGCCGCCGTAGAAGTTAAAGTTACTCAGCCAGGCGGTGTTGTTGCCATCGCCAAGGCCGGAACCATCGCTTAGCTGGAAGTCCAAATAAAATGGTCCAGCGGAAGCTCCGATCAAAGACGCCGTATTGATGCTGAAACGGTAGGCGATTTGTGCTTGAGCCGAAACGGCCACCAAAAGGGCGGCAGCACAGACGAGTGTGCGAATAATACCAAACGGGCTGGTCAAGGTTTTCATAGAGAGTTGTGGTTGTAGGTTTGAGCTAGTTAAGGATTCATCACGGAGTCGCCATCCCTGTGACGGTGCGCGCGGCGTAAGTGATGCCGCCTGACGCTGGCAAGGTGAACTGCAACGTGACGTTGAGCGTCGCACCAGGAGCAAGGTCGCCGCTCGAAGCGACGACAAAAGGACTGCCCGCGGGAGGATTAACCGTCGTGCCGGCGGCATTGGCCAGAGTGGTGTTGCTCGACAGATTGTCTAGCGCGAGCGAGATCGGGCCGGTGATCGTGCTGTCGGTGGAATTGGTCAACGTGACTTGCTGAATCATGAGACCGGACCGACGATTATAGACAAAACCGCCAGCCGACACGCTGATCGGCGGCGCGGTCACAAAGGTGGCAACCGAGGTCGCAGGTATTGAATATGTGAATGAGTTCCCACTCACGACCACCGGCGATTGTGTCTCCAACGATTGCGTGGCCGAAGTGATCACCGGCGTGACCATTGCCGTGGCAATCCCCTGTAGGTTGAAGGTGTGGGTTACGGGAGCAACGGTGTTGTTGACCGCAACGATGGTGACCTGATTGCGGTATTGATTCGCGAAGGCGGAAATGCCGAGCGGACTGGTATTGCCAGTGACGCCTATGCGGAGATCACCCGGACGCACGAAACGGCTGAACTGGCCCATGACATAGGCGCGGCGCTGAAGAGCGCCTGCGTTGTTGAGCAGACCGTTCGTGTCCCCGATCGTCTTCCACCAAATATACGCGCTCATGTTGCCGACCGTCAGACAATCGCTGATCTGCTGACCTGTCGAAACGGCGGACGTGATGGATTGATCGTTGATCAGGAATTCCGTCATCCAGGTGTGCTTCCCGAGGGAATGGGCGAGCGGGTAGTCTTGGATGGTTGCGCCGTAGAGGTGACCGCCGACATAATCCACGTTGGCGGCAGCGGCTGGGTCGTTAAGAGTTGGATTCGACATTGACTGATTGAAAGCCAGCGATTCGGGCATCATCATTGGGACCTTGATGCCTCCCGCGAAATCGCGGCAGAACGTGTGAAACTGGTCAGCCGTCCACACGCAGCCCTCGTAGTCGGGATTCCAATCGGGCTCGTTCTGCAGCGAGACGACGGAAACAGGGGCGTTGTTAGCCGCCATTGTATCGGTGAATTGATTTAGGTAATCTACGTAATTCGGATACTGCGACGGCATCAACGAACCGTGGATGGTGCTGTTGTTATCCTTCATCGCCGCGGGCGGCGTCCACGGCGTGGCAAGAACCCTCGCTCCACGCACATGAGCCTTTTGGCCGTCAAGAATCGCGTTGGTCCAGTCTCCCGCGCCATACGGTGAAATGCGAACACGCAGGAGTGTGAGTGCCATCTGATCGGGCCCCGTGCCATAAAGAGCGTCCATCACGGCGTCCGTGAGCGGGTCCTGCCCCTCGTAAAGAAACACCGCGCCTGCGCCAAAACCGTCGATGGCCTGGAACGTCGTGTTAGCGTTCACTGTAGCGGTGGTTGGCGGTGGTGGATTGGTGTTGATGACTCCGTAGACAGCCATCGCGAAGTCACGGGCGTTGTTTCCATTTATCCAACTCCGGCTTCGGTAGGCTGCGCCACCGCTGTAAGTATCGCTTCCAGCGCGGAACCAAGTCATCGGAGTCGTGCCGCTGACGCCAGCGATCTCGAAAGCGTACAGGTGGCTCGCGAGCAACATGACTTGATCACTGCCCGTGAAGTCGAGTTGCAGCACGCCGTTGCTTTGGGTCACGTAACTGATGGGAAGGCCGCTACCCGAACCAAGTAGATTGACACCGGCCGCGTAAGAATTCGGATTCGGCGCGACCTGTGCTCCGAGGTCATAAAGGTTTAAAGTTAATGTACTGGAGGAAGTCGTACCGGTGCCACCGCCTACATAGAGGGCAATTGTCTGCAACGTGTAGTTGTTGGGACCGACGATAGTAAATGTTTCGGTATAACTTGTCGCGCCGCCGAAGCTTTCTCCGACAGTTGCCTGGGAACTCGGGTTCGTGACGCTCCGAATGAGCGGTGTACCGGGCCAGCTTGTGGCTGCGGGACTCACATTTTGGGTAACAGTTACACCTGCGAAGGTCGGCAGTCCGGAGATAAAAAACGCCAGCGCGGCGAAGAGGCCACGGCGGCGAGCGATAACTAGATTTGAACCAGTGTACATGGCAGAACGGGGTTGAGGGCTTCGCGTGATCGGTTTGCGTCACGCACAAATCAGCGAGGGATTTTCAGGTAGAATGCACAAAACTAAGAACGATTTTGTACGTAATAGACGGACGGAGGTTCGCTCGTGTGATGCTGACGAACCGCCCGCCTATTGCGGAATGCAAGTTCTCCCAAATATATGTCTTCGCAAATGGCGTATCGTACTAATTATAGACTGTATTAGAATTATTGTTTCCAATAATTGCGCCACAAACGGTTTGAGCTTTAATGAAACGTGGACCGAAAAATTCGATTCGCCGTCCTTGTTCACACTCCGCGCGAACTTAGCTTGGATAAATTGGCCGATCACTCTTCGCTCGAAAAACAGTTCCTGAAGACGCGAAGGACAGACAGACTCACGTGAGATTCGTCGGGTCTACGTCGATGACCTGAATCACATCGTCGGGCCAGGTGAAGTCCGCACGGAGTTTCGTTAATTCGGCGACGACTTTTGTGACCTGCGTCGTAAAATACCAGAGCTGCCAGCGGTATTCGTCTTTAATCTTTTCAATCGGCGACGGCGAAGGCCCGCGCAATTCCACGCGATCGCCGAGAGTCGTCTCAACACGTTTGGCCCATTGCTCGGCGTAGAATTTTAACTTCTCTGGATTCGGTCCGCGGAAGATATGGTGAATCAGATGGCGGTACGGCGGATAGTTGAAATCGTGGCGCAGCTTTAGCTCAGCTTCAGCGAAGCCGACGAAATCGGCGTGGCGGGAAAACTGAATCGCTTCGGCTTGCGGCGTGAAGGTTTGCACAACGACTTCCCCTGCCCGATCACCGCGACCCGAACGACCCGCCACCTGCACGAGCAGCTGGAAGGTGCGCTCGTTGGCACGGAAATCCGGAATGTGCATTGAAATGTCAGCGTCAACCAGCCCGACCAGCGTGACATTAGGAAAATCCAGGCCCTTGCCGATCATCTGCGTACCGACAAGGACATCGATCTTTCCGGCGCGGAATTGGCCGAGCACTTCGCGGAAGCGGTTTTTCTTGGACATCGTGTCGGTATCCATGCGCTCGATATGTGCGCGTGGCAGGACACGGCGGACGGCCTCCTCGACGCGTTGTGTGCCGAGACCACGCCAGCGGATTTTCGGCGAACGGCATTTTGGGCAGACCATCGGCGCAGCACGCTCCGCGCCGCAAAGGTGACAGCGGAGCTTTTCATCGTTGCGATGATACGTTAGCGAAATGCTGCAATGCTCGCACTGCTCCACGTGCCCGCATTCGGTGCACATCATCGACGAGGAATAGCCGCGGCGATTAATAAAGAGAATGGTCTGCTCCCGGCGTTCGAAGCGGGCCTGCATGGCATCAACCAGCTTGTGCGAAAGCGTCGTGAGGCCGCGCGAGCGCATGATCTCGATGCGCATATCGACGACATCGATTGCGGGTAAACTGCGTGAGTCGACCCGTTGAGTGAGTTGGAGTAAGCGGTATTTGCCAGAGCGGGCGTTAGAATACGATTCGAGCGAAGGCGTAGCTGAACCGAGCACGCAGAGCGCTCCGGCGAGTTTTGCCCGCATCACCGCGACGTCGCGGCCATGGTAACGCGGAGTTTCGTCCTGCTTGTACGCCGGTTCATGCTCTTCATCGACCACGATGAGGCGTAGATCGCGCACGGGCGCAAAAATAGCCGAACGAGCTCCTACCGCCACACGCGCCTCACCGGTCGCGAGCGCGAGCCAGCCATCGAAACGCTCGCCTTCACTCAGGTGACTATGCCAGACGATGGTTTTGTGATTGGGCGCGATGGCTTCCAGGCGTCCGCGAAGGCGCGCGACGGTCTGTGGTGTGAGCGCGACTTCGGGCACGAGAAAGATTACGCCACCACCACTCGCGAGCGCATCGTGGATGGCGCGAAGGTAAACTTCGGTTTTGCCCGAGCCGGTGACGCCGTGCAGGAGCGTAACACCGAATTTCTGCTCGTTCAGGCCAGCGGTAAGACCGTTGGCGGCAGTGAGCTGTTCGTCATTGAGCGTTGGCGGGAGCGCGGCAACGATCTCACCGGTTGACCAATCGTCGGCATAGGCCACGCGTTCGACGCGCTGCACGATCTCGCGCACCGCACCGCGTTTGACAAGTGCGCTCACGACCGCGGCAGTTGCACCTAGGCGAGTAAGTACGAGAGATTTTTTCTGCGGCTTGAATTGCTGTTCCAGCAATCGGTAGAGCTTCGCCTGCTGCGGAGCACGTTTCGCAAGTTTTTCCAATTCTTCAGCGCTCAGCTTAGTACCGAGTGCGAGAAGTTTTTCCTCTTTGATACCGGCGCCATTCCGCACCGGAGCAGGTAGCATCGTCTCGATGACGGCGTCGAGCTGACATGCGTAGTAAGCGGACATCCAGCGCGCGAGTTCGAGTAGGTCGCGAGTTAAAGCCGGAAAGGGATAGACTAGTTGCGCAACCAGTTTAAGCTTTTCGACCGGGTAATCCTTCGGTGCGCCAATCTCACCGATGAGACCCAGATGCATGCGATTAACAATCGGAACGCGCACCAGTGAGCCCACTTGCATGTCCGCCCGCATGTGCTCCGGCACGCGGTAGTGCAGGAGTTTATCGAAGCCCGCAAGCGGGTGGACACCAACGATCATGGCGCGTATGACGACGCGACGCACTCACCGAGGCAAACCGGAAAGCGGCGACGGCCCGCCCCGTGGAGACCGTTTAAGGACAAAATACGCGCAGGCGCATCGGCGCGTGCACCCTTGACAGCATTTTACCCGATACCGAGATTCCATCTGTGAGCAACGACGCCGCCCGCGAAAAATACAAAGCCTACCTCGCCACCAAAGGCCTGCGCGTAACCAATCAGCGTATGGCGATCTTCGAGGCAGCGTTTGCGCAAAAAGAACATTTCACCGCGGAGGAGCTGCTCGATCACGCGCGCGCGATCGACGATTCCGTATCACGCGCCACGGTTTACCGCAGCATTCCGATCATGACCGAGAGCGCCCTGTTGCGTGAGGTCGATATTGGTAAAAACCTAAAGTACTACCGGCCAAATACCGATAATAACAGTCAGGTAGCCCAAGTGATCTGTATGGATTGCGACAAAATTTTTGAAATCAGCGCCCCCTTCATGGAATGGTACGGAAATTCCGTGTCCTCGAAGCTGAACCTCACACCCGTCTCGCAACGCCTGCAAGTCTCCGCGCATTGCAACACTCTGCGTTCGACCGGCACCTGCAAGAACAGGACTTAAGGTTAAGCTTCCATATGGGAAAAAAAGAAGATCCAACGTTCGATATTAGCTTTTACGAGTCGATCCTCCGCCGCGACCCGAGCTACACCGAAGTGGTCGAAATTCTCGGTGGTCTCTACACCAAAGTGGGCCGCATCTCAGATGGACTCAAAATGGATCGCAGGCTCGTGCGCCTCCTGCCCGACAACGCGACAGCGCATTACAATCTCGCCTGCAGCCTCGCTCTCTCCAAACGGCGCGCCGACGCCCTGCGCTCGCTTAAACGCGCTGTCGACCTCGGCTACGACGACGCCGACTGGATGACGCAAGACCCTGACCTCGAAGATTTGAAAGACGATCCCGAGTTCCTCCGCCTGCTCGACGCACTGAAGCCGCAGAGCTGAGGCTTAACCATCAATTGGAGGGAACCTAGAGGTTTGTAGCGCAGGGACGACGATAACCCGTAGCTAAGTCGGGCTACTGCGAACCATCATTTCGCCTCAACGCGGAGGTTCAACCAAAGTCCAAGACTCAAAAATAGGATATTGGGCACCCACATCAGCAGGTCAGGCCGGAGTTCGGGATATTGGTCGAACCAGCCGACCACTACCTTCGACAAAAAATAATAGAGAAGCGCCATAATAACGGCCACGCCGAGATTCGCAGACGTTTCGCGCCGCGAGACTTTGATGCCCAGTGGCACCGCGATGAGTACGAGTACAAGCACCGACAACGCCATCGATCCTTTTTCCTGAATAATCATTTCAAGCCGCATCAATTTTTTAACGCGGTCGGAGTTGTCAGGTTCGCTCGTGATGATCTTCTGCTTCTCGGCCTCAAGCTCGTTCAAAGTGAACCAGTCGAGTTTACGATTGAAGGATTTCGTACCGAGAAATTTCGCCAGCGGCACACTGAAGCTCGCGCTTTCAGCTTCGGCACGCGTTGGCGGCTTGGAGTAATCTTCTGGGTCCTTTTCTGAAAAACGCTCGGTGGAAAGCTGAAACGGTTTAAAAACCAATTCGTTTTTAACCTGGTCCAATTCCACGCGGCCGGTGTCGGCATGAGAAAAGCCGATCATACGGCCTTGCTTATCCAACTGCCAGAGCCAGACGTCGCGAACATAGTCACCGTGCTTTTCACTTACGTAAACGACCACATTTGGAAAATCGCGAACAAAGGTCTTTGGTACGATCAGGCGCAGGGCATTGGTACGAAGCATCCGCCCGAACTCGTCGTGGTAGACCGTGCGCGCAATCGGCATGTAATAAAAATTTATCGCCACGCCGCCTGCGACACCTGCGAGCGCCAGCGCAAAAATCGGCAGACAGACGCGTTTGATGCTAATACCGCAAGTGCGCATCGCCACGATCTCGCTGTCAGCAGACATACGGCCCAAAACCAACAACACACCCAGCAACATACCCATCGGGAGCGCGTACATGATGACGTACGGGATGAGCAGAAGTATGAGCTTCGCGGCCGATTCTGGCGCGAGTTGCCCCGCCAGCACGTAGCCGAGCATGTCCTTAAGCGTGTTAACCGCGGCGATCAGAAACACAAAAAAACCGACACAAGCAAAGCACGTGACGAAGACCTGTTTAAAGATGTAGCGGTCGAGGAGGCGCAATTTCTGATGCAATGAAGCAAGCCGAACCTGTACTGACAACAGGAACCTTGCGAAGTTACCCATCCCTCAGATCGCGAAAAGGCAGCCGATAACCAAGATTATCTTTCAACGAATTGGCAGACTGGAAGAGCCAGAACGCATGGAAAACGAAACGCAGAGCTCACGGTTAAAAGTTAACGTTCAGCATGCGAAAACGACGTCACTGCCAGCGGTAAAAGCGCGTTCCCTTGGTTAAAAAGCGGCCACAAAAAAACGCAAGCACCTGAATCAGGTAAACTTGCGAATTAATGGCGCACCCGTAGGGAGTCGAACCCCAAACCTTCTGATCCGTAGTGAAGAACGGTTACCTGTCGTCTACAGCACAGACTTCGTTTTCACTCTGGACGACTTTCCATCGCATTTCACAATTTCGCACAAAATCGCGCTATTTTCGGGAAATGTAGTTCCTAGATCGTCACTGGAAAATTCTCCCCGTTGCTAGCGTCTTGTTAGGCGTTTCATTGCGTTTGCCGAATGAAATATAGCGTTTGATGAGGAAGCCTCCGATCCAACTTGGCTCGAACTTCCTTTTGGATGCGAAACCAAATGACCAAGCGGGTGTGAAGCCTGCGACCTTTCTTTCTTCTGCGGAGCGATCTTCAAGCTCAAGTCGAGCAATCCGGTGCTCCGCTGTCTGAATGGCTTCTTTGTCTTTCTTCGCAACCGCATCTTCGAGCTCTTTTATCAGCGAATTCTTTCGGGCGTCGATCTTGGCGCCCATCTCCTGAAAGTCGGACAAAGCTTGCTTGCATGCCCTGCTAAGCTTGTCGAATTCTTCGGCGCGCTCACGCACAGCTTCGAGCGTCTTCTTCTGTTCCTCCGCGAGCGACTTCAATCCTTCGATGCGCTTCAAAAACCCGGAGAAAACGAAGTAGAGAAACACTGCGAGACCAACGAGGCCGAGCGAATTTAGTATAGTAAATGCGAGCTGCATAAATTTTGGCTAACGTCCCAGGTCAGCCACGACCCCAGCTGGCGCAGGGCGTGCGCAAGCACGACACGTGACAGCTGGGGTCGTTGTGCTGTAGCGCCTGGTTAGCCGGTTTTTAAACCGCAAGGATTTCGGTGATGCGCACTTCTCTGCTTCCGTGGTCAATCCAATAAGTGAAAAGGTAGCCTTCGAGTAACAGGTTCTCGATCGTCCGCCCATTCGCGTCTATAGAGTGGTAATCTCCGATTTGAAAAGGGTGCCGTGCAATCTGGTCGGCAAGCTCCAATACAATCACTTGGCGACGTCGAGGAAGTCCAATGACAAACTGTGCAGCTTCCAACGAAAGATGGCTTGAGTATGAGCGCTCAGCCATGGCCCAACCGCTTCCGCAAATCGGCTACGCTGATCTTCTTACCTGACTCCATTTCATCCAAGCGGCGCGAAGTCTCCTTCTTCCACTTTGATCGTTCTTGCCCTAGACGAATGAGATACGCAGATAAGTGCCGTCGATCACCTTCCTTGAGCCGGGAGGCGCGCTGTTTAAGATCTAGAAAGGCCGTCGCAGTCATGTGAGAGACGATAGGAACTCCTGGCACGTGGTCAAGAGGCTTGGTTCTTCGGCTAACGTCCCAGGTCAGCCACGACCCCGGCTGGCGCGGAGCGTGCGCAAGCACGATCCGTGACAGCTGGGGTCGTTGTGCTGTAGCGCCTGGTTAGGCGTCTTCATTTCTTATTCTGGGACTCTGATTCGAGCAAGGCGATCTTCTGTTCGAGCGTGAGGTGATCGTAGGTCTTATCGCGCTTCGCTTCGATTTCTTCGCGCTCCGCTATCTCTTTCTTCCCAGCAGCGTGGAAAAGCTCCGCACAAAACCACACAAGAGAAAGCACCAACAAAAAGGGCCAACATAGAATCGGGAACAGCCATCCTTCGGGTGATATAAACCAGCACGTCCAAATTTTGTCGTGAGCCTTCGGATCGATCTTCGCCTTCTTAAATCCAACGCGGAGACCGAAGAAGACTATCACACCAGCAAGGAGATAAGCTGCCAGCCAGTACATGGTTTTTTGCCCAACGTTATAGATCTGCCGCGCCTGTGGCCGGCGCGGCCGGTGCGTCAGCAGCGGGCGTGACGGACATAGGCGTTGGCAGTAGCGCCTGGTTCGCCTCCGTTTTATTTTTTATAGAGTATATGAAAATAAGTGCATTGGTGATGAGAGCGACGGGAATAAGAACCATCAGCGACAGAACCGTAAATAATAGACCAAAAAATGCATCTCCTACCCCTGGTTCTCCCGACGATGGATAAACTAAACCCACAATCAGCGTGCAGATTAGTAAAATCATTGGGACCACAACCGTCGCTGCAAAAGTATACGCTCCGATTCGTTTCCTTTTTTTACCTTGGCGACCTTGGTAAGTCCAAAACACCATCGACGCGTACCACATCACAAAGTAAGCCACCATTATCGCGACCAATAGAAAATTCGAGTGCACGGCAGGTCTTTCTTTTTTGGCGAACGTCAAAGACGTGCCGCGGTCGTGGCCGGCGCGCCCGCTGCGTCAGCAGCGGGCGTGACGGACATGACCGTTGGCACTAGCGCCTTGTTGGGCTCCTTCTTTCCGAAAATAGCCCATGCCTGCTCGTGATCGGTGTAAGGAACAAAAACAGCCATCATTTGGGAGGTGAGGTCGAACCGCACTGCGAGCGCTCCATCAACAGTCTTAAACAAACGCGCATACCCCGAACACTTTCCGTGTGAACCTTCCGCCCTGACACTGAAGTCAGGAATCGCAAGAATTGGCGTTACTCCTTCGAACTGAAAATCTGTGCCTCGTTTGAATATCCTGCGACGCTCTGCACCATTAATGTACGAGCTTAAAATAATCGTATCCGGGTCAGGAATTCCAACGTGGAATACCTCACTCGTGGCGCCTTCGGGAAACTCACTAAATTTCGGGAAGCTCTCAAAAATGGAAGCCGGGATATCACGCTGCCACATATGCCTCCGAATGATTCCGACGAACGTATAACTACCTGAAAGTCCTTCGAGTGGGCTCGGGGGTCTAAGTGCAGGCGCCTCGACGGTGACCGAAGGCGAAGCACACCCGCCGACCAAAAGAGCCAAAATGAAGACGGATGATTTCATACTTTGCCCAACGTCCCAGGTCAGCCACGACCCCGGCTGGCGCGGGGCGTGCGTAAGCACGACGCGTGACAGCTGGGGTCGTTGTGCCGTAGCGCCTGGTTCGGCTCGAATCGGATAATATGTTGCATTTAAGATTGGAATAGAAACATCTTAAAAGCTGTTTTGTGGAAGTGAGGGTGGTCTGATTTGATAGCCTCTGTGATTATAAAGGTGGCACGGCGCGCATTCTCGAAATGCAAGATAAGAGGTGCCTACGGCAACGTTTGCAGGTGACTTCCGCGATGTCGGCACCTTCGATTTCGATAAGTGATGTCCTTTTTACAGATCCGCAGAAAGGTTGATCCGACTCCCTCCATACCGCGTGCATTCTTTGGCATATGTCGGTCAATAATAGATTCCCGTATGCTCTGGGATCGACTGAGGCGACGTACCAATCGTTCAAAATATATGAAGTTTGTGCGTGGCGAAGACACACGGTTTGCGTCGCCC
>Ga0302321_100000403_pt1 | contig 37918 bp, 39 predicted proteins | sample Fen_T0_1_FD_202505 | JGI IMG/M metagenome (GOLD analysis project Ga0302321, IMG submission 202505) | Peat permafrost microbial communities from Stordalen Mire near Abisko, Sweden - Fen_T0_1 | ecosystem: Environmental > Terrestrial > Soil > Wetlands > Permafrost | place: Sweden: Abisko... | reverse complement strand
AAACCACCTTGCGACTTGCTAACAGGCTTCACCAACTCGCCTGTGAGAGACACTCTCCGGAATATTGGTATCTTCGATACCTTTGCGCTCATGCTGGGCGCACACAAAAGCTAAATGCAATTGCGGGGTGAAGTGTTTAATTTAAGTTTTGTCTTCGTCCATCGTTTGGTCACGGGGACAGGACGCGGTTTCAAAAACCCGCAACTGCATTTAGCCAGACGTTGAGCGCAAGTTTAACGAGACAAAATAGCAGCATAAGAACTGAGAATCTAACTTTTAATTTATGAAAATTTTACTTACTGGAGTAACTGGATATATAGCACAAAGATTATTACCTGTTTTATTAGAAGATGGTCATGAGGTTGTTTGTTGCGTGAGAGACAGTAGTAGATTTAATATTAAAAAATATGATACCCAAAATATCTCGGTAATAGAAGCAGATTTTTTGAACAAGGAAAGTTTAGAGAATATTCCTAATGATATTGATTTGGCATATTACCTTATTCACTCGATGTCAACTCAAAGCGGTGATTTTGGTGATATGGAAGAAGTTTGTGCAACAAACTTTAAGAATCGAATTAAAGATACAAATACAAAACAGGTTATCTATTTAAGTGGAATTATTAATGCTGAAGAATTGTCAAAACATTTATCATCAAGAAAAAAAGTAGAATCAATCTTAGCAAGCAAAAAATATGCACTCACTACCCTCAAAGCAGGAATTATAGTAGGTTCAGGAAGCGCTTCTTTTGAGATTATTCGAGACTTGGTTGAAAAATTACCCTTTATGATTACTCCAAGCTGGCTAAACACTAAATGTCAGCCAATAGCTATTCGTAACGTCATTGAGTTTTTAGTTGGTGTAATTGGCAAAACTGAAACCTATAACAAAAGCTATGATATTGGAGGACCTGATATCTTAACATATAAGGAAATGCTGTTGCGCTTTGCGAAAGTTCGCGGCTTAAAAAGAAGAATTGTTATTGTACCTGTGATGACTCCAAGAATTTCATCATACTGGCTATATTTTGTTACGTCCACTTCCTATGCATTGGCTAAAAATTTAGTAAACAGTATGAAAGTTGAAGTGATTTGTAAACCCAATAATTTATCTGCCACACTTGGCATTAAGTTGATTGATTATAATACATCTATACACTTGGCTTTTGATAAAATAGAGCAAAATCAAGTGCTTTCAAGTTGGAAAGATGCACAGACAAGTGAAATATTTAAAGAAGGGTTTTCTAAATTTATTGAAGTTCCTTTTAATGGATGTTTTAAAGACATTCGGTCTTTAAAACTCGAAAATAGTGCTAGTTCACTTGAAAAAATTTGGCAAATTGGTGGAAAAGCAGGATGGTATTATGGAACATTTCTCTGGGAACTTAGAGGGTTTATAGATCAAATTTTTGGTGGTGTTGGTATGCGTAGAGGCAGAAAAAGTGATACAGAATTAAACAAGGGTGATACGCTTGATTTTTGGCGTGTAATGATTGCCAATAAAGAAGAAAAGCGCTTACTGTTGTATGCCGAGATGAAACTCCCTGGTGAAGCTTGGTTAGAATTTAAAATTGATAAAGATGACACCATTATTCAAACAGCAACCTTTCGACCTATTGGATTACTAGGCAGATTGTATTGGTATTCTGTTTTGCCGTTTCATGGATTAATTTTTAAAGGAATGATAAATAAAATTGCTTCAACCAAAACATAGTGGTGAATAGAAAGAAACCAGCCATAACAGCATCTACAAGAAATTGGCGGTTCAGTGGTTAAATGAAGCTTTGTGCTTCGTATTAGGTTGGCTGTGGCAGATAGCTTAGTGCTTCTGATCCCAAGCCGTCATATGCACGGGTCGATAGCGGCAAGCATATAGAATCGGGAAAAAAGCCACAGTCATATGACGAAATTAAATACTATTCCAATAATAGAATTTAAAACAGCCGAAACATTTGAAACTTGGCTCCTAAAGAATCACGATAACTCAAATGGGCTTTGGCTCAAAATATTCAAGAAAGATTCGAGGAAAAAGACCATCAGCTATGCAGAAGCACTTGATGTAGCTCTTTGCTACGGGTGGATTGATGGTCAGAAACAAGCATATGATGAACAAGCCTGGCTTCAAAAGTTTTGTCCCCGAAGCGCAAAAAGTATTTGGTCCAAAATAAATACTGGACATGTCCAAAGATTAATCAATGAAGGTAGAATGAGACCCGCAGGGTTAAATGCTGTCGAAAAAGCCAAAGCAGACGGTAGTTGGGAAAAGGCATACGATTCCCCAAGCAAAATGACTATACCTGAAGACTTTCTAAAAGAACTTAGCAAAAACAAAAAGGCTGAAGCGATTTTTATGGGTCTCAATAAAACCAATCTTTTCTCTATTGGATTTCGCCTTCAGACCGCAAAAAAACAAGAGACAAGAGAAAAGCGCATGAAAGAAATTATTGAAATGCTGGCAAGAGGTGAGAAATTCCATTAAATAATTCAGCTAAGTGGCGACAATTATTTGGAAAATGCCAGCCTAATCATTTTTGGAGAAGTGAAAAGTTTTCAGCTTCCAAGTAAGTACTGTAAGACCCGATATAAAACTAGAACCAAGTTTCTCCGACTTGTTAGTGGTATTGACCCTGCCTATGAATGGATTAAAAAAAAATAATAAGACTCTAATTCACTTTAATCAACTCCACTTCAAAAATTAGTGTAGCATAAGGAGGGATTTGTGCGCCTTGTCCACGTTCACCATAAGCGAGATCATAAGGAATGTAAAGCATCCACTTGTCACCTTCTTTCATGAGCTGAAGTGCTTCTGTCCATCCGCGTATTACCTGACCTACACCAAAGTTGGTGGGTTGCCCGCGTTGCACTGAGCTATCGAACACAGTACCATCAATCAATTTACCTGTGTAGTGAACCGTGACATTGCTTGAAGCTGTTGGGGTTTTTCCAGTGCCTGCAGTGAGGACTTTGTACTGCAGACCACTTGCAATAGTTGTAACGCCTTCAGTCTTCTTGTTGTTTTCTAGAAATGCCCGTCCTTGCTCTTTGGCTATGGCACCTTTCTTTTCAACAGCCTGCTGCATGAATTGTTGAACAATGGGCATGCACGATTGCTGATCGAGTTGCAACGTTTTTTTCTCAAATACATCTTTGATCGCGGCCAACATTGCCTCCACATCCAATGAATCCCCTCCCTGCCCTTTGATATTGTTAGCAAACAAAACGCCCATGCCATAGCCGGCTTTTTTATTGGTGGTGTTCAAGTCGACTACTTTCGGTTTTTTTAGTTCTGTGATTTCGGCTTGCAATTTTTTTACTTGGGCTTCCAATTCCTTTTTCGACTGAGCAAGCAGTGATAATGAGCTGATAAGAAAAACGGCTCCAAGAGTTAACAGACGTCTCATATTGTAACTAAATTATTATTATAAAATTGGGGCGAATATACAAATCAGAAACCTAACTCTGATCAACGAACTTTCAATTTCCTCACCGCCTTCGAAAACAAGCCCGGAAAAAAACGTTTAAGATAAACTCCAAAAAGTTCCTTTGCTCCACCAATATATACCTCTTCCTTTTTCTTTTGAATGGCTTTAATAATCTTTTCTGCGCAGACTCGCGGTAATAATCCGTGTTCTGTGGTTTTATCCATCTTGTTCAGCTTCGATCCATCGCCAGTCAATGCATTCAGGGTTACATTCGTTCGCACCCATCCAGGGCAAATGAGGGTAACGTAAATCGATTTGCTTTCTTTCCAAAGTTCGGCTCTCAGCGAATCAAAGAATCCGTGTAGCGCATGTTTCGCAGCGGCATAACCTGAGCGAAAAGGAGTACCAATAATTCCCATCACGCTGCTCACCGTTACAAAGTGGCCCGTTTTTCGTCTCAGAAAATAGGGAAGTAAAAATTTTGTAAGTGCCACCGTTCCGAAGTAATCGACCTCCATCACCTGCCTGTCAACACTAAGTAGCGTATCTTTTACCAAACTTCGTTGACTAATTCCTCCGTTGTTAATCAAGATATCTACGTGACCAAAAAATTGAACGGCTGCTTCAACATTTAACTTCAGTGTTTCAGGTTGGGCAAGATCCATCGGAAGGGTTCTAATATTAGCTTGAATGGGTTGTGGACAATTCCCCTTTACTCGTTCCAACTCTTCTTTCCTTCGCGACGACAAAATCAACTTCACTCCTTTATGTCGCGCCAGCTCATAAACGATTGCTTCTCCAATACCACTGGAAGCGCCAGTAATCCAAATCACTTTGTTGGTGAGGTATTCCATCCTAGATCTTTTTATAAACTACAAAATCAAAAGCAAATTGATGCCGGTCATCGGTTGCATGATGCTGACGAGAAACCTCATGCCATGATTCCTTCTTGTAGGAAGGAAAAAACGTGTCACCTTCAATCTGCGCATCAATCTCTGTGAGATAAAGCTTATTGGCAAATGGCATTGCCAATTTATAAATTTCAGATCCCCCAATAATGAACAATTCTTTCTCACTATTTTTCTCAGCCATCTTCACTCCTTCTTCCAATTGATGAACAACGGTACACCCTGGAGCTTTATAGTCGTGTTGTCTTGTCACCACAATGCTCGTTCGATTGGGGAGCGGTCTAAATTTTTCCGGCAACGACTCGTAATTCTTTCGTCCCATAATCACGTGATGCCCCTTAGTCGTATTCATAAAAAATTTCATGTCATCCGGCAAGTGCCAGGGCAGGTCGTTGGCTTTGCCGATCACACCATTCCGTGCTAATGCGGCTATCATCGAAATTGTCATTTGAAAAAATAAAAATGGATTGTCATGCAATCAGTTTGGCTAATCCGAATGCTGCTGCTGCTGCCAACACACCAATTACCGTTACTCGTAGTGCACCTTTGAACAAGGGCTGTCCGGTGAGTTTGCTTTTTATTAATCCAAATCCGATCAAACAAATCACGGTTATGACACACGAATATTTTAGTCCATCAAAGGAGGAGCTCGTAAAGAAATAAGCACTTAATGGAATTAATCCACCTATGATATATGAAACCGCAATGATGAACGCGCTTTCTTGAGCCCTGTTTTTATCCGGGCGCTCAAGACCAAGCTCAAACCGCATCATAAAATCAACCCATTGTTTCGGATGTTTTGCCATTTCACGTGCTACAGTTTCTTGCATCGGTTCGCTAAGACCGTATTGTGCAAAAATTTCTTTTGTCTCACGAATCTCCACTTCGTGAAGCTTTTCAATCTCCTCATACTCGCGCTGTTCTTCCGCATCATAATGCTCAATCTCAGTGCGGCCTGCGAGATAGCCCCCGAGCCCCATGGCTATAGAGCCAGCAGCAATCTCAGCCAGCCCTGCTGTAATAATCACACCGGTATTGGCAATTGCGCTTAAACCTGCGGCAAGGGCAAAGGGTACGGTGAGTCCATCACTCATGCCAATAACAAAGTCCCTAACTTTTTCGGACGATTGAAAATGTTTTTCTTCCATACCACGAAGCTAAGGGTTGGTCGAGATTAAAAAAAACGGTTTACCTTCGATACCGCCTGTAACGCACCTCCGCCTCGAAGAACGAGAATAACTGTGTGAGAATGTCACCCTGATTCCCCGAATGGGTTACCTCTTGGTGCTGCTCATTGAAATGGGTGAGGATTTTATAATAAGTGCTATCACTGATTGAAAATCGGTCCATCAGTTCCTGTTTTACCTCAGGGTTGGTCACAACTTCAACATAGGTCTGCGTTCGTGCCAATTCTGCATTTAACTTGACTAACTTTCTTTTTTCGCGCTCTCGTTTAGAAAAATAATCCAGGTTGACTGCTGTACCTCCCGCTCCATTGGGCATGGCACCTCCCCATGGCAATGATTTGCTCCTAAGCTTAAGCGATGGTAATTCCTTTCTTGCTGCTTCCGGTCTTCCGGTGATGGTTACTTCGCGAAGCATGATTACCTGTTGAGTCAATCGTACAAACATAACGTCTTCACCAAAATAGACAGGCAGTTCTAATCGATCGTAACCTATGCTGGAAAAAACAAGGGAATCAGTTTCTTTTACTTTAATTGAGAATACTCCATTGACATTGGTGATTGTGCCATACGCGGTTCCTTTCAATTTGACTGAAACATTGGGGAGTGCATTCAACGTAACGGAGTCCACAACAATGCCTTTCAATGTTTTTTGGGCTACTGCCGAAAAACAAATAGTGGCTGAAATAAGTATGACCAGGAAAAATTTTACTCTCATCAACTTCGCAATATACTTCTGCGATGGAATTTTACTAAAAAAAGTTTTTGAACGGCTTTAACTTTTATTGGCTAGCTGCCCACAGGCGGCATCAATATCTTTACCCCGGCTTTTGCGAATGCGGGTGGTGATCCCATGCTTTTCGAGCAAGTCCATATACATATTCAAGGCTTCATCGCTTGCTTGTCTAAACTCTCCATCATCGATGGGATTATATTCGATAAGATTTACTTTGGATGGAATCACTTTACAAAATTTCAATAGCGCTTGTGCATGTTCTTGCGTATCGTTGATGCCTTGCCACACTACATATTCATAGGTTACTTTCCGTTTTGTTTTTTGATACCAATAGCGAAGTGCATCCGCTAATTCGCTAAGCGGATTAGAATCATTGATGGGCATAATGGATGACCGTGTCTTATCCAATGCAGCGTGCAACGACACCGCTAAATTAAATTTCACGCCATCATCGGCCATTTTTATAATCATCTTGGCAATACCAACCGTAGAAACCGTGATGCGTTTCATAGCCATGCCCAATCCTTTTTGCGAAGTAATCTTTTCAATAGCAGCGGTTACGTTGCTATAGTTCAATAACGGCTCACCCATGCCCATGAATACGATGTTGGTAAGTGGCCGATTGAAAAAAAGTTCTGCTTGCTCTTTAATGGCAGCGACCTGATCATAAATTTCATCAGCGCTTAAATTACGCTGGCGTTTTAATCTTGCCGTGGCGCAAAACTTGCAAGCCAATGAGCAGCCAACCTGTGACGAGACACAGGCAGTAATTCTTTTTTCAGCGGGTATTAAAACCGACTCGACAATCAATCCGTCATGTAAAGTCACTGCATTTTTGATGGTGCCGTCGGAACTGCGCTGCATATTATCCACGTGAATGTGGTTGATCGCAAAATGTTCCTTAAGTAACTCGCGCGTCGCAACCGAGAGGTTGGTCATCTGGTCAAAACTCTTAGCCGATTTTTTCCAAAGCCACTCATCAACCTGTGTGGCTCGAAAAGCCTTGTCGCCATGGTCGATGAAAAACTTCTTTAAATCTTCGGTTTTAAGCTTACGAATGTCGCGCTTGACCGTTTCAACTGATTGCATCCCGCAAAGGTAAGAAGAAGCGCCATGTGAATATTACTTCACCCTCACAAAAGCCTTTGTCTCGCACTCTTTCACCGCATCATGGATTTTCAGGGAAGTTTCGGTCAATTCATCAATCGCAAAACGCTGGGTAATCAAGCCAGACTTCTTATCAACAAAATGCAATTCTTGCCCAATGACCTTGTATTGAAAATTATTCATGCTACTCCCTTTCTTTTTCCCTGTTGAAAATATTCCTTCTTGTCCAGATCCGTCCTTTTTAAATACAATCAACTTGGCCACTGAGCTTTGGGAGTTACTTCCCATCATACTTTCCAATTCTTTTTCCGTATCGCTTTCTTTCATCTCGGCTTGAAAGCATGTCTTACTATCCGTGAGTTGCCATGTACCTTCCAGCGATTGCGATAACACAGGCCAGGAGATTAAAGCGAGACCAAGTGCAAATAGATTTTTCATATTGGCTTATTTAATTTTTTCCAAATAAATTTCACGGGTGTTTTTCCATCGGGCATTAACAATCCATTTTGTGAAACCAACGTGCCATTTTCATAATTAAACGCCCAGATGGTGGCTGTCACTTTGGTATCTAAATCGGGGAAGTTCATCATACCCAAGAGATCAGGTGCATCTTCTTCCAAACGATCGGTCTTCATCACTACAAGTTGCATTTCAATAGCATCATCTTTTATCATTCCTTTTACGGCGCACTCGACTAGAACAGTTGGATTAGTGAATCCATCATCATCTGATTTTGCCAAGTAAATACCTCCCCAAAGTTGCCCGCTAAGGCTGTCCCCATTTCGACTCATTTCAATTTTAAAATAAAGATAGCTTTCATCGATTGGTTCGTTGTATTCAAACGTGCCGCTCAGATTTTGATCTGATAGCTTTGCCTTTTGTCCCACTGAATCAAGTTTGCTCTCATCCTTGTTATCGGTTTTTCTGGAACAACTACCAATCAGTACAACAACGATGCCAATCAAAAAGTATTTCATGAAAATCATTTTGTTCCTCATCGTTTGAAAAAATTATATGCTAATTTAACATGAAATTTTAAGACTATAATTTTACACATGGATTTGACGATACTCTTCTCTCCTATTGATGAACTTATTTATACAGCCGATTACCCGGCCAATTCATTTTTTAAAAACATCAGGGTGTACGCAGAAAAAATGCCTGACTATAAAGGTGCTCATCTGGCGTTGATTGGAGTTAAGGAGGATCGCGGAACTAATACTAATAAAGGTTGTTCGTTTGGTCCTGACGAAATCCGCAAGAAACTTTATCATCTTAAAAAAGGAACAGGAGCCTACAGCATTGTCGACCTAGGCAACCTCAACATCGGCATCGATCTTGACGAGACTTATGTGCGCTTAAGCGAAGTATGCCGGATGCTGCTGGAAAGCAATGTGATGCCAATAATCCTGGGTGGCTCACATGATCTTGACTACGGGCAATATCGTGGCTATGAAGACCTTCAAAAACTGATTAGTTTCCTTAACGTCGATGCATTTCTGGATCTTGAAGACAACAAAGAAGCTTCGCCTTCAAAGCAACACATTCATAAAATGCTATTGCACGAACCTAATTATCTTTTCGGGTATACACACCTGGCACATCAAACCTATTTGACTGATACGTTTGCCTCAGCTGTTCTCGAGAAGCTAAATTTTGAGGCACATCGTTTGGGCCAGATGCGAACTAACTTGGCTGAGATGGAACCTGCCATCCGTCATGCCGATATGTTTTCATTCGACATCATTGCCATTAAATCTTCCGATGCTCCCGGCAACGCCAATGCGCAACCCTTTGGATTGACAGGCGAAGAAGCTTGCCAAATCTGTTGGTACTCAGGGCTGAATGAAAAATTAAGTTCCGTGGGATTTTATGAATACAATCCTCAATACGATGATGTTCATAAAAAAACCGCATCCGTCATCGCCACGATGATCTGGTATTTTGTGGAAGGGTTTTATCATCGCAAGCATGAATCCAATTTCAAGTCAAATGATTTTTTAAAATATGTGGTGTCCATGCCAGTAGAGCCTGAGACCATTTCATTCTACAAAAGTAAGTTGACAGAAAAATGGTGGATGGAAGTAAGTGTTTCGCGGCTGGGCGCTAAATATTCGCGCAACGCTATCGTTCCTTGCAGCTATGCGGATTACCAAACTGCAACCAAGGGCGAAGTGCCAGAACGTTATATCAGCGCACTTGCAAAAATGGGATGATTAAATGAACCTCGCTGACTGGATCGGTTTTATCGGCGTGAGCATTTTGATTAATAGCCTTCTTGCTCAATCTTTTAAAAAAAATTTCGCAAGACAGTCACGTTTACATCTTGCTGAATTTGATTGGTGCAGGTCTTGCTTGCATCGCTTCGATATTAATCAAGTATGTTCCATTTATTATTTTGGAAGGGGCGTGGAGATTGGTCTCCTTAATAAGTTGGATTCGATTAATCCTATACAGGATAAAATCCTGAACGATTAACTCTCGTTGGTTGCCAATACATTTCCATTCGCCACAACAAAAATTTTATCTCCAAGTTTAGGTTGCACCGTGGCTAATCCTGTAAAAGCACCAAATGCAGGCAGAATGCATTGATTACTTTTAATATAAAAACATGGAAGTATTACAGATTGCTTTCCTGTTCCGCGAAGATGAGCCCCTGGATGAACATGCCCGGCTATGTTAAATACACCTTCCGGAATTTCTTCAAGAGGTTCGTGAGTAAGTAATAAATTGGTTAACTGAAGGCTTTCCTCGTGCAGTAGAATCGTGTGCCTTTCATATTGTCTATTGCTGAGGATATCGTGATTGCCGATGACTAACTCAAAAGAGCAATGAGCAAATGCATTGCGAATTTGCCCGAAAGTTTCCCATCCGTCATTGTAAACGCTGTGAAATAAATCGCCAAGAAAGATTACTCGCTTAGGTTTAAATAGATTGATTATTGATATTAATGATTCAGCATTTTTGTCGTTTCCTTTTACGGGAACAGGGATACCTGCCTTTCGAAAATGATCGATCTTACCCCAATGAACATCGGCAATCACCAATGATTTTAAGTCGGGTAACCACAATGCCTTTTCGGGTAAAAGAAGTATGAGCTCCCCTCCAAAATTCAGTTCGATAGAATCCATTGATTATCCGGCAAATCTAAAAAACCTCTGTTTGTTATGTAAAAAAAAATGGTAACATTGGCTTAACATTAAGCACAGTCGCCAAAGTTACCTTTGCCCTTAACCGATCCAATATGTTTGAACTTGATGCTAGTTACACGATCCTTCTTGTACTTTGTTTATTCGCCGCCTGCTGCTTTGAATTTGTCAATGGCTTTCATGATACGGCCAATGCGGTAGCCACTGTAATCTATACAAATACGCTAAAACCCTGGATAGCAGTAATATGGTCTGGCACCTGGAACTTTCTGGGCGTATTCGCAGGAGGTATTGGTGTAGCCATGGGGATTGTGAACTTGTTGCCCGTTGAGACCTTGGTGGATCAGAACATTGCACATAGTCTGGCAATGGTAATGGCGTTATTACTTACAGCTATCTTTTGGAATCTATTGACGTGGTATTTTGGAATTCCGTGTTCGAGTTCGCATACATTAATTGGATCGATACTGGGTGTTGGTCTTGCTTATTCAATTCTGCCAGAGGCTAGTGGCGATGCTGTTAACTGGGTAAAAGCACAGGAGATTGGTTTCTCGCTCTTGCTCTCGCCTCTATTTGGGTTTTCGGTGACTATAATATTGATGTATTTCATCAGGGTGATGACTCGAAAAACTCCGATGGAAGATGTAGTATTTAAAGAGCCAAAAAAGAATATGCCGCCCCCTTGGTGGATACGAGGCATATTATTCATCACTTGTACATTGGTGAGTTTTTTTCACGGATCAAACGATGGGCAAAAGGGTGTTGGATTGATTATGCTTGTTTTAATAGGAATTGTGCCTGCCTACTTTGCATTGGATGTCAACTTTGACCCGGCCAAATTACCATCGTCATTGCAAAAGATAGAGCAATTAGTTGCTACAATTGACTCATCAACGCTATCTAAATCTGATAGAATAAGATTGATGGAAACTAAAGAGATGAATGCTCGACTGCAAACTGTGTTCGCTTCGCATTCAACCGTTAACGAAATTCCGAAGACTCAAAAATTTAAAGTTCGCAAGGATGTAATGGTGATGGATAGGAATATTAACTCTTTGCTGAAAAAAGAAGAAGTACGCTTGAGTGATAGCGAAAAGGATACGATGAAAAAGGAACTAAAAGTCGTAAGGAAGATTACGGACTATTCACCGAGATGGGTTATCGTCATGATTTCCTTGTCCCTTGGACTTGGTACCATGATCGGTTGGAAAAGAATTGTGAAAACCGTCGGTGAAAAAATCGGTAAAGAACATCTCACGTACGCACAAGGCGCAAGTGCCGAAATGGTGGCATCCATTACCATTGGATTATCAACCAGCTATGGCTGGCCAGTAAGCACTACACACGTGTTATCGTCGGGCATTGCAGGAAGTATGGTGGCAAGCAAAGGTGTAAAAAACTTGCAGCCTGATACGGTAAGAAACATTCTGATGGCTTGGTTCCTTACGCTACCGGTGGTAATGATCATGGGAGGTTCGTTGTTCTTACTTTTCAGGGCAATCTTTTAGAGTAACAAGGATTTACCAATCGATCGCGTAAACTGCTTTTTCACGATTGGGATAAACGCCTTCTACTAAAACACCTCCGCTTTTGTTTTCCATGATTCGGTTAATGTCTTCGGCATTTTCTACCGGCACTTTGTCGATGAAAGTAATTAGAAAATTCACCTTGACACCCGCTTTCTTCCATTTGCCATTAGCTAGTTTTATCAGGGCAACACCACCATCAATATTTAGTTTTCGCAATTGCTGATAAGATGCTTTCTCAAATTGTGCTCCTTCTACTTCGTTGGAAATTTCTCTCTTGGTTGGTGCCAATGAACCATCATAACTTTTAAGAACTACCGTCACTTGTCTTTCTTTAGCTTGTCTTAAGAATTTTACTTTTATACTTTGGCCTGGCCTGTGTCTTGCCACTTGTTCTTGCAACTCTGACACACTATTGGCAACATGATCGTCAATGGCAATAATTACATCTCCCTCAATCATCCCTGATTTCTCAGCAGCACTTCCTTCATTTACGCGATTCACATAAATACCCTGAACGACACTCAAGCTTTGTCGTTCTGCAAGAGCAGCGTTTACATCCACAATTTGCACGCCTAATAGCCCACGCTGAACCTGGCCAAATTCTAAAAGATCATCCATTATTTTCCGCACCAAACTCTCGGGTATCGCAAAGGAATATCCAGCATATCCTCCTGTGGCTGTTGCTATGGCCGAGTTAATACCAATCAATTCCCCTTTCAAATTCACGAGAGCTCCTCCGCTATTTCCTGGATTGACTGCTGCATCCGTTTGGATGAAAGATTCTATTTGCAGATTATTAATCCGATCGTGGAGAATACCGATGTTGCGCGCTCTGGCGCTAACAATCCCAGCCGTCACGGTTGAATTCAGATCAAATGGATTGCCAATCGCTAACACCCATTGACCAGTATTAATCTCATCGGAGTTTCCATAACGAACAAAAGGAAGATTGCTTGCTTTTATTTTCAACAAAGCAAGATCCGTATTGGGGTCGGTGCCAATAATTTTCGCATAAAAATGCTTGTTGTTATTCATGATGACTTCAATGGAGCTGCCATCTTCAATGACATGATAATTCGTTACAATATATCCGTCATCTGAAATAATTACTCCAGAGCCTGATGACTGCGCATGAGGATTATTTAACAACTCTAACGGATTCAAACTAAAATTGCCCGGCCCGTAAACAGTGCGAATATGCACGACAGCTGGAGTTACTAATCGCGCTGCTGTTTCAAAATTCAAACCGGCAGGAACATGATAACTACTGTCGTTTCTCCAACTTACCGGAAAATTTTGCTGACGTTCAACAATTGAGTTATAAGAAGATCGATCTCCTAAAAAACGTAAGGTCACGAGCGCTCCAACCACAGCTCCAACAACCGATGCAGCCAACACCACAGAAATCAATAATATTCTCTTCATCCCCATGAAGGTAACTTTAAAATCAGGAGAAATCAATTGTAAAACAAAAGCCCGCTCAACCAAAGTTGAAACGGGCTTTAACCTAAACCTAACCCCCAGTTCTTTAAGCTACCTTAATGGTTTGCTTTAAAATTTTCTTTTCGTCTTTAGGAATAACCAATTCCAGAATACCGTTGTTGTACTTCGCGCCAATCTTTGAACCGTCTGCATTATCAGGTAGCGTGAAAGAGCGGCTGAATGAACCATAATTGGTTTCAATCGAATGAAAGTTTTTGTCTTTCTTTTCGTTTGTGAATTTGCGCTCGCCACTTACTGTCAAATAATTGTCGTTGATCTCAACTTTGAAATCTTCTTTGTTGAGTCCGGGAACAGCAACTTGCACTTCATAAGAAGTTTCGCTCTCGATCACATCTACTTTGGGAGTGAATACGCTGCCTCCACTGCGGGCAAGAGACTCGTTGAAGAAACGGTCCACCAAGCTGCTGAAGGTTGATGGAACAAAATCATTAGGGTTATAACGGATGATACTCATAGTTTTATTTTTTTGATTAAACATGTTTTTAAATCCTTGATAACCCCTTCAGGAAAAATTGTACCGATGCATAAAATAAACCAAAAAAATGTCATTATGTCTTGATATTGAAGATATTTCTATCAAAACAAGACATTATGACCTTATTGAAAGATCGTAGCCTAGAATTTACTTCGTTTTCAAATATTGAGTAGGTTTAGGCAATAGAGTTTCGAAATGGAAAATCGGAATTGATAAAGTATGCTCTTCGATTTAAAAAATAAAGTAGCTGTCATCACTGGCGGTGGTAGCGGAATTGGCAAAGCCATTGCCGAAGTTTTCGCTGAACAAGGTGCGCAAGTTTGTATTTTGGAATTAACACAAAAATCTGCAAAAGAAATTTCACAAACATTAACTAACCAGAGGTTGTTGGCAAAAGGATATGCTTGCGATGTAACTCACCAGGCCGAAGTTGCTACTACAATTCAAGCCATCGTAAAAAAATTCGGTCGAATTGATATCCTTGTGAATTGTGCTGGCATCGCTCACATCGGAAAATTAGAAACCACCAGCGAAGAAGACTTTGATAAAATCTTTCAAGTGAATGTCAAAGGTGTGTACAATTCCATGCAGGCAGTGATTGGCACAATGACCAAACAAAAAACTGGTGTGATCTTAAATGTAGCATCAGTAGCGGCCAGTGTTGGCATCAACGATCGTTTTGCTTATTCCATGAGTAAAGGAGCTATTGTGACGATGACTTTGGCAACTGCAAAAGATTATGTGAAAGAAGGCATTCGTTGCAATAGTATTTCCCCAGCCCGCGTTCACACTCCTTTTGTTGATGGCTTTCTAAAAAAGAATTATCCCGGCAAGGAACCAGAGATGTTTGAAAAACTCTCGCAGACACAACCGATTGGCAGAATGGCCAAACCAACTGAGGTTGCATATTTTGCTCTCTACCTTTGTTCGGATGAAGCCTCCTTCCTTACTGGTTGCGATTACCTGATCGATGGTGGATTTACTAAATTGAATAATTAGCTAAAAATCTAAAATGAAACTATTGCGCTTTGGAGATCCTGGAAAAGAGAAGCCAGGTATTTTGTTAAACAATGAAATCGTTGACCTTTCTTCATTTGGGGAAGACTATGATGAACACTTTTTTGAAACCGACGGCATCAACAGGTTGAGTCAATGGCTGAGCCAAAACACCAACCTTCCAAAAGTAAAATCTGGAACAAGAATAGGTGTTCCTTTTAAAAGGCCATCTAAAATAATTTGCATTGGCCTCAATTATACCAAGCATGCATTCGAAACGAATATGCCCTTGCCTACTGAGCCAATCATTTTTTTTAAATCAACCTCGGCGATCACAGGTCCAAACGATGGAATAACAATTCCAAGAAACAGTAAGAAGACCGATTGGGAAGTTGAACTGGCCGTAGTGGTAGGTAAGAAAGCTTCGTATGTGGAAGAAAAAAATTCCATGGACTATGTGGCTGGTTTCTGCTTACACAACGATTACAGCGAACGCGAATTTCAGTTGGAAAGAAATGGTCAGTGGACAAAAGGTAAAGGATGCGACACCTTTGCGCCCTTGGGGCCATACATGGTAACCAAAGATGAGATTGCCGATTTCAACAATTTGCGCATGTGGCTAAAAGTCAACGGCCAAATGATGCAAGACAACAATACCGATGACATGATCTTTGAAGTCCCGTTTCTCATCAGCTACATCAGTCAGTTCATGACCTTGCTTCCAGGAGATGTTATTTCTACGGGCACGCCACATGGCGTAGGCATGAGCCTTAAACCACCTATGTTCTTAAAACCAGAAGATGTCATTGAATTGGGTATTGAAGGACTTGGGGAGCAAAGGCAGATAGCGAGATAACCCTGGATGCTTGATTCTGGTTACTAGATAAAAAAATCGGACGATGACACGAATCCAGAATCCAGAATCCAACATCAAGGATCAAGAATCCAGTATCCTGCATCCAGCACCCAGAATAGACTCCCATCAACATTTTTGGAATTACGATCCAACCCGCCATGGCTGGATCATGGATGAAATGAAAATATTGAAACAGGATTTCCTTCCTGAACACCTTGCTCCTATTTTAAAAGAAAATAATATTGACGGTTGTGTTGCCGTACAAGTAGACCAATCAGAAAGGGAAACAGAATTTTTCCTGGAACTTGCAGAGCAAAATTCGTTTATCAAAGGTGTTGTCGGCTGGGTTGATTTTCGTTCCGATAAAATCACTGAGGAGCTTGAATACTGTTCACAATTCAAAAAACTCAAAGGCTTTCGGCATATCGTTCAAGCCGAAACTGCCGGATTCTTAAATCAAAAGAATTTTCTCAGGGGAATCGGCCTACTTGAAAAACACAACTTCACTTATGATGTTTTGATCTATCATCATCAGTTGCCGGAAGCCATTGAATTCGTTAGGCGGTTTCCAAATCAAAAATTTGTGGTTGATCATTTGGCAAAGCCTGACATTAAGAATAATGAATTTACAAATTGGTCGAAGAGAATGAAACTGCTTGCTTCATTTGAAAATGTCTTCTGTAAACTTTCAGGATTCACAACCGAAGCCAGTTGGAATTTGTGGAAGCCGGAGGACTTCACCCTCTACTTTGATTTTATTTTAGAAAATTTTGGAACAAAGCGCTTGATGTACGGCTCAGACTGGCCAGTCTGCTTGTTGTCTTCCACCTACAAAAATCAATTACACCTCGACGAAGATTTTATTTCAAAACTTTCAACTTCAGAAAAACAACAAATCATGGGTGGTAATGCCATCGATTTTTATAATCTTTAGCCATGGATTTACTCCTTAAGGATAAAGTTATAATCGTGACCGGTGGTGCAAAAGGTATCGGCCTTGGCATTGTCGAAGTCTTAGCCAAGGAAGGAGCAGTTCCAGTTATTATAGGCCGAAGTGAAGAGGACAATCACCTTGCCATGGAAAAAATAAAAAAATCCGGAGCTAAAGGGTTTCAAGTCAAAGCTGAACTTTCAAAGCCTGAGGAGTGCAAGAAAGCTGTTGACCTTACTTTAAAACAGTTTGGAAAAATTGAAGGACTCGTCAACAATGCCGGCATCAATGATGGTGTTGGTTTAGCCGATGGAAGCTATGAACGTTTCATGGAATCGCTTCACAGTAATTTGGTTCACTATTATTTGATGGCTCATCATGCTCTTCCTTCTTTGAAGAAATCGAAGGGAGCTATAGTAAACATAGGGTCGAAGGTGGCAGAAACCGGGCAAGGCAATACCTCCGCATATGCTGCTTCGAATGGCGGACGTAATGCGCTGACACGTGAATGGGCTGTTGAATTATTGCCTTATGGAATCCGCGTGAATGCCATCATCGTTGCCGAATGCTACACGCCTTTGTATGAAAATTGGATTAAAACTTTTCCCGATCCGCAAGAAAAATTAAAAGCTATTACAGATAAAATTCCTTTTGATAAAAGAATGACCAAAGCCGAAGAAATCGCAAACATGGCTGCATTTCTTTTATCTGAAAAATCGAGCCACACCACAGGACAATTAATTCACGTAGATGGCGGCTATGTTCACCTTGATCGCGCAATCAACTAAACCCAATTCAATAATGGCATTTGTCAACACTGAAGAAGACCTGAACACGAACGATTCTTCCAAATCTTATCTAATACCCTTCATCCTCGTAACAAGTTTGTTTTTTTTATGGGGTCTCGCCAACATTCTTAACTCAGCATTGATCGCACACTTTCAACCAGTGTTTGAGATCAAACGCGCACAAGCTTTGTTGGTGGAGAGTGCATTCTATTTTGGTTATTTCACCATCGCCATACCAGCAGGATTGTTCATGGAGAAATACAGTTATAAAAAAGGAATTCTTCTTGGATTAATTTTGTACGCCATCGGAGCACTGCTTTTTATTCCGGCAGCAGAGACAATCACTTTCGGCTATTTTTTAATTGCTCTTTATATCATTGCTAGCGGCTTAGCGTTTTTGGAGACTGCCGCGAATCCTTACGTCACTATTTTGGGAAAAGCAGAATCGTCAGTGCAGCGATTAAATTTTTCGCAGTCATTTAATGGGTTGGCATTGGTAGTTGGCCCATGGCTAGCCGGACAATTTATTTTTGCCGGGAACGAAGGTACACTTGAAACGATTGAGCAAAAACAACAAGCTGCGAACGCAGTTATATTTCCATACTCACTCATAGCGGTAGTTGTATTAGTTGTTGCCGGGTTGTTCTTCCTGATTAAAATGCCAGAACCAACTAAAGGTGCTAAACTGAAATTTGACAAAGCCATTTTCAAAAACTCACATCTTCGAAATGCTGTTCTCGCACAATTATTTTATGTTGGCGCGCAAGCTGGTATCTGGGGAATCACTATTAACTTCATCACCACTATTCTACCGGGCACTACCAACGAGATGGCTTCTAAAAAATATATGGCCATTGGAACATTACTTTTTGTCATCGGCAGATTCTTCGGAACTTGGTTAATGACGTTTGTCAAAAATCATAAACTTCTCACTTTGTATGGAGCTTGTGCGTCAACCTTGTGCCTGGTTGGAGTCTTTAGTGGAGGTTTGATCGCGGTCTATTCCATTTTAAGTATCAATTTCTTCATGTCGATTATGTTCCCGACCATCTTTGCTTTGGGTGTAAAAGATTTGGGTGTGCAAACTAAACTTGGCTCATCGCTTATCATTATGGCGATTGTTGGTGGCGCTCTTGTTCCACCTTTAATGGGAATCATTGCAGATAACATTGGTATTCAACAAGCGATGTTCTTACCTTTTCTATGTTTCATCAGTGTTATTTGTTTTGGATGGAAAGGCTATGAAATCAAATCACTAAGTTGATGAACTCTAAGCGATTTTGTTTAGCACTAGATTTAAAAGATGATCTTAAATTGATCGCTGAATATGAATCGTATCACAAAAACGTCTGGCCTGAAATAATAAAAAGCATTAAAGATTCAGGTATTGAAAAAATGGAAATCTATCGAATGGGCAATCGATTGACAATGATAATTGAAACAACAGATTCATTTTCATTTCAAATGAAAGCAGAGGCAGATAGAAACAATCCCAAAGTTCAGGAATGGGAGAAGCTCATGTGGAAGTATCAGCAGGCAATTCCTTATGCTAAACCTGGAGAGAAATGGGTCCTTATGGAAAAGATTTTCGAAATATGAATGAAGAGCTAAAAAAATATCCGTCAGGCTACTTAAAAGATTTTAGTATTCAAGTCTTTACGCACTTCGATGTTTCAAAGAAAGATGCTGAACAAGCTGCCGATGTACTAAGTCTTTCTGACTTACGTGGAATTGACTCGCACGGTGTTGCGCGTTTGCATACCTATTTCGATATGCTTACGTTGGGAAAAATAAATGCAAGGCCCAACATCAAAATCGTGCGCGATAAAAAAAGCGTTTGTACCGTTGATGGCGATAATGGATTGGGTCTTGTGGTCGGGCCAAAAGCCAACGAGATTGCTATGGACAAAGCATCACAGCATGGTTCGGGTTGGGTGAGTGTTTGTAATACCAATCACTATGGCATTGCTTCTTACTATTCTTTAAAAGCATTGGAGCGGGACATGATCGGATGGTCGATGACCAATACGACAAAACTAGTCGCGCCTTTGTGGGGTGCAGAACGAATGCTGGGGACCAACCCAATCTCCATCGCATTTCCAGGCCTAAAAAATTTGCCGATTGTAATTGACTTGGCAACGAGTGCTGCAGCTTACGGAAAAATTGAAATCGCAAAACGCAAGGGCGCACCGATACCAAAAGGTTGGATCATCAATCAACATGGCGAGATGACGACCGATCCAAATGATATGATCAATGGCGGTGCCTTGCTCCCATTGGGATCTGAACGTGAACTCGGCGGGCACAAAGGGTACTGCCTATCAGCGATGGTGGATATTCTTACTTCTGTTTTAAGTGGCGCTAACTGGGGACCCTTTGCTCCTCCCTTCGCTTTGCGACAAGAAATTCCTTCGCGAAGTGTAGGCAAAGGCATCGGTCATTTTTTTGGCGCGATGGAAATAGACGGTTTTATGGACGTGACTGAATTTAAAAAACGAGTCGATGATTGGATCGAGGTTTTCAGAAACACCAAACCTGCTCATGGAAAATCAGTTTTAATTCCGGGTGACCCTGAACATCAAGAAGAAGCCATTCGAAGAAAAGAAGGCATTCCACTTTTGCCAGCGGTCGTCAATGACCTTCTTGATATTTCAAAGCAAACGGGAATTCCGTTCGAAGCTTAAACTCAACTCAAGATTTACTTCGTTCCATTACTGTAGTCAAACACCAAATTGCAAAGTGCATTGACGCCTAATTTAAGTCGACTGTCATCGATGATAAATTGCGGAGTATGATGCGGTCCAGCTTTAGTTGGGTCTTGGCCTTTAGGCATTCCTCCCAGTGAGAAAAATAATCCTGGCACTTTTTCACTGAAGAAAGAAAAGTCTTCACTGCCTGTAATAGGTGCGACAAGTCTTACATTTTCTTGCCCAGCAGTTTTTTGTAGAGACGGAAGCATACGATTAGTAAGTTCAACGTTATTAAAATTAACAGGGTAATGGATACCGTAAGGGCAATCTACGACAGCAGTTGCACCTGCCGCCTGTGCTGTCAAAGTTGCAATTTCATTGATCCGTCTAATCACTTTCTTTTCGTCATCTGCGCTAAGTGTGCGAACTGTACCCAGCATTTCAATTTTGTCGGAGATAATATTTCCTCTGTTGCCACCATGAATAGCGCCAATAGTAACAACAGCAGGGTTTTGAGTAATGTCCACGTTCCTACTCACAATGCTTTGAAGGCTTGTAATGATTTGTGCGGAAACAAGAATGGGGTCGACCGATAGCCAAGGCATAGCACCATGTGATGGTTTCCCTGTTACAGTTATCCGTAAACCATCAACGGAAGCCTGCGCACCTCCTGGATGATATGTAATCGTGCCTACTTCGGTTCCCGACGCAATATGTAGTCCGAAGATGACATCTACTTTGGGGTTATCAAGAACTCCTTCTTTGACCATGAGTTCTGCCCCGCCTTCTTCACCGACTGGTGCGCCTTCCTCGGCGGGCTGAAAAATAAATTTCACTGTGCCTTTCAATTCCTTCTTCATCGATGAAAGAATTTCAGCAACTCCCATCAAAATGGCAACGTGCGTGTCATGGCCACAGGCATGCATAACGGAAACTTCTCTCCCGTTGTACTCTCCTTTTACTTTTGATGCATAGGGCAAATTATTGTCTTCCATTACTGGAAGCGCATCCATGTCGGCACGAATCGCTACCACAGGGCCTGGTAATTTTCCTTTTAATATTCCAACCACGCCAGTTTTGGCTACACCTGTCTTCGTTTCAATGCTGAGCGACTGAAGATGTTTAACGATGAGTTCTGAAGTATGAAATTCGCGATTGCTTAATTCAGGATGTTCATGAATATCTCTGCGCCAGGCTATCACTTTCTGATCTTCTGCGTCAGCTTTTGTTTTTATAGTCTGACGAATCTTATCGGACTGCGCCATCGATGCAATCGATAAAAGAAAAAAAGCAGCAAGGAACAATTGTCTCATAGTGGTTAGGTTATTTTTAAAAGTAATATTTCTCATTCAAAAAATTACTTCTGAACAACCTAACAAAAGAAAATTATATAACCGGCGATTAAATCCTTGCCTGGTAGGTGTAGAGTTGGAAGTACCTTCCGTTTTTAGCAATAAGTTCCTCGTGTTTGCCGCGTTCAGCAATTTGTCCGTTTTCAACAACGAGAATTTGATCCGCTTGGCGAATGGTACTCAAGCGGTGAGCAATCACAAAAGTAGTACGACCATGCATCAGGCTCTTCAAACTTTCCTGAATGTAGCTTTCACTTTCCGTATCCAGATTCGAAGTTGCTTCATCTAAGATCAATACACGAGGATTTGCAAGTATCGCTCTCGCAATGGCAATGCGCTGGCGCTGGCCTCCTGAAAGTTTTACGCCACGTTCCCCAATTACAGTATCCAACCCTAATTCAAATCGGCTGGTAAATTCATCTACATATGCTGCTTTTACTGCTCGTTGCAATTCCTCTTCCGTTGCATTTGGTCTTGGGAATAAAATATTTTCGCGAATGGTTCCTTCAAATAGAAAATCATCTTGCAGCACTACACCCAATTGACTGCGATAACTATCCAATGAAATTTTTGAGATGTCAATTCCATCAACAGTGATCTTACCACTAGCTGGATTGAGGAATGATGCAGCCAATCCAGCAATGGTAGTTTTTCCTGACCCTGAAGTTCCAACCAACGCAGTTACCGACCCTGCCGGTGCTGTGAAGCTCACTTCATTCAACACATTTTTCCCTTCCTCATAAGCGAACGAAACATTCTCATAAACAATCTCTCCGTTGATCGCTCCGATTTTAATGGTGCGAACCGTTGGATCATCCTCCACAGGCATATTCATTAATTCTTCAGTACGGTCAAGTCCCGCAAAGGCTTCCGTCATTTGACTTCCGATATTACTCATCTGCACAATCGGCGCAATCATGAACACCATGAACATGGTGAACTGCAGAAAATCACCGGCACTCAAATTAAAATATCCACTCAGGCCCATGATGCCCACGCTGGCAAGGCCAACTAAGAACGCACCTGAACTGGTAACAAAGCTGGTTGCCGTTAAACTTCTCTTCACATTGAGAAAAAGTTTCTCGACACCATCTTCAAATACTTTTATCTCCTGTGGCTCGGCATTGAATCCTTTAATCACACGAACACCATTCAACGTTTCGGTTAATCGCCCCGTAACATCGGCTGTTATTTTTCCGCGTTCGCGAAAGACAGGGCGAATGATGGAGAATGCTTTCATGGTGATGACACCAAATACTCCCATCGGCAAAATCACAAACAACGTCATCAATGGGCTGATGTGAATTAAAAAGCCTACTGAAATAATCGCGGTCAGAACTCCTCCGATCAATTGAACTAGTCCTGTTCCTACTAAATTTCGAACACCTTCAACATCATTCATCACACGAGAGACCAGCGCGCCTGATTTTTGATTGTCGAAGAAACGCGTTGGCAAACGAAGTAAATGTCTTTGCACTTTCGACCGCAACACAGAAATCAGATGCTGTGCCTCTACGCTCAGAAGTTTTGTAAGTAAAAACGAAGTCACGGCTTGTATTGAAATCGCAGCGATAACTGCAACCAAAAGCATGGGAAGCTTATCCATGTCTCTTTTCACGAGAATATCATCCATAAAGGGTTTGGTGGCCCATGGTGCTACCAAACCAGCAGCGCGGCTGATAACAATGAGAATAAGACCAACAAAGAGAAGGTTTTTGCGGGGCCAGATGATAGTTTTAAAAACGTGGCCAATGGTAACTTTAGTTTTCGACATGAGAGATTATGTGAGTTATTCTTATAAAGTCGGCAATGTTCGGGTTTTATTGTGAGGCGGGCAAATAAATCCCAATCAACGACCGGGGATTACAAATTTAGGGTGAATTAAGTTCAATACTCCTCTCCAAACAACTCCTTCAATTTCTCTTTCTTCAACATCTTCTGCCCTGTTTTGCCAATGGCAATAATTCGCTGATTGACTTTTGCTTCGATGGTGCAGATCAATTCGTTCTTTTCCATTTTATCAACGGTGGCTGTGAACAAAATTTCTTCTCCCACAAAAGCCGGGCTTTTGTGATCGATGGAAAGCATGGTGCCTACGCCTTCTTCGTCATCATCTTTCATCTCTAAAAAAAATAACCGGGATGACCATTCGAAATCTCGCGCTAAAGCAAACGTAGAACACACTCGATGAAGTAATTCGTCATTGAAAATGGCACAGTCACTTTCAAGCACTGTCCGCTTGAAAGATTTTTGATCTCCCGGTTTGAAAATATTTTTCACAGAATCAGTTCGATCTTTTCAATATATCACGTATCTCCGTAAGTAACTGAATATCTGCTGGAGGAGGCTGAGGTACAACAGGCTTGGCATCTTCCTTTTTCTTTGCAGCTGCATTAATGCCTTTGATGATCAAAAACAGAATAAAGGCAACAATAATAAAATTGATCACGGAAGAGAGAAACACACCGTACTTCACCGTACCAAATACTGTAAGATCATTCAGGTGTGAAAGGTTAGCTGCCTCCAATGCAGGCTTTAATAATAAAGGAGTGATCACATCATCGATAAAAGATCCAACAATTTTTCCGAAGGCACCACCAATGATCACACCAACGGCAAGGTCAACTACATTACCACGCATGGCAAACGCTTTAAATTCCTTTAACATAACAATTGATTTAGGTCTATTAAAAATAAGCAAACCGATGGTTTACTACAATTGAGAAAGTAACCCATTAAAGTTGGAGTGTGCACTCAATACTTAAAAAACAAGTTTAAGTTGGTTGCGAAGTCCGCGGAAACCAACAAGCTCTGTGCCTGCATGACCGATAAACATTTTAGCATCCACCTTTACAGGGATTTGATTGCCATCAGCAGAAAGCCAAGCCGTAACTGAATTCTCGCCTCGGAACAATTGGTTGTCGGGCATGATAGGAACTAGCTTGTAGCAAGGAATTTTCCCGATTTCAGTCTCTATAGTTTCCTTGCCATAGTAAATGATTTTAAAATGGTAGGCCTTGTCTTCAAAGAATCCGGACACGGTTATCGTGTCTTTGATCTTGTATTTTGAAAAATTGATGATACGCAAATACATAAAGCCGGCTACGATATCACGAACATTGTCAGGGGTAGCATAAGTTTTTGGCTTTCCAAATTTCCCGGTAACCCTATCGGCAACTACCACCGAAGCTTCATCTTTTTCATGATCGTAGGTGATCTTTTCATCAAGCTGATAAGGTCCTTCGTGCAATTTGCGATACGATTCGTGTGTAATAAGCTCGCTGGTATCGACGAATGCGCCCCAGTTATCATGCACTTTTGAGATCCACGTAGCAATACCGAGCGTTTCCATGAATGCATCCACCTTATAACATCCCCTATTATTCTTTACGTACAAGTTTTTATCAACCGTGGTTGTGCCTTTACCAACAGTGAAAAAACCGAGGTACATTCTATAGTCGAGCTTCTCACCTGTTGAAATAGTTTTACCCCGAGTGGAAGTCATATCCGACTTTTGGCTGAATGCCAAACAAATGGCTAAAATCAGTATCAAGGAGGCTAAACGCATGTGCAAATTTAATTCTTCTCAACTAGAGAATCAAAGGGTGTGCCAAAGGATCATTATTTGTTAATGGTTAATCGTTACTAGAGGTTTAACGACTAAAACAATTAACCATTAACAAATTCAAACAGCTACGCTATTTTCCCTTAACGCATCATTTAAAGAAGTCTTTTTGTCAGTGCTTTCTTTTCGTTTGCCAATAATAAGCGCACAGGGCACTTGAAACTCTCCGGCCGGGAATTTCTTCGGCATTGTTCCTGGAATTACCACCGAACGAGGGGGTACAAAATTTTTATATTCCACAGGTTGAGCTCCAGTCACGTCTATAATTTTAGAACTGCCTGTAAGAACCACGTTGGCGCCCAAGACGGCCTCACTCCCGACTCTAACTCCTTCCACAATAATACATCGTGAACCAATGAACGCGTTGTCCTCAACAATAACAGGCGCAGCCTGAACGGGTTCGAGAACACCTCCAATACCAACACCTCCACTGAGGTGGACATTCTTTCCAATCTGCGCGCAACTTCCCACCGTTGCCCAAGTATCCACCATCGTGCCTTCATCTACATAGGCGCCAATGTTCACATAGGAGGGCATCATGATCACACCTCTATTCACGAATGATCCATGGCGGGCAATGGCGTGAGGCACCACTCGAACACCTAATTCTTTATAATTCTTTTTCAACGCAATCTTATCATGAAACTCAAATGGCCCTACCTCGATGGTTTCCATTTGCTGGATTGGAAAATAAAGGATAACTGCTTTTTTGATCCATTCATTTACCTTCCATCCATCACCCGAAGGTTCAGCCACACGTAGCTTTCCTTTATCCAATTGATCGACTACTTCGCGAATAGCATTTTGTGTTGCTGCTGATTTGAGTAATTCGCGGTCGACCCACGCTTTTTCTATTTGTTCCTGGAGTTGCATTTTATGTTTTACTTTTAAACTAAGATGCAAGAAATGAAAAAAAGGAGAATAGTCCTTGCTTCACTTTTAAAGCCAGTGAATGATACGCGCATGTTCGAAAAAATGGGCGTGTCATTGGCCAAGACTGGCCGCTATGAAGTTCACATCATTGGCTATCCTTCCACCACACAATTATGCGAACCGAATATGCATTTTCATCCATTGCCATGGTTTAAAAGAATAAGTTTTGGAAGGTTAGCAGCACGGCTAAAAACCATGGAATTTATTATTAAAGCAAAATCAGAACTATTGATAGTTACAACCCATGATTTACTGGGAGTTGCAATCCTAATCAGAATATTCTTTGGCACTAAAATTATCTACGATATCCAGGAAAATTATTGGAGAAATATCCTGTTCACCGATGCTTTCCCTAAACCAATCCGTCCGCTGATTGCCTTTTTTGTGAGGCTAAAAGAATGGGTTACCTCACCCTTTTTCTCGCGGTTTTTGCTTGCCGAAAAATGCTATTCACATGAGTTAGGGTTTATCAAAAATAAATTTCTTGTAATCGAAAATAAATGCAAGGTTCCTGAGGGTTTTCAACGAAAACCAAATAAGGATTCCATCGAGTTGATCTTCACAGGAACAATTGCAGAAAGCACGGGGATCTTCCAGGCCATTGACCTCGCCAAGAAGTTACACGCTGTAGAATCAAAAATTGAGTTAACAATTATCGGGTATTGTTCTCAACCAAAAGCACTGCTTCAAATTGAAGAAGAGGTTTCTAAGAATCCATTCATTCATCTAATTGGAGGAAAAGATTTGGTTTCTCACACCGTTATTATGAACACGATCGCGACCGCGAACTTTGGCATCGTTTCTTATCCGATATCCCGTCATACTGAAAATAGAATCCCAACGAAGTTGTACGAATACCTTGCGTGTCAACTTCCAATAATTTTGCAAAATCATAAGCCTTGGATAGAAACATGCAGTCCCTTCGATGCGGCTATCGCCATAAACTTTGAAAATCCTGAGATTGAATCCATCCTTTGGCAGATCACTAAAAGAAATTTTTATTCAACGCCATTCCGGGCTAACCCAAATTCAGCTAATTCTACTATTTCTGAAACCCTGACCTGGCAAGGAGAGGAAATAAAATTATTAGGCTTGGTTAATATTATTTTTTAGACTCGACTAAATTATTACTTTTGTAAGTCAAACTTACAGAAGATGCCCAGTTTTACGGAAGAGAACTACCTAAAGGCCATTTACCATTTATCAGAAGATGGAGCCAACTCCGTTTTAACGAATGATTTGGCCGAGGCTATGAACACGAAAGCTGCTTCAGCCACCGACATGGTCAAGAAACTGGCTACAAAAAAATTTATATCCTATAAAAAATATTATGGTGCCAGCCTCACCGCTAAAGGTAAAGCAGAAGCGTTGACCGTTATCCGTAAGCACCGGTTGTGGGAAACATTTTTGGTGAAGCAACTTGGTTTCGCTTGGGATGAAGTTCACGAAGTAGCGGAGCAACTGGAACACATTCAATCCAAAAGGCTCATCGAAAAACTAGACGAGTTCCTTGAATATCCAAAAACTGATCCTCATGGCGATCCTATTCCGGATGCCTCGGGCAAAATCGTAAAAGTGAAACAAGTACATCTGTCTGAATATCCTGTTCAGAAAAAATGCGTGGTGTGTGCCGTGAAAAAAGGCTCACCTTCTTTTCTTCAATTCCTCAGTAAAATCGGAATTGGCATAGGTGCTATGCTGACCATTGTTGATAAAGTTGATTTTGATGGATCGGTTGAAATTTCAATTGATCACAAAAAAAGGATTTTCATATCAAAAGAAGCGGCAGAAAATTTATTGGTAACTGAATGAAGCGTTCATATAAAATATTTCTTTTTACCTTGCTTGCCTGTATAATCTCCTGTTCAAAGTTTGAACCTTCTGCTCCGGACAACAACCAGATTTTGGATGGACCTGTACCAGGGCTAACCACAGATGAGCACAAACAGTTTCTTCGCGGTGATAATGCATTTAATGCTCAAATCTTTACTGTAGATAATGGACTTGGCCCGTTGTTCATTGCTACCTCATGTGGAAGTTGCCATGCGAGTGACGGAAAAGGACATCCTTTCACAGCACTCATGCGGTTTGGTCAGCTCGATCAAACCGGGAATCTTTTCTTAAGTCAAGGTGGTCCACAACTTCAGTCGAAAGCTATCCCAGGATATTCGCCAGAGCAGCTTCCTCCTGGTGCAACATTTTCAAAACTCCTGCCGCCGGCAAATACTGGTCTTGGCTACCTCGATGCAGTGAGCGATGCTGATATTCTTGCTTGGGAAGACCCTACTGATGCAAACGGAGATGGCATCAGTGGCGTGGCTAATTGGATTTCGATGAAAAGCTATATTGACGATCGGTCAAACAGTATTCCTCTGAATGGAAAGTACGTCGGGCGATTTGGCAAAAAAGCATCCACTTATAATTTACTTCAGCAAACGGCTCAGGCCTATAATCAGGACATTGGAATTACATCAACGTATGAAGCAATAGATACCTATTCGGGCAATGCATCCGATCCGGAAGTTTCCAATCAAACACTAGCAGATGTTGTCTTCTACTTAAAAACGCTAAAGGCACCTATTCCCCGAACGGAAACAAGTGAGATCCTTTCCGGTAAACAATTATTTATAACTACTGGATGCGCAAGTTGTCATCGGCCTGAAATGAAAACCGGGTCGAGTCCAATTGCCGCTTTGTCGAACAAGACTTTTTATCCTTACACCGATCTGCTCCTTCATGATATGGGTGCCGGATTGGATGATGGTTATACAGAAGGTTCTGCTAAAACCTTTGAGTGGCGCACTCCGCCACTCTGGGGTTTAGGGCTTTCAAAAAACTCACAGGGCGGCCAATATTATTTACTTCATGACGGGCGCGCAACGAGTATTGAAGAAGCGATCCTTTTGCACGGAGGCGAGGGTGATCTGAGCAAAGAGAACTATAAGTCGCTCACGAACGATGAAAAGAAAAAATTGATTCAATTCCTTGAAAGCCTATAGCATGAACAGACGCAAGTTCATATCGAGTAGCTGTGTGGCATGCGCTGGTGGCATAGGGTTATCTTATCTGTTGTCCTCTTGTGCGTCAACTCATTATGTTACAGGAACCCTTGAGCAGAAAGGGATTTCAATACCGGTGTCGGAGTTTGTACATCCAAAAAAAGGGAAGCAGGTGATGCGCGATTTCATTATCGTTCATCACGACAGTCTGGAATTTCCAATTTATCTCTACAGAATTAATAAAGGTGAATACAGCGCGCTGTGGATGAAATGTACACATCAAGGATCTGAATTAAATGCTGGAGGCGATCATTTGTACTGCTCTAGCCATGGCAGCGAATTCGACAAAAAAGGAAATGTAATTCACGGGCCGGCAGAAAAAAACCTTCGCGCCTTCTCGGCTTACATTCAAAACGATAAAATCATTATTGAACTGACGAAAGGATGAGATATCTACTTTTTATAGTGATTTCATTTTTCATTTCAGGTTATGACGTAGCCGCACAGGTTGACTCTACTTTGTTCAGGCGAATAAAAAAAGACACCACCAAAGTCCTAATGAACATGGATGCTGTCTACAATCGGCCGTTTCTTTCCGTAAGCAAATTGCCGGTTGCTGTTGGTGGTTATGTTGAAGCCAACTGGCAACATCTGGCAACGAACGGAATTTCCGAAGGTCATCAGTTTCAAATGCGAAGGCTCACCCTTTTTTTAGGATCAAACATTTACAAGCGAATAAAATTCCTCTCGGAGATCGAGTTTGAAGATGGCACAAAAGAAATCAACATTGAATTTGCTTCAGTCGATGTCGAATTGCATCCGTTGCTAAATTTCCGCGGAGGAGTCATCATGAATCCTATAGGAGCGTTCAATCAAAATCACGATGGACCTAAATGGGAGTTCATCGATCGGCCTATTTCTGCTACTGAAATGCTCCCAGCCACCTGGAGCAATGTGGGTTTTGGTTTGTATGGAAAATGGTATAAAAAAGATTGGGTTTACGGCTACGAAACTTACCTCACCAATGGCTTTGACGATAAGATCATCAGCAATTCACAAAACAAAACTTTTCTACCTACATCGAAACTAAATCCCAACCGATTTGAAGAAAGCTCAAACGGGCAGCCCTTGCTTACAACAAAGGTAGCAGTGAAGAATAGAAAAATTGGCGAAGTCGGAATTTCGTACATGGGTGGAGTCTACAACAAATTTCAAGATGACGGAATCATCCTTGATAGCAAAAGAAGAGTAGATGTTTGGGCAATAGATTTCAACACTACACTTCGCAGAAGCAAAACCTACATTACCACCGAGTGGGCATTCGTCCATGTGGATGTGCCCGAGACCTACACACAACAATATGGAAACAAACAAGTCGGAGGATTTGTTGATGTTGTTCAGCCCGTGATACGTGGAAATGTGTTGGGGTTCACCAGGTCCGTTGTCAATGTTACTTTTCGGTTTGAATATGTGGACTGGAACATTGGCAAGTTTAAAGAGACAGGTGGGAACATTGGGGACGATGTTATTTCCATTATGCCAGGTTTGAGCTGGCGACCATTTGCTCAGACTGTTTTTAGATTGAATTATCGATACAAATGGCAAACTGATATTTTAGGAAATCCACCGGCTAAAACAGCAGGTTTTCAATTTGGTTTTTCATCATATTTTTAAAAAGAGGATAGACATAAAATGAATTTTTACAAAAACACGACAGGAAAATCGCTGAGTGAAGTGCATTCTTCTGTTGATGCCACACACAAAAGCTCGTGGAGAAAATTATTGGCATTTCTTGGTCCCGCTTACCTGGTCAGTGTTGGTTACATGGATCCAGGCAACTGGGCAACCGACATTGCGGGCGGAAGCAAGTTTGGATACGCACTCATCTGGGTGTTGTTGATGTCCAACCTGATGGCCATTCTATTACAAAGCTTAAGTGCCCGGCTTGGAATTGTTCGCCAACTTGATTTAGCACAAGCCTCACGCACCACCTACCATCCTACAGTAAATTTTTGTCTTTGGATATTGGCAGAAATCGCCATTGCCGCCTGCGACTTGGCAGAAGTACTTGGTATGGCCATCGGTTTGAAATTATTATTCGGTCTACCCTTGATTTGGGGCGTGACTCTAACCGTACTTGACACCTTGATCTTGTTAGTCCTCCAAAGCTATGGCATGCGAAAGATTGAAGCCTTCATCATCGCTTTGGTTGTAATCATTGGATTATCTTTTTTACTGGAAATGATATGGGCTAAGCCAGATGTAGGTGAACTGGTGAAAGGATTTATTCCCTCTCTGCCATCGGAAGAAGCACTGTACATCGCCATTGGAATTATCGGTGCCACGGTGATGCCTCACAATCTTTATCTGCACTCATCGCTGGTGCAAACCCGAAGATTTAATACTAGTGAAAAAGGAATTTGGTCGGCTATCAAATATAATTTTATCGACTCAGCCATTGCCCTTAATGCAGCGTTCTTTGTTAACTCTGCGATTCTGATTTTAGCAGCTTCCACTTTTTTCAGGGCCGGCATGTATGAAGTTACCGACATACAGGACTCGTACAAATTTCTTGCACCATTGGCAGGAACAGAATGGGCATCAATACTTTTTGGAGTTGCTTTAGTTGCAGCCGGACAAAGCTCAACCATAACAGGAACGCTTGCGGGCCAGGTGGTGATGGAAGGCTATTTGAATTTGCGCATCGCACCCTGGCTTCGCAGATTGATCACGCGACTAATAGCAATCACTCCAGCTTATCTTGTTATTATTTTTAATGGCGAAGAAAAAACGGGCGCCCTTCTTGTTTTCAGCCAGGTAATTTTAAGTCTTCAACTTGGCTTCGCAGTGATTCCACTTATCCACTTCACCAGCGACAAAGAAAAGATGGGTGTATTTGTAATCAAGAATTGGATGAAAATTTGCGCTTGGGGGATTGCCGCCATTATCATTTCATTGAATGTGAAATTAGTCCTCCAGGAAATTGTTCATTGGCTCGACAGCAGCGGAAAGTATGAATGGATGATCTGGATTTTTGTTATCCCATTTTGTTTAGCCATCGGAGCATTGTTGCTCTACATTGCATTCAAACCACTGCTCGATCAGCGCAGACAAGACAAAAACATTATTCCTCATGGCACTGCTGCCGATCTTAGTAAACTGGAACAACCCGTTTATACAAGAATTGCAATCACAATCGACTTCAGTTCTGTTGACACCAAAACAATCCAAAGTGCTTTAGCCCAAGGTGGAAAGGACGCTTCCTATATATTACTGCATATTGTTGAAACAGCTGGAGCAATGTGGTACGGAAGTGAGATTGCAGACCGCGAAGCAGATGAGGATGCAACAGGCTTGCAGAATTATTTGGAGCAATTGCAAAGGCAAGGGTATAAGGTAAAAATGAAAGTTGGGTATGGCAACCCAAGACGCACGATCCCCGATATTGTAAATGTCTTTGATGCAGATTTACTGGTGATGGGTGCGCACGGACACAATTGGGCCAAAGACCTGATCTTTGGCACAACGGTAGATGTTGTTCGTCACCGTGTGAAGATCCCTGTGCTCATCGTTCGTTAAACCCGGATTGTGCTTTGGAAAAACTTATGCCTTGTTAATGACGTTTGTGCCTCTTGAAAAATTATACCATGGACTGTGTCCTCACAGTCCACCAAAATCGTTTCGGCTTGTGAGGACAAAAGCCGAGGGATTGGTATGTTAGAGTTAATGTTTCTATTCGTAATTTTCCCGCGTGAATTTTGTAGATGAACCTATTGTTGCACTTGCCACTGCGCAAGGCATTAGTGCGATTGCTGTAATCCGCCTTTCGGGAAAGGATTCCATTGCGATCGCTCAGAAAGTCTTTAAAGGAAAAGATTTAACGAAACAGCCGTCGCATACAATTCATTTTGGAACACTTCACGATGGTGAAAAAAGCATTGACGAAGTCTTAGTTTCAGTTTTTAAAGAACCTAATTCATTCACGAAAGAAAATGCAGTTGAGATTTCATGTCATGGTTCACCAGTCATCGTAAAGGAAATCATCAAAGCGTTACTAAAGAATGGCGCGCGCCTGGCTACACCCGGTGAGTTTACCAAACGTGCTTTTCTAAACGGACGTTTTGATCTGGCACAAGCAGAAGCAGTTGCTGACATCATCGATGCAGAAACCGATAATGCACGCCAAGCTGCACTTAATCAAATGCGCGGAGGTTTCTCGAGAGAAATTCAACACTTGCGTGAAGAACTGATTCATTTTGCTTCATTGGTTGAATTAGAACTTGACTTTGGCGAAGAAGATGTGGAATTCGCTAAACGCGATGATCTGAAAAAATTAATCTTCAGAATTCAATCTTACCTGCAATCCTTGATCAGTTCATTCGATCAAGGTAATGTGATTAAGAACGGAGTGCCCACCGTAATCGCGGGTAAACCGAACGCAGGGAAATCAACATTGCTCAATGCATTACTGAATGAAGAGAAGGCTATCGTTTCTGAAATCCCTGGAACAACACGCGATGTGATTGAAGATGAAATGATTTTAGGTGGCATCAGTTTTCGTTTTATGGACACAGCTGGACTTCGCGAAACATCAGACATTGTTGAAGCATTAGGAATTGAGCGCACCCGTGAAAGCCTGCGCAAGGCATCGTTGATTTTATATTTGTTCGATCTATCTAAATCATCCCTTGAAGAAATCCATCACGAAGAAAACGAAATCAAAAAATTGAATGTGCCTTTTCTAAAAGTTGGAAACAAAGTAGATAAGGCTGATCCGGATTTGATAAAGAAATTAGAAAGTGAAGATTTTATTTTGATCTCCGCCTCACAGAAAAAAAATATCCAACTACTGAAAGACAAAGTCCTTTCACGCTTTCAAATCAATGAAGTGAAGCAAGGTGATGTGCTTGTCACCAACCTTCGCCATTACCAGGGCTTGAAACAAACCGATGAATCCTTGACCCGCGTACTCGCTGGAATGGATTCAGGCATCACGGGAGATTTCCTCGCGATGGACATCCGCCAAGCGCTTCATTATTTAGGTGAGATCACAGGGCAAGTAACAACCGATGATTTACTCGCAAACATCTTCTCGAAGTTTTGTATCGGAAAGTAACCAACTGAAAAACAACCCGGGTTTATGCAAAGATCATCGACCAATCGAAACACAAAGCAGCAGGACAAAATAAAACTCCTATGCAAATAATACAATCTATTCAAACTAAGATTTATGAGATACGAGGCGAAAGGGTTATGCTCGACAAGGATTTAGCAGACTTGTACGAAACAGAAACTAAAGCCCTGAACCTTGCAGTTAAAAGAAACGTCAAACGGTTTCCAAAAGACTTCATGTTTCAACTTACTAAGGCGGAATGGGATGCTTTGAGGTTTCAAATTGAAACCTTGAGGGATGGCAATTCTTTGAGGTTGCAAAATGAAACCTCAAAAGGCAGGGGTGGAACAAGGTATTTGCCTTATGCTTTTACCGAACAAGGTGTAGCCATGTTAAGCGGAGTGCTGAACAGCGATAGAGCAATAAACATGAACATTGCTATAATGAGAGCATTTGTTGAGGTGAGAAAAGTTTTACTGAAACAAAGTAGTTTGAAAGAGCAACTAAAAGAACTACGCGAACGACTGGGCGAACACGATGCACAGCTAAATCAGATTTACGAAGCAGTGGAAAACCTGCTTGACGAAAAGGCTTTCAAAAGAAAGTGGGATGACAGAAAGAAGATTGGGTTTGAGAAAAAGTAAAAATATGACGCTGCCAATCCCAAACCCAAAATGAAAAAAGCATCAAAGAAGAAAGGAAAGAAAAAGCCTCCAAGCAAAGCTGATACCGCATGGCAAAGACGGATGAAAGAAGCAAACAATCCGGAACTTTTGCATCAACAAAAGCAAAATGAAATGGATTACTTCCAAAGAATAATTATCAATGGCTTTATCAATAGGAAAAAAAGTCAATTGATTGAGACCATTTTAATGGAGTTTATTAAAGCCGAGGTGGAGGAAGATTTCTACCCTTCGTTAATGAATACGGTTGCTCGTCTTAAACATAAATTGGAACAGTCAAAAGGTAAAAAAATTCTCGTAGAAGGGGATTTGGGTAGCATGTATTTAAAGCCCGAAGACTTAGAGGTTATTGAATCAACTATTAAGGAAGTCCAAGAAAAAGGAATCAAAGCAATAGTTGAGTACTTCGAGATAAAAAGTCCGTTTTTGACAAAAGTGGGAACGATTAAAGCCCCAATCTACCAAGATGAAAATTCAAAATACTTTGCTGCAAAAGACGGAATCACTTTTTATGCGATGGATAACGAACTTAGCATACTTACAAATCTCAGGGATTGGATTACAAACCTAAAATGTTATACCAACGCTCCTGAGGGACTGAAATTCAATGTAAATTGGATGGATACTATTAAAGATTTTATACCTGAAAACGTTATTGACATTCCCGAACTCAATATTTACATTAATGAACTTTTGAATTTAATAATTGAAGAAGATAAAATATTATTATCAATTTTAAGCGAAGTTGAAGACCACACAAATATTCACCATCTTTTCAGTCAATACAATAAGACGCGAATCATAACCCATTTCAATTTCAACTACAAAACCGAAACCAAATTTTGGTTCAATGATGTTGTCATTGGAAGAATCGCTGCCTACAATCTGAAAACAAAATACTTTGAACTTTGGAGGTTGATTTTGGTAAACACAAAAAGCCAACTTGAGAACATAGGTTATGATTTATACAAAAGTCCATTTTGGCAAATAATTATTAACCCCAAGATGGATGATTTAAGAAAACTATGCCTCCATGATGAAATTGTATTTTCGGGTAAAGCTAAAATTGCTGCCGACCTTATTGGCTTTCCTAAATATCACACAAACGGGAACAAATACCACGATTATAACCAAAGCGATACCAAGCAACCAGTATTCCATTACATCAATGATGTTTTAATTGAATACAACCTAAGTCCAAATGATGCCAGAGAAATTGTTTTGCAAATGAAGGGAGCATTTTCACCAGAATGGAATAAAAATGTAATACCCTTCATTGTGCAACATTTAGAATTAATTAAACCAACCGATCAGCAAGTGGCAAGTATAGGACAAGTCAAGGACTTACTTGAGTTTAGCGTGAGCGAACTAGGACCAATAGTATTGAAGATCGCTCGAATGTCTGGTAATGAAAACCCTTCATTCTATTTAGATAAACTTTTGGACGCGGCTAAGAGTCTTGGCCATCAAAACACATTTCTTGAAAATCTTTACGGTTTAATTAAGATTAACGCAAATTCATTTTGGAGCGAAGGTCATCGAAAAAATATTCAACAATGGCTATCTGCGAATAGTGGCAACATGATATTTCCTTCATTGCAAGATTTGTGGAACAGTCCCTCACAAACAGGAACGAAATATGAAAAACCAGCTCCTGAAATAAACGCAGCAAAAAAAAGAAATCAAAAAACTTTAAAAGAAAATTTAAAAAACGCGATTGATTATTTGCAATTCCTTTCAGGTGCGAACCCGAACAATGAGAAAATAATGACGGATGAGAATTTTAAGATTTTAACCAACTACGTTCAGCATACTATTGAATTTGATGAATTACCCAGACAAATTCGCCAATTGCCACAGACTAATATTTCAAATGGACATATTCGTTACACATTCTGGCTAATTAATAGAATTATGAATGGAAGGAAAGTAAATCAATTATGGATTACTTTCTTACACAAGGTATTTAAGCAGTTTAAAAATGAGTCTGCAAAAACCACAAAAACAAATTCTCTGATAAACCTAAATCATACGAAAGCGATATTAAGCCTTTGAAAAGGTAATTTTGGTAACTACGATTTACCACTATTTCACCAATGCTTTACCGAATTTTTTTGCACTCAATGAAATCAAAAAAATCATTGAGACATGCAAATCACATTTGAAACACTACCAAAAGCCGTTTCTGATCTTACCAATGAAGTAAGCGAAATAAAAAGGCTGTTACTTGAAAAGAGTAACAAACAACCAACTGAAACCGACCGTTGGCTTGACCTCACAGAACTTTGCCACTACCTACCCGACAAGCCAGCAAAGGCCACAGCTTACGGCTGGGTTCATGCTGGGTTAATCCCTTGCCACAAGGGCGCAAAGAAATTAAGGTTTCTAAAATCTGAAATTGACCAATGGTTAAAGTCAGGCAAAAGAAAAACGGTTTCTGAATTAGCCAGCGAGGCATTTGTTGAGGTAAGGAAAGTCCTATTAAAACAAAGCAGTTTGAAAGAGCAACTAAAAGAACTACGCGAACGGCTGGGCGAACACGATGCATAGCTAAACCAGATTTACGAAGCAGTGGAGAACCTGCTTGACGAAAAGGCTTTCAAAAGAAAATGGGACGACCGAAAGAAGATCGGGTTTTCAAAAAAGTAAAACCAGCCCAGTCGAAAAGCAAGCAGGCATAAAGTTCTATAACACTGACTTTTTAAAGCCAAAAAATTGAGTTATCTTGACTCAGTCAAAACTATTTTCTATGAAAAATTTATTCTATCTTTTCTTACTACTAATTCCTTGCACGGTAAATGCGCAGATAACAGAATTTGGAAGTTTCAAGATTCTGGAATCAGAAGTTCTCTATCAAAAAGTATTCAACCAGGAATCTATTACGGTGGAGAAAATGGTGGAATTCTTAAAGACTGTTCCAACCATTGGCAATATCCAGA
>Ga0302321_100000400_pt1 | contig 38143 bp, 42 predicted proteins | sample Fen_T0_1_FD_202505 | JGI IMG/M metagenome (GOLD analysis project Ga0302321, IMG submission 202505) | Peat permafrost microbial communities from Stordalen Mire near Abisko, Sweden - Fen_T0_1 | ecosystem: Environmental > Terrestrial > Soil > Wetlands > Permafrost | place: Sweden: Abisko... | reverse complement strand
GCCCGGGCCACGCCGCCGAGCGCGGCGACAGCCGGCGGACCCGGCGCCGGGGCGCGCACCTCGAGGTCAACGGGGCCGCACGTCGGCACCGTCGGTCACAGGCGTCAGGGCCCGCCGCGGACGGGTAGGGGAGCGCTCGTGCGCGCCGGCGCCGGGCGCACCCGGTACAGGCCGGGGCCGAGGCGCTCGGAGCGCCGGCGCACGGTGGCTGCGTCGTCGTCCGACCATCGGGTGTCGTCCGACCAGCGAGCGCCGTCCAGGACGGTCTGGTCCAGCCGGCTCCGGCGCAGGTCGGCGCCGCGCAGCTCGGCGTCCGCGAGGACGGTGAGCGTCAGCTTGGCGCCCAGCAGACGCGCGCGGCTGAGGTCGGCGCCGGTGAGGTCGGCGGCGAACAGGTTGGCCCCGTCCAGCTCGGCATCGACCAGGGTGGCGCCCCGGGCCCGGGCATGGGGCAGGCGCGCCTGCGACAGGTCCGCCCCACGGAGATCGGCGCGTTCCAGGACGCAGCCGTCGCCGGCGGCGCGGGGAAGCCGGGCCCGGACCAGGACCGCCGAGGTGAGGTCGCACCGGGCCAGCTCAGCGTCGGTGAGGTCGGCCTGCTCGAGGTGGGCGCCGTCCAACCGTGCGTCGACCAGTCGGGCGCCGGTCAGGTCCGCGCCGGTCAGGACGATGCGGCTGGCCTTGGCCCTGGTCAGGTCCGCCCGCGCGAGGTGGCACCCGGCCCCGGCCACGACGCTCAGATGCGCCTCGACCAGCGCCGCGTCGTCGAGGACGGCACCGGTGAGGTCGGCGCCGCCCAGGTCGGCGCGGCTGAGGTCGACCCCCGCCAGCCGCGCACCGGCCAGGCGCGCCCGCCCGAGCTGCGCGCCGACCAGGGTCGCACCGCCCAGCTCCCCCCGACGCAGGTCGGCGTCCGACGGCAGCGCCGCGGTGCCCACCTCCCGCCGGACGTCGTCGACCACGGACTGCGTGCGGTCGGCGACCCATTCCGGTCCGGCCTGGGGGAACTCGGCGGTCAGGACGTCGGCCACCAGCGCACGGAAGCTGCCGCGCGACCTCGGCGGCACGGGCGGGAGGACCGCGGTGTCAGACATGCGAGCCTCCTCGTGCCGTGGGGACCGCCCCGACGGACGGCCGGGTGCATACCGGACAACGACCACGCAGGTCGCTGCGTGCCAGCAGCACGACACTGGCTCGCACCGCCTGCTGCATGGCCCGGCGTCCGGTGGCGTGCGGGTCGACGGCGTCGGTGTCGAGGACCCGCTCGACGATCCGTTCCCAGTGCCTGGGCCCGGTCCCAGTCGTGCCCGTGGACCTGCAGGAAGTCGTCCACGAACTGCGCCGGGACGGTCGTTGTCTCACCCGCTCGCGCCAGCAACGGGATGAGGCTACTCATCGTCGTCCTCGGTGAACAGGACGTCGAACCGGGTGCGGCGGCGCGCGTCGATCCCCGCGCTGATGACGTAGCCGGCGACCGCGCCGGCAACTCCCGGCGCGACCAACCAGCCGCTCAGCGACAGCAACCACGCCAACGCGCCGACGCGCACGGCGGGATCGGCCGGTGACCGGATCGCCAGCATCACCTCGTAGCTGATCACCCACCCGTTGACCCACCCGTCGGCCACGTACAGAACGCCGAACACCACCCCCAGAGGCAGCCCTCGGAACAGCAGCCAGTAGCGAAGGCGCCCGTACCGTCCCCTGGACCGCCAGTAGCGGCGCAGGCGCGCCGTCAGGGACTCCACGGCCGCAGCGGCATCGCCCACGACATCGTCGAAGCCCCGGTCGTCGCCTTCCGGCGATCCCTGACCATCCGGAGCGGAGCAGGGCGTCACGGCCAAACCGTACCGACAACCGATCACGCTGCGCCACGAGGTGCGACGTACCGGAGCCCGGCCATGACGGACGCCACGCTCTGGTGACGGGGCCACCGGTCGCACACGCCGCCCGCACGCAGCGGTGGTCGAGCTGACCGTCGGCGCGGGGTGATCAACTCGGCGTCAGCCGCACCGCGCCCTGCCGCGCGGCGCAGGTGAACGCCTCATGCGGGTCGCTCAGCGTCCGTCCCCGTCCTGGTCCGTGCCGGACCGGGTCGGGAGGCCGGCGCCCGGAGCGGGGGCCGAGCCAGGTCCGGTGATCATGCGCTGGGCCAGTTGCTGGGCCCGGTCCGCGCTCAGGGAGGGGTTCGCCTTGGTCAGCGCACTGGTGATGGTGTCGGCCAGGTCCGTGGTGCTGATTCCCTTGCTCTGGGCCAGCGAGGACAGACTCTGTCCACCGCGAAGGGCTGACTGCAGGTCGCTGCTGCTCATGCCCAGGGCGGAGGCGGCGGCGTCCATCCCGGCCTTCCGTGCACCGCCGTGACCATGGTGGTGGGGTCCTTGCACTCCTGCTGCGGCACCGGCGGAGAATGCCTGGGAACCGATCGGACTGACGCTCATGAGAACTCCTGCGATGGAATGGGCCCGCCGTCCCGGCGACGGCGCCTTGGGCACCCGGGGTACTTGCAGGCAACCCATCGGCGGCTCGGCCCAGCAGGCTGAGGGCATCACGGGAAAGTCACAGGCAATTCCAAGGTGCCGCAGACGTACCCGGACGACGACTCCGTCAAGGACCTCCAGGTCCCGCGGCGTGAAGCAGTGCAGGTGGTGGTCGAGAGCGTCGTCGGGCACCGGACCTCGACATCGGCGTCGCGCCTGCTGGTCAGGCGGACTTCCGGGGACGCGAGCGCGGGCGGCCGGCGGCATCGCGGGGAACGAGCGTCGGGTTGACGTTGTCGAGCACGGCCTCGCGGGTGACGACGACCCGGGCGACGTCGTCGCGACTGGGGATGTCGAACATCGCGGGGAGGAGGACCTCCTCCATGATCGACCGCAGGCCGCGGGCACCCGTGCCCCGCAGAATCGCCACGTCCGCGACGGCCTCCAGCGCGTCGTCGGTGAGCTCCAGCTCCACGCCGTCGATCTCGAACATTCGTTGGTACTGCTTGACCAAGGCGTTCTTCGGCGTCGTCAGGATCGAGACCAGCGACTCGCGGTCGAGAGCGGTCACCGTGGTGATGACCGGGAGCCGGCCGATGAACTCGGGGATCAGGCCGAACGCGAGCAGGTCCTCCGGCATCACGTCGCCGTAGGCGTCCGAGCGCGGCTCGTGCAGCGGGGTACCGAAGCCTATGCCGCGCTTGCCGACCCGCGAGGAGATGATCTGCTCGAGGCCGGCGAAGGCCCCGCCCACGATGAACAGCACGTCTGCCGTGTCGATCTGGATGAACTCCTGGTGCGGGTGCTTGCGACCGCCCTGCGGGGGCACGCTCGCCGTCGTCCCCTCGATGATCTTCAGCAGCGCCTGCTGGACACCCTCGCCCGACACGTCGCGGGTGATCGACCGGTTCTCGCCCTTGCGGGCGATCTTGTCGACCTCGTCGAGGTAGATGATCCCGGTCTCGGCCTTCTTGACGTCGTAGTCGGCCGCCTGGATCAGCTTGAGCAGAATGTTCTCGACGTCCTCGCCGACGTAACCTGCCTCGGTAAGAGCGGTGGCGTCGGCGATCGCGAACGGCACGTTCAGCACCTTGGCGAGCGTCTGCGCGAGGTAGGTCTTGCCGCAACCGGTCGGGCCGATCAGCAGAATGTTCGACTTGCCGATCTCGACGACGTCCTCCCCGCGGCGGCCGGACTCCCCCGCCTGGATCCGCTTGTAATGGTTGTAGACGGCAACCGCCAGGGACCTCTTGGCGGGCTCCTGCCCGACGACGTACTGCTCGAGGAAGTCGAAGATCTCGATGGGCTTGGGCAGTTCGACCAGACCGAGCCCGCTCGCCTCGGTGCGCTCCTCCTCCTGCATGATCTCATTGCAGAGATCAATGCACTCGTCGCAGACGTGGACACCCGGACCTGCGATGAGCTTCTTGACCTGCTTCTGACTCTTGCCGCAGAACGAGCACTTCAGCAGGTCTTCGCCATCGCCGACACGCGCCACGAGGTGTCCTTCCGCCATGGGCTCCGATCGGCCACGTTACGTCAGGCCGGCGGCCGTGGCGCCTCCGCACCCGATCAATGCACGCTTTTCGCTGTGAGCGTCGCGCTCGACACCTGGCGAGGGATGCGAGGAAGCCTTGCGTCCCCACTCTCAACCAGCGAAGTTCGTGCCGGCGGCAACACGCGGATCCGGCCGCCGACAGGTTGGCGCAGAGCGCACTCGATGAGGTCGCCGTCCGTCACCCGCCGGGGTTCGGTCGCGCCGATGGGTGCGGGACGTCCTGGATGCCTCGGTGTCCTCTCGCGGACTTTCGCGCGGACTTTCGCGATCATGGTTGGGTCTCCGTGGTACCTGGGATCAAGGGATGGTGTGCGTGGCGCCGTCGTCGTAGGTGAAGTCCTTCAGCGACGGATAGGTGATCATGCCTGCCAGGTTGAGGCCGGTGGGATCGGGGCTGGGCAGGCCCGTCCCGGTGCGGCTGATCGACTCGGTCGCCGATCGTCCCGAGCCCGATCCCGACCCCGAGCCCGGGCCGTCGACGTGGCAGCCGTCCGGGGTCATGAACACGGCCGCGTCGATCCCTAGGGTGCTGGTCCCCTTCTTCAGGTTCGCGGAGCTCGTGCCGCCCTGAGCGAGGGCACACGGAGGAAGGTCGGCCGCAACGGTGATGGTGCGTGCATCGCTGGAGACGATCCGCCAGGGCAGTGACAGGTGGTAGATCAACGGGGCCGCGGCGGCCGGCTGCAGACGGCCGCAGAAGCTGCCCGCCGTGGTGTAGGTGATGCCGAGGCCGGACCCGTCGGCCGCCACCAGGTCCAGGTGCAGCGGCTCCGGCTGCGGGGTGGCGGGACCGGTCATGGGTGTGCAGGAGTGCGGGCCACCGGTGGTGAGGATCATCCAGACCAGCCGGTTCGCCACGTGCGGGGGCGAGGCGGTGACGGCCGGCGGAAACGTCACGCCGGAGGTGAGGGAGGCGCGGGCCAACCCCACCAAGGCCAGACCCACCAGGGACGCCGACCCGACCGAGGTGTTCGATCGGACCAGCGCGATGGCCCTGGCCTCGTCGGGGTCCGGACGCGTCGCACCCGGCGCCTGCAGCTCCAGCTGTCCGCCGTCGAAGACCAGCGTCCGGGTCACCCTCCCGCCGGCGAGCGCGGCCCGCACGTCGTCGGCGCCGTGGACGGCGACCGTGGCCGGCGCGAGCGGCGCCGACCCGCATCCGGCCAGAAGGCATCCGGCTGCGAGCAGGCGCAGACCGGCGCGAGTCATGCCTGGAAAGACGTTGCGTGCGGCACTCACGTTGCGTCCAGCGCTCGCCGGGCGCCGGGTGCCGGCAAGAGTCTGCTCGCCGGTCCTGGGACGTTCCGGCGAGGGCGGGGGTCCCGCGTCACCTCGGCCTCCTGGAGGGAAGCGTCGGTGGCGTGTCGAGGGTCTCGAGCTCGATCCCGGGTGCGGCGAGCACGACGTCACCCACGAGGTGGACGACGGCCGGCCGGCCGCCGTCCAGATCCGCGGTCTCGTACCGCTCGACCGGGAGCGGACCGTTCTCGGTCGGATGCTCCTCGACCGTTGTCAGCGACCAGGCGACGTCGATGATCAACGGCGCGCTCGCCGGATCGATGAGCGAGACCAGCCGTACCTGCGACGACGCCCCCGGTCTAAGCCCCAGCAGCCGCGTCACCGCGACGAGAAACCCCGGGGACCGCCCCACGAACCCCGCCGCGCGGGCGGTGTCCTCTCCCCTGTCCTCGCCGGAGGCCCCCGTCCGGACCCACACCGTCTCCCCGCCCACGACGCCGCCGCGCACGATCCAGCCCCCGGCGCGCACCTCGACCCGGATCTGCCGCCCGGCCGCGTCGGTCGTGACGTCGACCAGACCCGCCGGCGTGCGGCCGTCCGGAGCGAGCACCTGCGCGTTGTAGCGCCAGCCGGCCGGACCGGGCGCGCAGGAGAACCGTTCGTACCCGACCACCGCCCCGTCGTGGCTACGCAGGCTGTACAGACCCCTCGGCACCTCCCCAGTCTCCACCCGGAGTGCACCGAAGGCGTCGCGCCGTCCAACCCGGAGCCGGTGACCGCGCGGCGGGCGGAGCCCCGGACCGTGGCCGACCTGCACCGCGAACCCGCCGTCGGCGGACCAGGCCCGGATCCGGCGCGCCGTCACGCTCCCGGCCCGGGCTGGTGGCGGCGGTCGTCCGGACGGCGCAGAATCGTAGGGTCCGAGACGGCACGACGCAGTTGGGTGGGGCGATGACCGCCGAGGTGCTCCGCTACGCCGCCTTCACCGACGGCGGCCACGGCGGCAACCCCGCCGGCGTGGTCCTGGACGCCGCAGCGCTGGACGACGTCCAGATGCTGGCGCTCGCGAGGGCGCTCGGCTACTCCGAGACTGCGTTCGTCACCCCGCCGCCCCCCGGCGACGGCGGCGGCCCCGACCCCGCCGACCACCTGGTGCGGTTCTTCAGCCCGCTGGCGGAAGTGGCCTTCTGCGGCCACGCGACGATCGCGACGGCGGTCGCCCTCGCCGACCGCGACGGGCCCGGCCGGCGCCGGCTGACCACCGCCGCAGGGCCGGTGACGGTCACCACCACACGCGTCGACGGCGAACTCCTCGCCACCCTCACGTCGCCGCCCACCTCGACCCGGCCGGTCGCCGGCCCGGTGCTCGCCGAGGCGCTCACCGCGCTGCGGTGGACCCAGGACGACCTCGACCCCCGCTACCCCGCCCAAGTGGCCTTCGCCGGCAATGACCACCTGGTGCTCGGCGTCCGCTCCCGGCGGGTCCTCGCGGAGCTGGACTACGACTACGCCGCCCTCGACCGGCTCATGGCGCGCGAGCGCTGGACGACGACGCACCTGTTCCGGGCCGAGACCGCGACCACCTTCCACGTGCGCAACCCGTTCCCGCCCGGCGGGGTCGTCGAGGACCCGGCCACCGGAGCCGCGGCGGCTGCCTTCGGCGGCTACCTGCGTGACCTCGGTCTGGTCGACACGCCGTCCCGGCTCACCCTGCACCAGGGCGCCGACATGGGCCGGCCCAGCCTGCTGCTGGTCGACCTGGCCGCGCGAACCTCCACCGTCCAGGTCTCCGGACGCGCCACCCGGTTGGCCCCGGCGCCGTCCGACGAGCCGGGGCAGCCCTGAGCGATCGCGCGGACGATCCGACCGCCGCCACGACCCGGGCCCGACGCGGGCACAGGGCCGTCACCGGCGGCACCCTGCCCTTCCGACGCCACGGCGCCGTCACGGCTGTTCCTGCACGACTAGCTCCCCCCACGCCTGGCGGCCCGGGACGGCGGCGACCCCGTCCCTGACGGACATCACCACGACGCTGGGGGCAGCCGGGTTCACGATGATCGACCGCCAGCAGGTCGCCCGGCCCCTCGCACCCGACGGCACCCTGCTGCGGCCCCTTCCTCGAGCACCTGGACCTGGTGGCCTGCACCACCTCCCCGGCCAGCACCTGACACGCCGTCGTAGCTACTTCCACCGGAAGTGGACGAAGATCCGACCGAAGTTGTCGGAGTCCTTTTCGACCCGGTGGTAGAGGGCCTTGATCTCCTTCTGGTCCAGGAACCTCAGGACACGCTTCTTCAGCGCCCCCGACCCCTTGCCGGGGATGATCTCCACCAGTGGCGCCTTCTTCGCGACCGCCTCATCGAGGACAGCACGCAAGGCGCGCTCGATCTCCCCGCCCCGGTTGTAGATCTCGTGGAGGTCCAGCTTGAGCTTCACCCCGCCATCGTCCTCCCGAGGCATGGGCCGCGCACCGGTGTCGCCGCCCGCAGCCACCCGTCCGGTTCCGCCGGCCCGGCCCTGCCGGTCAGTCCGTGCGACCGGTCTGTGCGACCAGTCCGTGCGACCACGTCACGGTGACACGCGGCCCGTGCACCTCGCGATCGCGCCGGGGACTCGAGGTGCCTGGAGCATCGACTTCGCCGATGAATTCGTGTCCACCATGGCGTCGGGTTCTGGCGACGGGTTCACTGTTCCCTTTCGTAGAATGCCCGTGCATGGAAGCGATACGAACCGTGGTAGTCCTCGACGCCGCTGATCTGCACGCTGAGAGTGCGTTCTGGGCCGGGATGCTCGACGGCCACGTCTTCGAGGACGAGACGTTCCACAGCGTCATCGATGCGGCCGGTGAGTGGCGGATCGGGGTTCAGTTGGCTCCGGAGCACCTTCCCCCCGACTGGCCGCACGGCGCACCGCAGCAGATACACATGGACCTGCACGTCGCCGATCCGGCGCCGGCGCACGCCCAGGCGATGAGGCTTGGTGCTCGTCTGCTCCAAGCTGGTGAGCTGGGAAGCGCCGAGGGACACCGGGTCTACGCCGACCCGGCCGGCCACCCGTTCTGCATCGGCTGGGGGCAACCGTCTCGGGAATCGCTGGCAGCATTCGTCCGGGACAGGCTGGGTCGGGCGAACGCTCACGACGAGGCCGGTCTCCCGAGCCGGTCCGGGAGCAACGCCTCTCGTCGCGGCGGAGGTCATCGGACGGTGACGGGCGGCCGAGCCGAGAAACCGGATGACAGCCTGCGTAACGTGAAACGGTGCTGTCCGCCCTGAGATCCCGACCCTTCCGGCTGCTGTGGCTGGGCCAGACGATCAGCGTGCTCGGCGACGGCCTGGTGCTCGTGGCGATCGGCCTCTACGTGACCCGCCTGACCGGTGACCCCGCCGACGTGGGACTGGTCCTGGCCGCCTACAGCCTTCCGCTGGTGAGCCTGCTGCTGATCGGCGGTGTGATCGCCGACCGCGTACCCCGGCGGCGCGTGATGATCGCTGCGGACGCCGTGCGCGGCGTCGTCCACGGTCTGCTCGCCCTGCTGATCGCGACAGGCGCCGTGCGGATCTGGCACATGGTGGTAGTCGGCGTCCTGTTCGGCACCGGCGAGGCGTTCTTCCAGCCCGCGTACACCGGCCTGGTGCCGCAGACCGTGCCCGAGGACGAGATCCAGGCAGCCCAGGCCCTGGGCGGGGTGAGCCGTGAGCTCGCCGCGTTCGTCAGCCCGGCGCTGGCGACGCTGCTGGTGCTCACCGTCGGCGGCGCGACGGCCTTCGCCCTGGACGCCGCAACCTTCGTGGTCTCCGCCCTGACCCTCTCCCGTGTGCGGGCCCGGCCTCGCGGCGAGGCGAGCGAGGGCGGCGGGCTGTGGCGCGAACTGCTCCAGGGATGGTCCGCCGTCCGGCAACGCACCTGGGTGTGGGCGACGGTCGCCGCCTTCGCCGTCGCCGTGCTCGTGGCCTACGCGCCCTTCTTCGTGCTCGGGGCCGCCGTCGCGCGCCACGTCTACGGCAGCGAAGCCGTCTTCGGTCTGACGAACGCGACGTGGGGCGCCGGCACCGTGCTCGGGGCGCTCGCGGGCGCGCGGTGGCGCCCCCGCCGACCGATCTTCACCGGGGTCATGCTCGCGACGATGTTCCCGGCCGAGGTCGCCCTCTTCGGGGCCGGTCCCCCGCCCTTGCTGCTCTACTCGGGCACGGTGGTCAGCGGCCTGGCGATCGGCCTGTTCGGGGTGTGGTGGGAGACCGCCCTGGCCCAGCGCATCCCGCCGCATCTGCTGTCCCGCGTCTCCGCGTGGGACGTCATGGGCTCGCTCGCCCTGATGCCGGTGGGCTACCTGCTGGCCGGGCCGGCCGCCTCGATGCTCGGCGACGTCCGGGTTCTGGTCGGCGGCGGCGTCGTCGGGACGCTCGCGATCCTGCTGGCCGTGCTCCCGGCGTCGACACGGAACCTGTCCAGGCTCGACCTCGCACAGGATGCGCTCGAACCCGCGTGACGAGTCCCGGTCAGCCCGATCGTGGGCGGGCCGGCCGCCGCCCGCGGGGGACGCATCGTGCGTCGCGTCGGCGGGTCAGTTCGCGTCGTCCGCTGCGGCTGCCCGGGACAGGCGCAGGCACTCCTGGACGCCGAACAGGCGCAGGAAGCGTCGTTCCCGGGAGGCGAAGTCGGCCGCTGCGGCCGCGATCGGCACGACGTCGGGCTTCTCCAGGACGTAGGCCTGCCCCTCATGGACGAGGGCGGCCGATCCCGCCGCCAGAACGTTCTTCACCCAGTCGGTGTCCGCCCCGTACGGCAGCGCGATCACGAACCCGTCCGCGGTCGGCGTCGGCGTCACCGGAGTCCGGAAGGCGCGACCCGACGTGCGGCCTGTGTGCTCGATGACCGACGCGGGTCCTCCTACCGTGCCCGCGGTCTTCAGCACCCGAGGGTTGCCCGAATCCCGGGCCAGTCGTCGGACGAGCCCGACCACCGGCGGATACTTCGTCCGGATCCCGAGGATCAGGCCGGCCACCGCGGCGACCGGCGCGAGGGCCACGACGGTGACGACCCGGGCACGCATGCTCATCCCGTACCTCCTGAGCGTCTGCAGGCCCCGACCCTATGTCGCGAGGACGGCGCCGAACAGTGCGGTCGGCCGCGCGGGATGCCCGACGTTCCTGGTAGCGGCCCGGCCGCCCACGGCACGAGCCACGTCGCCGGGACGTCGGCCAGGCTGCCCTGGCGCTCGTCGATGTCGTCGCCGATCCAACGCGATCCACAGTCTGCAGCGAAGCCGGTCCTAGTGTCGCGAGTTTGAAGTCGTTGGACGAACGGCCTTCGCGATGATCTCGTCGGGGGTCTTGGTCCAGATGAAGGGTTCGCAGCGGTCGTTCCACCCGTCGATGAACCGTTCGATTGCCTCGATGAGCTCGGTCACCGAGCGGTGGGTGCCGCGGCGGATGGCTTGCCGGGTGATGATCCCGAAGAAGATCTCCACCAAGTTCAACCATGACCCGGACGTGGGCGTGAAGTGCATCGTGATGCGGGGGTTCTTGGCCAGCCACGCCTTCACCGCGGGGTGCTTGTGGGTGGCGTAGTTGTCGCAGACGATGTGCAGCTTCACCCGGGGATAGGCCTTGGCCACGACCTTGAGGAAGGCGAGGAACTCCTCGTGGCGGTGTCGGTCGTAGCAGCGGTCGGTGACCTTGCCGGTGGCCACCTCCAACGCTGCGAACAGCGTGGTGGTGCCGTGCCGGACGTAGTCGTGGGTCTGCTTCGCTGGGATCCCCGGGCGCAGCGGCAGGATCGGCGCGGTCCGGTCCAGAGCGTGGACCTGGGACTTCTCATCGACGCAGACCACCACAGCCTTGTCCGGCGGAGCCAGATACAGGCCGACCACGTCACGGATCTTGGCTTCCAGTTCGGGGTCGGTGGAGAACTTGAACGTCTCGATCCGCCAGGGCTGCAGTTTCCACTTCCGCCAGATCCGCGCCACCGTCGCGAACGAGACGCCCAGGTGGTCGCCCAGCAGGCGGGTCGACCAGTGCGTCACCCCGAGGTGCTCCGGTGGCGGCTCCAGGGTCGCGACCACGACCGCGACGTCATCGTGCACCGGCGGGCGACCCGGACGGTCGACGTCCTGCAACGCAGGCATCCCGCCGTCGACGTACCGCTGCCGCCACGTCACCACCGTCTGGCGGGCGGCACCGACCTGTGCAGCGATGTCGGTGTTCGACATGCCATCAGCGGCCAGCAACACGATCCGGGCTCGCTGCACCAGCCCGGCCGGCGCGCTCGGGGCCCGCAGCAACGCGGCGAGCCGTTCCTGGTCTCCGTCACGAAGAACCACCCGCACCGCAGAAGGAGGCATGCCCCATTCTCGAACCCATACGTCCGTCTAGACACTAACGACACGCGACACTAGGTTCCCTTCGCCACCTTCACCACCTTGGAGACAGCCCATCCCAGAGTGCCGATGACGGGAATGGCGACAGCAAGCACCGCGATCGTGTTGGGCCGGAAGCGAACACCGTCGGCGCCGCCGACATACGCGCCCAGCGGAATCGCGACGCCACCGGCGCCTCCTCCGTAACCGAACTGCGAGGAACCCTGGGTCCCACCAAAGCCGTAGCTGACGAACGCAACGGGGACGATGTCGACCCCATCGATCGTCTGCTTGTCGCCGTAGGCGAGCGAGATTCCGCGCTCCCTGACTCCCGCCGCCAATTTCTCCGTGAGTTCTCCATCAGCTGCCACGTCTCAGGCCTTTCGCTCAGAGGGTGCCGGAGTTTCCATGAACCGAGCGAGCTGCACGTCGAGGGTGCGCCATCCGCCCAGTTCGTGGGTCATGATCACCGCGATGGGACAGGCGAGGGTGAGGAGGAGACACCCCCACAACGGAAACCCTGCCGAGGCAAGGATGATTGCGATGATCGGAAGTGTCAGTACGACCAGGTGAAGGAGGACTTTGGGTGGCAGTGAGGAGATGAGCCACGCATGCAGGAGATAGCGGGTGAGCATGAGGACCAGTACGGGCCCGGCGACAGCGATCACTGCCGTCCGCACCGTGACGGGATGGTCGGGATCGTAGACGTTGCCAACGACGTGCAGGCCCGCGCCGGTCGCCGCGACGCCGATGAACAGGACGATGTGTCCGTACGCCCAGGGCACCACCTTCGTCCGGCGAGCGCGCAGGGCGGGTCCGTGCGGCACCAGGAAGTAGACCCACCACAGCGCGAAGGACATCGCGACGCCAGCCGCAACGACCACGACGGCATCCAGCGTCCATCCGTGGAGCGCCGAGATCTGCGTCGCCGCGGACAGGGTCCCCATGACCGTCTCACCGAGGGCGATGATCGTGAGGAGCGCGTACCGCTCCGCCAGGTGATGGGGATGCCACGGCGTCACACCTCCGTTCGCTCTGCCCCTTGCCTCGGCGACGACCGGACCCAGAGATTCGATGATGAACAGGACGCCAATGACCACGAGCGAAGGGCCCACAGTGAGATGACTCAACGCAAGAAGGATCCACCCGAACTGAGCGACGCCTACGACCACGGCATAGATGAGGGCCGGTCTCCGATATTGCGGGTCACCACGCGCTGCACGCGCCCACTGCAGTGCGACGGCCACACGGATAACGACGTACCCGGCGACCACGAGTCCGCCGTCGACACCTTCGGAACGCTCGATCGACGCGAAAAGTGGCGGCAGCCCGATCGCCAGGACGAGGACTCCAGCCATCTGGATCATGGTGAGCACTCGAAAGAGCCAGTCGTCGTTGTCGAAGGCGGAGGCGAACCAGGTGAAGTTCGTCCACGCCCACACGACGGTCGACATCGCAATGACAAAGCTGACGATCGCAGCGGTGGGGTGGCCTCCGACGATACCGTGGGCGAGCTCGCCGGCGGCGACACCGAACGCCGCGACGAAGGTGAGGTCGTACAGCAACTCGAGTGGCGTCGCCGCCCGCCCGCTCTCGTTGGCGTCGCGTCCCGGCATCGACCTGAGGCCGTGCCTGTACCGTCCGTCCACTGCCAGGTCCACGCAAACACTGTATTTGACGCACTGCGCACAGCAGAAGCTCACGCCTCATCGCTTGCCTTCTCGTGCCTCGGTGCTCTCCTTGAGGCGGTCGCGAACAGCGCGGACTGCGGGGGGAAGGCCGGGCCGACACGGCCGTCCGTCACGACCCGCCCGTCTGTTGGGCGTCCGAGCCTGCCGACGGCAGGCCGATCGGGTTTCGCTCGGGCAGGACGACGGAGGCGGCGCGAGCAAGCGGGGCAAGGCGCTCGACCAGGTCCGTCAACTCGGCCGCCCCGAAGCGCTGCCACGGTTGCGCTGCGAGGTGGTCGGTGATCGCCTCGACGTCCTCCAGGAGCGCGATCCCCTGCGACGTCACACGGTGACCGCCGTCGAGCAGGCCGCGCGAGCCCAGTCCGTCGGCGGCGACCTGCCACTCCTGGTCCGTCCAGCCGCGGCCCGGCTGGAGGATCTCGCGCTGCAGGTCGCGGCCCGCACGCAGCACCAGCGACTCCAGCCCGCTCACCCCCGCGGTCAGCAGGGCGGCCACGTGCCCGTCACCGCGCAGCTCCCGCATCACCGTCGTCCCGTGCCAGAGCGCGGCCACCGGCTCCGGCGGCCACGACAGCGCGGCATTCGCCGCCCCGAGGGGCCGTCCGCCCAGGTCGGCCGCCTCCACGGCACGACGTAACACGGCCAGGACCTCGCCGAGGGCCTCGTCGTCCGCCGGGACTGGCCGGACGGCGAACGCGTGGGTCAAGGCCGCCACGGCACCCGCGCTGCGAGCCTCCAACGCCGTCCTCGGCCCAGCCGACGCCCAGATGCCCGGCAGCGCTCGGGCGACCATCCGCGGCGCGAACCCGTAGAACATCGCCGTCACCGGTTCGGCCCCCACCGGCCCCAGCGGCGCTGCACGCCCGGCGAAGTACCCGCGCCAGAAGCCCCGGTACCCGGCCTCCTCGAACGCCGACCTGGCCTGCGGAGCGAAGTAGGTGACCGCGTGGATCGGCTCGAGGACCGTCCACAGCCGACGCGGCAAGGTGAAGGACACCCCCGCATTCTGCTCCGGGCAGGGCTCACGACGCCGAACAAGCTCGCCGGTGAGGTGAGGACGGCGTGGCAAGTTCTTCAGCGCCCGCGGCTGCGAGCGGGTGCCCGAACGCGCCGGACGAGAATCTCGGCGAGGAACAGATTGATGATCCAGCCCAACGTCTGGCCGATCGGGATCATCGCAGGCGCGCGGTCCCCGATCGATCCCGCGCCGGCCCCGCCCACGGCGATCTGGGCCAGCAGCAGCACGGGAACCAGGATGCGGGACGTGACGGCGAGGAACGTCAGCGCATAGTTGCGCATCATCCAGGCCCGGTGGGCGCGCACGTCGCGCCGGCGCGCCGCGCGGTAGGCCAGGCCCCCGGTCACCAGCCAGAGGACGGCCGCGGTGGTCAGCCCGATCTGCGTGACGAGGCGCCCGGACCACGCCGCCACCGGGATCGCGGCCACCGCGGACGGCAGGACCCCGGCGAACAGGTAGGTCCGGCCCAGGATCCGGTGGATCCGCCGGTGCGCTCTCACCTTCGGCATGAACTGCACCGGGCCGATCACCAGCGCCACCACGGCCGTGAAGATGTGCGCCGCCAGGACGGCGTAGTGCAGGCTCCCGTGCATCTCGAGGCGACTGTTCTCGATGTCGAGCCCCAGGTACGGATAGCTCAGCACCACGCCGAAGACCATCGCGACGACGAGGAGCAGCCACGCGGTCGCTCTGCGCATACCTCCGCCTTCCCGGGAACCGGCGCCATCCTTCCGCGGCGGGTCGGCGCCGTCGTCCGTCCCGGAGCGGCCCCGTCCGTACGCAGGGCGACGTACGTGCGGGCCGCGCTCGCCGCCCGACCTCGGGTGATCCGGACTGCGGGCTCTGATCAGCGACGAGATCCATGCACCGCCGGCGCTGCCCGGAGCGACGCTCACGACGCTGCTGACCGTGCCGGGGCGGGCGAGGTGGCGATCGCCGTCGTCTCGGCCGGCAAGGCCTTCAAGCTGGCCGGGCTCAAGTGCGCGGCGGTGGTCACGGGCTCGGCGCGGATGCCCGCAGCGGTCGCCCCCTCCCCACCCGACACCCGCCGGCCGACGGGGCACCTCGGGGTGATCGCGTCGGTGGCCGCCTTCAACGACGGCGGCGACTGGCTGGACCAGCTGATCGGCACACTCGACCGTCGCCGCGAGCAGCTGGCCGGCCTGCTGGCCGAGCGGCCGCCCCAGCGCAGCTGGGTGCAACCAGAGGCGACCTTCCTGGCCTAGCTGGACACCAGCTCGATCGGCCCGGACGACACCGCCCGGGACCTGTTCCTGGACCAGGGGCGCGTGGCGCTCGAGCCGGGTCTGCGGTGGTGACCTCCGTCGAACTGGCGCCCGAGCCCGGGGCCGGCCCGGCCGCGTGCCGCTGACGCACCGGCGGCACGGCAACGCGGCGACACGTCGTCGCGCGGCCGTTCGGTGGCCCCGGAGCGGCAGCGCGCACCGGTGGGCCCACGGGTCGGTCCTGCGAGCGGCCGTGCCCGAATGGTGGCGATCATGGGTCTGACCAGGGTCGCCCCCGGTACCTTGAGCTCCGTCAGCCGCTCGGTGGGAGGACTGACGCGGAAAGGACGGGCCCGATGGCGGAGATGTTCGGGCGATATCGCCTCGACGCCCTCATCGGACGGGGCGGGATGGGCGAGGTCTACCGCGCCTACGACACCGAGCGTCATCGTGTCGTCGCCCTCAAGTGCCTTCCTGCAGGTCTCGCCGCTGACGCCGAGTTCCGGTCCCGCTTCACGACCGAGGCGTCGCTCGCCGCCACGCTGCACGAACCGCACATCATTCCCATCCACGACTACGGCGACATCGACGGCCGGCTGTTCATCGACATGCGCCTGGTCGACGGCCGGGACCTGGCCGCCGTCCTGGACGAGACCGGCCCGATGCTCCCCCACCGGGCGGTCGCCATCGTGGCGCAGGTCGCCGCCGCCCTGGACGCCGCGCACCGGGCGGGCATGGTGCACCGCGACATCAAGCCCGGCAACGTGCTGCTCACGGCGCCGGCCGGCGGGGCTCCGACGGGTGACTTCGTCTACCTGGCCGACTTCGGCGTCGCCCGGGCGATCGACGACCCCTCCCCGCCACTGACGATGGCCGGCGCCGCCGTCGGCTCGGTGGACTACATGGCCCCCGAGCGCTTCACCGGCGACCGCGGCGACCACCGCGTCGACGTCTACGCCCTCGGTTGCCTGCTGTTCGAGCTGCTCACCGCCCGCAAGCCCTTCGAGGGCAAGGGCGCGCCCGCACTGCTCTACGCGCACCTGAGCCTGCCCGCGCCGCGGCCGTCGGACATCGCCACCGGGGTGCCGCACGGGTTGGACGACGTCGTCGCGCGGGCGATGGCGAAGGACCCCGACGCCCGGTTCCAGGCGGCGGGGGCGCTCGCGGCGGCAGCCATGGCCGCCCTCGCCCCGGCCGTCCCCGAGCCGGCGACCCTGTCCTCCGGTGTCGGCCCCGCGGTGCCCGGCCCTTCGATCCCGCTGCCACCCGAGTACGGGCCGCAGACGCCGCCGGCCTCGCAGACCCCGGGCCAGGCGCAGCCGCCCTGGCCACTCGCGCCCACCTCGCCGGGCCTCACCGCGCCGGTCCCTCGACGACGCCGGCTCGCGCTCGTCGTCGGCCTGGCCGTGGCGCTCAGCGCCGTGGGTGGTGGCGCGGTCGCGGTGACCTTGATCGCAGGGTCCGACTCCGACCAGACCCTCCTCGAGCCGGTGCGGACCCCCGGCGCCAACCCGTTCATGCCGCCGGCCGGCGTCGACCGCGCCGACGTCATCCCGCCCGCCGGGTCGGGCGGGTCGTTCACCGGGGCCACCCCCGGGCTGTACGGGGGCACCCGGAAGATGTCGTCCTGCGATCCGGACCAGATGGTGACCTTCCTGACGACGCACGCGCAGCAGGCCGCCGCCTGGGCGGGCGTGGAGGGGATCTCCCCCGCCGACATCCCGACCTACATCGCCGGGCTGACCCCGGTGGTCCTGCGATCGGACACCGCGGTCACCAACCACGGCTTCCGCGACGGCAAGGCCCCGTCGCTGCACTCCGTGCTCCAGGCAGGCACCGCGGTGCTGATCGACGCCTACGGCGTACCCCGGGCCAAGTGCTACTGCGGCAACCCGCTCACCGCGCCGTCCAGCACCGCATCCTCCGGGTACTCCGGCACCCGTTGGTCCGGCTTCTCCGCCGGCTCGATCACCCGGATCCAGCCGGCGAGCGCCCCGCTCACCGCCTTCACCCTCGTGGACCCGACCACGCACGAGGTGTTCACCCGGCCGGTCGGCGGCCGCGGCCCCACCGACGCGACGGCGCCGTCCACCGCCGTGTCACCGTCGGCGCTCGCCTCCTCCGACGTACCTTCCTCGCCGGGTCCGGCCACCTCTTCGTCCGCCGCCGCCGACGCCTTCACCCAGGCAGCACCCCCGACCACCGGCGCCCCCACGTCGGCGCGACCGACGTCGTCGACCGTCGCCAGGACGACGACGCGCGCGGCGCCGGCCTCGCCCACCACCGACCCCACGACGTCAGCGCCGGACAGCACCACCGAAGCGGCCCCGACCACGACGACGTCGACGACCTCCACGACCAGCCAGGCGACGACCCCGAGCACGACGCCCCTCGTCGTGAGCCACCCACCGGTCATCACGGACACCAGTTCCTACTGGGAAGGCACTGTCTTCCACGCCAAGATCTTCTACAACGACCCGGACGGCGACGCGTCGAGCTACACCTACTCCGGCGGCAACCAGCTCGGCCAAGGATCCGGGTCGGTCGCCGGCGGCTCGTCCGGTGTCATCGACCAGGCCTTCCGCACCCCCGGCTGCGCGGCAGGCGCCGTCACCAAGGCGCAGAGCGTGTCGTTCACCGTCTACGACCGCCGGCGGAACTCCAGCAGGGCCGTCATCGTCTCGGTGGTGTGCCCGAGCGATCCGGGCCCCGTCAAGGTCGTGTCCTAGCCGGACGACAGCTTCTCGACCACGTCGGCGAGTGCCGTGGGGCCGCCCACGTTGCCGGCGAAGACGACGTACGGGATGCCGCGGGCGGGCCCGTCGACGGGCTCCCACAGCGACACGATCCCCGGCAGGAGCGGCCCGCGGACCATCGCCCGCTCGATGCCGAGTCCGCGCGCGGCGACGTCCGAGGACGTGATGCCGCCCTTGGCGACGACGAAACGGGGGGCGGTCTGCCGCAGGACCTCACGGACGACCTCGACCACCGCCGTCGACACCCGCCGGGAGACGGCCAGGGAGTCGGCGCCGTCCGATCCGCTGACCAGGACCCGGCTGGTGCGCACGACGACGTTCCCGCTCGCGAGGGCGGCCGCGGCCGCGGCGGCCACCTCGCCCACCAGTGCGGCGAGGGTCGCGGCGGGGTCGGCGCCGCCGAGCAGCACCGCCACGTCGATCTCCAGCTCCACCGGTGAGGTCCGCTCGACCAGATGCCGCAGCTGCGTCGTCGTCACCGCGACGTGCGACCCCACGACGACCAGACCGCCGGGAGCGTCCTGCGCCGGCCCGCCGCGTCGGATCGCGGTCAGCTCCGCCACCTCCAGGGGTGGGTGCGCCTCCTGGCCGATGACCGCCCGGACGAAGGGCGGCCCGACGCGGTAGAGCAGCCGGGCGCCGGTCCGTTCGGCCTCGTGCAGGGCCACCGCCAGCAGACGCAGGTCGTTCTCCTCGACGATGTCCACCACGACGGGTCGGGCGTCCGACAGGCTCCGCAGCAGCGCGACGGTGCCCTCGGGGTCGGTGCGCAGGGCCCGTAGGTCGATGCGTGCCACGTCCGTCGCCCGGATCCGGCCCGCGGTCTTCTCCTCCACCCAGTCCCGCAGGTCGGACGAGCGGTAGCCGAAGGTGGCGTCCCGGGCGAACTCGGTCCGCCCGGCCGGGGTGTAGCCGTCCTCCGACGCGGCGTAGTGGATCGAGCCCACCGTGATCCGGCCGGCGTCACCGAACGCCGGGACGAGGACGACGCCGTCGACCGGTGCCCCCGTGCCCGTGCGGATCTCCTCGCCGAGGACGTCGGTCTCCAGCGGGAAGTGGCCTCGCAGGGTCGAGTCGGACCGGGACACGAAGTCGACCCGGACGCCGACCGTCGCGGCCGCGGCGAAGGCGTTCCGGGCGACCTCACGGTTGCGCTCCGCGGCCTCCTCGGGGCCCAGGCTGCGCGAGTTGGTCAGCACGTACACCGCGGGCCGGCCCTGGCGCAGGGCCCACTCCAGGGATCCGCGCGACCGGTCGAGCAGCACCGGCAGGTCCGCCACGGACTGGGTGCCGGTCGGGTCGTCGTCCAGCACGACCAGGATGCGGTCGCGGGTCGCGGCCAGCCTCGCCACGGCCTCGGCCGGGACGACCGGCCCGTCCGGCAGCCCGGCCAGCAACGCCTGCAGTGAGGTACCCACCGTTCCTCCTCACCTCGGCGCGCGACGTCCGCACGCTCGGCACCCGGCCGTTCCGGACATCGTCGCGCACGGGCGGGGTACCGGTCAGGTCTGGGCGACGGGGCTGATCACCAGCTCGTCGATGCGCACGTGGGCGGGCACGTCCAGCACATACCGGACGGCGGAGGCGACGTCGTCCGGGGAGAGCATCCCGGTCCGGGCCGCGTCGTCCGGTACCTGGGGCCGCAACCGCAGGAAGTCCGTGTCGACGTCCCCGGGGCACAGGTGACAGCTCCTGATGCCGTGGCCCGCCTCCTGTTCGTTGAGCGTCCGGCAGACGGCCGCCAGGGCGGACTTGCTGGCCGAGTACGCCACCCCGGCGTGCGGGGTGAACCGCCACGCGGAGTAGGAGGAGACGACGACGACATGGCCGTACCTCGCCTGACGCATGTCCGGCAGGACGGCGTCGACGACCCGCACCACGGCCGTCAGGTTCGTCGCCACGATGTCCTCGAACCGGTCGATCGACTGGTCGCGCCAGTACCGCTGCGGCGTGTTGAGGCCGGCCGCCAGGACCAGCTGCGTCACTCCTCCCCAGGTCGCGCGGATCGTCCCGTGCGCCGCGTCGACCGCCGCAGCGTCCCTGCTGTCGAGCGGCAGGACAAGGCTCCGGCCGCCCGCCTCGCTGATGAGCTGATGGGTCCGGCGCAACGCCTCCGGTCGCCGCCCGCTCAGGACCACCCGAGCGCCGCGCGCGCCGGCCTGCACCGCGACCGCGCGGCCGATCCCGCTGCCCGCGCCCGTCACCCACAGCACGGGAGCGCTCGCGTCCGGGCTCATGATCGCGCAGCCGCTTCGTGGGCCCGGCGCGGATCCACGTCGGTGCGGGCCTGGTCGAGCCGCCCGGGCGCCACGACGCGGTGCTGCCATTCACGGTGCATGTCTTCCCCCTCGCGCGCGACGACTACTCTCGGGAGCCGGTGTATCACAGCCCGCCCGACCTTCTCCTGGATGTCTGACCGCTCCCGCTCAGGGAGCTCAGCGACGGGATCCCCCATGGCACGCTCCATTCGCATCCTCTACCGCGGCCAGCAAGGCGTGATCCGGAAGAACTGGAACTTCCCGGCGATCAATCTTGACTCCGCGGTCGTCGTGACCGCCGCGGAGTTCACCCCCCAGTTCGGCGGCCTGGGCGGCGGCCCGAAGACTCTCGGCCGACCGCATCTCGGCACCGCCAACGTGTACGTGACGAACATCGGACCCCACGGGGCCGGCGGTGAAGCGGGAGGTGTCGAGTTCCTGCTCCACGTCGACCACCCCAACCCTCTGGACGTGGTGGTGACCATCTCCGTGCTGGAGGACATCGAGGAGTTCGACCAGGCCTGAGGAGCCGAGTCGATGCGCCGTAGCTGTTCCGGCCGGGGGATGCCGGAACAGCTACGGCGACGGCCGTCGGCCCGCGCGGCCCGGCGCATGACCTGACGCGGCGGCCCACGCGAGGCGTGTACCCCGCACCGAGAACTGACATGGGCCAACCGCGGACGGCCATGTCAGTTTCGTCGTAGAGGTCGTACCCCGCCTCCGGGGTTCGCGACGGGGCCGGCCCGCAGGCGCTGTCGAGCCGGGCCACCCGGTGGACGCCGGGTGCCTCTCGTCCAGCGGTCCCAGCTGGTGACCGCTGCCGGAGCCTACGGTCAGGTCACCGTCAGCGAGTACGTCACGCCGACGGAGAACTGCATGGTGTCGGCCGCGATCTCGAGGCTGTGCCTGCCGGGGGACAGCCGCAACGGGCCGGCCCAGATCCCCCACGCGACGACGTCCCCGGCCATGTCGGCGAAGGCGCTGCCATTCGCCGCGGTCAGCGTGAAGACGCCCCCGCTGCCGGCCTCCTCGACCGCCACGGGCTTGCCGTCGACCTCGGCCTGTACGCGGGTGGGGTCCACGATCCGGCAGGCCTTGATGGCCGTGGCCGCCGGCTGCCCGTGGGTCACGGTGCAGACCTTGTTGACGACAGGGACGTACACAGGCTTGCCGGCCGGGACCGTGCACGCCCGCTTCACGCCTGTCTCGCCGAACGTGCCGGCAAGGAAGAAGACGTCGTCGGGCTGGTTCAGGGCGCAGAACTCGCCGGTGCCGTCGGCGACCGGGCTCTGCGCGTCCGGAGCGGCTGCGGCCCAGGACCACCAGCGGGCCGGCAGCGTCTGCCCAGCCCCCGGCGCCGCGGCGGCCGACTGCTCGGCGGGCGGTGCGGACGGCGACGGCGTGCCCGGCGTCGCGCCGTCCGAACTGCACCCGGCGAGCGCCAACGCCAGCGAGAACGCACCAAGGACAGCGGTCGCACGCACGTGCGACGTCAGAAAGGTCATGATCTCCCCCGGAGTCACCGCAGGCTAACTCGGACGGACCCCGGCCAGGGCTCGATACGCGGAATTGCCGCGGCACGGCCGCGCGGAGCCGGCGCAGCGCGCGCCGCCCCCGGACGCGCCGGCGCGCGGCGTCCGGGGGCGGTGACCATCGGCGGAGAATCGCTCGACGTCAGGTCGTGGCGCGCTGCACGAGGTCGACGACGCACTGTTCCACGGCAGGGCTCCAGGCGTGCAGCGCGTAGGCCACCGGCCAGATGTCGCCGTCGTCGAGGTTCGCCGCGTCCTGGAATCCCAGAGTCGCGTACCGGTACTTGAACTTGCCCGCGTCCTGGAAGAAGACCACCACCTTGCCGTCGGCGTCGGCGTATGCCGGCATCCCGTACCAGGTCTTCGGGACCAGGTCAGGAGCGGTGGCCGTGATCGTCACGTGGACACGTTCGGCGAGATCGCGGTCGGCGGGTGCCATCTTGGCGATGGCGTCCAGGACTGCCTGCAGGCCGTCGGCCTTCTTGGCGCCCTGCTTGCCCTGCGCGCGCAGCTCGGCGGCGTGCGCCTTCATCGCGGCGCGCTCCTCGGCGCTGAAGCCGGTGGTCTCGGTGGTCTGCGTGGTCATTGTCGGTTTCCTTTCCGATCCGTGGTGCCACGGCGTGGTGCCGAGCTGCCGCGGTTCAGCTTCTACGGGGGATGTGGGACGGCGGGGTGCTCGGTCGCGGAGGTCGGTCCGGCCGGTCGGTGCGTCAGCGGTCCGGGAGGGCGGCGAACGTCTCCTGGATGCCGCGGTACCACGCCATGGCTTGCTCGGGGTTCTCCCAACCGGCCTTCATGGCGTCGCGGGCCTCCTGGTGCGTCACGTCGCCGGCCGCCTCCGCGTCCTGCAGCTGCTGGTCCTGGGCTTTGATGACCTCGTCGGCGCTGTCGCCGCGGTGTTCGAGGTCGCAGGGCCCTCCGAGGCCTCGGCAGGTCATCACCTTCACGGTCGTCTCCTCCTGGGTGTCTGGTGCGCTGTCCTGGCGCGTCGTCCTGGCGCGTCGTCCTGGCGCGTCGTCCTGGTGCGGTGTCCTTGGTCCGGCGTTCTGGTCTGCTGACGTTCCGGGCGGGCAAGGTGTGACCGCGGTGTCCATCAGAGGGCCGAGGACGAGCCGGAACAGCCGCAGGATGCCGACGGCTGGACGAGTCGCTCGATGTCGGCCCGACCTGAGCCCCGTCGGTCGGCCCGCTACGTCGACGGGTCGGGCCGACCGGTCCCCGGCTCGAACGACGACTCGCCGACCATGAGAGGGGTGCGCCGCCGAACGACCGTTGGTTTGGCTGCAGGCTGCCCCGGCTGGGTCAGACGGCCCCGCGGCCAGTCGCACCGTCGGCACCGTCGGATCGAACCCGGCACCCAGCAGCACCACGGCGCCTGTCGCGTGACTCTGCGTGCAGCCCGTGACGCTGCCCGCCGACATCGACCGATGACGTTGCTACCCCGCCTGGCGCATGGTCGAGCAGATCCGGGACTGCGGGAAGATCTGGCGCGGCCGGCCGGGGACATGACCGATGACCTGGGCGACATTCGATGAGCGATCGCGGAGTGCTGGACACCAGCGTCGTCATCGCTTCCAAGAGCGGGCGACCCCGCATGGCCACCCTCGACGTGCTCAACGACATCGAGATCCTCCCCGTCGTGAGCCAGGACGCGGTGGCAGACTCGTCCGTCAGCTGCGCAGGGCGGCCCTGTGCCGACCCCACGTGGCGGTGGCGCTCACCGCGGGGGGCCGACCACGACCTGACCGAAGAGCTGTGCCGCCTCGGCGAGGGTGTTGGGTCCGATGTCGAAGCCGTCCGGTCGGGGGGTGGATCGGTCGCGGCCGGCGTGGCGGAACATGCCCTCGATGCCCGCGGGCGTGCAGATCATCAGCAGGTCGGCCTGGTCGGAGGTGATTCGGTAGGCGTGCGGCAGGTTCCGCGGCAGATAGACGATTCCTCCTTCGGTGAGCTCGGTCTCCACGTCGTCGCACCACACCAATGCCGTGCCCTTGAGCAGGAGGAACACTTCGTCCTCGCGGGTGTGCAGGTGGTAGGGCGGGGCCTCTCCGCGGGCGACGGTGAAGCGACCGACCGTCAGCTGTCCTTGGGTGGCCGCGGCGTCGAGCAACAGCGTCAGCGTCCCGCCGGCGAGCCATTCCAGCTGCTGCTGCTGTGCGGGTTGGGCCAGGTAGGCCGTACTCATGGATCGATCCCCTCGAGAGCGATGTGTGACGTCACGCGAGGACGGCGGTGGCGAGGTGGGACCGGATGAACGTGCCTGCCCGGTCCAGGGCGGCCGCCCCTTCCTCCAGCATCGCCGCGAAGCCCTGGAAGACGTGCGGGACGCCGGGGGTGATGTCGAGGATCACCGGGACGTCTGCAGCCGCAGCCCTGGCGGCCAGGCGGGTCGCGTCGTCCAGCAGGATCTCGTGCGAGCCTGCCTGGACGAGCAGGGGCGGCAGGCCGGTGAGATCGGCGAACAGCGGGCTGACCAGAGCATTGGTCAGGTCCGCGTCACCGGCGTAGTCCGCGGCGTGGTTGCGCAGCCCCTGGGCGGTCAGTGCCGGATCGACGTCGGCCTTGCCTGCGAGGCTGGAGCCCGACAGAGCCAGGTCGGCCCACGGCGACATCAGCACTGCGCAGGAGGGCAGCGGCACCCCCTGATCCTTGAGCGCGACCAGAGTGGCCAGCGCCAACCCTGCACCGGCGGACTCGCCGGCCACGCAGATCCGGTCCGCCTCGACGCCCGACTCCAGAAGACCGCGATACGCATCAACGGCGTCCGTCAGCCCTGCCGGGTAGGGATGCTCGGGCGCCAGCCGGTAGTCGACCGACACCGCACGGGCCCCGACGCGCCGAGCCAGATCCGAGGCCAGCCCCGCCCCGGCCAGGGCAGTGCCCAGCACGTATGCGCCACCGTGCAGGTAGAGGACGACACCGCCGGACTCGACGCCGTCGATCGCGATGGACACCGCGGGCACGCCACCGCACGTGGTCTCCTGCGTGCGGACGTCCGGCGGAAGGGGCACCTGCGACATCATCTCGACCAGCACCTGCCGTTGGACCTCGTGGTCGCCCTCGTGGTCCAACGGTCCCTCCCGCAGCAACTTCTCCACCGCGTCACGTTGCTCCGCGCTCATGACCCTCCTCCATTTAAACGGACGATCTATTCCGTATAGACGGTAGGGGTGGCTGCCACCAGCGGCAACCCGGGATGGACCACGAGGTTCCACGGCGGGCGCATGCCGTCGTGAGACGCTCGGTGGGTGCCCGAGCCAGACGACACGTCCCAGCGGCGCAGGAGGCCCCGCCGCGACGCCGAACTCAACCGTGAGCGCGTCCTTTCCGCGGCGGTGTCGGCGATGGCGCGCGAGGGCCGACAGGTACCGATCGCGACCATCGCGGCGGAGGCCGGCGTCGGGGTCGCCACGCTCTACCGCCGCTACCCCGACCGCGACGCCCTCCTGCACGCCCTCGAGCACCGCGCCTACGCCCTCCTCGAAGAGATCCTCGAACAGGCCGACGCCGAGGCCGGCGGTCGGGCGGCGATCGGGACCTACCTGACCCGCGCGACGCAGATCAGGGATCACCTGGTCCTACCGTTGCGCGGCGCACCGCCGCTGATGTCGACCGACGCCGTCGACGCCCGACGACGGATCAGCGAGCGCCTGGACGCCCTGATCGAACGCGGACACGCGGACGGGAGCATCACCGCGGCGATCACCGCCACCGACGTCATCATCTTCTCCGCACTCACCACCCAGCCGCTGGCCCACGGGCCCGACTGGACCCACACCACCGACCGTCAGATCGCGATCTTCCTCAACGGCCTCAACCCCACGCGTCCCGTCGACATCCCCGCTCCCGCCCTGACCCGGCACGACATCGAGCGCAGCTTCCAGGCCTGGGGCTGAGCGTCAGACCGCAGGTGCCTCAGGGAAGTGCGACTGCTCCGGGCCGTGCCGGACGCGCCCGCAGGGGCGAGGTTCACGCGAGGTACCTCGCGAACCACTCGAGCATCGGGTCGGGGTGGCGCTGGAACTCCAGGTAGCCGTCCCATCGTGCGGTCGTGCCCTCGATCCAGTGCAGCCTCTTCTCGGCGATGGGGATGTTGTCGAACATCGCCAGCACGTCGCTGGAGTGGGTCAGGGCGTCGTCGCCTACCTGGTAGAGGAACGTCGGAACCCGGACGCTCCTGGCCCACTCCCGCGGATTCCGCCGCGCGAAGCCGATACCGGTCCGCAGGACGATCCGCTGCTCGACGTCGTCCAGGTGTTCGGAGAGTCCCAGGACGGCCAGCCGGCGCTCGATGATGCATCGGGCGGTCACCGGCTGCGGCGCGACCAGGCAGCGCACCCCGTCGAAGCATCGGGGAACTGGGTCATCGCGGAGAAGGTCGAACTGGCGCCCAGGCACCGGCTGAAGAGGCCGATCGCCATGTCGCGCGTGTCCGGCCGGCTGCGTGCGTAGGTCAGCGAGCCGACGACGTCACGGGCCTCGAAGATCCCGCTCGAGGTGAGACCTCCGTTGGCGGCGCCGCTGAGGCCGTGGTTGCGCAGGTCGTAGGTCAGGACGTGGTAGCCCGCGTGGTTCTCTGCCGAAGATGCAGTCGACAATCCTGCGACAACATTCTTCGGGCTCCGGGACGTAGTTGATCACCCGATGTTCCTGCACCTGTCCCGCCGATTCGATGACGAATGACCCGTAGCCGAGGTCATCGACCAGGTCTTCGACCTGCCGGCTGCTGGGCGGCGCAGCTACGGAGAGAACACCTGAGGTCCCTCGTGGTCCGGGTAGCGGGTGTCGACCGTCGGCGTCGACTCCGGCGATGCCGAGCATTCCTGGGTCGGTGGCGCCGACGATGAGCGTCCCAGGTCAGGCACCAACGGCGTCCTCGTTCACCCGGCGATCACACCGACCACGGCGTGGATCCGGGATCAGGGGACGACGTAGGCGGCCACGCGTTCGAAGGTGTAGCCGCTCTTGCTGTTGCCGAGATCGTTCCAGGTCGGTGGTGTAGAAGTGGTCGCCGGAGACGGCGCTGAAGTAGCGGTAGAGGGGCACAGTGCCGGCACGCGCCGCGGGATACACGTACGCCTTCACCCCTTCGAGGACGTAGCCGCTCTTGCCGTTCCCGAGATCGTTCAGGTCGGTGGTGTAGAAGTGGTCGCCCGAGACGGCGCTGTAGTAGCGATAGAGCGGGACGCTGCCGGCCCGAGGGTCGGCGGGGGTCGAAGTGCTCGGCGCGGGATCGGTCGGCGCCGGGGGGCGGGTCTCCACGATCGCTTTCGAGGCCGGGGCCACCACCGGGGTGGCGCTCCCGTCGGGGCGGCCGAGCGTGACCGGAGGGGACGGCGTGCCCCCGGCCGTCGCGGACGTCGGCCCGGCGGCGGCGACGGGGAGCCGCGCGTGCGGGCTCGACGGCTGGGTGCCGGTGGCCGGCGAGGTGTCGATGGCCGGCGAGGTGGAGGTCACCGGCGCGGGTCCGGCCGCGGTGCCGATCGGCGCCGCCCCTGTGACGGACTCCGTGGCGCCGCCCAGCGCGACGACGCTCGGCTCGCCGGACAGGAGGCGAGGTGCGAACGCCAGCCAGGCACCGGCGAGCACGACCACGACGGCCGCGGCGGTGACCAGGTACGTGACCAGCCCGCGTCGTTCCTGGCGCGGCAGGACGGATGCCGCACCGTTCGGGTGGGGCGCCGCACCGTTCGGGTCGGCCGCCGCCCCGTTCGGGTGGGGCGGCGCACCGCTCGAGGTGACCGCCGCCGCCCGAACCTCGCCGTCCGGAAGCTCGCCGTCCGGAAGCTCGCCGTCCGGAAGCTCGGTGCCGTCGGCCTCGACGATCGGCCGGGTGGCGGCCGCGCCGGCCGCGAAGGTCCCGGGCGCGAGCGAGGCGGCCTCCGGTTCGAGCGCGGCGGCCAGCTGATGCAGCCGGACGGCGAGTTCCGCGGCGGACGGGCGCTCGTCCGGGTCCTTCGAGAGCAGGGCGGCCAGCAGCGACCACATCTCGTCGGACATCCCGACCGGGCGAGGCGCCGGGTCGTCGGCGTGCGCCCGCACCAGGGCCAGCGGATGCTCGGCCGTGAACGGCGCGTGGCCCGCGCACAGTTCGTACAGCACGACCCCGAGCGAGTACACGTCGCCGGCGGGGCACGGCCCTGCCTCCACGGGCCAGCTCGGGTGCGATGTAGCCGACGGTACCCGTGATGCCGATCGTGCGGGTGCTGGCGGTCGAGGCGAACCGGGAGACCCCGAAGTCGCAGATCCGGGCGAGCGCCGTGCCGTCGTCGAGGTGGTCGACGAGGATGTTCTCAGGCTTGAGGTCGCGGTGCAGGATCCCGGCCGCATGCACCGCGCCGAGGCCCGCCGCGGCGCCCGCCACGATGCGCGCCGCCTTCGCCTCGGTGCACGGGACCGGGACGGCGCGGCGCAGGTCCCCGCCGGTCGACCAGGTCCATGACGAGGGCGAACCGGTCGCCCTCGACCACCAGGTCGTGCACCCAGACCACGTTCGGGTGCACGACGCCGCGCAGCAGGCGCCCCTCCTGCAGGAAGCGGCTCACGCCGTCCGGCTCGGTGGTCAGGTCCTGGCGCAGCACCTTGACGGCGACGTCGGCCTGGGGCGTGGCGTCCGCATCGCTCTCCACCCGGGCGCGGAAGACCTCACCCGTCGCGCCGCGACCGAAGCGCTGTGTCAACACGTACCGGGATCCCAGTCGTCGGCCGTTCACGAACCCCGTTCACACTCCCCTTGTCGCCCGTCGGCTGCACCTCGGACGCCCGGGCGACGGCGGGTGGCCGGCCATGGCTGGTCCGACCGTCAGTGACGACATCATGCTGGCGGGACGCTCATGTTCGTGACAATTCCCGAGAAAACACCGCCGAGGCCATGGTTGCGGCCACGGACTGTGACCGTGGGCGTGCACCCGCACCCGCACCCGGGAAGCGCTCGGCGATCATGCGCAGTGCCTCGACGTGCCCGCGGAACCGGCGGCGTCCCTCGGCCGTGGCCCGCACCGTGGTCCTCGGCACCCGACCCGCGTACGTCCGTCGCTGCTCGACCTGCCTGTCGTTCAGGAGGCACACCGAGCGTCGGTGAGCTCGTTCTTGTCGTTGTGCAGGACGACGACCTCGTCGCGCGGCGGGTAGAACGGGAGGTCGGCGAGGTCGCCGGCCCACTTTCTGCCCGGGGTCTCCAGGTCGGTGACCGTGCCCGAGGTCACCGTGAACGGCGCGACGTGCTCGCCGCCCCCCTGGCTGCCGTACTCGTAGGAGAGGACGACGGCGCGGCAGGGACCGTTGATCCGGTCGGCGCGGGTCGTCCCGCTCGCCTCGTCGGCGCCGGGGCCCTGGACGTCCGAGAGCTTGATCAGCGAGAACCCGTCGGCGTCGGCCCCCGGCGGGGGCGGCCAGGAGCAGGTGAGGAACGACGTCGTGCGGCCGGCCCCGGTCGTCCGGATGGCTCCCTGCTGGTGGGCCTGGGTCAGGTGGTGCTGCTTCTCGCAGGCGGCGACCTGCGCGCCGGCCAGGGTCTGGACGGTCCCCCCGGCGGCGCCGTCCGTCGCGTGCGCCGACGGTCCGGGCGCGGGAGTCGAGACGGCGTCCGGCCCGGCATTCCCCCGGTGGGTGCCGCCTGCGGCGACCGGTGCCGCCTCGCGGGATGCGTCCGCGCCGGCCATCAGGTCGTGCTGGACGACGAACGCCAGCGCGCCCACGGCCAGCACGGTCGCCGCGATCCCGACCCGCAGGAGTGGCCGGCGGCGCCGGCCGCCCGGCGGTCGGCGCGCGTCACGACGTCCGGAGCCCTGCACGACCGGCGCCGGACCTTCCGCGCTACCGATCCGCGGCTCGCCGGCCGGGATCATCGCGAGGTCATGGTGGGACGCGATCGGCTGCCACCCGGATGCCGGGCGTTCCGCATCGGGCTCGGGCTCGCGTTCGCCTCGCTCGGGCAGATCGGCGAGCCAGATGCACGCGCGCAGGACGTCGTCGGGGGTGGGTCGGGCCGCCGGGTCCTTGAGCAGGCAGTCCGCCACGAGCTGTCGTAGCTCGGGGTGCCGGATCCGGGACAGGTCCGGCGCGGCCGTCATGATCCGGTGCATCACGAGCGCCGGGTGACCGGGGCCGAACGGTGGCTCGCCGGTGGCGGCGTGATGGATCATGCCGCCGAGCGAGAAGAGGTCGGTGGCTGCGGTCACCTCCTCGGCGGCGGCCTGCTCCGGAGACATGTACGAGACGGTCCCGAGCGGTTCGCCGCGCTGGGTCAGGTGGGTCGCCTCCGCCTCGCGGGCGATCCCGAAGTCGATGACGCGCGGACCGTCGACGGCGAGGATGACGTTGGACGGCTTGAGGTCCCGGTGGATCAGCCCCACCCGGTGGATCGCAGCCAGCGCCTCCGCCAGCCCGGCGGTGAGCTGGACCACCTCGGCGATCGGCAGGGGGCCGCGGTCCCGCACCCGGACGGCGAGGGTGTCACCCGGAATGAACTCGGTCGCCATCCACGGCACGGCCGCGGCCGGGTCGCTGTCGAGCACCCTGGCTGTGCACGAGCCCTCGACCCGGAGCACCGCGGCGACCTCGCGGGCGAATCGCTCCCGGAACTTCGGCTCGTCCTGCACCAGGTCGGGGTTGATCACCTTGACGGCGACACGTCTCGCGGACCCGATCCGGTGCGCCAGGTAGACGGTCCCCATCCCCCCGCTGCCCAGTCGGCGCAGCACCTGGTACGGGCCGATCTGCCGGGGATCCTGGGACCGAAGGGTCGTGCCGAACTGATCCGCCTGTGCCACCGACCACGTCCTCCCGCCGTGCCGCCGCCGTCCGGTAGGCGTCCCGCGTCGCTGTTCCTCGGTCCGCCACGTACCGCGACACAGGATGGCACGACCGCGCCCGGCGGTGGACATGCCGGACAGTGCCGTCGCAGCCGGAGCGGATGGCCACCGGCCGAGGTCGTCAGTCGTGGGCCAATATGTTGATCACATGGCCGTCGGGTTCCTGACGAAGAACCGGCGGACCCCCCACGTTACTCGGTGAGCGGGTGCACGACGTCGGCTCCGGCAGCGCAGGCGGCCCGGTAGCTCGCCTCGACGTCGTCGACCTGGAAGGACGCGACGGGGACCACAGGCACTGTCGCATCGTGGGTCATGAGGCTCAACTGCGCTTCGGGTCGCCGAGGATCAGCCGGCGTCACGATCCAGCCGTGATCCATGACCACCTGCACTCCGAGGACCCGGGAGTAGAAGGCCTTGGCCTCCGCCATCGACGTCGTCCTGAGGTCCGGAACCACTCGGCTGACTGCCAAGTCGCGAGCTTCCGTCCTCGCCTCCCCGTCGGCAACTGTCCGGCTCCAGTTGCAGGCGGTCACCACGTCGCCCGCCACGGACCACCACGACGATCCGCACGGCCGCGCAGCGACGGGGCGTCAGGTGGTCGCGCGCGCGTCGCGCCGTCCGGCGGGGTTGACGTCGGGGACGGCGAAGCGGGGGTTGTGGCCGGCGGCGACGACACGCATGACGAACCCGGCGGCCTCCTCCGCCTGCCGCGCGCTCGCCAGTCCTCCGATCACCGCCGTCCGGCCGCCGAGGCCACGGATCAGCGCGTCGGCCTGGGCGAGGGCCTCCGGCCGGTCGCCGCAGACGGCCACGACCGGGGCCTCCTCGCCCGGTCCGGTGTAGGGCCAGGACGCCCCGGCGAACAGGTGCAGGGCCTTGACGACATGGGCGCCGGGAACGGCGCGGGCCACCAGTTGTGCCGCTGACCCGGTGGCCGGCCTCAACTCGCCGGTGGCGTGGTCCACCGGGTTCGTGCAGTCGATGACGGTCTTGCCGGTCAGCGTGCCGTCGCCGGCGCCGACGAGCGTCAGGGCAGCCACCAAGCCGTCCCAGGCCACCGCGAGGACGACGACGTCGACGTGACGCCCGAGGTCGGCCGGCTCCAGGGCGCCGGTTGCGGGGCCGATCCGGGCCGCCGTCTCGACGACGTGCCGCCGGTTGCGCCCTGTCACCGATACCGAGTGCCCCGCTCCGGCCCACGCCCGTCCGAGCGTCAGCGCCAGGTTGCCGGTACCCACGATCCCGATCCTCACAACGGTCTCCTTCATCGATGCGCCGGTGGCGACGACGCTAGGAACCCCGCTCCTACCGATCGGTAGGAGCGCGCCTGGGACACTGGGTGATGTGATCGAGACCGGCTGCCAGACGTTCGTGTCGGACTGCCATGTTCGTGCGGCCGTGGAGCTCGTCGCCCACGAGTGGGATCCGGTCGTGCTCTCGGCCCTGCGGCGGGGACCGACGCGCCGCAGCGAACTGCTCGCCGGTATCCACGGGGTCACCGACAAGGTGCTGACCCAGGCGTTGCGTCGCCTCCAGGCCCGCGCTCTCGTGCTGAGAACTCCGGGCACCGACCCGGTCTCAGGCCGCCTGGCCGCGGTCTATCGCCTCTCCGCCCTGGGCGAGTCGTTCGCGAACGGACCTCTCGCGCACCTCGCCCACTGGGCTGCCGACCATCACGAAGCACTCGCCGGGTCGCCGACACCACCATGATCGGCAATGCGCGTTCCCGGCGGGGCACGACGACGTCCTGCGCTCGGCCCGCGCCCGGCCGCCGGCCCCCGCTCGCCGATCAGCGTCCCGCGGAGTCCTCCGCGGCGCGGGCCTCGAGCACGGCCAGGTCGCGCTCGGCGAAGGTGCGGTGGAGGAACTCCTCCTGCACGACCGCGCCGAGGCAGCGCGCGACGGGGTAGGCGACATCCGGTGGATACCCGGGGCTACCGACCGGGGTGGTCGTACCGGCCAACTGCTCGTCGGTCACGGCCACCAGGAAGTCGTCGACCCTCGCGTGCCGCACGGCCCGCACGGCCGGCACCTCGTCGAGGTCGGGATCGGCGTGCGGATCGATCGGCACGGGGGTGTCCGCCCCCATCTCGTCGTGCTGCACGCTGGCCGGCCAGTACGGCGACAGCTCGCCGAGCACTGCGCGCAGCAGCCAGGCGTCGACGCAGAACACGAGGTGACGCAAGGTCTGCAGGAACGACCGTTCGTGGTCGACCCGCTCGTGCAGGGCGGCCTCCGGCAGCTGCCGGGCCCGCTCGATCGTCGGCTCCCACCCCGCACAAACGGCTGCCCAGGCCCGGCGGAACCTCTCGGCCGTCGTCGGGTGCAGGAGCTGCCGCTCGGGATGGCGGCGGTCGAGCTCGGCCGCCACGACCTGCTCGAACCGGGCGCCGGTCAGGTCGACCCGGGTGAAGGTGGAGCCTGCGAGGTCCTCGTCGGTGAACTCCGCCATCACCGCAGTCCGGCAGTCCAAGGCGCGGTCCCGATTCTCGGTGGACGCACTGGGCATGATGACTGTCGTGCGGGGTTTCGAGGAGTTGGTGGCCGAGGCGTCGGCCGTGGACGTGTCCGGGTGGGGCTTCGGCTGGTTGGAGGGGCGAGCGACGGAGAAGCGCCCACCGTGGGGGTACGCGCGGCTGATGGCCCAGCGGTTGGCCGGTGCGCAGACCGCCCTGGACATCGACACCGGCGGCGGGGAGGTACTGGCCGAGGCGCCGGTGTTCCCGCCTCACCTGTGTGCCACCGAGGGCTGGCCTCCCAACGTGCAGCGAGCTCGGCGGGTGCTGTCGCCCCGTGGGGGGCAGGTCGTCGCGGCGTCGCCGGGGCGGCTGCTGCCCTTCGCCGATGCGGCGTTCGACCTGGTGACCAGCCGGCACCCGGTCGTTCCGGGCTGGGCCGAGATCGCCAGGGTGCTGGCCGACGGCGGGACCTACCTGGCCCAGCACGTCGGCCCGGCCTCGGCGTTCGAGCTGATCGAGTACTTCCTCGGTCCGCTGCCGGAGCACCGTGCGGGTCGCGACCCGCTGGCCGAGGCCGCTGCCGCGCGGGCGGCCGGTCTGGACGTCGTGGACCTGCGGACCGCGAGGTGCCGGATGGAGTTCCACGACATCGGCGCGATCGTGTACATCCTGCGCAAGTGCGTCTGGTGGGTGCCCGACTTCACCGTCGAGCGCTACCGGGGCACCCTGGCCCGGCTGGACGCGCAGATCCGTGTCGACGGTCCGTTCGTCGCCCGTTCCACCCGACACCTGATCGACGCCCGCCGCTCCCCGCGATGACACCGCGAAGGACTTCCGCGGATTCGCCCTGTCGGGCAAGGTCCTCGACCTGGCCATCGGTGTGATCATCGGTGCTGCGTTCGCAGGGGTCGTGAAGTCGTTCGCCGAGGACGTGCTGATGCAGATCGTCGCGGCGGTCGGGGCAACCCCAGCTTCGACGACTACACGCTCACCCTCAACGGCTCGGTCATCACGTACGGGACCTTCCTCACCGGTCTCGTGAACTTCCTCATCGTGGCGGCCACTCTGCTGATGGTCGTGAAGGGCCTGATGCGTGTCGGGCTGAACCTCCGCGCCCAGGGCAACCGCGAGTGCGAGTACTCCAAGAGCTTCGTGCCCGTGGACGCGAGCCGCTGCATGTACTGCACCAATCAGCTGGAGCCCGTCGTCCCGGACTGAACGAGAGCCCGCACCGGGCGCCGGTCAGGGCTGGTGGTCGGCCCTCAAAGAGGTCGCCACGACGAGCCGCTCGGCGGCGGCAGTGTCGCCCGTGACCGCGACGTCGGGCAGCGCGGCCAGGGGCACGCCACCGATGAGGCAGCGCTTCCAGTCCCGGGTGGAGGCGGCCACGATCGCCTCCGCCCGCCGGGGCTCGAGGACGCGATCGATCACGGTGGCCTCGGCCGTCATGACCGCGAGGTAGTGCACGGCCGGAAAGCCCTCCTGCCGGGAGTCGGTCAGGGCCAGCGACACCGACGTCGGATCGCGCCGGCCCGACGGGCTGGGCGCGGGACGGGCGTGGGTGCGCATGGCGAGGACCAGGGTGTCCGGGCTCATGTCGGCGTCGAGGGGCAGCGCGGGCGACTGCACGGCCCAGGCGGACAGGCCGGAGTTGACGGCTTCGAGTCGATAGCCCCAGGCCGTCAGCTCGTAGACCTCGACACGGCCGGGCACGGGCAGTCGGCGTCGCTCGGCGATCCCCTGGGCCGTCAGCTCCTGAAGGCGTCGGGCGAGCATGCCCGGCCCGATGCCGAGGACGTCGCGCTGCAGGTCGGCGAAGCGCTTGGGGCCGAGGAGCAGCTCCCGCACCACGATCATCGTCCATCGCTCACCGATGAGGTCGAGCGCATGGGCGGCTGCGCAGCCGTCGTTGTACGAGCCGTAGCTGCGCCGTGCCGCCATGGACACAGTCTACTACTGGAACAGTAGTTTTCACTACTGATGTGATAGTAACTGTGCAGAGGGAGGCCGGCTCCCCCGCACCGACGCCGCACGACCGGAAGGCAGCCATGACGCACCTGACCGATGCGGGACTCTGGGAGCTCACCCACGCCGCCCGGCGAGGCCTTGCCGACGACCTCTCCGGTCTCGAGCCGGAGCAGTGGCGTGCGCCGACGCTGTGTCCCGGCTGGGACGTCGAGCACGTCGTGGCCCACCTGACGGCCGCCGCCACGGTGGGCCGGTGGCGGTGGATCCGCAGCATCGTGTCCGCCGGCTTCCGCCCCGCGGTGCACAACGAACGCCTTCTGCTCGAGCACCTGGGCGGGGCCCCGGCCGAGACGCTGAGCAGGTTCGAGGCCGTCACCGACGCCACGACCGCCCCCACCGGGGACACCGCCGCTTACCTGGGCGAGGTGCTGGTCCACGGCCAGGACATCCGCTCCCCGCTCGGCATCACCACCGAGCCTGCCATCGAGGCGCTGACGGCCACGGCGGACTTCTTCGCCCGGCGCAACTTCACCGTGCCCAGCAAGACGCTGACGGCAGGGCTGCGGATGGTCGCCACGGACGGCCCGTTCGCCGCCGGTGCCGGCCCGGAGGTCACCGGCCCGACCGTGGCGCTGGTGATGACCATGGCGGGCCGCCATGCCTACCTGGACCAGCTCGCCGGCGCGGGCCGCGACGTCCTCGTCCAGCGGCTCACCTGACCCGGTGCCGACGCGGGAGACCTTGCCTCGACCGGTCACAGGGTGCTCGATCGGTCACAGGAGCAGGACGGGTCGAGGGGCAGAGGCGACGGCCGTCCTCTACGTGCTCGCAGCGCTCGGTCTCCGGTTCGTGAGGCGTTCCTGACCGGTCGCTGAGCCAGGCGGTGACGTCGGCGGCGCGCTCATTGCGTCGCTGCCCACGGTGACGTAGCTTCCGGGCCCGTGAGCTGCAACACGGGCTACCTTCTCCGGATGCCCGACGGGGTGATCGGGCTCGGTCACGAGAAGCACGGCCGGTGGCTGCTCGCAGGGCCGGACGAGCTCCCGGCGGACCTGCGCACCGGCCCGGTCGCCGTAGGCGGTCCGCTGAACTGGTGGCCGTGCCGGGGAGTAGGCATCGACGTCGTCGCTCGCCGGTACGCGTTCTTCCCGTGCACCGTGGCCGCGCCCGCGGTCGGTTGGCTGGAGTCGACCCGACGCCGGCTGGCCGCCTCGCCCGGCTGGCGGGGGTGGCGGGTGGAGGTGGCCTGGGGCGGCGCGCTGGACCTGGTGGACGTCCCCTTCGCGGAGCGGCACGCACCGCCGTACCCCGTCGAACCCCCGCGACCGGCCGGCCACGCGGATGCCCTGGTCGACTGGGACGAGCCGGCCAGCAGGCTGCGGCTCAGCTACGACGCGGCCGCCTCGAGCAGCGACTCGGCGTTGGTCAGCGTGATCCGCGACGACCTGCGGGTGCTGGACCACCGCCTCCTGTCCAGCATGAACGGGGACGGCGTCCAGTGGCTGTTCGACCGGTCGGCCCTGCTGTCCGCGTTGACCGGACCGCCGTACGACACCGGCGACGAGCGGGGCGTGCCGGACGGCGCGGTGATCGACGTCGCGGCCCGGACCGTCCGGTACTGGACCGCGCAGGTCGTCAGCCCACCGTTCCTGGACGTCGTGCGGCGGTCATGGGCCGGCTGGCAGGTGGAGCGCCTGCCGTTCGGCTTCGCCGGCCACCTGGCCGCCACCGGCCGCGCTCCGGGCGACCTGCTGATCCCCGACGGGGAGTTGCTCGCCGATACATCGCGCGAGGTCGCGTTCGACCCGGGCTGGCTCGCGGACCGTCGGGCCCTGCGTCCCGACCCACGACCGCTCCGCCCGATCCGGGTGAGCTACCCGTGGGCCGACACCGATCCCCCCGGATGACCACCCGCCACGGGGCGTGGAACCCGGGACCGACGCGGAGCACGCGTCGTAGGGTGTCGGCGTGGATCTTCTCGTCGAGATCGCGGACGAGCGTCGAGGTGCCGCCGACCTGATCGACGCGCTGACGCCGGAGCAGCTCCGCAGCCCGAGCCTGTGCGACGGCTGGACCGTGCAGGACGTCGCCGGGCATCTGCTGATGCCCCTGGTCACGCCGCTGCCCCGGGTCGTGCTCTCGCTCGTGCGGCACCGGTTCGACGTCGACCGCGCCAACGACGCGCTCAGCCGGGCGGTGGCCCGCCGTCCGGTGGCCGCGCTCGCGGCGGGCCTGCGGCAGCGGGCGTCCAGCGCCTTCAGACCGCCGGGGCTGGGGTTCGAGGCACCGCTCAACGACCTGCTCGTGCACCAGCAGGACATCCGCCGGCCGCTGGGCCTGCACGCGGAGCTCGTCCCGGCGAGGGTACGGGTCTGTCTGGACTTCCACGCCGCGCGGATCCGCGCCGGCTCGGCGCTGGACGGGATCCGGCTGAAGGCGACGGACCTGGACTGGGTGCACGCCCCCGACGGCCCCCTCGACGATGGCGAGCTGGTGCTGTGCGGCCCGGCCGAGGCGCTGCTCCTGGTCCTGAACCGGCGGTACGTGGCGCTGGGCGAGCTCGACGGCAGCGGACTCGCCCCGGTGCGGGCACGCCTGGCCGGCTGAACACCGCCTCGAGAACGACGAAAGCCCCCGAGTCCGCGGCCGGGTGGGTCGCGGTGCTCGAGGGCCTGGTCGCCGGGACCGGCCGAGGATCCGACCGGGAGGGGCCGGAGCCAGCGCAGGTGAGCCGGTTCAGCCGTGGAAGAAGTGGTCGATGTCGTCGCCGGCGACCTCAGAGTTGACCACGTG
>Ga0302321_100000399_pt1 | contig 38187 bp, 31 predicted proteins | sample Fen_T0_1_FD_202505 | JGI IMG/M metagenome (GOLD analysis project Ga0302321, IMG submission 202505) | Peat permafrost microbial communities from Stordalen Mire near Abisko, Sweden - Fen_T0_1 | ecosystem: Environmental > Terrestrial > Soil > Wetlands > Permafrost | place: Sweden: Abisko... | reverse complement strand
CATCGTGCAGCTTCGCGTTCGTGGTGGTTGAGAATTGCATTGCTGGCGGTGCTTGCAATGCTGGCAGCAAGCAGCGCCGCGTGTAATAAAGGGTCGAAATCAGTCGCGGCGTCGAACACTGATTCCACTGCCGGCGCCGCATCTCCGGAAACGCCCCCCGCCGTTCCGGGAAGTACTGCCCCGCCCGATTCCGGTCCGCTCCCGCAGATTGATTCCAAACGTGCCTTTCAATACGTCAAGGACGTCGTGGCTTTCGGGCCGCGCCCGATCGGGAGCGAGAATCACAAGAAACTCGAGAACTACATCCTCGCGCACCTGAAGGGCGACCAGGTTGAGGACGATGCTTTCACCGCGGACACGGTGGAAGGGAAGTTCCCGATCCGCAACATCATCGCCAAGTATCCGGGGACGAAGGACGGCGTGATCGTGATCGTGGGGCACTACGACACGAACTATCCGCTGCTCAAGAGTGGTTATGTCGGCGCCAACGATGGAGGGTCCTCGACCGCAATCCTCCTCGAGTATGCCAATCACCTGCGCGGGAAAAAACGCGATGGCTATAGCGTGTGGCTGGTCTGGTCGGACGGGGAAGAGGCGGTGCGGGAATGGACCGACACCGACAGCCTTTACGGGACGCGGCATCTGGCGGACAAGTGGGAGAAAGACGGCACGCTGAAAAAAATCAAAGGGCTTCTCGTCATGGACATGATCGGCGACGCCGACCTCAACATCGATCGCGATACCAACTCCACTCCCTGGCTGGTTGACCTGGTCTATGAGGCCGCCGAACGCAGCGGAGCGCAGTCGCACTTTTATGCCCGCACCGGCGGCATCTCCGACGACCATCTGCCCTTTGTGAAACGCGGCGTGCCCTGCGTTGATGTCATCGATCTCGACTACGGCTACAACAATGTTTTCCACCACACCCCGCAGGACACGCTCGACAAACTTAGTCCCAAGAGCATCGAGATTGTCGGCAACACGACGCTGGAAGCCCTTCGCCTGCTGGACCGGAGGTAAAGGCGGGCCATTGGACTGTGCCGGGATCCCGGCGCTAGCGCCCTCGCACCATGCGCCCAGACACGCTTGACCCTGTTTCGCCGTGCCCCTACGATGGATGAGCACCCTGGTGGGTGACTCTGATCGGCTGCTTGGCCGTGAGTTTCTGGGGAATTTCTTGTTACAAAAGGCTGGTCTCGCCACATTCCTGTTTGTTTCCATGAACCTTGCCGGCGCGCAAAGCAAAGGTCTGCCGCCCGGGCCGATGCAGGCCAAGGTGAAAGCCGCCTGCACGCAATGCCACGCCGCTTCGAAGATCACCAGCCAGCACAAGACCCGGCAGGAATGGTCCACCCAACTGGACAAGATGATCGGGCTAGGGGCCGAAGTTCCGGACGCGCAGCGGGCCGCTTTCTTGAACTACCTGAGCAAGAATTTCGGTCCGGAAAAGGGAGCAAAGGCTGGGGTGGCGAAGGGCGGGGACTAAGGTCCCTGCTGTCAGCCGTCAGCCGTCAGCCATCAGCTAGAACCAGCCCGCACCTAAACAATCACTTGAAGTCGTGGACCCGGATGCTCATGCTGAAGGCAGTTGGGCTCATATCGGGCAGCGCTACCGTAGCGTCCGTCCGGGCGCTGGGTCGGTAGCGCTTTGCTGTTTGGGTTGAGGCGCAGGAATTTGGCGCTTTCCAAGAGCGCAGAGGGTGGAACGATCTGCCGGATGGGCGGTGGGAAGCAGCAGGTCCTTCGCTTCGCTCAGGATGACAATTCGTTATTCTTTTTCTCGGTGTTCTCTGTGTTCCCCGTGTCTTCCGTGGTGAGGCTTCTTTCCGGTCTGAGTTGCGGGAACAGGATCACGTCCCGAATTGTGTGGGAGTCGGTCAGCAGCATGGCGAGGCGGTCCACACCTACTCCTACGCCGCCTGCGGGCGGCATGCCATACGACAGGGCGCGGATGTAGTCTTCGTCCATCTGGTGGGCTTCGTCGTCGCCGCGCTCGCGTTCTTTCAACTGTCCTTCAAAGCGCTGGCGCTGGTCTTCGGGATCGTTGAGTTCACTGAAGCCGTTGGCGATCTCCATTTTCCCGGCGAAGATTTCCCAGCGCTCGGTCCAGTCCGGCTCGTCCGGCTTCTGCTTGGAGAGGGGCGACACGGCCGTCGGGAACTCGTAGATGACGGTGGGCTGGACGAGGTGTTCTTCGGCCAGGGATTCGAAGATGCCAGCGATCGTCTTGCCTGCCGGTTCGTTCGGATCGTAGGCTAAATCGACGCCCGCGCCGCGCACGCGCGCCACTAACGCTTGGACCGATTCGTGCGAGGCGAAGTTGCTCATCTCGGGCTTCGCGCCCGCTTTGTCCGGCCAGAACTGAATGATGGCCTCCCGCATCGTGATGCGCCGCCAGTTGGCCCAGTCGATCTCGTGCACGACTTCCTGTTCCCCTTCCTGAAGGGTCCAATTCGTTTTGGTGCCGCCGGTCACGTCGCGCACCGCTTGTTCGATGGCAGACTGGGTGGTGTGCATGATGCCGAGATAGTCGGTGTAGGCCTGGTAGGCCTCCAGCATGGTGAACTCGGGGTTCCAGCGCCAACCGATGCCTTCGTTGCGGAAGTTGCGATTGATCTCATACACGCGGTCGAAGCCGCCGACAACCAGGCGTTTCAGGTAGAGTTCGGGGGCGATGCGCAGGAACAGATCCATGTCGAGTGTGTTGTGATGCGTCTTGAAGGGACGCGCCACGGCGCCGCCGGCGATGGGGTGCATCATCGGAGTCTCGACCTCGATGAAGTCCTGAGAATCGAAATAGCGGCGGAACGACTGCACCAGCTTGCTGCGCTTCAGGAAGACTTCGCGGACTTCGGGATTCATCACCAGATCCACGTAGCGCTGGCGGTAGCGCAACTCGACGTCGGTGAGGCCGTGCCACTTTTCGGGTAGCGGCAACAGGTCTTTCGACAAGAACGTCAGTTGGTCGGCGTGCACGCTGAGTTCGCCGGTGCGGGTGCGGAAAAGATATCCGGTGACGCCGATGTGGTCGCCGAGATCGAACAGCTTCCAGAGTTCGAATGCGGGCTCGCCGACCGCGTCTTTCTTGACGTAGATCTGCAGGCGCTGTCCGCCGCCTTGCAGGTGTGCGAAGCCGGCTTTGCCCATCAGACGAATCGCCATGATGCGTCCGGCAACGCGAACGTTCACGCGTGCGCCATCGAGTTCTTCCGCGGTCTTCGCGGTGTAGTCGGCGAGGATCTGCGGGATGGTGTGCGAGAAATCGTACTTGCGCGGATAGGCCGGCTGCCCGAGAGCTTCGATCTTCTTCAGCTTCTCGCGCCGGATTTCGTAGATATTTTCGTCGAGTGCCAATGAGCAGTCCCTTTGAGTGAACCAGCGATTATAAACAAGTGGCGAGTGGCGAGTAGCGGGTCGCGAGCGGACCCGGCCCTGTGCCGGGAAGGATCTTGCGCGCGCCTGATGTACCATGGTACATTGGTACCATGACCGACGAACCCAAATTCCTCGTGGAGCGCGTCCAGACCGGCGTCCGGATGGAAAAGCGCATCCTCAAAGTGCTCAAGGGCTTTGCCGAGTATCACGACATGACGCTGGGCGACGTGCTGGAGGGCATCGTGCTGCATGCCTTCGATGGCAAGACCCCGTTCAGCCAGGCGTCGCTGGAACGAATCCGGGAGCTGAAGAAGTTTTACGGCCTCGACCTCGATTCCAGCGCCAGCCACCGGTTGACGGAGATCAAGCGGCGCGCGGGCGGCAAAACCGCTTCTGACAAGAGAAAATGAGAGGAGACCGGGCGCGCGCGGCACATCACAAGCCTCTGTGATCTTTGCTCCTTGAAGCTTTGGGGCTTGCGGCGTAGCATGGCCCTTTCCGCAACTTCATACGCAAGAGGATTCATGCCGCAGAACTATGTCCCGATCTTCCTCTTCCTGGCGGTGGTGGGAATACTGATCCCGCTGACGCTGGTTCTGGCCAGCATTGTTCGCACCCAGAGCCCGAACCGGACCAAATTGATGCCTTATGAGTGCGGCATTGATCCGGTGGATAGCGCGCGCGGGCGCTACACGGTTCGCTATTACATAATTGCCATCCTGTTTGTGGTCTTTGACGTGGAGACCATCTTCCTGTTTCCCTGGGCGGTGAAGTTCAAGGCGCTGGGCCTGTTTGGGCTGGTCGAAATGCTGGTGTTCCTGGGCATCCTGATTGTGGGCTATATCTGGATCTGGAAGAAGGGCGCGCTGGAATGGGTGTAAAGCCGGCTGCTTCCGAAGAGACCTTCAGCGCGAGCCGTTGGACTCGTGGAAATCTGTGGTTCCCGACGCGCATCGTGGTCACCCCGCTGCGGGTGAGCCGGGTGAAGAGGCGCCTGTTCGGCAACAGCGAGGAAAGCATATCGATTTCCCAGATAGCGTCGGTTAAGATTTCGACAGGAATTTTTTGGTCGGACATTCGGATTGAGTCGAGTGGAGGGACCGATCCGATCACCAGTCACGGCCATCGCAAAGCTGACGCGCTGCGCATCCGCGACCTGGTGGAAAGTTTTCAGGCTGCCGGGCACTAGCGTCAGGCGCGAACCGACGAACACGATGTCGGTCATTGTGATGGCGGTCATTGACGGTGACGCAACCAACTGTTAGAAGTGATCGGTTCGCAATCGTTTCCCAGCTTTTGAATTGCTAGACCCCCGATGGCCGAGGAAAGCAAACCGCCCGTACCACCGCTGCCGGACGGCGAGAAGAAGCCGGCGGCGGAAGTAGTCCACCCCGCGCAAACGACTTCTGCTGCAAATGCCGTCGAAAAGCCGGCCGCTGCCGCGCCACCCGCAGCCGCAGACAAGCCGGTTGCGCCCCCGGCCGCTGCCGCGCCACCCAAGCCTGCTGCTCCTGCCAAGCCCGCTGGTCCGGTCCCGATGCCGTGGACGTCGCCCATGGTGGAGAAGTACAGGCACCAGTACGGCTCGGGGCTCGAGGCGCAAAGCTATCTCGGACAGAACTACTTCAGCGTGGACCGCTCGCTCATCCCCAACTTCCTCAAGCTACTGCGCGATGAAGAGCAGTTCGACTACTGCGTGGACATCACCGCCGTCCATTATCCGAAGCGGGAGAAGCAGTTCGAAGTGATCTGGATTTTGTACTCGTTCGCGCGCAACGAACGGGTTCGCGTCAAGACGCAGATTGTGGACGGTGAGTCGGTGGCCTCAGCCGTTCCGCTCTGGGCGACGGCGAACTGGCTGGAGCGCGAAGTGTATGACATGTTCGGGATCAAGTTCGACGGGCATCCTGACCTGAAGCGCATTCTGTTGCCCGACGGGTGGAAGGGTTTTCCGCTGCGCAAGGACTACGGCATCCTGCAACAGGACCAGGAGTGGGTGCAGATCAATCTGGGGATCGAGAGCGGACAATGACGGCCGAGACCAAGAACGCCACAAACGCTCTCTCCAATCTGGATCTGGAGACTCCCGAGAAGCCGTATCTCGATTCGAACGAACTCATCATCAACATGGGGCCGCAGCATCCGGCGACGCATGGCGTGCTGCGCGTCATCCTGAAGCTCGACGGCGAAAAGGTACTCGGCACCGAATGTGTGATCGGCTATCTGCACCGCGGCGTGGAGAAGATTGCCGAGAACCGCACCTACACGATGTTCAATCCGTACGTGGATCGGATGGACTACGTGGCCGCGGTCTCGAACGGGCTGGGCTACTGCCAGGCGGTGGAGAAGTTGCTGAATGTCGAAGCGCCGCCGCGGGCCAACTACATCCGGGTGATCCTGACCGAGTTGAACCGGATCGCCAGCCATCAGCTCTGGCTGGGCACGCACGCGCTCGACATCGGGGCGATGACGCCGCTCTTTTATACCTTTCGCGATCGGGAGGAGATCCTCAAGATTTTCGAGAAGTACTGCGGAGCGCGGCTGACCACACATGCTTTCCGCATTGGCGGCTGCCAGTACGAAACCTACGCGGGATTTGAACGGGAAGTGAAGGAGTTTGTCGCGTTCGTTAAGCCCAAGATCGATGAATACGAAGAGTTGCTGACTACCAACCGCATCTGGCTGGAGCGGACGAAGAACGTTGGCGTGATTTCCGCCGAGGACGCGATCGCGCTCGGTGTGACCGGTCCGGTGCTGCGCGCGAGCGGCGTGAAGTGGGACATTCGTAAGGCACTGCCGTATGCCAACTACTCCGAATTCGATTTCGAAATTCCGATTGGCGAAAACGGCGACACGTACGACCGGTACCTGGTGCGCATGGCGGAAATGCGGCAGTCGCTGCGCATCATCGAGCAGGCAGTGGAGCGCATTCCGGAAGGGCCGATCATGGCCAAGGTGCCGAAGGTGATCAAGCCGGCGGCGGGCGAAATCTATCACTCGATCGAAGCGCCGAAGGGCGAGTTGGGATACTTCATCGTCAGCGACGGCTCCACGCAGCCGTACCGCTTGCGCGTGCGTCCGCCGTCATTCGTGAATTTGCAGGCACTCGACATTATGGTGCGCGGTCTACTCGTGGCCGACGTGGTCGCGGTCATCGGCACTCTCGATATCGTGCTGGGCGAGGTGGACCGCTGATGCTGAATTCGCTCATGTCTTACCTCGGCAGCAGCGTGACTCCGGGAGAAGCTGGCAATCAGCTCTGGGCGCTGATCTACGTGCTGATTATTTTTACGGGCGTGTCGGTCGCGGTGATCGCGATGAACTGGCTGGAGCGCAAGGCGCTGGCGCACTTCCAGGTGCGGCTCGGCCCGATGCGCGTGGGCCCGCACGGATTGCTGCAGCCCATCGCCGACGCGGTGAAGCTCCTGCTCAAAGAAGACATCATTCCCAGCGAAGCGGACAAGTTTGTCTTTTGGATTGCGCCGCTGATTGGGCTGCTTGCGTCTTTCACGGTTTACACGGTTGTGCCGTTCGGTCCGTCGCAGGCCGTGAGCGACATGAACATCGGCATTCTTTTCATGCTCGGCGTGTCGTCGCTGGGCGTGCTGGGGATCGTGATGGCGGGCTGGGCGTCGAATTCGCACTACCCGCTGATTGGAGCGCTGCGTTCGAGCGCGCAGATGGTGTCGTACGAAGTTGCCATGGGACTGGCTGTCGTGTCGGCGATCCTGATGACGAGTCTCAACCAGACTGGCACGGGTACGCTGAGCATGATTGGGATCGTCCAGGCACAGCAGGAGCAGCATGTCTGGTTCCTGTTCAAATTCTTCCCGCTGGGAGCGATCGCATTCGTGATCTTCGCCATCGCGATGGTGGCGGAAACGAATCGCGCGCCGTTTGACCTTGCCGAAGCGGAATCGGAGCTGACGGCGGGCTTCCATACGGAGTACAGCGGACTGCGTTGGTCGCTGTTCATGCTGGCCGAGTACGCCGCGATGATTGCCGTGTCGTCGATTGCGGTGGCGCTCTGGCTCGGTGGATGGATGCGTCCGTTTTCGCACTGGCTGAGCGGCGGAGCGTGGGACTTTGTCTTCTCGCTATTTCCGGGCCTGACTTTCCTCGGTCTGGCGGCGATTGCTATTCGCGGCACAATTCGCATGCCGAAGCACAGTTTGTTTCGGATACAGACAATCGGCTTGGGAGCCTTTGCCGCTGTGCTCAGTGGGATCGGACTGCTTCTCCTGGGGATCGCGGTCGGGGCGCGCGCCGGTGATCATGTTGCGCTTGCCCGCTCCGCCGATGCGCTGAACAACGTTTACTGGTTTGTGATGAAGATTGCGGTCTTCATGTACATGTTTATCTGGTATCGCGCCACTTGGCCGCGCTACCGCTTCGACCAGCTGATGAGCGTGGGATGGAAAGTGATGCTGCCGATTTCGCTGGGCGTGCTGATTGTGACGGCGATCGTGGGGGTGATAGTCGGATGACCCCGGTCGCGACTCCATTCTTCTTTTATCTGCTGTCGGGATTGGCTGTGCTCGGCGGCGTGCTGGTGATCACGCGCCGCAACGCCGTGCATTCCGCGCTGGCGCTGATTCTGACGCTGCTGGCGGTGGCGGGTCTCTACCTGATGCTCTATGCGCCGTTTGTCGCTGGCGTGCAGATCATTGTTTACGCGGGCGGCATCATGGTGCTGTTCCTGTTTGTCATCATGCTGGTCAATATCGAGCGCACCGTGAAGGAGCGGCAGTTCAACCGCATCTGGCCGGTCGGGCTGGCAGCGTCCGGCGCGCTGCTGGTGTTGTTTGTGTCGGTGTTGGTGAAGGGGAAAGCGCTGTTTCCGGAGCGCGGATTGCCCCTGCCGGAGGCCGATAACACCCAGAAGATTGGGGAGATGCTGTACGGCAATTACATGTTCGCCTTCGAAATCGCGTCGTTGCTGTTGCTGGTGGCGATTTTGGGGGCGGTGATTATGACGAAGAAGAAGATCTGAAAGGCAGCTACTGGCTTCTAGCTACTAGCTAGGAGCTAGAAGCTAGAGGTTGACATGCTCGAAATCACCACGTTTCACTATCTCGTCGTTGCAGCCGCGCTCTTTGTGCTGGGCGTGATTGGCGTGCTCACGCGCCGCAACGTGGTGGTCGTGCTGATGTCGATTGAGTTGATTCTGAATGCTGTGAACCTGAACCTGGTGGCGTTTTCGCGTATGTGGGGAGGGCTGCACGGGCAGGTGTTCGCGATCTTTGTTGTGGTGGACGCGGCGGCCGAGGCGGCTGTCGGGCTTGGAATCCTGATCGCCTTCTTCCGTAATAAGGAGACGATTAATGTGGATGAGATTGATTTGTTGAAATGGTGAGAACGCTGCGAGCTTCGAGCCGCGAGCTACGAGTTGGGCTTCTGGCTGCTGGCAAGCAACAGCCAACGACGAAGAGCGAACGACGAATGACCAACGACTGACGACATGTTCTTTCTTGACCACATCTGGCTGATACCGCTCTTCCCGGCCTTCGGGGCCGTGATGATGTTTTTCTTTGGCCGAAAGATGCAGAAGGCGGCGGTGAATGCCATCTGCGTTGGGGCGGTGGTGGTGGCGTTTGCGTTTGCTTGCGGTGCGGCCTGGCAATACACACAATTTGCGCACGGCACGGGACTGCCCTTCGAGAAAGTCCTCTACACGTGGCTGGGCAGCGGCGATGGGCACCTGAACTTCGTCAAACAAGACGGTACGCTGGCGAGCTTTCACGCCGACATCGGCTTCTTTCTCGACCCGCTCTCCACCATCTGGTTGTTGTTCGTAACCGGCGTGGGGATGCTGATTCACATCTACTCCACCGGATACATGGCGCATGAAGGCGGGTATTACCGCTTCTTCGGATACTTGAACCTGTTCATGTTTTCCATGCTCACACTCGTGCTGGCGAACAACTATGTGCTCATGTTCGTCGGCTGGGAGGGCGTGGGTTTGTGCTCCTATTTGTTGATCGGGTTCTACTTCCATCGCAAGTCGGCCAGTGATGCCGCGAACAAGGCATTCATCGTGAACCGCATTGGCGACGCCGGGTTCCTGCTCGGCATGTTCACGCTGGTGTGGTACCTCGGGTCGTTCCGCTTCATTGATATCAACGCCGCTGCCCGCAGCGGACACTTTCTGAAAGGCGATCCTATCCTGACTGCCGCCGCGTTGCTGCTGTTCGTCGGCGCGTGCGGAAAATCCGCACAGATTCCCCTTTATGTGTGGCTGCCGGACGCGATGGAGGGCCCGACGCCAGTTTCGGCGCTGATCCACGCCGCGACCATGGTCACGGCGGGCGTGTACATGGTGGCGCGCTCGAATGCGATCTTTGTGCTGGCGCCTACCGCCATGAAGACGGTGGCAATCATCGGCGCATTAACGGCGATCTTCGCGGCGTCGATTGGGTTGGTCCAGAACGACATCAAGCGTGTACTGGCCTATTCGACCGTCTCGCAGTTGGGATACATGTTCCTGGCGCTGGGCGTCGGCGCATTCGCGGCCGGTGTGTTCCACGTGTTCACGCACGCGTTCTTCAAGGCACTGCTGTTCCTCGGTTCGGGCTCGGTGATCCACGCGATGAGCGGCGAGCAGGACCTGCGGAACATGGGGGACCTGCGAAAACGCATCCCGACGACTTTCAAGACGATGTTCATCGCCACGCTGGCGATTGCGGGCATCCCGCCACTGGCGGGATTCTTCTCGAAAGACGAAATCCTCTGGCAGGCCTGGCGATCTGCGAACGGCAGCTTCCCGTATCTGTGGCTGATCGGATTTGCCACCGCGCTGATGACTGCGTTCTACATGGCTCGGCTCATTTTCTTAACGTTTTATGGCCAGCCACGGATGAGCCATGAAGTCGAGCACCACATTCACGAGTCGCCCAAATCCATGACCGGGCCCCTGGTGGTGCTGGCCGCATGTTCGGTTGTTGCCGGTTTCCTCGGAGTGCCGGCGAGCCTGGGCGGGTCGAATGGCTTCGAAAAGTTTCTCGCGCCGGTGTTCGAAAATCGCGCGGAGATTGCGAGTGCCGAGCCGTCGCCCGGGCCTGCCGGCGAAGAGGAGCACCGGAGCATGGAGTGGGCGCTGATGGCGCTTTCGGTGGCCGCGGCCGTCGTCGGTGGAGGCCTGGCATATCGCTACTACGCGAACGCTGGCAAGGATTATCCCGAGCCCATCGCCGTCAAGGCTCCACCGCTCTACACCGCGCTCTACAACAAGTGGTTCGTGGACGAGGCCTACGACTATGCCTTCACTGGACGCCGCAAAATCGGCGACGTCCGCCTGGGTGTGATGGGCGCGGGCGAAGCGTCTTCGTGGTTCGATGCGAACGTCATTGACGGCACCGTGAACGGCGCTGGCTGGAGTACCCGTGCCGTGGCCACGCTTTCGACTTGGTGGGACAAGTGGATCATCGACGGCCTGCTGGTGAATGGCCCGGCGATTCTCGCGCGGATGGGTTCTTATCCGGCGCGCCTGTTCGAGTGGGGCCTGGTGCAGTGGTACGCGCTGGTGATGGTGGCTGGATTGGTCGGGCTTGGATTCTATTACGTGTGGAAGTGAAGAAGCTTCTAGCTACTAGCCGCTAGCTTCAAGCAAACACATTCACGCAGCAGTCGAAACACTTTTTGATTTTGTCATCCCGAGCGGAGCGAGGGATCTGAAGTTGGTGGCACTGGCGGAACTGCAGATTTCTCGTCGCTGTAGCTCCTCGGAATGACAAGCATTGGATTTCGGGAGCATTAGCAATGGTGTCGAGCAGGAAATCTGGGTTGCTAGAAGCCAGTAGCTAGCAGCCAGAAGCTGACTTTATGCAGAATCACATACTCTCCATCATTCTGTTCACGCCGCTGCTGGGGGCGCTGGTCCTCCTGTTTGTGCCCAAGGAGAACAAGAACGCCATCCGCTGGATTGCGAATCTCTTCGCGCTGGGCGGGTTGCTGGTCTCGATCCCGCTGGTGCCGCTGTTCTGGGCGCAACGCTTCGAGGTGACCCCCACGCACTTCAAGTTCATCGAGGGCACGGTCAACAACTGGATTCCCTCGATCGGAGCGGGCTACGTTCTCGGCATTGACGGCATTTCGTTCCTGCTGATCATGCTGACCACGCTGCTGGGATGGATCTCGATCCTCTCTTCGTGGACGGCCATCGAAGACCGCGTGAAGGAATACTACATCTGGTTTCTCGTGCTGCAGACCGGCATGCTGGGCGTCTTCATGGCGCTCGATTTCTTCTTATTTTTCGTTTTCTGGGAAGCGATGCTGGTGCCGATGTACCTGCTGATCGGCATTTGGGGCGGCCCGCGCAAGCTTTACGCCGCGATCAAGTTCTTCCTGTACACGCTGCTGGGTTCGGTGCTGATGCTGCTCGGCATTTTGTTCCTGTACTACCATCACCACGCGGTTACGGGCGTTTTCACCTTTAGTATCCCAGCGCTCTACCAGACCGCGCCCCAGATTCCATTCCACTACGCGATCTGGCTGTTCCTGGCTTTCTTCGTTGGATTCGCCATCAAGGTCCCGATGTTCCCGTTCCACACCTGGCTGCCGGATGCGCACGTGGAGGCGCCGACCGCGGGCTCGGTCATCCTGGCTGGGGTTTTGCTGAAGATGGGAACGTACGGGTTCGTTCGCTTCTCGTTGCCGTTCTTTCCGCAGGTGCTGTCGAGTCCCGAACGGTTCCTGAACATGACGACGCGCGGGTGGATGGTCGGGCTCTCGATCGTCGGCATCATCTACGGGGCGCTGGTTTCGCTCATGCAGAAAGACATGAAGAAGCTGGTGGCGTACTCCTCGGTCAGCCACCTCGGCTTCTGCACGCTGGGAATCTTTGCGCTGAACCCAGCGGGACTGAGTGGATCGGTCTTGCAGCAGATCAACCACGGCATTTCGACCGGCGCGCTCTTCTTGATCGTCGGCATTCTCTATGAGCGGCGGCACACGCGTGAGATTTCCGAGTATGGCGGGATTTCGAATGTCATGCCGGTGTACGCAACCATCACCATGATTATGTTCCTGTCGTCGATGGGCCTGCCCCTGCTGAATGGCTTCGTCGGCGAGTTCACGATTCTGCAGGGGGCATTCACGGAGAACTGGAAATGGGCCGCATGGGCGGCACCCGGAGTGGTTCTGGCGGCGGCTTACTTGCTCTGGCTCTACCAGCGCGTGTTCTTTGGGACGGTGACCAATCCAAAGAACGAAAAGCTGCATGATCTGACGCCGCGCGAGATCCTGACGTTCGTGCCGCTGATCATCATGGCGTTCTGGATCGGCCTGTATCCGAAGCCGTTCTTTGAGATCCTGGAGCAACCGGTGAACCAGATTGTGCAGATGGCTCGTCCCGGCTATCCGAACCCGAACGCCGCGGTGAACGCGCAAGCCGTGCCAGCCAAGGCCGCAGAAGAGCCCGAGATGGTGATCCGCAAGGAAGGGAACTCGCGGTGAACAACCTGTCCCAATATCTCGGCGGGATGGACTACCTGCTCATGCTCCCGATGCTGGAGCTGACCATTTTTGCGCTCGGCATCCTGATGATTGACCTGATGCTGCCGCCGCAATGGAAGTGGATGAACGCGGTGTCCGCGCTGGTGGGAGTGGTGTTTGCGGCGGTCAGCGTAGGCCGCATCCAGTCGCACCTGATCGGCGGCGGGCGCGGGAGCTTTTATCAGCTGGGACTGATGAACACGGTGCTGGTGGACCGCATCGCCATCTATTTCTTCTATCTGTTTCTGGTGGGGACGGCGATTGCCATCGTCATGTCGGTGCGGTACCTCGAAATCGAGGACGAGCATCATGGCGAGTTCTATGCGCTGATGCTGCTTTCGGTAGTCGGCATGATGTGCATGGCTGCCGGGCTCGATATTGTGCTGATCTTCATCGGCCTGGAGTTGATGGCGATTTCCACGTACATCCTGGTCGGATTTCTGCGGCGCGACCGCCGGTCGAATGAAGCGGCGCTGAAGTACCTGCTGCTGGGAGCGTTTTCGTCGGGCATCTTTGCCTACGGATTGTCGCTGCTTTACGGATTGACGGGCAGCACGAACCTGGGAGTCATCCGGAATGCGGTGGGGAGGATGGATCCTCACAATCCCGTGCTGATCATCGCGCTGCTTACAACCATGGTGGGCCTGATGTTCAAGATTGCCGCCATCCCGTTCCACCAGTGGGCGCCGGACGCGTACGAAGGCGCTCCTACTAGCATGACGGGGTTCATGTCGGTGGCGGTGAAGGCGGCGGCGTGGGCGATGCTGATCCGAATCCTGCTGCTGGGATTGTTTCCGCTGCGGGCCGTCTATGCGCCGATGCTGGTGTTTGTGGCGATTGCCACCATGACCGGCGCCAACTTCGCCGCGCTCACCCAGACCAACACGAAGCGGCTGCTGGCATATTCGTCTATTGCGCACGTCGGCTACATGCTGCTGGCTCTGGTGGCGGTGGCGACGGCGGAGCCGGGGAGTCCGGGGTTTAACGATGGCCTGAAGGGAATCCTGGTTTATCTGCTGGTGTACACCTTCATGAATCTGGGTGCGTTCGCGGTGATCACTTCACTGCGGCACCGCAATGTGATTGGCGACGAACTGGACGATATTGCCGGTCTCTACCAGCGCCAGCCGGTGGAAGCCGTGCTGATGCTGTTCTTCCTGTTGTCGCTGGCGGGCATCCCGCCGATGGCCGGCTTCCTGGGAAAGTACTACATCTTCCTGAGCCTGATCGAAACTGGCCACTACGTGCTGGCATCGCTGGCGGTGCTCTACGCGCTATTCGGGCTTTACTACTATCTGAAGATTGCGAACGCCATGTTCATGCGCCAACCGATGGAGAGTGGGCGGCTACCGGTTAGTTTGGGGATGCGCTTTGCTCTGGGAGTGTGCGCGCTGGCGACGATCGTCATCGGAGTCTATCCAGAGCCGTTTATTCGGAGCGTCAACTGGGCGCTGGGGATTGCGCAGTCGCCACATGTGGCGGCGATGATGAAGTGAAGCTTCGAGCTACAGGCTGGCCCAGATCAGCCGATCTCTATGGATTGTCATCCCGAGCGAAGCGAGGGACCTGCAGTCCCCGGCCAAAATGCAGATCCCTCGCTTCGCTCGGGATGACAAGTTTTTAACTGTATCGCTTGCTCGCAGCCCTCAGCCCGCAGCAGCGGTTGTCTGCTCGTCGCTCGTAGCTCGCGGCTGAAGTACAATCCTCCCGATGCCCGATCCGCCCAAGCCGCCGCAGAAGAAAGATCCGCTGGTTTCGCTGGCGCGCTATTCAGAAATCGGGTTCATCATTCCAGCGGCGGTCGTGCTCGGTTTCGTTCTCGGCAAACTTGCGGATTACTGGCTGCACACCAAATGGCTCTACCTGGTCGGCTTGTTGTTTGGGGCGGTGGTGGGGTTCACGCAGATGATCCGCATGGCCTTCTCGGCCTTCAAGGATGACTAGCCAGCCGAATCCGGAAGCTTCGGCCGAAAGCCCGGAGGCGGAGTCGTTCTATTCCCGCGCGATGCCTCGCATGCTGCGCACCATGCTGATCGTGAGTGTGCTGCTGCTGGGCCCAGTCTTCTGGTTCTACGGATGGGCGGGGATGATCGGAGTGGCGGCCGGGTCCGCGGTTTCCTATGTCAATTTTCGGGCGTTGGCGAGCGGCGTGGAAGGGCTGACCGACCGCATCGTCAACCAGCAAAGCAAGGAAAAGGGCCGCGTCATCGTGTTCCGGTTTCTGGTGCGCTACGGGTTGGTGGCAATCGTTGCGTATGCTATCTTTGAAAGTTCCGCAGTGGCTTTTCGCGGGTTTCTGTGGGGTCTGTGCCTGCCGGTAGCGGCCATGATGGTCGAGGCGGGGGTCGAGGCCTACGTAGCGTTTCGACGCGAGTAGCTGTGAGCTTCGAGTTACAAGCTTGAAGCAAAACAATCTTGGAGTTTAAAGCTTGCGGCCCGAAGCTCGTGGCGCGCAGCTGGTTCTAATCGCATGGAGCAACTGGCATTTACCGCGCTTTTGAACCGCCTTTTCGGCGGGCTCGTGCTGTCGGTGTTGACGGCGCTGCACATTCACCCCAAATATCCTGCGACGCCGATCCCGAACAGCGTCGCCATGGAAATCCTGGTAGTGCTGCTGCTGACCGCGTTTTTCGTCGCCGTGCGCATGCGGCTTTCGGTGGAGCGTCCTGGAGGCTTGCAGCACACCATGGAGGGGATCTACGGGTTCGTCGACAACCTGGCCCAGGAAACAATCGGGCATCATTCGGCGAAGTTTGTCCCGTACCTGATTGCGCTGGGAATATTTATTCTGAGCTGCAATCTGATCGGCCTGGTTCCGGGACTGGAGTCACCGACCGCAATTCCAACTGTGCCTCTGGGGTGCGCGCTGCTGACCTGGTTCTACTATCACTATCAGGGAGTGCGGGCGAATGGCCCGATCGGATATCTGAAGCACTTTATCGGGCCGCAGGATAAGGACATGCCGTGGGTGGTGCGCCTGATGCTGCCGCTGCTGCTGTTTCCCATCGAGATATTCAGTCACGCCGCGCGCGTCATGTCGCTGACCATCCGTCTGTTCGCGAACATGTTCGCGGGCGAAATGGTCACACTGGTGTTTTTCTCACTGATACCGCTGGGTATTCCGATCATCTTCGAGGGATTGCATATCGGGGTGTCGTTTATCCAGACGTACATTTTTTTGCTGCTTGCCTGCGTGTATCTGGGAGAGGCGACGGCGCATGAACACTAAACTCAGGTCGCAGTTGACAGGTGGCGGGTCGCAGGACAGTCCATACGAGCAAAGGGTTTTCCTGCGACCTGCGATCTGCCAACTATCACCTGCCTTCAGCGTGAGGGCGCCGGCTCTGAGAGCACGGCGTCAACCACCCACTGGCGGCAATTCATAAAGGAGAAGCAAATGCGGAAAATCGGGTTGTTGTTCTTGATGTTGATGATCAGTTCTATTCTGGCGGTTCCGGCGTTCGCGCAGGGGGGCGGTACGGCTTCCTCGACGAACTGGGTAGCGATCACTTCGGGTTTTGCGATTGCGTTGGCGGCCGGCCTGGCAGCGCAGGGCCAGGGCAAAGTGGCCTCGGCGGCTTGCGAAGCGCTGGGACGCAATCCCGCGGCGCGTCCTGGCATTCAGCTGGCGCTGATTCTGGGCCTGGCATTCATTGAGTCGCTGGTGTTGTTCACGCTGGTGATTATTTTCGTCAAAGTCGCGTAGGACAGGAGTTCGTAGTTCGTGAAAAAGGGTCTCTGCCTGGCAGAGGCCTTTTTCTTTGCGGTCCAGCTTATTCCGTAGAGACGCGGATTGCCGCGGCTCCGGCAGCGAAGCCGCGTCTCCACTCTGATTTCGGGGCGAACGAAAGGTCCGAAGCTGATGACGGAAGGGTGAAAGCTGAGAACTGAGAACTGAGAACTGGGTCCTACCCTTTGCGTTCGCCGTCCCATTCCGTGGCGCGGTTTTCCGGGGCTCGTTGGATGGCTTCGACCAGCACGCGGCGGAGGCGGTAGCGGCTGTCGAGGTCCATGTGGACGATCTCGAAGCCGACTTCGTTGACGCGGGCGCGGCGCAGCAAAACCTGGCCGCGGATTTTCTTCACACCTACAGAAATCTCAAGATTGGCTTCCGAGCCAACGCGCAGATTGTCGCTGCGCGTGCCCATGCCGCCGCCCAGGCTCAACTCGCGCATCACCAGGTTGGACTTGCCCCAGGAACTGCTCAGGGAGGCGCTGAAAGTGCGCGGCAGGATAATGCGTTCGTAGCGGCGCTGCCGTACCCAGGGGCAGGCGGGTGCCGGATCGAGCGGCGCAACAGCCAGTTCGGCGGCGTCCAGACTGGTGTCGGCCAGAACCTGCGAACCAAAGCGCGGATCGATCTTGGCCAGCGCCTGGGCCGCGGCGATGCGCAGTTCGCGGTGCTGGCTGTATTTCCACATTTTCTTGTCTTCCACGATCGAGCGCAGCGCGGGAACGGCTTCGGTTTCGCGCATGCGGCCGAGGGATTCGATGGCCTTGAGTTGTACAAAAGGCGAGCGCGACTGGGTTTCGCCGGAACTGGCCAGGGTGATCAAACTGGCGCTGGCCGTGCGGTCCAGGCTCATCCCGATTTCGTCGATGGTCTCGGGCAAAATCAGCGGGTCGAGCAGTTCCAGCAATTCGAGCAAAGTGCGGCCCCGGTCGGGAGCGGCGCCATAAGCGATCTGGCGCACAATCACATCCTGGTAAAACCGGTTGCACTGGGGAATGCGCGAAGGCAGCAGTTCGAGCAGCGTGGTGACGCTGAGGCGGCTCAGCAGTCCCACCGTCGAAGATGCCTGACGGGGCTGGCCGGTGCGCAAGAGTTCGCGCAGATCGGCGATGGCGGGCTGTCCCAGTTCCGAGACCAGTTCCACCACCCGATCGCATTCCACGCGCTTGTGGGAACGGAAGAACCGGTCCGCCAGTTGTTCCACCGCGGCTTGCGGAAGCTGTTGCAGAACGGTGATCAGTTCCTCCGGGACAACTGTGGCGGTGATGGCCTCTTCGATCATCTCGGGAAGGCGGTTTTCGATGCCTACGCGCTGCCGTAGGTCCTGCACGAGCTGAGGCCGGTATTTGGCCACACCATCCAGGGCGGTGCAGATTTCGGCAATTGCCACATAGTTCTTGCGGGAGCAGGATTCCTGCCCGAAGCGGGTGAAGGCCGCGCTCAACAGGCTCTGGATCTCGCTGTCGGTTTCATGAGCGATCTTCTCGCCGATCCTGGCAATCGCGTTGGGCATCGCTTCGCCGCCGGTACTGGAGTAAAGGTCGGCAAGCTGCGCCAGCCCGATCGCGGTCTTGCGCCGGGGCTCCAGTTCCTTGGCGTCGAGGCAACTGGTGTAGTTGGCCAGAACCTTGGCTGCCAGTTCGGTGTCACTGCGTTCCAGCAGGAGTTCCACGAATTGACGAATGTTGCGCGGCGGCACGCAGGCGGCCTCGCCGGAGAGCAGCACGCTTTTCTTGCCGGCCTCGGGAACCTCGGCCCAGAACATGCGGTCCAGAATGTCAGCGTGCGAATCCGCCAGGATGCCGGCCTTGGACATCTTGTCTTCCTGAACCTTCAGGATCTGGCGCAGGGTGTCCATTTGCCGGCTCATGTGCTCCATCATCTGATGGACGGCATTCACTTTCACTTCGCCCTTCGAATAGCGGTCGAGGGCGAATCGGATCGCCATATGCTCGGCTGCTTTCATCAGCAGCGGAGTGTCGGACTGCTCACCTTTGGTCGTAACCTGACCTGACAGGCTCTCCAGCAGCGAGGCCAGGTTCAGCTTGGCGCTCTCGGGTGCCTTGCTGAGTTCGGCCTTCAACTCTTCCGGGCCGGCATTGGGATCCTGCGCCACTTGTCCGAAGTGGGTGAGCATGCGGATCGCCTGAATCACTTCTTCTTCCTGCAGCGGGACTGTGCCGCCGGCCCAGATTCCGCCGCCGCCGCTTCCGGTTCCGCTTCCTCCACCCCCGCGAATCGGGATGTTGGGTACGGTGCCCAAAGGCGCTCCGCCCGGTTCGCCCGAGCCTCCCGACGTAGCGCCCTGGGCGGCGGCAATCAATTGCAGCATTTTCTGCGGATCGTTCAGCCACTCCTTGAATTCGGGCCCGAGCGCCTGGGCAGCGAGTTGGGCGGCGATCGAGATTTCTCCGGTGGCCGGGTCCGCCGCCACGAACTTCACTTCGTTAATTTTGATGGAAGAATTCTTGTTGTCGCCCAGCGTTTCCTTGATCTGCTTGGCGAAGTCCTGCGCTTTCGATCCGCCCATGGCGAAGGCGCGGACCAGGCGAGTGAAGTCTTCGAGCGTGACCTTGTTGGAAAAATGAATGCTGGCCAGGCTGGCCGCGGTCAGCAGTTGCGCAAAGCTGCGCTCCGCCTGCCCTGGCTCCAGAGGAATGCCATCGAGCAACAGTTTATTGTCGGCGACACCCAGCACAAATCCGCCATCGCCGGTCTTCGGCAGAGACTGCTGCAATTCCGTCCACGTCACCTGAAACTGGCCGTCGGTGCGCTTGTGGTTCACGCCATACAGACGGGTGTACTTCACCAGAATGTTCAGGCTGTGAATAAACGAGCGGGCTGATGCGTTGCGGGCCGCCTCGGTTTGTGAACCGGTCGAAATGGCGCGTCTCCTGTGGAGTGAAGAGCTTGCCCATAAAGCCTAAGCTGGAAAGTGACCTATTGCACGATTACGGAAGTAATGGACCTGTCGCGGTCGTTCTACTCCCACCGGCGCCCCCTTTGTCCAGATTCCTGTCCCTGGGATCGCCCTGCGATACACTGTTGGAAAATGGCAGGCCAACCATCCTGATGCAGATCCGGGTTCTATTTTTCGGGGTCCTGAAAGACCTTGTCGGATGCCCCACGGAAATTGTGGAACTTCCCGAAGGAGCCAGGCTGCAGGAACTGCTGGCTCGCTATGCTGGAAAATTTCCGCGGGTGCGGGAAATGTTGCCGGCGGTGGCGCTTTCGGTGAACCAGGAATATTCCAAGGGAGACCGGGAGTTGCGAGCCGGGGACGAGGTGGCGCTGTTGCCCCCGGTGAGCGGGGGCGCCGGAGAGGCCGGGATTTCGGCGAGGGGAGCAGACTGCCCGGTCCGGATGGTGCGCGAGCCGATCGCGACCCAGTCCGTGCTCGATCGTGTGAAGCTACCCGAAGATGGCGCGGCGGTGGTTTTCGAGGGAGTGGTTCGCAACAACACCCGCGGTCGCCGGACCTTATACCTGGACTACGAAGCCTACGAGGCCATGGCTCTGAAACAAATGGATGCGCTCGTAAAGGAGGCCCGGTCGCGATTTGCGATTCGCGAGGCCGCCATCGTGCACCGGCTGGGCCGGCTGGAAATAGGCGAAACGAGTGTGCTGATCGTGGTGGCCTCGGCGCACCGCGGTCCTGCCTTTGAGGCCGGCCGCTGGCTGATTGACACGCTCAAGAAGACGGTTCCCATCTGGAAGAAGGAATACTTCGAGGACGGGGCGGTGTGGGCAGACGGGGAGCCGTTTCCGCAAGAAATTCCGCGCGCCGGGGGCACGATCGAGCCGCCGGCCGCATCTAAGTGAGCGTCCACATGAAGCGACTCCTTCTGGCCGTGTTTTGCTGCGTGGTCCTCCGTGTGTGCGTGGCTCAGGAGTCCGAAGGCACGCTCAAGGTAGACGTCAAACTGGTCAACGTCTTCGTCACGGTTACCGACGCGCATGGCGCTCCGGTCGCCAATCTCGAAAAAGAAAACTTCGCCCTGAAAGAAGACGGCAAGGAGCAGAAGATTGCGGTGTTCACCCGGGAATCAGCCCTTCCTTTGTCCATTGTGCTGGGTGTGGATACCAGCCTGAGCACGAAGAAGGACCTGCCGCTGGAGCTGATTTCGGCGCGCAAGTTTGCCGCGACCATTCTGCGCCCGCAGGACGCAATGTCGCTGTACCAGTTCAGCGAGGTGGTGAGAGAGCTGGTGCCGTTCTCTTCCGATCTGAAAAGGATCGAATCCGGAATTGACCGGATCCGGAACGGGGCGGCGACCGCCCTCTATGACATGGTGTACCTGGGTTCGCACGCGCTGAGCGCACGGCAGGGAAGAAAGGTGATGGTGGTGATCACCGATGGCGGGGACACGGTCAGCCAGGTGGACTACAAGGAGGCGCTGCGCACGGCCCAGGAAGCGGAGGCGATCATCTACAGCATCATCATCGTTCCGATCCAGGCGAGCGCGGGCCGCGATACCGGCGGAGAGCATGCGCTCATCACGATTTCCACGGATACGGGCGGCAAGTATTACTACGCCAGTTCGCTGCCCGAACTGGACGAGGCCTTTCGCAGGATCAGCGACGAGCTGCGCACCCAGTATTTGCTCGCCTACTATCCCTCGCAGCGGTACTCCGATTCGGACTTCCGCCGGATCCAGGTGAATTTGGTCGGCACCCCGGCAGGGGCTTCGGAACAAGCGCGCTATCGGGCGGGATATTTCACGTCGAAGTCGTCGTTTTGAGACACGGTTTTGGCACCCGCCGTCGCCCGGCCCCATGCAGCTTTCGAAATAACCCGTCGCATCTAGTAAGATTGTTGTTTCAATCGCAGTGAAAATTGAGACCTGAAGGCGCAGGATCGTCCCAGGATTCTGCCAAGGATAGGTGGCGCTTTGTTGAACCGGTCTGTCTTGCGTGCGATTACGCAATCGTCCTGTCTGCTGATTTTTGTCGTTCTGGTTGCTCTTGCCGGGCCCCTGCTGGGTCAAGACGAGGAGGCTGCCACCACCGGTACCGTTCATGGCACGGTTCGAGACGCTGACGGCAATCCGGTGGCCAACGCACGGGTGCTGGTTCGCTCCAAAGCGGTCCAGACCACCACCGTGACCCGCTCCGGCAAAGACGGTACGTTCGTTTCGGAACCCCTGCCACCGGGCGAATACACGGTGCTGGTGGAAGGCCGGAATCTTCACACCGGGGAAGCGACGGTCAAGGTTCAGGTAGGTGCGGCGGCTACCGCGGACTTCAAGCTTGAGCCCATCAATCCCGGGCCGGTGCGGGTCGAAAGCAGACTCCCGGGCGAGACGGTAGACACGCTTCCGATCAATGGCCGGAACTACCTCGATCTGGCCCGGACTGACCCTGGCATTCAGGTACTGGACGGAGCAATTCTCGATCCGGGGAAGAGCGGGTTTCAGCCACTCTCGATCAATAGCAGCCTGGGACGCACCACGCACTACGATCTCGATGAAGTCGAGGCGATGGACGAGACTCGCGGGACGGTTGTCCAGAACCTGCCCGCCGAGGCTGTGCGCGAAGTGATCGTCACGCGCAGCATGCCGGAAGTTTTCCAATCGTTGAATTCAGCGGGAGCCGTCCGGGTAAGCACTCGATCCGGCGAGGACGAGTGGCACGGCAACCTGTTTGGTAACTATCGCGACCGGCGCGCCGGGCTGGCCGGGTTTCCATCGGGCGATCCGAAGTACAGCCGTCAGCACTATGGGTTTGGGGTTGGCGGGGCAGTGATCAAAGACAAGGCGTTTCTATTTCTGAGTGGCGAGCGCATCAAGCAAGATGGGCAACTCCCGGTGTACCAGGGATTCCCGTTCAACTTCCTGAGCAGCCGGGACGCCACATTGCGCGAGAACATGCTGACTGCGCGGCTGGATTACAACTGGTCCGAAAACGCGAAGTGGTTTGCTCGCGTCAGCTACGACAACGCCAGCCAGATCGGACCGGCAAACAGCCTGGCGGCGCTGCGCGACCAGGTCAACGTGCCCTCCGTCGTTTTCGGAATGGACTGGAATCACGGACGCTTTGCGCACAGCGGGCGCTTCGGCTACCAGAAGCTGGTGAACGCCATCAATCCGGATTTCGGCCGCGGCGCGCTGATCTTCGCCGACGCTCCGTTCCATCAGCAGATTGGATCGTTTGAGACTGGGCCCAGCGTTGCGGGGCCTCGACAGACGATTCAGCGCGATCTCTTCGGCCGTTACGATGGCCGCACTCCGTTCCGCGAAAATCACACGCTGCGCTTCGGCGGAGCGATTCACCATATCACCCAGGGTGATTTCTACACGCCCGGGGCCTTCGGACCTTCGGTGACAAGTTCCAATGGGGTGGATGTAATCGATGCGATCAACACCAATCCCACCTTCCCAGCTCTCATCCCGGGCGATCCGCGCGGGCCTGCCGATAATCCACTGAACTACCCGGTGGGCACGATCACGATCTTCAACGGGCTGGGAAGTTTCAGCGAACACTCGGCGTTCAACCGGTCCACTGGCGGGCATTCCGACGATCGGATCGAACTCTACGCGGCCGACACTTTCAAGCTCTATCCAAACCTCAACATTACGGTTGGCGTGAACTATGTGCACGATACCGGGCGCACGAATAGCGATCTCGCGCCGCTCCCGTGCTCCGCGATCAACCCGGCGATTGTAGCGCCCTGTTCGGGTGACAGTCTGATCCTTGACCAGTTCGGAAATATTCCCGGGCTCGGGAAAAGAGTGGACCAGCCCAAATGGAATTTTTCTCCGCAGGCCGGTGTTGCGTGGGATCCAGGGAGGAACGGCAAGACCGTGGTGCGCGCCGGCGGCGGCATGTTCTTCGACAATTTCCTGCTGCAGAACGCGTATCAGGACCGCATCAGCCGGCTGTCGAGCGGGCAGTATTTTCGCAGCCTGAACGTGTGTCCGACCGGGACGGTGCTGTTCCCTGACGGTTCGAAGGTGAGCAATGTGGACGAGTTGGATATTGCGACGCAAATCTGCGGGCAGCCGATCGGGAATGTGGCGACGGCGATCCAGGATCTGCAATCGCAATTCCTGGCTGCACAGTCGGCGGCTACCGGTCCGAACGTGTACTCGCTGGCCAACAGCCTCTCCAATTTTGGCGGCATGCTCGCGCCCAATTTCCGCACGCCGCGGGTGCTGCACATGAGCGCTGGAATTCAGCACCAGTTCGGTGAGCACGGCGTGCTGACGGTCGATTACCTTCGCCAGATCGGCACGCAGTTCCCGCTGGGGATCGATACGAATCACGTGGGGGATGCGAAATATCTGACGGATGGAAGTAATCCGGACGTTACCCAGAATACTTACAAGGCGGAATTGGATGCGATCAACGCAACGCTGCTCGCGAATCCCGCTTCGGCTGGGTGCACTCCGGCTACGTCCGCGGGGAGCAGTTCGCTGACCGCGGTCAACTGCTATCTCGATGCCGTGCCCTCGGCCAGCATTACCGATTTCGCCCGCCAGGGACTGGATTCCTCGAATGCCTACTGTGGCCCAGTTCCGTGCGCGGTGCTCGGGTTGCGGCCTGCAGCCTTCGGCGGAATCAATCCGGCGGTGGGATCGAACGTCATGTTCTTCCCGACCGGGCGCTCCAAGTACCAGGCTGTCCACGTTGCGTTCAAGACCGGGGGCGGACTCCCGGTTCACGCCGTGCGGCACGTCGATCTGGCCGTCTCCTACACCTACTCGAAATACGAAAGCAACGTCGCGGCGGGCGACGGCAGCGGCGGGGATTTTTCGTTGCTGAGCGTGGCCGAGGACTACAGAAGCCCGCACGTTGGCCACTTCGGACTCTCCGGGCTGGACCGCCGCAACCAGTTCACGATTGCGCCGTCTTTCGATTTGCTCCACGGACTGAAGCTCTCGCTGATCGCGCAGATGCTGTCGCCACTCTCGACCAGCGCGCGCCTTCCACAACTCGACGGCGGCGGCGTTGCCGGCGAGATTTTCCGGACCGATGCCACCGGCGACGGAACGGTCGGCGATCTTCTGCCCGGAACGAAAATCGGAGGTCTCGGTGGCTACTCGGGCAGCAGCCTGAGCAGCGCCGTCGGTTTCTACAACAGCAACTACGCGGGAAGGCTGACCTCGGCCGGACAGCAACTGGTGAATGCCAATTTGTTCACGTCGAGCCAGCTTTCCAGGCTGAATGCTCTGTATCCTGCCCTTCAGCCCGTGCCCACGAACGCGGCGCAGGCGACCTGGCTCAAAACCGTTGATCTGCGCTTGAGTTGGCCGATACGGGCGGGAGAGCGAGTCAGCATCGAGCCCACGGTCTCAGCGTTCAACGTCCTCAACTTCGCCAACTTCGGCGGCCCAGGGCGATTGCTGGGCGGGGTGTTGAACGGCTCCCCCGGAAGTTCTCTGAACAATTCCACTTCGTCGAGCATCTGCGGCGCCAACGCAGGTTTGTGCACGGCCCGCCTGGATCGGATCGTCGCCGGTTCCGGGACTTATGGGATGGGCGCTCCCCGGCAAGTGGAGTTTGGAGTGAAGATCGTTTTCTGAAGTCGGTCCGGGGTTGTCCCGGCGCGCGGATGGAATCGGGTACAAGGATCAGAACATGATCTCGCTGCGCAGGTGCTTGGAAAGCTTTTCAATCCTCTTCAGCTTGCCCACGACATCCTTGGGGAGTAGTCCTCGCTTGAGGAGTTCGACGTCGCCGGGGATACTCCCCGCGAGTTGAGACAGTTCCTTCGACTCCCGCTCCATTTCGAGGATGTTCGTTCTGGCCACCGCTGGTCGCTTCGACTTCGCGTCCGGTTGTGAGTCGGAAGGCAGCGGCGGCACGGGGAAATGGGGGACGTGCCTTTGGGCGCTGGATCCGCTCGCCAGGATTAGAACTGTTCCCAAGATGGTCCCGATCACTCTCCGCCCCATGATCCCTCCAAGCCGTCTGCAGATTGGCGTCCGAACCGCCTGCCCTACCGGGTATCGATCACCCAAATTCCCGTATTACACTGGCAATCTTTTCCGGCGAGTGTAACCTCACGGGAAGCTCCATTTGTCTCAAGGTTGTCTTTTTTTTCCGCGCGGCCGGCAGACGCCCCGCCGAAAAGAAGTGATCCCTGGAGATGGATCACGCATCCAAAAGCGAGGGCTGTCGACCCCCAATGGGGAAGAAACTGATTTCGGTGTTGAGGAAGGCGAGCGGTGCTTGCGACAAAATCTGCGGCGGGTGTGCGGGGCGGGCTGTTGGAGCGCCTGATCGAAGCCCGCATCCGGACCGACGAGCTCTTTGATCTGGTCCGTCCGGATGCCCTCTACGATCGTCCGATCGACGAACGGCACAGGATTGTCTTCTACATTGGGCATCTGGAAGCCTTTGATTGGAACCTCCTCAATACAAGGCTGCTGGACCGGGGAAGCACGCGCCCGGATCTTGACCGGCTCTTTGCCTTCGGCATTGACCCGGTCGGCGGCGGTCTGCCAACCGACCAGCCATCCGACTGGCCGGTGCTGCCGGTGGCGCACCGGTACGTTCAGCGGGTGCGCGCCGAACTGGACGAGGGACTCGCAGCAGTCCTGAATTCTCCGGATCCGGGACCGCGTGAGTTCTCTCCCGAGCTGCTGCTGAATGTCGCCATCGAGCATCGCCTGATGCATGCCGAGACACTGGCCTACATGTTGCATCGGATGCCGCTCGACCGAAAGCTGGTGCGGCAGCAAACCGTGAGGTTCCAACCCGTTCCCACCACTCCGGCGATGGTCTCGATTCCCGCAGGGTCCGTCGTGCTGGGCCTCCCGCGGAATGACGCGAGGTTCGGATGGGACAACGAATTTGAACAACACACGGTGCAGGTGCCCGCGTTTACCATGGATCGCTACCCAGTAACCAACGGCGAGTATCTGGAGTTCATGGCGGGGAGCGGCTACCAGAACCGCGCGCTGTGGAGTGGAGCGGACTGGGCTTGGAAGCAGTCACACGGTATCTCGCAGCCCGCATTCTGGATGCGGGAAAACGGCCAATGGCTGTGGCGGGCGATGTTTGAAGAAGTTCCTTTGCAGCTGGACTGGCCGGTCTACGTAAGCCACGCCGAGGCCAGCGCCTACGCGCGTTGGGCAGGGAAGAGCCTGCCGACGGAAGCGCAGTGGCAGCGTGCAGCCTATGGATCGCCAGCGGGTGCGGCCAGGGAATATCCGTGGGGTGCGGAACCACCCAGCGCGGCGCGCGGAAACTTCGACTTTGAAAACTGGGACCCGGCGCCGGTGGGAGCTCATCCGCAAGGGGCCAGCGCATTCGGCGTAGCCGACATGCTCGGCAATGGATGGGAGTGGACATCCAGCCTGTTTCAGCCCTTTGAAGGTTTCCAGCCATTCCCTTTTTATCGCGGGTACTCGGCCGACTTCTTCGATGGCAAGCACTACGTGATCAAGGGCAGCTCGCCGCGCACGGCCGCGTGCCTGCTGCGACCGTCGTTCCGCAACTGGTTCCAGCCTCACTACCAGTACGTCTATGCCGGATTCCGATGCGTGAGCAAACCGCTCGATTGAGGACTGCATGATTTTGAGACAGGCTGTCATTGCCGATCCCACCTATGAATTTGCCGCCGAGGTGCGTGCCGGCCTCACCCGCGGGGGACAGAAGGAACTGCCGTCGAAGTACCTGTACGATGAAGTGGGTTCGGCATTGTTCGAAGTGATCAGCGCGCTTCCCGAGTACGGGCTGACCCGGGCCGATGAGCGGCTCCTGCGCCGGTACGCGGGAGAGATCGTGTCGCGCTTGCCGTCTCCGCTGGTGGTGGCGGAACTGGGCGCCGGGAGCGGCAAGAAGACGCGCTACCTGCTCGAGGCGCTCGATCGCGGGCAGCAGACTCGTTACTGTCCCATTGAAATCTCGCGGACTGCGCTGACCATGTGCGCGCGCGAACTCGGAGATATCGAACACATCAGCATTGTGGGGTTCGAGCGGGAGTACCTGGACGGACTGCGCGAGGTTGCCAGTCACCGCCTCAGCGGCGAGCAGTTGCTGGTGCTGTTCCTGGGCAGCACGATCGGAAACTTTGACCGGCCCGCCGACGTGAAGTTTCTGCGCGAGGTTCGCCGCATCCTGCAACCGGGTGACGCGCTATTGCTGGGCACCGACCTGATCAAGCCGATCCCGCAGATGCTGGATGCCTATGACGACAGTCTCGGCGTGACCGCCGCCTTCAATCTCAACCTGCTGGCCCGCATCAATCGCGAACTGGGGGGTGAGTTTGAACTTTCGCAGTTTGCCCATGAAGCGCGTTTCAATCCGGAAACCCGCAGCATTGAAATGCACTTGCGTTCCCGACGAAGCCAGACTGTCGGCATTGTGCGGGCCAGCCTCACCGTGAATTTCGGCGAGGGCGAAACCATCTGGACGGAAAGCAGCCACAAGTACTCGCGTCCAGAGTTACTGCGGCTCGCTATGACCGCCAGTTTTCGTTGCGAGCAGGAGTGGGTGGACGAGGAGTGGCCCTTCGCAGAGACCCTGCTGATCGCGCAGTGAGTCGCTACTGGCCCGCAAGCCGAGCGCTCAGATCGTTCACCAGCTTCGTGTTCTTTGCCAGTGAATTCCGCAGAATCCCGGCCTGCTGACGCGCCGTAGCCCAGTCCTGTTTCTCCACGGCTTCAGTCAACCCGGGCAATTCCAGATGCGCGTAGGTGAAACGCGCTCCGTAGAGAATGTGCTTGAACCATGGCCGCCCCGGGATGCCGTCGGGGTTCAGCCAGTTTCGTTCCACTTGCATCAGGCCGGCGTTGATTTCCGCGGCAACCTTCGGATCCATCTTGCCCGAGGCGAGCGCCTGCTGCAGAACGCTGTCCAACTTCATGCCCGCCGTTTCGAAATCGTTAATGCCATCGAGCACCGGCTTCAGGTCCAACTGGCTCAGGTCTTTCCCTTTGGATAGCTCCGCAACAAACTGTCGGATGTTGTCGGCGTAGCTCGCAAAATCGAACGGGAGCAGGTCGGCATTGGCCAGTCGAAGCGCGAGTACGCCCCAGAGTTGCGACATCAGTGCGTGGTAGCGATAGCCGGGATCGCCGAAGTGGTTCATCCAGTAGAAATCGTCGTACATGGAATGGTAGACACCATACGAGCCATCGAACCCGAGGCCGATTACCGGAATGCCCACGTAGTTGAGGAAGACGGTGTGATCGGAGCCGCTGCCGATGCGGGTATCGGCGAGGTTGGCGTCCGCGACCTCGCGGTCGTCCTTGGCGTCTTTCCGGTTGCGGGCGGCGCTCAACTTCCACGCTTCGTAGAGTGATTTGCCGGCGGGGTCCTGCAGGCTGTGGGTCGTTTCAACCAGCATCGGCGCGAGCGAGGCGACCGCGCTGCCATCGAAATCGGGGCCCGCGGTGGAGGAGTCAACGTTCAGATAGGCCACGGCTTTCTTGCGCAAGTCGTCGGCGAACTGTTCGCCCCATTCAGTAGAACCGGTGAGCCCGACTTCTTCTCCGTCCCAACTGCAGACGATCACGGTGCGTCGCGGACGCATGCCTTGCTTCTTCAACTGTCCCAGCGCGCGGGTCATTTCCATCATGGACGCGGTGCCGCTGCTGGGATCGACGCCGCCGAACACCCATGCATCGCGATGATTGCCGAGCACGACCCACTCGTCCGGCAACTCCGCGCCCCGGATGCGGCCCTCGACCACATAGTAAGGTTTGATGGAGTTATCCATCTCGATTTTCAAGTGCACGCGAACGCGCTCGCCACCCAGGTGGTACTCGATCGGCAAACCGCCCTGCCAATCATCGGGCGCGCGCGGGCCACCGAGATTCTCAAGCAGAGGCTTGGCATCTTTGTAGGAGAGCGGTAGCGCCATGATTTTCGGCACCGACACGGCTTGCTCGATCGGAATGCGCTTCGCTCCGGGAACCGACGCCCAGCCCGGAGTCAATGGATCGCCGGGCACCATGAAATCGTAGGTGATGGCGCCGCGCTGAATGTGGCTCTCCGGGCCCCAGGGACCGTCGGGGAAAACTTTGCCCTTCTTGAAGCCGTCCTCGGCGGGGTCGCTATAGATCAGGATCGCGACGGCGCCTTCGCGCTCGGCGGTTAGCGCCTTGAATCCGCGATAGCTGTAGGGGTTGGAGTAGCGCACCAGGACGATCTTGCCCTTGACGTCGATCCCTTGCTGGCGCAGGAGATCGTAGTCTTCCGGATTGCCGCTGTGGGCGTACACCACGGACGCAGTGACATCACCCGAGATGGACATACCGGTCCAGGCGGAACTCACGCGCGGATTTTTTGTGTCGGGGTCGGCAGCGTAAGCTTCTTCGCGCAGGCTTGCCCGGTAGGGAACCGGCGCAACCATCTCCAGTGAGGCGCTCTTTGGCGCGGTTGCGTATACGTCGTAACGGCGCACGATTACTTCTTCCAGCCCTTGTTTGCGCCACTGGCCGGCGATGTAGATAGCGAGATCGTTGTTGCGCTTGGACCCAGCCAGGTGAGGCTCGGCGGTAAAGATGCGATGCTGACGCCGGGCTTCAGCGGGAGAAGGAATCGCTTTGAACTTCTCTTCCAACTTAAGTTCCCGTCCGGCGGACGCCGGAGTGAAGCCGAGCACACTCTCCTGAGAAGAGGCCGGAGGAATCAGGACTAGGAAGGAACTGGTGAGCAGCAAACAGAAGCGCCGGGACAAAGTCATAGGGATTCGTTGGGCAATCGAATGGTTGCGGAGCGGGCCATTATAACTGACCAGCCAACCAGCGGGCGGTGACCCCCGGCTGCGCATTGTTCCTGATCAGTGTGCCTTGGCCGGCAATGGAATCGAGGCGCGGGGAAAATCCGGCGCGGTCGTGACCCCTTGCGCTTTCAGGAACCCCGCCGCTTCCTCGAAGCTGGCGCCGAAGGAGAGGCCGCGAAACTTCCCGCTGCCCGCCAGGGTGAGGATGCCGAGAACTTCGCCCTGCGCGGAAATCACCGGGCTGCCACTCATGCCCTCTTCGGCGGCGATGTCAGTGGCGAAGTCGCAATAGCATCCGTCTCCGCGCTGGTAGTTCTGGCGGGCCTTGATGTGTCCGCTCCGCACCAGCGGCAGCAGACCAAATCCGGTGAAAGCGGTGATGCGGACTGCCTCGCCGGGCAGGGCCGGTCGCAACTGAATGCTGGCCGCGCGAATGTAGCCCCAATCGCGACTGCTGCCCGCGGGGCGCACCCGGCAGACGGCGAGGTCCAGCGCCAGGTGCAGCCGGCAGTCTTGCACCAGGAAAGCGTGCAACTGTCGGAACTGGCTCCATTCCTGGTCGGGAACCATCACGCTGAGGGTGCAGTTGGAGCGCGCCTCCTGAATCACGTGCGCGGCGGTGAGGAGCGTTCCTCCGGAGTCGGCGATCACGCCGGTGCCCCGGACTCGAGTGCGTGCGGCCATGCGGTTCTCCGTGCAAAGAAGAGGGACCGCGGAACGTAGCGCGGGCGGGGCTGGTTGCGACCAGGCGGAGCCGGGCAGCAGCAGCCATGAGGTGGCGAGCGAGATCGTCCAGCGCCAGTGCATTGTGGGTGCGACCTGAATTGTATCTGCGAAAGAGTCGCTCGTAGTGTGGTGTTCGCGGATCAGAAGGCGAATGGTCTCAAGCGCCGTGCGCTTCCGCGGATCGGCAAGGGTTCACTGGGGCGCGCGATGCATAACTCCGTCTCTATTGCTGAGGCTTTTGGGGCGGCTGCGTAGCTGCGGGAGCGGTCTTGTCATCGGGTGCGGGTCTCGACGGTGCCGAATCCTTCTTCGTCGTTCCCATTTGCGACCCCTGTGTAATGTTCAGGCATTTGGCGGGATGCTGGAAGAGTTTCGGGTCAGGAGGAGTGAGGCTCACGTTGCTGTAGTGCAACGGGGTCAGCTTGATGCCGTTGGCCTCAGCTTCGATTTGAATGGGGAAGCCGTTCATATCCTCTGCCTTCCAGAGCTTCATCTTGATGGTGACGAAACGCCCATCGGTAGAAGTGAAGGTCACGTTTTCGATCTGGCAGACGTGGCCGTCCACGGTTTCTTTTTCCCCGGTTAGGGAGCGCCCGATTTTGAAATCGTGGTAAGCGGAAAAGGGATAGGAGCCTGCGTCCGGTGCCTGAACTAGCGCGCAGCGATCCGGATGAATCGACTGAGTTGTCAGCTTCCGGAGGTCGGTGATGCGATAGTAATTTTCGAAATCCAAACGCATCAGGTCGCCGGAGCGGTAGATCTTTCGGTCGTGGTCCCTGCCGATACCGCCGTTCAGAACGGCGGAGAACGAGCGGAACTCGCCGAAGGGATTCGCGGCGCCCGCATCGGCAAGCACTGGAGTCTGTTTCTTGTCAGTTTGACCCGCCAGACAAATGGTCAGGACCATGATGGAAGAGATCAAGGTCAGCAGCAGCGAACGCTTAGTCATGAACCACACCCCTGAGCAAGAAAAAAGCCACGCTGTAGCCCACAGCGTGGCTATTGTAAGGCAAATAGCTAAACTACCGCGTTACGCTGGCCTTTGTTCCGACGCCCTTGGTCATGGGCTTGGCAGCGTTGCTGTAGGTGCCTTCGTTCAGCAAGTAGTTGCCAACACCATCGGGGCCTTCGTAGATGGTCCAGGTGTGGAAATTGGTGTTGATCAGGAACTGGAGCGAAGCGTCAATGCCGAACAGGCCAAGCAGCGGGTCGCTGACATCGAGAACCGCCCCGGTCGAGCCAGGATACTGAACGGTGGGGGAGATGCCGTGCTTGAAGCCGCCGACGTTGAAGTTGTTGACGCAGTCGCCGAGGACGTGCAGGCCACCGACAAGAATTTTCGGGACCGGAGCGCCAGGGGTGTACAGCCGAAGCGACATGCCGTCACAAAAGCCATCAAGGGTGAAGTTGTAGAAGGTGTCCTTAGCAGCGGAAAATGCGCTGAGGCACAGAACCAAGCTGATTACAAGCAACATTTTTTTCATCGACGTGTTCTCCTGGAAGTTAGGGTTCAAAGTTGCACTGACGACTAAGGGGGAAAATCTGAACTTGCCTTCTGGGGCCTTGGGGGAAAGACCCGCTGTAGTGGAGAAAATGATGGTACAGGGTAGTTATGTTGTCAAGCGTCGAATTCATTTTTTCGAGGAAAACTCCTCGCTGATGAATCGAGTTTCAGTTGCGCGGGGCTCATGCTGCAAGAACTTGCACCTTGTGTGCGAAGAGGCAGACGACAGTACGCCTGGAACCCTTCAAAACTCTTACCCAACGGGCAGTTTGGGCTGCCATTACAGGAATCGTTGAGTCCGAAAAAGTCGTCTACGACGAAACCATCCACGCGCCGCTCCTGTTCAAGTTGCCGGGGAGCTCTGCGGGAGAACGCTCGAATCCGCGCCGGATGATTACGGCGACGAACGTTTTGCTCGGGCGCGTTCTGGAGCTCTCAGGAGAGTATGAGGCCGCCCTGCCGAAGCTGAAGAAAGCGGCTGTGCTTGAGCCCAAAGAGGCCGAGCCCCACGTGTTTCTGACCGAGAGGTACGTCAGATTGTGACGAAAGACTGACGCGGCGCGGGAGCGCACGGGAGCCAAACGCCTTGGGGCGGGCGGCGACGACTGAGCGCGCAATTTACTTCAAGTTGAGATGATCTGGGAGATACCCTTCGTAATCCAGCAGCGAGTGACGCAAGGAATCTTGCCTCCGATATGGGTTCGGGCTACCTTGACTCCAGCGCGTCTTTTGACGCTCTTTGAATGTGCAGGCGTCCAGGAACCGCCACTCTGGACGCCTTTGAATTTTCCGCAACGGATCGGGGTTGCTCTGGTTTGAGTTTCAGCCGCCCGGGTCGACTCCCCGCAAATTCGCGTCCCGGCCGTCCTCAACAACAATGCCCGGCGGTTCGGTCCCCGGCGACTGCTTCGCGGCTCGCTCGAAGAGTCAAAATCCTGAACACTGTGAAAAGCAATTCACTCATAGAACTCGGATATACCCTCTCAAGATGGCACAAAGTGCACATTCCGGTGTTTGATCAGTGAGATGGGACTGGCGGCAGAAAAATTATCGTTTTTAACGTGAGTTTCCTGGAGAGCTTATATATACTACCGCCCGATAGTAGTTCCATTCCCCCACCCCCGCGCTCAGTTTGGCGGGTTCCGTCTAGACGGGCACGTTCACCAGGTTCAAATTTTCGGTCCTCGGAGCTTGCTATGAATGGTAGGGTTTCCCGCTGTTTCGGCGCGGCATTTTGTGTCGCCGCCATGTTGTTCATGATTTTCCCAACCTCCGCCTTGGCGCAGAGCACGATGTCCGTCATGAAGGAAGTGAAACACGACGTCTCTCCTCCGCTGTCTGAGTTGGTGAGAATGACGCCGCTCCAGCCGAATCCATTTTCTCCGCGCTTGTTGAATGTGCTCACCGGACCTGAACCCATTCGCCCTCAGTACGAAGCGCCCGACGCCGCCCTGCAACAGCAGGTTCTGCCGCCCGTCGCTGCGACGCTGGGTCTGAACTTTGAGGGCCTGGGCCTCGGACAGTACGGTTTCAATCTCCAGGCCGCTCCACCCGATACCAACGGAACAGTCGGTTTGACTCAGTACGTGCAGTGGGTGAATCTCGAGTTTGCTGTGTTTGACAAGAGCACCGGAGCGATCATTGGCACGCCCCACCCCGGCAACACCATCTGGGCCGGCTTTGGCGGCGCCTGCCAGAATTCGAACGACGGCGACCCGATCGTGCAGTACGACAAGATCGCGAACCGTTGGTTTTTTAGTCAGTTCGTGGCCAGTTCGGTTCCGTACACGCAGTGCGTCGCGGTCTCGACCACCAGCGACGCCACCGGCACCTACAACCGGTATGCGTTCTCCTTCGGCATTAACTTCCCCGACTATCCGAAATTCGGGGTGTGGCCGGATGCCTATTACATGACCGCAAATACATTCCCCAACTTTGGGAACTTCAGCGGCGTGAATGCCTGCGCCATGGACCGGGCCAAGATGCTGGCGGGTCAGGCGGCAACCATCCAGTGCTTCCAGCAGACCACCGCGTCCGGTCTCGGCATGCTGCCTTCGGACATGGACGGGACCATTCAACCGGCCGCTGGCGAGCCGGCATTTTTCGTAGATTTCGGTACCAATTCGCTGAGGCTGTGGAAGTTCCATGTGGACTTCACCACCCCTGCCAATTCCACTTTCACCGGCCCGACGACTCTGGCGGTCGCGAACTTCACCCCGGGATGCAATCGCACCTGCGTGGCGCAACCCAATACCACCAACCGGCTGGATATGCTTGGCGACCGCATGATGTACCGGTTGGCATACCGCAAGTTCGCCGACGGGCACGAATCTCTGGTGACCAACCACTCCATCAGCGCCGGCCTGCGCTGGTACGAAATCCAGGACCCCAACGGAACGCCCACCATCTTTCAGCAGGGTACTTGGGCTCCAGACTCCAACACACGCTGGATGGGCAGTATTGCGATGGACCACTTCGGCGATATTGCTCTGGGTTACACCGAGGGCAGCAGCACGGTATTCCCCTCCGTCTTCATCACTGGACGCGTACCCGGCGATCCGTTGGGCTCGATGGAAACCGAGCAAGTCGTCGTGAACGGATCGGGCTCGCAGACCAGCCCCACCCGTTGGGGGGACTACAGCGACATGACGGTGGATCCGGCGGATGACTGCACATTCTGGTACACCCAGGAGTACAGCAAAACGACTGGCACCTTCAGCTGGAATACCCGCATCGCCAACTTCAAGTTCCCGGCGTGCGGCGGCGGGGGCGGCCCGGCAGTTTCACTGTCGGCGATAAAACTGAACTTCAAGAAAGTGCCAGTTGGACAGACGGGCGGACCGCTGAACGTCACGTTAACCAACACTGGCACTGCTACGCTGAATATCTCCAGTGTCACCGCCAGCGGTGATTACGCTATCTCCAACAACACCTGCGGCGCGCAGGTAGCCGCGGGCGCCAACTGCAAAGTGAGCGTGACCTTCACGCCCACCAAGACGGGCGCGCGGAAGGGTACCTTGTCGTTTAACGACAATGCACCCGGGAGCCCGCAGACCGTGGCCCTGGTGGGCACCGGGACGCTGATTGCGCTGTCACCAACGTCTCTCAACTTTGGCACGGTCACGGTGGGGACTGACAGTGCGCCGCAAAACATCACCTTGACCAACGTGGGCACGGCGCTGGTGACCTTTACCAGTTTTGGGTTGACGGGAACCGCGGCCGGTGATTATGCGATCTCCAACAACACCTGCGGTGCCACGCTGGCCGGCGGAGCGAGCTGCGCGGTAGGCATCACATTCCATCCGACCGTGAAAAAGACCCGCAAAGCCAATTTCGTCGTAAAGGACAACGGCGGCGGCGGCTCACAGACGGCGGCGTTGGTCGGTGTCGGAGGTTAATCTCGAAGCGTATCAACTCAACAACGAGGGCGGGACTTCGGTCCCGCCCTCCCCTTTTGCCGGCCTTGCCGTGGTTCATCCACTATGCCTGGACGTTCACCGCGTTGCTCTGCGACTGGCCACTCGATGAGGAATTATCCGAGGACGCGCCGAACAGGTTCAGCACCAGCAAATAGTCGGCCTGGGCCTTGCTGGAGTTGATGGAGATCTCTTCCGCCGGCTTACCACCCTGGCTTACGTCGATCGTCAGCTGTCCGGGTTTGCCCAGGTTGATTTGCACCTCTTCGGGCGTATTCGCTCCCGAGCCGTTTCCCGATCCGAGGTTCAAGACCACTTCCTGCCCGGCACCATTCTGCAGCGGTGTTTGGGACGACCCGAAATTTATTACAATCTCCGCAATTCCCTGGCCCGCGGAAGGCGCTGGCGTCGGTGGCAGTGTAGTCGGGGCCGGTGTCGGCGGGAGGGGTGTGGGCGCCGGCGTTGGCGGTTCTTTCTGCGGGGGCGTATCGGGCAGGATGTTGATCACGATGGGTGGCAACGGCCCGGGATTCCCTTGTGTGTTTGGACTGCCGAAAGTGGCGGACAAGGTTGCGAACGCTTGCTGCGCACCGGCCAGGTCTCCAGACTGAAGCGCTTTTCCGACCGCCTCGAAGTCCTGGACGCGATCCTTCCTTTGGAACGGCTCCTCGTTGCGGAACGGGCCGTTTTGTCCCAGCGCCACCAGGGCGTTATATTCCTGCTGCGCAGCGTTCACATCGCCCGACTGCAATGCCTGCCCCAACTGGCCGAGGTCGGACTTGCGCTCGGAGCGGAAGTCCCGCAGCTGCTGATAGATCGATTCCACGCCCGAGTTGGCGCTACTCTGCTGGCCGCCGCTGATGTTGACCACCACTGCGGGAGAGATCTGGGCGCCCTCCCCGTGACCCCGTGATCGAAATGTCTGTGCCAGGGCGGTAAACGCTGTCTGCGCTCCCGCCAGGTCGCCGGACTGCAATGCCTGGCCAATCGCCTGAAAGTCGTTGGCGCGATCCGCGCGCGAGAACGGTCCGGAACTCTTAAACGGCCCGTCCGCTCCGAGAGCGGACAGCGCGTCAAAGGCTTGCTGCGCTGCATTGAGGTCGCCCGATTCGAATGCCTGGCCCAGTTGCTGCAGGTCCGAACGGCGTTCCTGAAAGAAAGTACGAAGCTCTTGCGAAATCGATGCGCTGGAAATGGCTGGCGTTGACATGGTGTACCTCCACTTGGAGCATTCATCGGGCAAGAGGAGGGGTAACTTCAGGGGAGCCCTGGATTACCAACGTACAGGTGTTACCCGACGATTCGATCAGTGGCTGAGAGGGCGTGGGGCAGTTGAGTGTGAGGCGTCGAAGAATAGAAGGAGAAGCAAGTAAGACTGGTGCGCCCGGAGAGATTCGAACTCCCGACCTACAGCTCCGGAGGCTGCCGCTCTATCCAGCTGAGCTACGGGCGCACTTCGAAGAGGTTCCAGTGTACATCGTGAGCGCGGGTCGCCTCAATGGAGGGGCATTCAAGATCCGGCGGTAGAGGCCGCGGCTCGCTGCGTCTCCAGTACCCTCAACAGCCATCTACTTTCCAGAAGTGTTCCGATTGATATCCAAGGCTAAGCAGGCGATTGCGCGGGTCGTGGCGCTTGCCGCAGTTGGGGCAGGGAATGAAACTGCGAAGGTGCATCCCCTTGCGGTCATATTCTTCGGAAACCGCAAAGCTGGTGCCGCAACTGCACGGGATCAGGAACATCCGGAAACTCTTCTTCGGTTCTTCCCGGTCCTTGGCGGCGTGCTTCTTCATCAGCTCTCTTCGGCCATCACCATCGAACTCTTCTTGCGCCGGTTCGATTGCAGGGTCTTCTTGCGCAGGCGCAGCGACTTCGGCGTGACTTCGACAAACTCGTCATCGGCAATGAACTCGATGGCCTGTTCAAGATTAAGGTTGCGGAACGGTACCAGGCGGATAGCTTCGTCGGCCGTGGAGGCCCGCATGTTGGTCAGCTTCTTTTCGCGGACGGCATTCACATCGAGGTCGGTGTCTTTCGCATTCTCGCCGATGATCATGCCCTCATAAAGTTCAACGCCTGGTCCGATGAAAAGTTCCCCGCGCTCCTGCAGGCCCCACAGCGCGTAGGCAGTCGAAGGCCCCGCGCGGTCGGCGATCAGCGCACCGGTCAGGCGGTGCGGAATCTCGCCCTGCCATTCTTTGTATCCATCGAAAAGTGCGTTCATCACGATGGTTCCGCGCGTGTCGGTGAGGAGCTGGCTGCGCA
>Ga0302321_100000398_pt1 | contig 38358 bp, 27 predicted proteins | sample Fen_T0_1_FD_202505 | JGI IMG/M metagenome (GOLD analysis project Ga0302321, IMG submission 202505) | Peat permafrost microbial communities from Stordalen Mire near Abisko, Sweden - Fen_T0_1 | ecosystem: Environmental > Terrestrial > Soil > Wetlands > Permafrost | place: Sweden: Abisko... | reverse complement strand
GATGCTCTGATCGTGGGTCAAGATGCTCGGCGAAATACCATTGGGCAGCGAGAACCTCGGCAAGTAGCGCGACAGCGCCCGCCCCAGCACCAACTTGACTGCCGGGACCTGCATCGCGAGGCCGAGAAAGGGCGAGGACAACGCCAGCAACCGCACACGCTCCGGATGCCTGAGTGCCAAGTGAATCGAGATCAATCCGCCGAAGCTGTGGCCGAATACGACGCTCGGGCCGTCGACGCCTGCCTCGTCTCGCAGCCGCTCGAGTTGCTCGAGCAAGGCGCTTGCATCGTCCAGAAAATCCGAGAACTGCTCGACGTGACCGCGTTGACCCTCGGACGAACCGTGACCGCGTAAATCGTAAGACAGCACCAGCAAGCCGCGCTTCACCCAGGCGTCGATGACATGGCCGTAGCGGAGGCGATGTTCACCGAAGCCGTGGCTGAGGAGTACCGAACCCAACACCGGCCCGGATGGCCGATGGACCTCATATGCCAGTGCAGGAACGTTCCCCGGACGTCGCAAATGAAGCGGAGTCGACATGAATTCTGATGCGGAGGCTGGCACGCGATTGTCCAACCAGCAACCGCTCGCGCTTTAACCGGCCCAGCACGGTCGGAAGCCCCTGGCCCCCCCGTTGCCCCGGAGCCCTCGCCAGCCCCTGCATGGCGTTAGAGCCAGCCCTTTCAAGGTGATCGAGGGCGGGAAAATTCGGCACTGACCGGCGAGGGTTTGCTGATTTCGTTTCCTAAAAGGGCACCGATGTAACGAGCGCGAAGCCGGGCGCTCGAAGTCGATGGCGCAGACGGATTCGAGCGAATTGCATCACTTCCACCGCGCCAGCCTCAAATTGTAAATTTGTGGCGCTGCGCGTCGGGCGCGGCATGTGTCGCCATATGCACCAGACGAACGGATTCAGCTCAGTTTGCCGTCGGCGAGGACTCGGGCGGTCGCTACATGCTGGCGCGCCACGTAACCCGGAGCATAGCCCTTCTTGTGTGCGATCTTGGGACCGCGCGGGTGTTTTCGCAGGGTCTTGGGCTCGACCTTCGCAGCAATTTTTAGCAGAGCTTGGCCCACCTGCCGAGGTGACAGCGCTTGGTAGCCATCCCAGACGGAATCGGCTACGGCGATCATCATGCCACGATAGCTCGCTCGCACCTCAGCGGCGATGAAGTAAGAGGAGAGCTCGATAGGACCGCTTTCTTCAAGCTGATGCTGTTGTTCGACCGCCGCCTGCAGGGTGCTCAATACGTTGTATGCAACGACCGCGATGCCAAACGCAAACAGCGCCGCGCGGGGATAGCCTAGGGACCGGACTTCGCTGTGCAGTACTGACTCTAGTCGCTGAAACATTCCTTCGATCTTCCAGCGCTGTCGATACAAGAGTGCAATCTTCGTAGCTTTCACGCGGAGCGGGAGATTCGTCAGCACTCGGATCACCGTGTCACCATCTTCGGTCGGTGCATCGAGACGAAGTTCAATGCGCCGCAATGACAGCGTTCCGCCGTCGGGCAACTCCACCTGCACCGCCTGCTCGTAGACAACACCCGTTTCGATGCGTCCCACCTTGCGCACACGTCCACAGCTAGTGGGGTTCGGAGAATGACTGTGCTCGCGCACGATAAATGCGGCCTGTCGCCCGTGCCAACCAGACAAGATATTCTTCGTGCTAAAATTTCGATCCGCGATCCATAGGTCACCCGCTTGTGCTGAAGCCAAGACGGGCTCCATAAGCGTGCGTTCCTGACTGTGCCCGTCCTCGCCTGGGATCAAGTCGACCACCATCGCGCAGTCCGGATCATAAACCACCAACGCCTGTCCCGGCAGCGCGGCCCCTCGGAAACCTCGTAGAGGCTTCAACCGCTTTTCGCTCGCGGGTAAGTGGTTGCCGTCAATGATGCGAATTCGATACCCGGCAACCAACGGCGCTGGCTTTCGCATCGACCAAAGCACCGGCCCCAGCCTTTCAGCGCTGCCGTGCACCAAAGCGCGCACCAGCTCAGGTTCCGTGTTGTTGATCTTGTCGTATAACGCTGCCAGCGACACCGACAACTCTTTTTGCGCTTGTGCAGCTGCGTGCACCGACGGCCTCAGCCCTAGCGCCACCAGTGACATCAGATCGACCGTCGTCGAAAACAGCAACTGACGCGTGTACTGTCGCTGCCGGTGCCGCTCGAATAGCTCGTCGACCCAGCCTGGCTCGAGCGCCTGCTGCATCGCAACCTGCGCCATCACCGTGATCGGACTCTCTTCAATGAAACGGCTTAGAACTGCGTCGAGCACCATGGCCGGATATCTCCGACCTCCCCTAAAGATCGCTCAGCCAAACTCGGCCAAGTTTTCTGCGCAGATTTCTTCGCTCGATCACCTTGAAAGGGCTGGGCGTTAGGGCGCCTCAGGGCGCGACCCGCTGATCGCGGCACACCTGCCGAGCACGCTCCTGGTGCGCCGAGTTGGGTGAAATGTGCTGCAGTTGCTTGAGCTGGGCATCCGCTTCGTCGCTGCGGCCGAGCGCGCACAACGCCTGAATGCGCGCCGCCGTCCGCTCCTCGGCCAGCGCTCCGCGCGGGAATTTGCGCTGGTGCTCGTTGAGGGCGAGCAACGCTTTCCCTGGCCGACCAGCGCGCAGTTCCGTCTCCGCACGCGAGAGCAGCGCAACTTCTCCGGCCAAGCTATCGCGCGAGCGCGCCGCTCTTGGTGCGTCGCCGGGACGACTCGAAGCGCTGCCCGCGGCGAGAGCACTGGCAGGACTTAGTACCGGGGGGGCGACTTCCGGTAATGCGCTCCCGAGGGGAGTGGGCTCGGGCGCTACGTTGACGGCGCTAGCGGGCGTCGTGGGCACCACTGTCGCGGAGCGCTGCCAGATACGGGGCGCGAACCACAGCGCGCCGGTGACCAGCACGGTGGGTCCGACCAGTGCCCACTTGACGAGCTTCGAGCGCCAGGCCCGTCCTCGGCCGGCGCCGCGGGGGGCGTATGTGACGCTCGTTCCCAGCACGGCAGCGTCCCCCAATCGACCCCGCAATGCTTCGAGCACGCGAGCACGATCGGCGCTGGTGGGGCGATCGGCTTGCTTACCAGCCTGTACCAGGGCTTTGCCGCCGACACTCAAGTCCGACATATTTCTCCACGCGCTTCGCGACGTGCGAGCGCTTCATTGAACGCCTGCCTGGCGGCGCGAAGCCGCGAGTAGGCAGTGTTGATAGGAATATCGATCGCTTCCGCAATCTCGGGAGCCGTCATCTCCTCGAGCTCAGCGAGGACGAAGACTTCGCGCTTGTCGGCGTCCAGCTCGCCCAACACGCTCCACAACAACTTCACCTGATCACTTTGCTCGGCAAGCTCGAGCGGGGACGGCTGGCGGGGACCCGGAATTTCCGAAAGGTCGAAGGGCATCACCGAATCCAGCTTCGAACGCCGCTCTCGGTGGTGCCCACTCACGACGCGCCGCACGACGCCGTAAATCCAGCTGCGAAGCGCAGCTGGCCGTTCGATGGTGTGGAGCCTGGCGTGAATCACGATGAAAATTTCCTGGACTACGTCGTCGATCGCCGCAGAACGGACTCCCAAGCGACGCGTACACGACCAAACGAAATCGAAATAGTCCTGATAGACGTCGAGGAAATTGGGCACGAGGGCTGGCCGGTCAGAGCGGACCGGGCCGGGCCCCGCCAATGGCGCCGAAGCGACCAGTTCGTGTCCGCTCATCTGATCTTCGTCGGGCAGTGCCAAAAGAGGGCTTCTGCCGTCATGAAATCCGCTCACGACCGAGAATTTCTGTATAAATCCCGTACAGTCGACCAGGAATGGCGCCAAGTTCTAGCGCGCGTCTGCGCACCAAAGCCTCCGCCAGCGGTCAGAGATTCCACTGGCAGCCGAGTACTAGTCCGAGGGACGCGACGCCCACTTGGTGCAGCTCGCCCACGCCCTCGCTGACAAATCGGGGTCTTGTCAGGGCGATTCGGCCATTGACGCCGAGCAGAAGAGCGGCGCGGCGATTCAAGCGCCAAAGCCCGTCGATTCCCGCGCCCACGGATAGCCAGGTGGTCCTGCCCGTCGTCGGGGCCAGACTGGCTCCAGAACCGCGCGCCGAGGCTTCGTCCAGCGAAAGCAGCGCGCAAGGCGCCAGCTCGAAGCGAGTCGAAAGAAGTGCGCGGCACCCGGACAGCTCTGCGCTCACGCGCTGGTAGCGCGCGCCGTAGTCGGGTAGAATCACCGCTTCCTGGCTCTGGGGCAGCCAAATCGAACCGGAGGCCAGGAACCGCCAAGCGCCATGCTGAAATCCCACGGCGGCGCCGAATCCGTAGCTCGGCTTCGGAAGCACGCCGACGTCGCCGCGAAGAATCGGTGCGCGAAACACGAAGCCCGAACTGGCAGAATTGGATTCATCGGCGGCGGACGTGCCCGTCCGCTCGTCAGCCCTCGTCCGCTCGTCGGCCCTCGTCCGCTCGTCGGCCCTCGTCCGCTCGTCGGCCCTCGTCCGCTCGTCAGGCACGTTCCGTTCGTGGTTCGCTGCCTGCGCGGAAGCGTCTGCTCGCTCGCTGGCAGTGGGGGGCAAGGACGAGCCATTCTGCGCGCCCGCCGTTGCGCGATCGCTGGACGATCCGCCCAGATCGCGCGCAGTCAGCGGTGTGTTCGAGCTCTGTTCAGCTCGAAACAGCAGAGCGAGCGTGATTGCAGCGACGCCGCCGAGGTCTTCGCAAGAACTGGCTTGAACCACGCGAGTGCCGTTCACCCGATCATAGTGAATGTTCAGAGTGAGGCGGAATCGCTCACCGACGGCTTCAATCTGGCCCTCGGCGCGCAGTCGGCTTTGAGCCGACTCGCCCGGCATTGCCCCCAGCAAATCTCGCAATTTTCTGCGCACCTGCGCTTCTTGCGGGCAATTGGCTGGTGCCCGCCACCCGAGCTGAATCGGCACGGCGCTCTGCGCGAGGCAGGTCGCGGAGATGAGCGGCGTGGCCAAACCCACCAGCCCGATCCTAACGCTGCGTCTCACGGCTCCTCACGGATCGTCACGTCATCGACGTAGACGGTCGACATGGCCGGCACGAGCGTCTTGGCGTAGTTCCCCACGTACCACTGCCCCCACTCCGTATCGTCCGTGACCAAGTTGCTCAGGTGCAGGGCCTCCACGCCGTCCTGGTATACGGTGACCGCACCGTTTGCTTGAGCCGAGCGCAGGATCTTGACCGTCAGTTGAAACCAAGAACCAATCGGGATCGCCGGCACACCAGAGATCGGCGGATGCGTGCTTTTCAGAAAATTGAAGACGGACAGCTGGAGTGCGCCGTCCGGACTATTGGCTAGCGAGACATCCCACAACGGGTGCGAATCTCCTTCGGAGACGCCGCCGAGAAAGTGGAACAAGTTCCAGTTGCCGTCGCTGACCGCTAGTGAAGGGATGTAGTACCAAGCGCTGTAGGATGCCGACTTGGGCATCACCCCTTGGCGCACGCAGCGGGCCTGGCTACGCTCGATCGTCGTGGTGTCGCCGGTGACCGAAAATGCAGCCGCGAATTTGCCGGAGTGCACCGGCGAGCGCACCACTTGGAAGGTCGCGCCGTGGCGCGCATAGCAGTAGCCGCGATAAGCGTAGTAGCCACACAGACCGTCTTCGAAACCGGTAGACCAGGGCACTCCGACGGCATCTTCGCCAGCCGAGTTGGGAGCCCCCGCGTCACCTGCATCAGCATGCGTTGGCTCGGCGCATGAACCAATGACGACGGTGGAGTCGCAAGCCCACGTGAGCCCGGCCATGGCGAAAGTCGCCGAAGCCATTGCCAAAGCATGCTGTTGAACGACCACTCCGTCTTCCATCGTGTCGACGACGTTCGATCGTTGTCAACGGAAAAGACCCGAGCCCAACGGCACGAAGGCCCGGCACGCACTGACCCACTTGCCGCTCGCTCTCAGCGCGAGAGAGCCACGGTGACCACGGCTTCAGGAGGCATCCTGATCACTCCTTGAGGCGACAGGGCGCCAAGCGCCGCCGACCTTTCGATACCGCTGAAAACGCTACGTCTCACTTCCGAAGTCGGCCAAGTCCCGGGGAGCTGCAGGCGCGCATTGAGCTCGACACTGCCTGCGTTGATCAGAACCAGCGTCAAGTCTTGCCCAGATGGCGAGAGCCACGCGGAAACCAACAGCCCAGTCTCGTCGACCACCGCTTCGACACGCGTCCACCCCGGATCGGTGCGAGCGGCGAAGTGCCGCATGGCGTGGTACGGGTCTTGGCGCTTGAAGTTCAGCGAATCAATTCCGATCAATGCTTGTGTGTTGGCGAGCGGTCCCGAGACCGAACCCGTCAACGCGGCTTGCAAGTAGGCAGACGCACCTTCCACGACCGTTGCGTAGTGAATCAAGAGCGCGGTTCCGAAGCCATCGGCCTGCATTTCAGTGACGAACACTGGGCGACCATATTGATTGACGAGTTTACCCATCGCGGCCAGCGCGGCCAGGTCGACGGCTCCCGGATTCACGCCGTACAGTTGATGTGCCAGCGCGTCCGTCCTCGCCGCATCGAGACTGGGCGCGTAATCGAAAACGCTGCCGAAATCGCTGGTCTCGGGGGCCAACATCTTGGGGCGAACGGTCAGCTTCGCAAAAGCACTCAGCATCGCCGATTGCGCTTCAGCGAGACCCGGGTAGGACACCGAAACTTTCGTCAGCCCGACCGGCACCGAGACCGTGCCCTCCACGGGCAGGAACTTACACGCCTCCAGGGACTCGGCGGAGCTTGGGATGTAGTTTGGGTTATTTTGAATGCCAACGTAGTCGGGAACGAGCCCGACTTTGGCGTAAGCCCCTAGGGAAGACGACCAATAGTCGGCAAAACCCCCATAGTCGAACGCGCCCGCGGCCGTCTTCGAGAGCGTACACGTCTGCACGTTGCCGCTACAAACCAGCGCCCCGTTCGCCTTCAGCGTAGTTGGGGGACTCCACGAGCTGAGAAAGACCGTCGGTAGGTGCCCCAAGGCCGCGCCACCTGCCGCGACGAGTTCACCGGCAGTGGTCAGATCATCATCGCCGACGTGGCTGTAGCGGTTGCGGAAGCGCAGGACGTCGAGGCCCAGGTCATTGAAGATCGCTCGATAGAGCTCGGTCTGTTGCGGGTGCCCCGTGATCTGACCCTCCCCATAAGCCACCGATGCGCCGAAGCCGACGAGATCCTGGTGACGCGCATCGAGATCGACGGTGACCGCGACCGATTCGCTGGGCACGGGCGAGCATACGCCGGCGACGCACGCTTGGCCTCGCGCGCACGTCACTTGATCGCACCGGGGCAGGCACAATCCAGCCGCTGGCGGCGGGCTGCCGCCGCAGAGCGCAATTGCACCGGCTTCGTCGGCGCGAACGCATGAGGCCTGCGGCGCGCCGTCGCATGCGCTGACATCCGAGCAAGGGCGCGTACAGACACCACACAGGCAGCTCATGCCGTTGCATCCGTCATCGCTTCCGCACGAGCGCAGCCAGTTGGTTTGACTATCACCGTCGCCCGAACTCGCCGACGAGCATCCAAGGGACAGCAGGACACCGAGGACGAGAGCGCCGAGGCGGTTGAATAATGCTCGCGCGGTCATTCGCCGGCGTCCTCGTCCATGAGGTTCTGACCGCAATAGAAACTCACTTGGTAGGTCGAATTTGCTCGATGGGTTTGGTTGTACTCGGCCACTTCGTCCCAGAGCGACACGACTTGCCGCCTGACGGTGGCGAGCAACTGGCGAACCTCTCGCTCACGCGGATGCCCGGGCCACAAATCGAACGACAAGGTCGTGCCCCCGATCTCGTCGGCGGCCGCCGACACGTGCTTGCCGCCGACCACTTTGGCGGCGAGGGCCTTCAGTACTGCTCGGTGATGATCGACGACCGCCGCCTCCCAGCCCGCAGCCTGACCGATCGGGATCAGGCAACGATCGGTGGCGTAGAACACGCCTTCCGGTCGCTGTTCGATCCTTATCCGCTCGTCAGCGACCAATCGGGCGATCGCCCCCTCGAGCGCCGTTTCTGACAGCGGTACGATGGCGGCAAGGCGCTCTTTGCTGATCGGGCTGGCCGGGTACAGGTGCACCCAGACCAAGGCCGCGTTGGTCTCATCCAAATCTCCCGCATCGCTCGCGCCCAGCTCTTCGAGCTCCTCCGCGTTGGCGGCGCGGTAGCGAGTTTCTTTGCCCGAGCCCGTCCGTCTGACCAGACCGCTCTCGACCAGATCGTTCAAGATGCTGCGAACCTTCCCCTCTTCGTCGTGCTTGAAGTGCTGCAGTAGCTCCGCCCGGCTCGCCGACTCCCGTTCGACCAGAAAGCCGTGTAAGGCTCCCCACAGCGTAATGCCTCTGGCCGTAGCGGATTCGCTCAGGCGCTGAACTTTCTGCTGGTACGAGCGCAGCACGAGCCCGAACATGTCGGCGATGACCTTCTTGCCGAGCTTCTGCCGCTCGAGTTCCCTGACCAACCCAACGAACACTTCGTCTGCGATGTGAGAAAGTGGCGACCGCACGCCGTCGGCCGTCGACAGCTGGGCGATCAAAACCATGGTTTGGCGGACGATGGCGTCGATTAGGATTTGCGAGTTCACGCGCTGCGACTCTGGAACATTGGGACAACACAGGCTACGGCAATCAGCCGCCCGTTCGGGGACGAGAAAAATCTCGCGAGGGTTTCGCCCAGACAGGCAACAAGTTCGTCCTCCCGAATTTAGCAGCCGCGGTCCAGGAACGGAGCCCACCTCGGCCCCGTCAGGACCACAGGCGGAACAGTCACACGCGATACTTGTAGCCCTGGCGAGACGCGCAGGGAGGCGCCTCATCCGACTGGCTTCGCGATACCGGACGGGGCGGCACCCCTGCCGGGCCCGGGCCCGCTCCGCAACCGAACTTTACTGGCCCGGCGCAAGCGCGCGTTCCGTCCTATCGATCAGGACTGGGTTCAGCCCCTGGCGCCTCTGCGCTGCGCCAGAACGCCCAGCGCGGCTAGCCCGCAGGCCAAAGTGAGAATGGCAGAAAGTGGAACCGGGGCGGGGATCGGCTCAGTCAGCGTTGGCTTCTTGCAGCTGATTGGGATCGTCACCGGCAGCGGTCCGACGCCGAGCACATCGAACGAAGCGGAGCCCGAACAAGTCAGCGGCATCGCGCCTACGCCCTTGCCGGTCATCGTCAACGCGTAGTTGGTGCCGAACGGAATGCCACCGATGAGCCCCGAAACTCGGGTGCTGTGCGAGACGTCGAGATTACCGGTGGTCGTAAAGCCCGAGCCCACGATGGTGTAGTTCATCGAGTCGAGCTGAGTATCGGCCACGTTGAGCGCAAGCTCCACCGACCCGGCACGGTCTTCGACATGTGGGTCGCCGGCCGCGGGCAGCGACGTTGGGGGGGAATCGCTGTTCGATACGCCTTGCGGGCCCTCACTGCCGCAGGCACCCAAACCGATCAGTGAGCAAATACCGACGAGCAAGAGGTCTCGAGAGAAACGCTGATCCATGATCATTCGAAGCTGCTTTCAAGGCACGGAGCAACGGGACACCACTGACAGATTGTCGGCGCAGCCCGGCGTTACATCGCCATCAGAGACGGATAGCGTAAAGTTGAACGTGCCAGGTGCGCTGCACGCAAAGTTCAGATTCGGCGGCAACGGCCCCTTGAGCGGAGCGCCATTGATGGCCCATTTGTAGGTGAGCGGAGACGGTCCGAGGTCCGCATCGTGGGCGCTGCTCGTGAGCGCGACGGTTCCACCGAGCCGCACATCGTTGGGGCTCGCACCCAGACTGTCGATCACCGGACAGATATTGATCGTGGCCGTCACGGTCGCGTCCCCCGAGGGCACGGCGCAGACGAGATGCACGACGACCGTCACGGGGTTGGCGTCGACGACATCGAACGAGGAGCTCGCGTCGCAGTTCGTTTGCCCGTCGGACGCCGTTGCCGTGACGTCCAGCTCGTACCCCGTACCGACAGGCAGATTCTGGAGGACCACGGGCAGGTCCGCGCTTTCACCCACCGCGACGCTGCCCGCGCTGAAAAAACCATTCGGTCCGGCGATGGTGTACACGGCTTCGGAAACCGTGGTGCCGGGGGAGAGCTGCAAGCCAAGCCCCACTGCCCCCGATGAGCGGTTTCCAGGCACTTGTCCACAGGCGACCAGGCAAGCCAGCAAACCCCACCATCCGCTCGCACGCGCTGCCGCCGTCACCGTGATCATTCGCTTCATCTTCGTCCAAGCTAGGCAAATGCCGTGCCCAGACCGGGGAAGCACGATGTCAGGCGAAATCACGGATTCGAGTTCGAAGAGCTTCCAGATGTCGGAGCCTGTCTTCGAAATCAGGAATTCGGACGAGCCGGAGGGCGCGCTGGACTTCCGGTGCCGTCGTCTTCGAACATTCATACGCGACTCAGTCGAGAAACAAAGTGGCCATGACCCGTAGGGTGATGGGGTACGCGGGTGTGAAGTCCACGTCCTCACAGCCCCAAAAGCGGCCGTCCGCCGTACCTGAACCGGGATTGCTGGCAAGGCGGCCCTTCGAACCGCAGCCTGTCCCCGCACCCAACGGCTGACCGATTCCGGGTTCGTTGCGCAAGCGACTCACGGTGTCGAACTGGGCCGCGCGAAACGCACCGTTGAACAGGTTTTCGACGTCGAACGCGACGTCGAACCAGCGCTGCCGATAGCCCAGGTGAGCATCGAACTGGGTGAAGCCCGGAGCCACCAAAACACCATCGTCCGAGGCCGGGCGATCACCGATGCCGTAGAAACGCAGGCCGGCTCGGCCCGTGCCAAAGCCTAGCTCGTGACGCGCGGAGAGCCCACCGGACCAGGTTTGTTTGGGGGCGAGCGCGAGACCGCCGCCGTTCTCGAGACCTGTCCTGAACTGCGAGTGCGTGAAGGTGACTGCCCCGTCGGCAGCCAGCCAAGGCGTGAACTCGAAACGCGACTCGAACTCCACGCCATAGCGCCGCGTCGCCGGACCAACGCTCGTCGTGCCATCGTCCCCGCGCCAGATGGTTTCGCTGTCGAGGTCCAGCAGCCAACCCGCGACCGCGAAGTCGAAGCGATTCCAGATACGCGTGCGCGCGCCGACTTCTTCACCGACCGCGCGCGTCAGCGGCGTGACCGCTGGCCTCGAAAACACTCCGCGCACGTCGTTCGAATGGAAACCGTGACCCCAGTTGAGGTACACATCGAGCTGCGCGTCCTCGCGATCGAGCGCGGTCAACGCAAGGCTGGCCTTGGGACTGAATTGGCGGGCGCCGTCGACGCCACTCTTTGGGCTGGTCGAATCTGCGGTGAGCAACCGGTTGTCGACGGCAAAACCGAGAAAATCGGCACGTCCACCCAGGTTGACGCGTAGCCATGGCCGGGGCGAAATCTCTTCGTTGACGTACCCGCCGAGCAGGGTCTCATGCACGTCGTTGTCACGGATCTGCCCCGACTGCTCGCGCTGGACCGCGTGCCAAAGCTCTTCGTGAATGTCGTCGCTGCGAACTTGGCTGCCAATCGTGGTATCGAAACGGAGCCAACCGACTTGGTGGAGCACGCGGTAGGAGACCGCTCCACCATAGAACGTGCGTCGGTCGACCTGTTCGATCTCGTCCCCCGCGTCGGGGTCGTTTTGATAGAGTGTGAAGTTCGAGAAAAGGTTGAAGCGGTAAGTACCGATGTAACCTTGCGCGCTCACTTCGCTGTTCTCTGACGGGCGCAATTTGTAGCCCATGAACAACTGATGGCGCGCCGTGTTGCCACCCTCGCTCGGGTCGATCGAACCGTAGCGCGAAATGAGCCCTTGCTCGACGGCGCGCGCTGGGATCTGCCCGGATCCATGCCAATTGCCCGAGTAGCTCGACTCACCAATGCTGATGCTGGATGTGGCGGTCAGCGGCAGAGTGATCTTGTTGAACAGCTTGTAGCGATCCCAGCCTTCTGGGTTATCGAAAGGGCCGTCTTGCCGGCCCAACTCGACGGCAAACATCGCACTCGCTCGGTCCCACTTCGGACTCGCGATGAGTAAGCCGCGGTAAGAGGGCGAACCGTGCCCGGGCGAGCCACCGAGGCCGAAACCGAGCGAGCTGTGCTCGAACCCGCTGCGCGTCACCAGATTCACTGCGCCAGCGGTGGCGAAGTCTCCCTGGTTGGCAAAGTAGGTGCCCTTCGAGAGCTCGACCCGCTCGACGGTTTCGGGGATGATGAAGTTGGTGTCCGCGAAGCCCTGGCCGTGCGCATGGGACACCAGGTTGATCGGGATACCGTCGATGGACAGTGCCACGTCCGTGCCGTGGTCTGCGTCGAAGCCTCGTAAAAAATACTGATTCGCCTTACCACCGCCCGAGTGCTGCACCATTACCAAGCCGGGCGTGACGCGCAAGATGTCTTGCACCGAGCCGATCGGACGAAGCGCAAAATCGCGATCGCGCACCGCGGACGACGACGCCGCACTCATCGGTTTTCGCCCGAGCACGAGCGTGGTCTCGGTATTCTTCTGGAGTTCGGGCGGTGGTGGCGGGAGAGGAGCCACGGCAGCGGGGGCGGCGACGGGCGCTGCCGCAACCTCTGGGGGTGCGGGAGGTTCGAAGGGCAAAGCCAGCTGAATCGTGGCCCGGATCGGCACGTCGTTCTGACGCGCGGGCGAGAACTTCCAGCCCTTCACCGCGGCCAGCGCGGCTTCGTCGAAGCCATGACCCGCGGGTTGAACGACCTTCGCATCGATGACCTGCCCGGTCTCATCCACAATCAGCTCTAGGCCGACCGTGCCACCGATGCGCTCGCGCAACGCATCGATCGGATAGCTCGGCTCCGAATGTTCTTCGAGCACCGGCGCGACCGCCGCCGCGGTATTCGCGTCTGCCGAGGGCGCTGACGGTGCGGGCCCTGCCGTCGGCTCCTGAGCCGAGAGCGGCCGTGCGCAGAGCACCATTGCGACGCCGAGGGTCGCCCTCGAGATCAAACGGTCACGCATGGCTCCGCGCACGCAGTAACACGCCAATTGAAGAACGTGCTACAGATTTCTTCTCGAGCAGAACTGTCACGCAGTCCACGACAAGATGTCACGACGACCGTCGGCTCAACACTATAATCCCTCCCTCGACGCCAATGACGCCAGTAGCCAACCTGCTCCGCGCTTTGCCAGCCAGTGGAAAAGGGATCGCTCTCCTGTTGTCCATTTCGGTACACGCGGCAGTCGCGCTGGCGGCGGCCCGCGGAGCACCCCACGCGATATCGAGTGCCAGCCTCAGCGCGGCTTCGGTCTTGGAACTCGTTGCGCCAGAGCTGACGGCGATCGACGCACCCATGCCTCCGATGCCCTCGCCGACGTCCGCCCGTGCGCCGCACCACCATGACTATCCGGTGCCCCCGAACCACGACGAAGCGCCCCATGACCCGGCCCTTCGCCACGTATTGCCCGTGCAGAGCACGCCCAGTTCGGCCCCTGCTGCGGCCCCCGCAGTGCTGGTTTCCCCTGCCCCGGCCGCCGCGCCACGCTTCGCGATGACGATTGGTCCAGCGACGCGCGCTGCCCACGGAAGCAACGTTTCCAATGGTGTTACGCCAACGCCCAGCTCGGACTCTCCGGCTGAGCCGGCCGCGGAGGCTTCGGTGGACACACCGGCCCGGCTGCTCGTCGGCAGTTCGGCGAGCTACACGAGAGAGGCCGAAGCTGCGGGCATCGAAGCGGACGTGCCGTTGGAGATAGTGGTAGACAGCGCCGGTTCGGTGATCGGCGCGCGTGCCCTTTCCCACGTGGGTTACGGCCTCGATGATGCTGCGTTGCGGAGCGTTCGTGGATATCGCTTCTCACCCGCCCGCCGCGAAAGCAAGCCAGTCACCGTCCGTATGCGCTGGTTGATGCGCTTTCAGCTGCGTTGATTCGCCCGCTCGCACCCGCCCCAGCCGCCCCGGGGAAGCCGCGGGAAATGAGCCGCCGGCGCCGCGCGCTTCAGACCACGATTGCGGCGATGCGCTGCCAGCACCAGAACGCCGCCACCGCGCCGATTGCGTACAACGCGGGCCGGCGTGCACGCGAAAACCAGGCTTTGGGGAGCGGTACGCTGACGACTAGGAACGCGAGCAGCACCATCATTAGCTGACCCAACTCGACCCCGACGTTGAAACTCAGCAGGGCGACCGGCAAGTGGCTCTGCGGCAGACCGATGCTCTTCAAGGCACCAGCGAAACCGAGCCCGTGCACCAGACCGAACAGGAACGAGACCAGCGCGGGCACGCGCCGTGCGAGCGTATCCGTGTCACGCAGCGCTTCCGTCGACACGAGCACGATGGACAATGCGATGCAAGCTTCGACCGGCGCAGAGCGCAAGCTGAGCCAGCCGAACACGCTGCACGCGAGCGTCAGGCTGTGTGCCAACGTAAACGCGGTGATGGTGCCGATGAGTCGCCGGCGAAAGCCGACGAGGAAGAGCAGACTCACCACGAACAGTAGGTGGTCGATACCGCCCAGGATGTGCTGCACTCCGAGCACGGTGTAAGCACGAAAGATCTCGCCCAAACCGCGGCGATCGTCGGCCGAGCCAAACAGTTCGATGGATGGCTGTGCAGACGTCAGTGTGTAAACGTGACTTTGGCCGTCGAGCCAGACGATCTTCACGAGAGCGGCGGAGTAACGCTTACCTACGCCATCCATGGTCAGCGTGCCCTTCAGGCCCGCACTCCCGCAGTGCAGCACGCTCGCGCCGACCTCGCAGCTGTCCGGCCAACGCGGCTTCAGATCATCGCCCATCGGACGCTTGTCGCTCGAGGCGGACCAAAGCCACAGAAATTCCCCGGGCGCGGTCTCCCGCACCTCCATCTCCGCCATACTCATCTCGTGGGCGCGGGCGGAACCGGTCAGCAGCGAGAGCGCGACGGCGAGCAGTAGCAAACACGCACCGCGTAGCGACCCAGCGCTCATTCGTCGGAGTCCTTCCGCGGCGTCTCGTAATTGATCTTGTATTTCTTGCTCAAAGCACGCACTGCGGCGGTGCGCTGCTCGGAGGCGGTGGCGTCGGTCCAATCTTGGAGTACGACTCCGCGCACTTGTTCGAATACGGCCGGCTTGGGCGGCGTCGTGGCGTCGAGTCGCATCGCCCGCCAGCCTTCACGCGTTTGCAACGCCTGCCAAGTGCCAGGCTGAGCGCTTTCGAGCGTCTTTGCGAAGTCGGCTCCATAGCTGTCGACGAGGTTGGAATGCGGCCGCGCCTTGAAGACACGTAGGCCCGCTTTGGCGTCGCCCGGCGTCCCGTTGTTCAGCGAGACCACGAACTCACGCACGGTACGTTCCGAATTCGTGCCCGACAGTGCGGCTTCTTCGAAATCGTAGCGAGCGGGCTCGTCGTATTTGTCGCGGTGGGCTTCGAACCACGCACGCAGCACTTTGTCGTCCACGGGCGGTAACTTTACGTTGCTGTCGACCACGCTGAGCGCCTTGAAGATCACGCGTTCGCGGATCGCGGGGTCGCCTCTGTCCACTTGCAGCGCCAAACCCTCACGATAGAGGACTTCATTGTCGAGCCACACGCGGTGTAGAGCCTCGAGCTCTTGCGGGTTCGGGTCCCGGCCCCGGGCCGCCTTGAACGTGGCAAAAGCCTCGGTGTCCACGTCTGCGCCAACCACTATGGTGTGCGGATCGTCGGCCTTGCTGACCAGGGCGTGATCGATCCCGAACAAGAGCCCGCCGATGACGATGAAGTGCAGCAGTGGTTCCCGCAGCCAAGCGTGGCGCGGACTGGGTGGCCGAGACGGCGCGACCGGTCGAGAGGGTAGAGATTCGGACAACTGCAGATTCAAGAGCGGCGTCGTCATTTGTGATTGAGGGGTCGAAAAGAGAAACGGCGCCGTGCGTTGGTCCGCGCGGCGCCGTTCCGGGTCGTGCCATCCGTCGGTGACGGAGGTGTCACCCACGAGTGACAGTCGTGTCACTCGTGGGTGACGGGCTGCTTACTTGACGCCCGCCACTGGGGTGGAACCGGCCACCTCGATGTACACCGGGTTGCTGTAGAACCAGAGATCCGACCAAGCCGCGACGTCGAACGAAACCGCCTTCTGACCTGCGATTGGATTCGTGGCGCCGGTCGCGGTGGCCAGGTGGTCCGGGCAGCCGTCGAATTGGCTGCTCGCGCTGTGCGCCGTGGTGCACGGAATGCGCAGGCGCGTGGTGTCGTTGGCGTTGGTCACGACGTCGGCCAGCGGGTTACCGTTGGCATCGGTCTCGTACGGCACGGCCGCCGGCATGTTGCTGCCGCGCAGACGGATGTACTGGGAAGCCGCCACCGCGGGGATGCGGAACGTCATCGTCAGGAAGGTGGAGCCGTCGGTCGGGGACGTGACGGCCTTCCAGGCGGAAGCGCCGCTGCCGTTGAACGTCTTGAGAATGGCCGCCGTGACGTTCTTGGCCGCGTCGGGCACCACGGACAGGTCCGCGGTCGTGCCGTCGGCTTTCAGCCAATTGGTGTTGCGGGGCCATTCACCGGAGTAGCCGGCAGTGCCCGGCGTCTTGTAACCGGTAACCAGGCCGCCGATTACGTCGATGTGGTCGAGCACCGGCGTGTTGATCGGTTGGTTGATACCCACCTGCAGGAGCGACGGATTCGGGAACGTGTAGGGCGAGAAATTCGTCCCCGCCGGGTCACGCACGGTGACACCGACGACGATGTCCGTGCCCGACGCGACGGCCAGCTTCTCGCCCATCGTGGCGCAGCCCGCGACGCTGATCGCGTTGTTTGCGATCGCGGCGTTGGCGGCGATCTCGCCGACGAGAGCATCGGCCTTGCCGGTGCAGGCAACGAACGCGAGGCGATCGATGATCTGGCCACCGGTCGCGAAGTTGTTGCCGCTGCGCAGGCCGTCGACGATCTGCTGCGGCTTCGGCTTGTTGCCGCCGCTGCGCACCATCGTGTAGTTCCGCTGGTACTCGCCCGGGAAGAAGTCTTGCGTCGTGCGGCGATCGTCGGGACCAAAGCTGCCGCGGTTGTGCCAGTCGGAGCTGGCGAAGAACCAGAAATTGCGACCTTCTCCCAGCAGCGCGTCCCACACGCCACCGATGAACCCGCCGTAAACGCCCGTACCGCCGTAGGTCGTGCCACCCACGCTGTCGGTTTGCACGCCGCCGATGTTGTTGCGCAAGACCTGGTATTCGCCGCGGTTTGCGGAGGCACCGTGGCCCGGTTGAGTCTCCATACCGAACGCGATCTTGGGCGCCGCGTTGTTGAAGTCGCGCAAATGTTCGACGTTGAATCCGTTGTTGCCATCCGGGTTGAACTGCCCAGCGCGCTCGAGATGGGCAGGCACGTAGTAAGCGGCGTCGGGATGGAAGGTAGCCATCCACTTCAAGCCTTCGACGGTCTTGTTGTGGCCCTTGGTACCGTTGCCGGTGCCGCTCGCGGGGACGAGCTTCTGCGCGGTCGCGTTCCAGCTCGGATCGGCCGAGTTCGCGCTACCCGGAACCGAGCAGTCGTAGGCGTTGGCAGCGCCGCGGCTGGTGTCCGTATCGCCGCGATCGAAGCAATATTCGAACTGGGCCAGCGGGTTGGCATTGCCGAGCGCCGTGTAACCGGGCGTGGTCGGCAACGTCGCCGTGGCGAGCGCGCTCGGGATCTGGCCGGTGATGACCGACATCGAAGTGTGCTCGTGACCGGGAACCACCGTCTCGATACCGAGGAACAACGGCAGGTTCTTATAGGCGTTCAGGTACTCGATCAACGGGTACTGGAACTCCTGAATCGACTGCCAGCGCCACATGTTCTTGCTCGGGCTCGTACCCGACGAGTCGCCCTTCGGCGTCACGCCCGAAGCTTCCCAGGTGGTGTTGGGGCCAACGGCGGCGTTGTACGGATACGCGGGCGTACCCAGCGTAGCGTCCTCGACCAAGGTGCAGTTGCGGTTGCCGTTACCGCCGTGACCTGCTTGCACGAACCAGTCGAGACCGAAGGTGCCGTCCGTCTTGTCAGTCGCCTTCTGGACCAGCTTCTGCATCGAGATGGAGCCGTCGGAGCAGGTGGTGTGGTTGTGGAAGTCGCCTGCGACGTAGGTGCCGGGCGCGATCGGCTTGGCCGAGCAGGTGATCTGAGCGGTGGACTTGTCGGCGCACGAGGCAGCGGGGTCGCCGTCATTGACGGATACGGTAACGGTGGCAGTGCCCGGGGTCGTGCAGGTGAAGATCGGGTTCTGGGCCGCGGCGTCGCTCAGCGTGCCGGCGCTGGTGGTCCATGTGTAGGACAAGGCGCTCGGGGCGGCGTCGCTGTCGTGCGCCAGAGCCGCCAGGGCGACCGTACCGCCGATTTGAACTTCGCTCGGGTTTGCCGACAGCGAGTCAATGGTCGGGCAAACATTCAACGCGCCCGAGACCATCACGCTTCCGGTGCGGGGTGCTTCATGGCAGGTGAGCGGGACGGTCACGGACACGGTGGCGTGCGCCTGAACGTTGAACGTGCTCGAGCCGCCACAGGTCGCCGACGCGTCGGTGGTCGTGGCGCTGATGGTGATCGAGTAGCCAGTGCCCGCGGGGAGACCACCGATGGTAGCGCTCAGCTTGGTCGCCGCCGACAGGTCGATATTGCCGCTCTTGGAGAAGCCGCTCGGACCCACGATGGTGTAGCTCGCGCTGTTCAGCGAGCTGCCATTGGCGAGTTGCAGGGCCAAGTTCACCTCGCCGCTCGACTCTCGGCTCGCGTTCGGCGACGCGCTCGTGCCGTTGCCTTGATCGCCACAGCCGGCAATCGTCGTGATGCCGCAAAACCCCAAGGCCAATATCGATAGCTTTTCAGTTCTCATCTTAGCTTTTCTCCGAACGGTGCCGTAAAAGACTGGTGCGCCCGTAATACCCGCGGGTTAGCAAAATACAGGCCAAGTAAAGAATCGCGGAGAGCCCCGAAATTCCGGGCTTTTCTTCGAACTTTCCGGGTCCCGACTGGCGAGACGTCCGAATTCCGGAGAGCCACCTCCGAAGTTCGGAATTCGAGCGAATCGCGACGCGAGCTCGCCGAAAACTCGGCGTGACGATTCAGTGTCGAATGGGTGCCACGCTCGACGCCGCGGAGCCGATCTGCGAAAGGAGTTGCTCCGCCTCGCTGCGCGCTGGCTGCAGCCGGGTCAGCTCAGCGAGCAACGGACGAGCACTAGACACGTCGGAGCGAGCCAACGCCGCCGCCATCGACAGCAAAGGATCGTATGCGGGCCGAAAATCCGGACTGATGCGCAGCACCGACAGCAGCGGTTCACGCACCTGCGCCAGCATCTCCTCCACTCTATTCGAGGGGCGAACGTTGCGGCCGGACTCGATGAAGCGATTTCGGGCCCGCCAATAAGCGGTCAACCGCAGGCCAAATTCCGAGTCCGACGTCGGAACCAAAAGCTCGTCAGGTTCAATCGAGAGTTCGCCGAGCAAGGCCAGCAAGCGATCTTTCGGGGTCGAATCCGGCTCGTAGGTGACGCGCGGCGCGCGATAGGCCACCACGGGAAGATCGTCCGTGTTGACCGGAGCCGTCGCCGAGAATCGCACGAGCGCACCGGGACCGGCAACGACACTGCCCAAGACGGTGAGCTCGTCTTCGAAACCGAGGCCCGAAAGCGGCTCGCCGCGCCCGGGCTGCGCGACGCGAGCCCGCACGGCGGCGGCGTCGAATCGCTCTTCGCTGGCTCGCCCGACCAGCCCGACGACGGGAGTCTCCAAGCTGTTCGTGGCAAGGATCGCCCAGGCGCGCGGATACACCGCGACGAAGGAATGTACGATGCTACGCAGCGTGTCCAGGTCGAGTTGGTGCAGGGGCAGCCACTGACAAAAAACCCCCGCCGGTTCCAGCCGTCGTCGCACGGCGTCGAAATGTTCGACCGTATACAGCGCGCCCGAGCCACTCCGCGCCGGGTGGAAGTTGTCCGAAACGACGACGTCGTAGCTACGCGCACTCACCCGCACGTAGCGGCGCGCGTCCGCCGCCAGCACGTGCAGTCGAGAGCTGGACGCGGCCCCGTTCGCGTCACTTTGGAAGTAGGGCGCCGCAGCGATCACTTCCGGCAGGAGCTCGACCGCGTCGACATCCAGGGTGGGATCGGCCGCGGCAGAGGAAGCCGTGACGCCCGTGCCGAGCCCCAAGAACAGAGCGCGACGCGGATGGGGATGAAGCAGCAACGGCAGCCAAGCTTGACGGGCATCCACCCGCCGCGAGTTGCTACTGCCCTCTTGTTGTCTGTTGTTGATGCGCAGACGACGAACACCGTCGGCGTCCTCGACCACGCTGACGGCACCGAGCACGCCTTCCCGGTAGCTCACGACGCGACCACCTTCCGGGATCTCGACGAAAGTGAGCGGCGGCGCGACCAGCGCGAGGGTCAGGGTGACGGCCGCCGGCAGCCACACGCTCGGCTTGGACCATGCGGCCCGCCGCGTCGCCGCCAAGTACCCGAGTACGATCGAGAGGAGGGCCCACTTTGCCCCGAGCGTAGGCACCGCCAGCACGCCGCAGACGGCGGGCGCGAGCGCAGCGGCCAGGGTGTTCACGCCGAATGCGCGCCCGAAGCTCACGCCGGTTCTGCTGGCAATCCGAGTCAAATGGGCGAAGAGCGCGCCCATCACGAGCGTCGCGGGCCCAAAAGCGAACACGGCCAGCAGCCCTTCAGCGCCCAGCGCACCCGTCATGCCCGATCCGAAGGCCTCCTCTGCCCCCGCCCTGACCCGCTCCGCTGCCCACAGCGACGCGGTCCCCGATAGACACGCGACGCCCAGCGCAGCGAGGAGTTGGTCCCCGAGCTCGTCGAGATCCCGATGGCGGCGAAGCCAGCGTTGATAGCCCGCTGCCCCTCCCGCGCTGCCGACCAGATATACCGCCAGTAGCAAAGCGAAGGTATACACGGTGTCTTCCGTGACCTGGCTCAGAACGCGGACCACCAAGACTTCGTAGCCGATGCCCAAGAAACCGGTGACGGCCAAACGGGTGAGCACGCCACGCGCGCGTCGACGGTCGTGCGTCGGCGCATTGGGTGCCATCCCGATGCGCTTGGGAAACACGGCCAGCGCAAGCAGCGCACACGACAAGTTGAGCCCGACGCAGACGACCGTGCTCTGCGCGAGGCCGAACTTCGGGACCAACCAGAAGGCGCTCGCCAGCACGCCGAGCACTGCGCCAGCGGTGTTGCCGGCGTAGAGTGCCGCCACCGAGCGCCCGCCACTCGCGCGCGGTATGGTCAGCCGTTCCATCGCCGGGAGACTCACGCCCATCGCCGCCGTCGCCGGCAAAAACAGCAGAAAGGCTGCCAAAAATGCCGCGGTCCAGTGCCAAGCGGGTGAAGGCTCGGCACCGATCAGGGTCAACACCCAGCCGGCGAAATGGGGCCCGACGACGGGCATCGCGAGGCCCCAGCCGGCGATCACGAGCTCACACCCGACGTACCAAAGTCGCGGTCGCAGACTGCGCTCGATGCGCGAGCCGAGTATCGAGCCCGAGGCCGCGAGCCCGCCGAAGAACGCGGCCACGACCGCCAACACCGCCGCCGACTCGTGTCCCAACCACGAACAAGATTGTTGCGTCCAAACGATCTGGTAGCCCAACCCGGCAAAGCCGGAGGCTGCCATCATCAGCAACGCGGCAAAGCCTCGGCTCGTGTCGCGCGTGTTGCTCAACCGCTGAACCTAATCACGTAACCCCAGGAATCCAGCTGGGTCGGGATGGCGTTGAACGCGAGGGTGATGCGCCGTTCCCCGTGATTCGGCGGCACGGCGTGCATCAAATAACTCGGAAAGAGCACCATGTCGCCCGGCTGTGGCGCCGGACTGATCCATTTGTCCGCGCAGAACTGGCCCGGGGTCATCCCTTGATGGTCGTTCCGAAACATGAACTCGCTACCGCCCGGCGACTTCATGAATACGGTCTGCGAACCGGGGTGCGTAGGCGTGAGGTACACCACCCCGGAGATGAAACTGTTGGCGTGGTTGTGCATCGCTTGGCGACCACCGTGCTCCAAAACGTTCACCCACATTTCCTTGAGCAACCACTTCAGCTTCTCGCCGAACAGATGTGTTCCGAACTCCGCCAGCTTGGGCGAGATCAATCCAGCGGCTTCGACCAGCAGCGGACTGTCGCCCGGCTGCAACATCGCCGTATGCGACAAGTTCGCCGACGAAGTGTTGTCGCGAGTCGCTTGAGCGGCGAAGTGCGCAGCCAATCGGGCAACCAGAGGCTCACCGAGCGTAGCGGGCGCACGCATGAATGGCGTAGGGAAGATCCCGAAGACCTCGTCCATGCGGGCTCTGTATCTCCAGCGACGACAGAGGTGTGCATCAATCGGCATTCGCCATTGGATCGTCACGAAACTGGAACATTCGGTGCACGGATTGGTGGGGTTAGCGGACGCGGGGCGCGCAGAGCGGCGCAAAGCCCGATGTTTCGCGGGAGCGATGCACGTGACTTGCGGCGGGTGCCCGCCCCGCTCACCGTCCCGATGGACGTGGTACCGAAGCAACCGCAGCCGACCCTGTTCGAGCTCCCCCCCCCGGTAGTGGCGCCCGCCGTGGTCGATTCGGCCCAGCGCGCGCTGGCAGATGCGCTGCCTCCGCTGCTGCGGATGGGCACGATGTCTTGGTCGTTCGCGGGCTGGCGCGGAACGGTCTACGCGCAGGACGCCGAACCGAAGTTACTCGCGGACGCCGGGCTGACTGCGTATAGCCAGCAGCCCCTGTTGCGGGCGGTGGAGGTGGACCGTTCCTTCTATGACCCACTACCGGAAGTCTATTTCAGCCGAGTGGCGGCGCAGGTCCCGGAAGATTTTCGCTTCTTGGTCAAGGCACATGAAGAGTGCACGCTCCTACGCTTTCCGAAGCATGCGCGCTACGGCAAGCGTCGCGGCGAGCTGAATCCACGCTTCCTCGATCCGGCGTATGCAGAAGGCGCAGTGGTAGCTCAGTGCGTTCCCGGCTTGGCTCATCGACTGGGCGCAATCTTGTTTCAGTTTCCACCGCAAGACGCGGGGGATCCGAGTGGATTTGCAGATCGACTGCAAGGATTTCTGGAACGCCTACCGCGTAGCGTCCCCTACGCCGTCGAACTGCGGAACCGCGAGCTGCTCACGCCCGGCTACGCGCGTGCGCTCTTGGCCAGCGGTGCGCAGCACATCCACAACGCTTGGGGAGGGATGCCGTCGGTGCTCGCGCAAGCGCGTTTCATCCCGCCCGCGGCGCGGAAGCCCCTGATCGTGCGCTGGCTGATGCGACGTGGCGACGAGTACGAGGCCGCACGCTCACGCTTTCTGCCCTTCAATCGACTGGCGGAGCCCGATCTGGCGACGCGCAACGACATCGCCACGTTGGTCAGCAAAGCCCTGCGGCATGAAGTGCCCGCGTTCGTATTGATCAACAACAAAGCCGAAGGTTGCGCGCCCGCGAGCGTGGTCGAACTCGCCCGCGAAATTGCCGCGCGCTGACTCCGGAAGCTCTCCGGACCTCGCCCGCCGAGACAACCGGGTCAGCTGTGGGTGTTAGGCTCCTACCCCGTCGATCACGGGCTGGCCTCCTGGCTGACTAAATGGTCATCGGAAAATTGCTCCGTCGATCTAAAGCCCCGGCAATACGGTGACGCTCACACGGTAGGGCTCGCGATCTAGCGAAATATCCATAAAAAATGGCCGACTTCCCCCTTACCCGGCATTACCATATTGGGTTTACCTCACCGACATCGGTGGGGCCCAGGAGATCAGGATGAGTCAAAACCGGGTAGTGCATTGGGCATTCCTAGCGCTTTGCGGCGCGGCCGGCGCGATCGCTTGCGTCGACGGGTCGCTCCAGGCAGGGGAAGGCGGCCCGGTTGCGAACATGACGGTGCCGAATGGCGGTGCTGGCCCGATCGCCGACGGCACTTGCCACGACACGCAGTCCGACCCCTTGCATTGCGGCAATTGCGCGACGGCTTGCGCTCAGGGACAAGTCTGCACTCAAGGCGTGTGCAAGGCTGGCAGCAGCAGCTGCACGGCGCCTCAATTTCTGTGCAGTGGTGCTTGCGTGGAGCTGACGACCACCGCTCATTGCGGGGCTTGCGAGACCGCCTGCGCTGCGGGTCAAAGTTGCACCGCAGGCGCCTGTCAATGCCCGGGAACGCAGACTGCGTGCAACGGCGCCTGCACCGACACCCAAACCAACAATGACCACTGCGGCCGCTGCAATCAACCCTGCGCAACCGGCGCCACCTGCGTCGCTGGTGTCTGCGGTTGTGCCACGGGACAGATGCAGTGCAGTGGTGCGTGTGTCGACCTGCAGCAGAGCGACGCGAACTGCGGCCAGTGCGGCCGGGCCTGCGCGTCTGGACAAAGTTGCTCGAGCGGCGCCTGTGTCACCGGAGCTGGCGCGGACGGCTGCTCGGGCAAGGCCGTTGGCATCACCCTCAAGCAAATCGCCGTCTACCAGACCGTAAAGGTCGGGGTGATGGACGCGGGTACGGAAATCGCGCCTGAAAAGCGCACGACCGATGTCGTGACCGGCCGTCAAACCCTGTTCCGTCTGTCAGTCGCCGTAGATGACGGTTTCGCCGCGCGCGCTCTCTCCGGGCGGGTAACCATCAACAACGGCAGCACCGTGACCGAATATTCGGCCAAGCAGACGGTCAGTAAGAACTCCGTCGACACGGACACAACGAGCACCTTTCAGGTGTTCGTACCCGCCGAGCAGATCACGGCCGACACGCACTACTCAGCCGAGCTCGTCGAATGCGGCGCGGCCGCCGCCGGCGCCGCCGGTTCGATTCGGTTTCCCGCGACCGGCGACATCGCACTCGGCGCGCGCCATACCGGCGGCGTGAAGGTGAGCCTGGTGCCGCTCTTAGCCAACGGGAAAGTGCCTGACACTTCCGATACCGCGCTTTCTGCCTACAAACAGCAGTTGATGGCCATGTACCCGATCGATTCGGTCGAATTCACGGTGCTACCGCAAATGAGCGTGGCGTTCCCCATCGACTGGGAGGCGGCGCTCGACCAAATGCGCAGCCGACGCAAGACCGATAGCCCGGCCGCAGACGTGTACTATTTCGGCTTACTCAAGCCTCAGGACACGTTCGCCCAGTTCTGTGGCAATGCCTGCACGACGGGCATCGGCTACGTGGCGGATGCAAATACCCCCTCATTCCGAGCGGCCATGGGCATCGGCTATGGCGATCGCGCCTCGACGCAAACCATGGCCCACGAGCTCGGTCACAACCACGGTCGCAATCACGCGCCGTGCGTACCGAACGGTGGATCGATCTCCGGGGTGGATACCAACTACCCGTTCCCCGACGGTCGCACCGGTATTTTGGGCTTCGATTCACGCACGAAGGTGTTGCTCTCGGCCGACAAGAGCACGGACCTAATGGGCTACTGCAACAACGTCTGGCTCAGCGAGTATACCTACGACGGCCTCACCGCTCGCGTCGCCTCGGTCAACGCCAGCAAGGCGGAGGTGGTGAGCAGTGCTGCCCTCCACACCTGGCGAGTACTACTCACCGGGAGCAAAGGGCCGCGCTGGGGCATCCCGATCACCCGCCCCAGCCTTGCCGAGGGTACCCCCATCAGCGTTCGCATTCTCGACCACGCGGGCTCCCTCCTCACCGAGATTGAAGCCTATCGGACCGGAATCTCGGATAGCGGCAGTGCGGTGGTGATGGTGCCAGAGCCGAAGCCGGGATGGAGCTCGGTACAAGTGCCCGGCTCTTCAGCGATTGCCTTCTAAGGGCAGTTCTAAGGCACCCTGAATTCAGGGCCTCCCGTAAACGTGTGCGTCTATCAACTGATACCGCACCCCCGGCGGCACCGCTCGCCGCGGAAAAGATGCTGTGTTTACACAGGATCTTTTCCGCGCGGGGCCATCACCGCGGAGAGACTCTCGCGCTCGTAGAGTGCCGCTGCAAGTTGCTCGCGAGCGCCAACCGCTCGGTCTGCGTCAGGACTCGGCCGGATGTCCTCTTCGACCGGTTCGGTCCGAGGTTCTCGGACGAGTTCCGCCGCACGCCCGAGCGCTCAGCAGGCCCTGGGCAAACAGACTTCAACCCGCGTCCCGCGCCCGAGCTCGGACGAAATACGAATGAAGCCGTGATTCTGCAGCACGATCCCGTGCACGGTCGCGAGCCCGAGCCCCGCTCCCCGCCCCACCTCTTTGGTCGTAAAAAAAGGCTCGAACACGTGTGGAAGGACCGCGTCCGGGATGCCCTGGCCGGTGTCCGACACCGTAATCCGCACGAAATCACCAGGGCGGGCCTCGGCAAACGCGCGCGCGTCATCCCGCCCGAGCGAAGTCAGGTCGGTCTTGATTTGCAGGCCCCCGCCGTCGGGCATGGCATCCTTGGCGTTGACGCAAAGGTTCACCAGGATCTGCTCCAACTGGGAAGCGTCGATGATCACCGATCCGATTTCCGGGTCCAGGTTGGTGTGCAGGTCGACTTGCTTGCCCAGCAAGCGCAAAAGCAGTCGTTGGGTGTTGCCGATGACTTGGTTGGGATCGAGCTGCTCCGGACGAGTGGACTGTCTCTGTCCTACCGCGAGCAATTGGCGAGTGAGCCTCGCCGCGCCCTCGGCGGCCTCCATCACCTCCGAAAGCCGCTCGCTGGCGCGCGCGTCCCCTTGCAGCTCCTCTTGCATCAGCGAAATATTGCCCATGATGGCCGTGAGCAGGTTGTTGAAATCATGCGCTACGCCGCCCGCGAGGCGCCCCATCGACTCCAAGCGCTCGGCTTGGGAAAGCCGCTTCTCGAGGGCGACCTGCTCGACCGCGGCCCGCCGACGCTCGGTCACGTCCCGCACGGCCACCGCTCGGCAGACGGTGCCGTGGGACTCGATGGCCCGCGTTTGAGCCTCGCCGGAAAATGTCGAGCCATCGCGGCGAACACCCACGACCTCTGCCTCTCCGCTACTGGTGCCGATCGCCTGCGACCCGAGCAGCGCTGCCGTTTCGAGCGTAAATAGCTCGTGGGGCGCGACGCCCACCAAGTCTTGCGCGCGTTCGAAGCCAAACAGATCCGCGAAGCGCTGGTTCGCTTCCACGATCTTGTGCTGATCGTGAACGATGAGACCTTCGAACGAGGCCTCGGCCAGCAATCGGAATTTCTGCTCTCCAACTCGCGCGCGATCGAGCGCTTCTCGGGCGGTGCGACTCGCCAAGAACTGGACCAGAGCGATCACCGGAAATGTCGCCGCAGTCGCGCTCCAGATCGAGGCGCGCAAGGAGACCGAAAGGGGGTCGGTCGCGCCACGGACGTGCATCAACCAGCCACTGAGGATCGCGAAAACCGTGACCAGCGCGGCGCCGCGAGTTCCAATCAGGAGGCCAGCGACCATTATCGTCAAAGCGTAGCCGAGTTGATACCCCGGACTCTCGACCCCACCGAGCGACAATGCCGTCCCCGTCATGAAGGCGAACAGGGCGGCCACCTCGAGAAACGAGGCCAGTGTCACCCATCCGCTCCGCAGGAGGAGCAACAGCCCGCCGTTGAGCACCTCGCCAATCAGCGCCTGAATCAGCGCGCGTCCCGTGAACCGCGGCGTGAGTAAGAGCGTGAGCAGCACGTACGGGGGTGGAACGAGCACCATCGCCCAGAGCAGGACGTGCAACAAAAACGCCTGGTTGCTCTTCGCCTCGTCCGCGAAGACGGGCGGCCAGAGCCATGCCCAGCGTGAGGGCCCCGCGCGTCGTTTATCGAAACCGGTCATCAGGAGCGACGCAGTGTCTCCTGCCTAGACGCGAGAATCCAACACCATCGACGCGCTGGACATCGAGCCAATGGGTGTACTGTAATAGCTACGGAGGTGCGCCGTTCGATTCGAGTTCTTCACTTGCACTCCGCGCTGCTGCTACTGCCGTGCCGCACCTCGACGCGCACGCACGACTACAGTGAGTCACGGAGCAGATGGCCCACCCTTTTCATGGGGGACAAAGGGTTTGCCGCGACTGGCGGAGCGTCTCGCGCATGCCGGAGTGGCGAACCGCCGACTGTTGCCAGCACGTTTCTTCGTGAGCGGCCCGCTCGGCGTCGGCCGGGCCCTTAGACGACCGTCGCCATCGGCCGCTTTTCGTGAACCACCGCGCGTTCTCGAGCTGAGCTCCGGCGTTCGAACGAAGAGCGCATGAGAAGCCACTGCGGAAGGAGCGGCCGAGCAACTGAGGCCCCAATCGCTGACTGTTCCTGCGATGATGACTGGCTTGCTTCGACGGCCGTAGAGCATGGGCGTCGGTGCGGACGTGATGGCGCTCGTCCCCGCTTGGTTGATTTGCGAACTTTTCACTTCATTTGCAGCTCGAATTCCGCGTCTATCCGGCTGACTTTGCGATTCTGAAAGTGTGGATCCTGCGCAAGATTCGACTCTCGACAGGAAAGACTGTTTCTGGAACCGATTCCAGGAACCGGGAATTTTTTAACGAGGCGCGCGCAGATCGACACGGCGCCGCAAGAAACGAGCTGCAAGGCCACCCGACGGAGTTACGCTCATCGCGTGTCGAAGGACTCTTTGTTTCGTCGCTTGCCATCTTCATCCCCCCTCTTGTTGCTCGCCTTGGCGACCGTTCGCTGCGTCCAGCACGGTCCCGAACCGTTAACCACGGCGGGGGGTGCGCCCTCCGCGGGAAGCGGTGCGATCGGAAATCCGAGCGTCGCGGGCGCGAGCGCATCCGGCGGGAGCCTCGGCGGTTCGAGCGGGGCCATGAGCGGTGGCGTGGGCGGGACGGGCGCCGCTGGCACGGGCGGAAGCGCCGGCAGCGAGGTCCGGGGTCCGACACCCGCGGCAAATGGCGTGAATTTCCCGTTTCCGCAAAACCGGCACAGCACTTACTGCAGCTATCCGAACTACCGCAACGCGGACGTGCAAGCCGCGTACGCCAAATGGAAAAACGACACTGTCACGTCCGATGGGGCCGGTGGCTTCTTGCGCGTCAAGCGTCCAAAAGAACCGGGCCTGGAACCCAACTCCACCGTATCGGAGGGCATCGGCTACGGCATGATCCTCGCCGTCTACTTGAACGATCAATCGTTGTTCGACGGTCTGTGGAAGTACGAGCAACTATGGCTGGGCAAGAACGAATTGATGGATTGGTACATCAGCGGTAATGGCAAGGATCGCTTGGGTACGGGCGCCGCGAGCGACGCCGACGAAGACATGGCCTGGGCGCTGCTGATGGCCGATCGCCAGTGGGGTGGCAAAGGCAGCCTCGGTGATAGCTACCTGAACATCGCCAAGCATCAGATCGAGCAAGTGTACAATCACGAAATCCAAGACGACAAGCTGCTCAAGCCTGGCGATACGTGGGGTGATTGGAGCACCGTGAACGCTTCTTATTTCGCGCCCTCGTACTATCGCGCGTTCGCCAAGGCCAGCGGCAACGACAAGTGGAATCAAGTCCTTCAAACGTCCTACGAAACGCTAGCCAAAGCGTTGAACTCCGCGAACGGCAATGCGGACAATGGCTTGGTCCCCGCTTGGTGCACCAGTGATGGAGCGCCAAATCCCAATGTGTTCAAAGACGGTCCTGCCGCCCCGACCAACTACCAGTACGACTCGTGTCGGACACCATTCCGGATCGGGCTCGACTACTGCCAAAACGGTGAACCGCGCGCCCAGGCGTACGTCGCGAAGACGAGTCAGTTCTTTTCCGGCGTGGGTGCGAAGAAGATCGTCGATGGCTACAATCTCGACGGAACGCCCAGCCCCCAAAATCAAAGCGGCCAATCGGCGGCGTTCGTCGGTCCGGCAGCGGTCGGCGCAATGAGCAGCGCGAACTACTCACCGTTCGTCCAAGACGGATACGATGGCGTGGCCACGATGAACTTGTTGGTTGGCGGTGACTACTACGACGAGTCGTGGACCGTGCTCTCGCTCTTGATGCTGTCCGGCAATTTCCTGGACTACACCGCGCTGTCACCGCTCTGATCGCGCGCTCGAAGCCCCGATCGAATTCGGGGTCGATGTAGGCAGATTCCGGCTCGAGCGCTTTCTGCCGAGCTTTCGGCGATCTGGAAATCTTGCCTGCCTGCTGGCTCGGGCACATAATTTCGCATGGTCGGCCGGGACGAGGACACCGCGGTGAGCGACGTGGCGCACGCGGTCCCCGTCGCGCCCGCCAGTGATGATTGCCTCGTCGTGGTTTACCAGCGCGAAGGCGGCGCCGGCCGGTGCATCAAGCTCGATCGCCTGCCGTTGCGGCTCGGTCGCGATCCAGATAACGAGCTCGTGCTGGAGGACGAAGGAGTTTCGCGCCGACACGCGCGCATCGAAAAGCGCGCGGGCCGCGTGGTGTTGATGGACGTCGGCTCGACCAACGGTACGCTGCTGAACGACGCGGAGCTCGCGGGGATCGCCGAGTTGCGCACGGGGGATCGGATCAAAGTCGGCTCTACCATCTTCAAGTACCTGAGCGCATCGGACCTCGAAGCTGCGCTACACGAGCAAATCTTCGCCATCGCCACTACCGACGCGCTCACCGGCCTACGCAACAAGCGTCACCTGACGGACGAGCTGGCCCGAGAGTTCTCCCGCGCCCGCCGCTACAACCGCACTTTCTCGATCCTCATGGTCGACATCGATCATTTCAAAGAAGTCAACGATCGCTACGGACACCAGGTGGGCGACGTCACCCTGCGCGCGGTGGCTAGCACCGTGCTGTCCTGCCTGAATTCGGAAGACCTAGCCGCTCGCTACGGCGGCGAAGAGTTCGTGGTCGCCCTGCTGGAAACGGAGCTGGAGGACGCCGTAACAACTGCCGAGCGCATTCGTCGGGCCGTCTCCGAGCTGGTCGTCAGTTACCGCGAAGCGCGCCTGCAAGTCACGGTGAGCATCGGCTGCGCGGAGTACAGCCACGCCGACGAAGACGAAGTGGCGCTGTTCGAACGCGCTGATCAACGCTTGTACGCCGCAAAGGAAGCGGGCCGCAACGCGGTCAAGAGCTGAGCGAACGACGCCCGAGACGACGACTAAGCCGAGTCGTGCGCAGATGATTCCGCTCGAGCTGGTACGGTCTGGCGCCCGAGGGCGCGGAGATCTGTCTCGGTGCGACACAAATACCCAGCGAAGTTCGCGCGCAGCGAACGGGTTCGCGGAGGCGAAGCTTGGTTCCAGGTGCGTGCGCTGTTGGCTAGCTGCGGCGGTGGACGCGCCTTGGCCTCCGTTCGGCTGATCCCGGTCCTCCCGGTCCGGCCCCGCCGGGACCCAGAATCGCGGAGTTTCTGGGTAGTTGCCGGTGGCGTATTCCGCTGGCGCTGGCTCTGGCGCATATCCGCCACGCCGACAGGAGCAGGGAACGCCATGTGTTTGCTACTTTACGGCACGACCGACCGCGCGCATCTTACGCCGCATGCGTTCACAGGGACCTGCTTCCGGCTCGAGAGAAACTACCCTCCAGCGGCGCATCCTCATCGTGGACGACGACGCAGACTCGGCAGACCTCTTGGTACAGCTTTTGGAAATGCGCGGACACCTCGCGCGCAGCGTGAACACCGCGACCCTGGCAATCAAGGAAGCGACGGAATTCCGGCCCGACGTTGCGATCCTGGATGTCGGCCTGCCCGATATGTCGGGCTATGAATTGGCTCAACTGTTGCGAAACTGCGAGGGCTTGGCGCAATGCAAGCTGATCGCCGTCACCGGCTATTCCGGTGAGGCCGCGCTGGCCCGCAGCAAAATGGCGGGCTTCGACATGCACTTGGTCAAACCGGTCGATCTCGAGATTCTCTCGCGCAGCGTGCTCAGTGACCAGGCTCACCAGGACCTCGGATCCAAACAGGATGCGAAGTAGACAACCGCTATGAGCGCTTTTGCAACGATGCTTCTTTGAGCTTTTTCAAAGCTGTTCCGGGACCAGTCGGATCAATCGCTGCGCCACCTGAGCCGCAACCAGCAACGATTGACTCGGAGCGTCATTGCGCAGTGCATACAAGAGCCCTCCGCACTGGGTCCAAGTGGCGGTGCGAATCTTATCGGGCGCCTCCAAAAAAACCGGCGCGTCATCGCGGCGTTCGTCGGTTGGCACTGCGAGTTGGTCGGCAATTTCCACTAGCTCTTCGATCAAGGACGACACCATCTGGGGATCGGCGCAAGCGTGCAATTGGCCACCAACGTGAGAGAGCTCCAACAGCAGCTCGCTTCGATCGGTCATGACCGCGCCCATAGTTCCTCCCGGTAGCGCTGGAAGCAGCGCGCTCCCGCTCTCAGGCGCATTAGTGCCCCTTCGGCAAGGCGTTGGGCGATCAATGAATCTTTGGCGACCAAAGGCTCGAGCACTTCTCGGTTCCAGGTTGCCGAGTGCCGCACATCGAGCGTGGCATGAAGTGCGTAATAGCGCCTCGCTGCGCCATCGATGCCGAGGCGCTTCAGGCCGGCGTTGACCATTTCGGCACGACCTGGCGCCGTTAGCTCGATCACTCCGAGAGCGCCGATCGATTGATAAGCGTAGTGACGCGCCGTAGCGAGGCCGACCATCAGGTTGCTCAAGGCAAGCGATTCCCAAACCGTTTCGGCGTGCGTGTCGAGACCCAACGACTGGGCAAGCACGGACAGCATTGGCCCATGCATGCCGCCTTCGTGCCCCTGCCCCATCTCGTCCCAATAGTTCTTCGCCATTTCCAACTTGGGGCGGTTCGGTAGCTTGACCTGGCTCAAGGCGACCAAATCGTCGAAGCCCGCCTCACCTGCCAGTTCTTGCTGCAAGAACCAACACATTTGCCGATGGTTCGCGCTATGAGCGAGCCAAGGGAAGAGAGGATCGCCTTGACCGGGTCCCACGGCCTTGAGGGCTTCGAACCAGGTCACGAAGCGCCCGGGGTGCCCGGGAAGTGCGCGTACCTCCTGCGACACAGCGGCGCGCTCTGCCTCGATGAAATCACGCTCGAGACGTCGCACGCACGCCTCTCGCTTGAGTGTTGCTTCGAAGTCTGGGCACTCCAAGCCTGGGCTCAAGCGCTCGGCGTGCGAGGCGGCGAGCGCACGATGCAGGATCTCGTCGGGCTTGGTCGGATTGCTAGGACTGGTATGAAACAGGAGAGACATGCTTCGGCAATACTGCAATGACGATGCCAGATGGCTGGCGCGACTCTTGCTTTTGCTCACCAACTTCGGTTGCGACGAGCTGCCTCCCGAGCTTGTTCGTGGCCCGCTGCTAGGTTGGGCAAGTGACTGATGTGGCGGCTCCGGCGCTCTTGATCGACACATATTCGGTGTTCTTCCGCGCCTTTCATGCTTTGCCAGCAATGAACACGAAGTCAGGCGAACCGACCTCGGCGCTTTACGGGTTGTCGTCGCTGGTGCTCAAGCTGCTCCGCGAAAAACGGGGAGCAGCGTTGGCCTTCGCGCTGGACGCCCCGGAAGCGACTTTCCGTCACGACAGCTTCAACGCTTACAAGGCGGGGCGACCCAGCACGCCGTCGACTCTTTCGGCGCAGTTTGGGCGCTTACGGCAGCTGTTGGACGCGCTCGACGTGCCAGCGTTTCAATGCCCCGGATTCGAGGCAGACGACTTGCTGGCGACTCTCGCCAAGCGCGCCCGCGACACCCGAGCTCCAGCCCTGGTGGTGAGCGGGGATCGTGACTTGCTGCAATTGGCGCGCGGCTCGGTGCGTGTGCATTTCGTCGGCCGCCGCGGTAAAGACGCGCTCGTATACGACGAAGCGGCGGTCGCGGCTCGTTTCGGGGTCGCCCCCGAGCGCCTCCCCTCATACACGGCTTTGATCGGCGATCCATCGGACAATTTGCCGGGTGTGCCCGGCATCGGTGCTGCCACCGCTCGAAAGCTCTTGGTCGGAAAGCATAATTGCCAAGAGTTGCTCGATGACCTCGAGCACGTCGACGGCGCTCGGATTCGAGCGACGCTGCTAGAGCACCGCGCTCAGATCTTGGAAACCGAAGTCTTGGCACGATTGCGCGATGATGCGCCGATAGATGAGGGCTCGATCGGGTGGTCTGTTCCGACCCGCGCTGGCTTCGCTGCGCTCGCGCAGCTCTTCGAAGAACTGGAATTCAAGAGCCTGCTGGCTCGACTGCAAGCGCTGACGCGATGAGCCTTCGCCCCCCGAGCAGTGCGGGCGCCTCGACTACGCATTGCTCGAGGTAACTGGCGGTTCGACTGCCGGCGTATCGTGCGACGGTCGCGGGGCTGCCGGCGACCACCACCCGTCCGCCTTCGTCTCCTGCCCCGGGACCGATGTCGATCACCCAATCGCTGCTCGCGACTACGCGCATGTCATGTTCGACGACAATCACCGTTGCACCGGCCGCAACTAGCCGATTTAGCTGAGCGAGCAGCCGTTCGACGTCCGCGGGGTGTAGACCCGTCGTCGGCTCGTCCAGCACGTACACGATGCCAGCGCGCTGTGCTCGCTGCAGCTCGGTGGCAAGTTTGATGCGCTGAGCCTCGCCCCCGGAAAGTTCGGTCGCTGGCTGCCCCAATCTCAAATATCCAAGGCCGACTTCGCGCAAGACCTCGAGCGTTCGTCGCAGCGGGGCCTCGTCTAGGAAGAATTCCCAAGCCGCGTCGACCGTGAGCCCCAGGACCTCGGCGATGTTCTTGCCTCGGTACTTCACTTCGAGCGTTTTTTGGTTGTAGCGAGCGCCATGGCACGTCGAGCACGGCGCGTACACGCTGGGCAAGAAGAGCAGTTCGACCATCACGGAGCCTTCGCCCTCGCACGTCGCGCAGCGACCCTTGGCAACGTTGAACGAGAAGCGCCCCGCGTCGTAGCGCCGTGATTTGGCCATTTTGGTGCCGGCGAACAGCCTCCGCACCTGGTCGAACAAGCCGGTATAAGTCGCCAAGTTCGAACGTGGTGTGCGCCCGATCGGCCGCTGGTCGACCTGCACTAGCCGCTTCACGCTCGCCATCCCGCTCACGATCTTCCCCTCGAGCACCGGCTCGCTGCCGCGTTCGAGCGCCTCACCTTCCTCGGCTTCCACTTCCGCCGACTCCTCGCCCAACTCGCGACCGATCAAAGTGCAGAGCACCTGACTCACGAGCGTCGACTTCCCGGATCCCGAAACGCCAGTCACGCTGGTGAGCACGCCGAGCGGAAACTCCACCGTCAAGTCGTGGAGGTTGTTGCGCGTGACTCCCGTCAATTTCAACAGGCCAGTTGCCGGGCGAGGTGGGCGCGGGTCGGTGGCGCCCGACGGGAATAAGTAGCGCCGAGTCAGCGAGCGTTCGACGCCGGCCAAGCCGGCAAGCGGGCCACTGTAGAGAATTTCTCCCCCGAGCTCGCCTGCACCAGGACCAACATCGACCAGCCAATCGGCGTGACGGATGACGTCGAGCTCGTGGTCGACCACGAACAGCGAGTTTCCCGCAGCCTTTAGGCCGTCTAGCGCCCGCAACAGCGCCTCGGTGTCCGCCGGATGCAGACCGGCGGACGGCTCATCGAGCACATAGACGACCCCGAACAAATTGGAGCGCACCTGGGTCGCCAATCGCAGGCGTTGTAATTCGCCCGGCGAAAGCGTGGGGGTGCTCCGCTCCAGGCTCAGATAGCCGAGCCCGAGATCGAGCAGTACGTCGAGCCGCGCGCACATGTCCTCCGCGATGCGGCGGGTCACGATCGCTTTTTCGGGATGTGCGCGCTCGAGCGGCGCCAGCGACTCGGCGGTTCCGTCCGCATACCGGCGCAATGTGCTGGCCAGCCGCTTGAGTGGAAGCCGCGAGATATCCGCGATATCGAGCCCCGCAAACGTAACGCTCAGCGCTTCACGGCGCAGCCGCTTGCCTCCGCATTCGCGACAATCGGTTCCCAGCATGTAAGCAGCCACGCGTCGCTTCATCAGCGCGCTCTGGGAGGTCGCGAAGGTTTGCATCACGTAGCGCCGCGCACTCGTGAACGTGCCCTGGTAGCTCGGCTCTTCCTTGCGCTTCAGCGCCCGCTTCACTTCTGCGCGGTCGAACCCGGCGTAAACCGGCACCGTCGGTTGCTCTTCCGTGAACAGGATCCAATCCCGAACCTTCTTCGGTAGATCCCGCCAGGGCAGATCGACGTCGTGACCGAGCGTGGTCAGAATGTCGCGCAGGTTCTGCCCTTGCCACGCCGTGGGCCAAGCGGCGACCGCCCGCTCACGAATGGTGAGCGAAGGGTCGGGGACCATGGAAGCCTCCGTCACTTCGTAGATGCGGCCCAAGCCGTGGCAAGTGGGACAAGCGCCTTCGGAGGTGTTGGTCGAGAACGATTCCGCGAACAGGAGTGGCTGGTGCTTCGGATAGTCGCCCGCGCGCGAATAGAGCATGCGCAGCAAGTTCGAGAGCGTGGTCACGCTACCGACAGAAGAGCGCGTGGTCGGCGTACCGCGCTGTTGCTGCAAGGCGACCGCGGGCGGTAGACCGTCGATTTCGTCCACCGCCGGCACTTCCATTTGATGAAATAGCCGCCGCGCGTAGGGAGAGACCGACTCCAAGTAGCGACGTTGTGCCTCTGCGTACAGCGTTCCGAAGGCCAAAGACGACTTGCCCGAGCCAGAAACGCCAGTGAAGACGACCAGACTGTCGCGTGGCAATTCGACATCCACGTTCTTCAGGTTGTGTTCGCGCGCCCCACGCACGCGCACGAAACCCGGACGACCTGCAGTGCGAGGGCGCCCAAGGCCCGTATTCGACTGTGACATCGTTCAGCCCCCTGCAACGACCACGCCGGCGATAGCGGTCAATCGCCCATCTTCCGACAATGGAGCCACATGGTCGATCATCGCTGGGTAGCGCTTGCCGCTCTCGTCTTCCACGAGAAAGAAGCCCAGGCGACTCGTGTCGAGACCCTCGAGCGCATCGCTCGCCACGCGCGCCTGAAAGCGGGAGCCACTCCGGCCGACGGGGTATCCAATCTCGAGCGCCGTCAGCAGCCCAATGCGCCGACCGAAGCGATTGAGCAGCTCAGCCACTCGGCTTCCCCGAGACGAGCCAGGACCCAGCACTGCGACGGATTGCCATGGATTGGTCGAGTCGAATGCTGCAGCTCAGCTCTCCCATGCCGAGTACGGTGCCACGACGGACGCTATTCGCCAGGAAGATCCGCAATCGATCGTCTGCCACCCACCCACCCACCAGGGTCCGGAGGGAGGCTACTTCCGGCTTGCCATCAAGGCCGCGTCAGCGACCGCCGCAACCAGCGTCGCCGGCTCCACCGGTTTCGCCACGTGCGCCTGGAAACCAGCTTGCAGCGCCAGCCGTTGATCTTCGCGGCGCGCATAGGCCGTAAGTGCAATTGCGGGCAGGACCTCCGCCTCGAGGCCACGCGCGCGCACGGCGCGAATGAGCGCATAGCCGTCTTCGCCGGGAAGGCCAATGTCGCTCAACAAGACGTCTGGCACCGATTGCGCTACGCGAGCCAACGCCTCCGCGGCCGTGGCGGCCTCGCTGACTTTCGCCCCCTGCTGGGTGAGCACCGTGACCAGCAAATCACGCGCATCCTCGTCGTCCTCGACGACCAGAATCTTGATATTGGACAGGCGGCCCACCGGCAATCCATGATCCATGATCACTGGTGGCGGGCTAGGGCGATCGGTTTCGCCACTACGCGAGCGGCGCTGGTCATCGCTCGGCAACGTGATCGAGAACGTCGCGCCGCGCCCTTCCCCTTCACTGCTGGCGTTCACCGAACCACCGTGAGCGGCCAAGATGTGGCGCACCAAGGCCAACCCGAGCCCGAGTCCGGAATAGCGGCGCGTGGCGGTATCGTCCTCTTGGCGAAAGCGGTCGAAGACGTGGGGCAAGAAACGCTTGGCGATGCCTTTGCCAGTATCGGTCACGGACAGGCTCACGGCTTGCTCCGAGCGCGCCAACTCGACTCGAACGCTGCCCCCGCTCGGCGTGAATTTGACCGCATTTGCCAGCAAATTGCCGATCGCCTGCTGCAGTCGATCGATGTCCCCGCGAACACGCGAATTGCCTTCGGCCACGATCAGCTCGACCGTCAGCTGTTTCGCGTCGGCCGATGGTTTGACCGCATCGAATGCCGCTCGCGTGACGTGCGCCAAGTCGAGCGTGGTGAGGTCCAAATGCAGCTTGCCCGAGATGGCGCGCGTCGTATCGAGGATGTCCTCGATCAGTTGTACTTGAATCTGCGCGTTCCGTTGAATCGTGGCAAGGCCCCGGGCGAGCGTCTCTCGGTCGAGCGTTCCCTCGCTGAGCAGGCGCGCCCAGCCCAAGATCGAGTTCAGCGGAGTGCGCAGCTCGTGCGAGACGGTTGCGAGGAATACGTCCTTTGCACGGTTCGCCTCGTCCGCTGCTTCGCGCGCCTTGCGCGTCGCAAGCTCGGTCTTCTTCAGCCGTTCATGCAACGAGCGAGCGCGAGCGAGCGTGCCCACGCGCGCTCGAAGCTCTGCCGGGTCGAAGGCTTTGGTGACGAAATCGTTGGCACCGGCGGCGAGCCCCTCGAGCAAGTCGTCTTGTCCTGCCGTCGCCGTGAGTACCAGAATGGGCAGGCTCGCTTC
>Ga0302321_100000394_pt1 | contig 38513 bp, 36 predicted proteins | sample Fen_T0_1_FD_202505 | JGI IMG/M metagenome (GOLD analysis project Ga0302321, IMG submission 202505) | Peat permafrost microbial communities from Stordalen Mire near Abisko, Sweden - Fen_T0_1 | ecosystem: Environmental > Terrestrial > Soil > Wetlands > Permafrost | place: Sweden: Abisko... | reverse complement strand
GGTGTCAGACATCCCACTTCCTCCTTTAATCCAGGGATCAGGTCGTATTGGATGGCATTCCAACGTTGCAGAAAATTAGTGGGTTGCGTATTATTCATAAGAGGGCGTTGATGTGTGCCTGAGAAACTTCATCGTGCCAGAAATGGCCGCCCTTTTCTACACCCTTTTCAGGGGAAAATCCTGTCCACATCTGTAGTTTTGCAATTACCTCTATTATTCTTAACTTTATGTTTTTATATCTTAATGTCAATGTTTTCGTAGGCTTCCTGACGAAAACGGGGTGAACAAATGGCAAGAAATATTAAATCTTCTTTTCCAATGTTAGTGATCCGCTGACGGCATGAAGGCGGTATCAGGACAACATCACCGTGACTGACTTCTTGTGGCGGCATATCGCCAACTTCTACTAAACCCATTCCTTCAAGAATCACGTTACGTTCAGCAGTGCCATTGACCCGATGCCAACGCGTCGATACACCGGGTTCAACACGGGCACTCGAAACGTCCGGATCGGCTTCGAAGTTTGAGAGCTCGGTAATGTGGCACCGTTCATCCGTAAAGAATTCCGCAGTTATATTCATGTGCCGTATTTCTTCGTTCATGTTGGCCTATTGATGATATTGATGGCGTTTGTTCTATTCAACTACTGCTTTACGCCCTGAGTTCAAACAATGATAAATAAATCCATAGGGTAAAGGAATAGCCTTAAAACTCACATCAACATTACAGTTTTCCAATGAATATATTTTCGATAAGATTATTATTTGTTTCTCTATAATTGACAATAAAGCATATTACGACTAGTTTTGTACTGAACTAAGTAACAAATGCCGTTGTCAGAAATGCAGTTGGTAATTTTTTACATCATTTTTTACTTTTAAAATTTACCGTAATTGTTATTTAAATGGTTCTGACTGGACGTATCAGAACTTAAGGAGAAAGGTATTCCAATGTTAAATCAACTATTATCTTTAATCAGCTTCTATCAATTTAATTGGTCTTGGCCGGCATTGTCACCGAGTACTAGCGGTGTCTTTATATTGCTTTTTTCATTTGCCGCGTTTGCAGCGATGGAGAAACATGCGCCTAGACATAAGGTCTCAACGCAATGTTTACGGCAATCCTATAACTCTAACCTCAGCCTATTCATGTTTAATAGCCTGATTATGTCATTGCTGTCGGCCTCAATGTTGTGGATAGTGGCGAGGCAACATTTCAGCCAAGGGTTATTAAGCTATATCCCAAATAGCGGATGGAAAATCGCTTTATCATTATTATCGCTCGATTTATTGCTTTATGTCTGGCATAAGGCTTGTCATCGTTACGATGGTTTATGGATGTTCCATAAAGTCCATCACAATGATCCTTACCTGAATGTATCAACTGGATTTCGGGTACACGTTACAGAGCTTTTTATGGGCTATATCCTGAAAGCGACGGTAATCATTGCCATGGGAATCGATGAACTCACCGTGTTGGTAAACGAAGTCGTTACCACGCTGTTCATTATGTTTCACCATACCAATAGTTCCTTCAAAGGCGAACGTTGGTTGGGCTATATGTTTACGACACCATCGCTCCACCGGACGCACCATTCGGTCGAACGTAAGGAGCATGACAGCAACTACGGTGCGATCCTGTCGATTTGGGATCGGCTGTTCGGGACATTATTGGAAGTCGAACCCAAGAAAATAGGTATTAACGGCTATTCGCCACTGGATTTTATCAATCTGGTTAAGTTTGGCTTTGTCGAAAAATTGCCGCCTGTCCCACTACCTGTCAATCTGGATGTCATGATTGCCGAAGCGGCTTATTACAAAGCCGAAAAACGGAAATTTGAACCGGGACAAGAATGGGACGATTGGCTGGAAGCAAAGAAAGAAATCATGCAAATGGTTTTCAGCAATAAAAATGTACGAATAAATCCGTTCATAGCAATTCAACACAAAATGGAGAAATGGCTGGATAATTTGTGTTGCAGTTTAGGTTTTTGCGAGGAACAGCGCCATAATTATTCATGGTAAGAAATGGTTAGCTGTATTGTTCAAAATTAAGGATTTCAATTAAGATGCCAGGCTCAATCACTGGGCTTGGTTATCATGAACGATACATCTGACTTAAACGAAAGGGCAAAAGCTTTACAGGAATTACTTACCTCACAACAAACGCTATTGCTGTCAACGGCATCAGTCACGGGTATCCCTGACCTTAGTTATGCCCCTTTTGTCCGGGACGGTTCGGGCTGTTTCTATATCTTTATCAGTAAGCTTGCGGCACATACGGATAATTTGTTTACAAATCCACAGGCTTCGGTGATGTTTGTACGCCCGGAATCTGTATCGAACAACCTGTTTGCCCGTGAACAGGCTATATTCGACTGTTCAGTTAAAGATATTAACCGGGATGATGACTGTTATGCTACCCAGTTGATGGCCTTGCAAAATCAATTTGGCGAAATTGTCGGAGTCTTACGTTCGCTATCCGATTTTCACCTGTTTGCCTTATCTCCCGAAAGTGGCCGCTATGTTGCCGGGTTCGGACAAGCCTTTACGATTAACGTCAAGGATGGCTCACTTTCTGCTTTGAGAAAAAGCCATAAAAATTCCACTTAAGTAACTCATGTTACGCGCTCTTAAGCTCGTCGAAAGCCAGCTGGACGGCTTTCAAATACAGCTTGGCCCTGAGCGCGAAATGGTTGGGCTTGTGCTTGATTGAAAGGCATTCCAGGCGGTACGCGGCATAGATCGAAAGGAAAACATGGTTGCCTTGAGTCCTGACCCGTTGGGTCGGCGATTTGGCCAAGGCCGCATTGGACTTGAGGGTTTTGTGGAAGACTTCCACTTTCCACCGTTTTTGGTAGATCGTTTGAATCGCCGCTTGGTCGCAGCCGAGGTCGCTACAAGCCAGATACAAAATCCCGGTGCTGCCGTCCTGGTTCGTAAAGACTTGGCGGCTCAGCGACACGGGGAAATCCAGCCCCTTGAGCCAAGCCTGTATGGGTTTCTGTTCTGGCCAGGACAACTGGTCGATTCGGACGAAACGGCCTTGTCGCTTGTCTTCCAGGGCCGTCGCCACTGTCCGGTTGCTTTTCAGGGCGACGACAAAGTGCTTGCCAAGGTCTTCGCGCACGAAGGCCAGGTTCTCCTGTGCGGAAAACCAACTGTGCGCCAAGACATAGCGGTATTTCAATTGGTTCTGGCGGCACGTCTTGAGCATCCGCCGCCGCATTTCGTTCTTGGTCTCCTCGCCCTTCCGCTTGACCTTCCTTGTCGCCAAATCGCTGTAAAGATAGGGCTTACGCACCAATTCAAACGCCACCGGCAACGACACGCCACCCACATGGTAAAGGCAATTGAGGATATTGGCCGGTTTTCCCATAGTGGTTGATATGAGCCACAGTCTGCTTTCTTTGCGTCCTTAACTGGATTTTGCGTTCCATTGCTCCCTAAACTCCAAACACGTCCCGTTGCAGCGTCGTCAATGCCTCGCTCTTGGTGCTGAAGCGGATGCGCTTGTATACTCCAGTTCATGCGTCAACGCTTCGATCTTGAAGTCTTTACGGGCAATCTCGGCGGCAGATGCCTGCTTAGTCTCTTCGAGCAGTGCCCGGACCAGTGCCGCCACCTGTCTTTTCACGGCAGGATCAAGGTTCAACTGGTCAAGGTCAGCAAGGGATTTCATGGTCGTTATTTTACCATGAATATCCTATTAAATTCCTGTTATTATAGGGTGTTATGGGGGTTTTAACAGAGCGATATTATACTTGCCAACGCGCATCAGGGACAGCCGACAGGCGTTGCCAATCCACACCGGAAACCAGCCAGTGCCATTGTGCTTCGCTGACCAAAAAAAAGGGGTCGTTGGTTTTGGGCCAGACAAAACCACCCCTATGCAGGCGGCGGTGGCACAGCCATACCCCATTGCCGTCCCAGACTAGTAACCGCAAGCGGTTTCCCGCCTTGTTCCGGAACACAAACGCCATTCCCGAACACGGTGCCTGTCCCAGGGCTTTCTGGACAATCATTGACAAGCCGTCCATGCCCCGCCGCATGTCCACTGGCATCACTGCCAGCCAGATTTGTGCAGGCTCGCCGATCAAGCCAGACCCTGCAACAACATCGATAGCCATTGCGCTGATACCGTCCCAGGCAATTCCAAGCGGTAACCCTGGGCGCAATGCAGGACAATCTTTTTAGCTTCCGGAGCTATTTCGCTTAACGACTGCGTAACTGTCACCGGAATCAGTACCGGCTTCACTTCCCCAGTCGCTCGCCGGTATTCCGATAACCGCGCCGTAAATGTTCGGCTGTTCAAGTCGTGCTGGCGGCAATAGGCCGCTTGGCTCAAGCCGCTACTTTGCCAAGCTTCATATGTGTACCCGCCAACGATTGGAAATCGCCATGTGTCATCCTCGTCGCAAATAAACAAGAATGACAAACTTTAGTTAAGCCGTGAAGGCGACCTCAGCGGACGCTTACTGTCTAAGCGAATGGAGATTGTTAGACCTTCTACTTTCTTCCTTTAAGCATATTAGACAAGGCATTGTTTTTATTAGAATTACAGTATTCTGGAAAAAATAAGGCAACGTACCGGAGGATGTTTTAAGAAACTTATGGAATATTTTTGCCGTTTGTTTAAACTAACCCAATGAGTGAAAAGCCAATAGGTTCGCTAGATGGCAACTTACCGGTCGATGCACAAACCCAAACAAGCATTGTTACCCTGAAAACTGACCCAACTTGGCTTTGCCCGGTATGCGGACTAAAACGAAATATAGGCAGCCATAAGAAGTGCTCAAAAATTACCCAACTCAAGCACCGGAAAGAACGGGGAGAGATTTAAGTGGGCAGCTATGGGTTCTAAGCCGCGACCCTATTTATTAGCGACGTTTTTTTCAGAAACTCTATTACGGCCTGTACATAGCCAAATTGTTAATTTTAGGAGTCACCATGCAGAAAACCATCACCATTGATTGCCCGCCAGAAATATTGCTTGGTCTTCACCTGAATGCGGAAGGCTTCGCCGACTATTTAAAAAGACAAGCCGCCATCAACCTATTCAAAGAAGGCAAGTTGTCTTCCGGTACTGCCGCATCCTGGTTGGGCATAGGCCGGGTGGCTTTCTTGCAAATTGCTTTTGAAGCGGGTGCCCACATGCTTGACGATACCACCGATGACTTTGCGAGAGAAACCGCATTGTTATGATCGTATTCTCAAATACGACACCGATCATTGCACTCAGCAGTATTCAAAGCCTGGATTTAATGGCGCAACTGTTCGGCGAAATTTATCTCGTTCATGAAGTGATTGAAGAATGTGCAGCCGGTGGCTCAATTTTGGTACCGAACCTTCTGGAAATTAGTTGGATAAAACCAGTGCAATCTACGCCGATCCAACACACCAGCATCCTGCTGGAACTGGACAAAGGCGAGAAACACACCTTGGACATGGCCTGCAAACATCAGGCAGAATGGGTCATCATCGACGAAAAAATTGGCCGTAACATGGCGGAATATTTGGGGCTTAAGGTCAGTGGGACCTTGGGCATCTTGTTGAAAGTCAAACAACAAGGCTTGATCCCTTCATTTATTGACAGTGTCAAAGACATGCAAGCACAAGGTATTTATTACCACCCCACACTCATCACGAAATTAGCCCAAACGGTGGGGGAAGGATGAAATCCCCAGCATTCGGATCGAGGGTTAACGTGTTAAGCCCAGCCGCTTCTGATAAAAGCAGCCTCTCGCAGCGGGCAATATTTTGTTTTGCTCACCGCCTCCAACCGACCCAAAGCAGTCTTCCGGAAAAGGCTACTGGATAGCTGGTATTTTTAGCAAACCTGTCGTTCAGTTGTGAGGGTCATGGCAAAATATGACCTCCACAGGCTGTCCTCGAAAAAAATATAAACTAGGTTGGACTAACGGGAGCATTTGAACCGGAACTTACTTTTTTAAAATCGATTTGTCGACCATTACCATAATAACCCACCCAAGACCATCTGCGTTGAGCTTAGCCGTTTCAAAATCGTTTCGACTAAGCGACGCAGATGTCAATTCCATCGAATTAAGCGCCAGGGCGTAGTTTTATTGCAACCTATTCTCCTCAAACTACAGCTCTGCTTGTAGGCGTTTAAGTGTCTCAACGACTCGCTGTGCATCCAGGGCGGGATCAACATCGTCATCAATTTGGCGAATCACTAAGGTGGGATCAATAATGAACGTCCAGCGTTTTGCCATTTTCAAGACAGGCATTTTTACACCATAGGCTTCAGTTACCTTGGTGTCTGGATCAGACAATAAGGTAAATGACAGTTTGTGTTGCTGATGAAAAGTCAGCAAATCCTTGATGTCATCGGTACTAATCCCATAAACCTCGGCATGTTGACTGCGAATTGCTTGGACGGAATCACGAAAAGCACAGGCTTGTTTGGTACAGCCTGGAGTGCCGGCTTTGGGATAAAAATACAGCACCGTCCATCCAATACCTTGGCGTGCAGCCAAACTGATTTCTTTACCATCTTGCGCTTTCAGTTGGAATAGTGGCGCTGGCTGACCAACGGCTACTACATCGGCCTGTACTGATGCCACAAACGGTAACCATGAGAGAAAAAGTGCCAACTTTTTTAGAATAGGTGTTGGTTTTTGCATGGGTAACTCACGTCAAATTAGTCCTCGGTTACTGAAAATTCGCCACTGCAAAACGGGTGAATGAAAACCTTACTACCAAACAATTCCGAGAAATCAGAAGCGAGATGAACTTTCCGTACCAGAGCATATCAAATTTTGGTGAGTTTATTATGGATTTCTTTTGGCTTATTTTAAAAAATATAGATTGCTTATCAAGCACCTTGCATTAAGCGGGATATTCACCAACAGGTAAAGAATTATGATTCAACTGATGCGATTAATGATCTTAATACTGCTCTTCAGCGGCAAGGTTCTTGCCGCTGAAGAAGCCTTTACCCAGGCAACTTTTGATCGCCTCCAGGAACAAGGTTCTCCCATTTTGGTATGGATCCATGCCGATTGGTGCCCGACCTGCCGCGCACAAGCGCCGATTTTGAAAAAGCTGCTCGAACAACAAGAATTTAAATCCATCGAGGCGTTATGCGTCGACTTCGACCAGCAACAAGACATTGTGAAAGCATTCAAAGCCATCAAACAAAGCACCTTGATCATTTTCAAGGGAGGCAAGGAAGTCGATAGAAGCCTAGGGGTTACGGATGAACAGGATATAGAAGCCTTTTTGCGTAAAGCCTTGTAAGGGGTTTGCCATGATTACCGGAGTCGGTGTTTATGGGTTAAGCGTAATTGCCGGAATTTTATCGACACTTTCCCCCTGTGTATTGCCCTTGATCCCGATTCTAGTCGGAACGGCCTTGGCAGCGCACCGTTATGGCCCGGTGGCATTGGCATCGGGCTTGGCACTTTCTTATGCACTGGCGGGAGTTTTTTTGGCAACGATTGGATTGGCAATCGGTCTCGACCAGGTGGTTTTCCGCAATATTGCTGCCGGGTTATCGATAGTTTTCGGTTTAGTTTTGATATCGGAGCAGTTACAAGCGAGCTTTGCCGAATTTACGTCCGGCTTGAGTAGTGGCGGCCAGCCCTTGCTCGAACGAATTTCTACAGATTCCTTAAACGGCCAGTTTTTGTTGGGGGGCTTACTTGGCATCCTATGGAGCCCTTGCGTCGGCCCAACATTGGGGGCAACGCTTATTCTCGCCAGCCAAGGCAAAGACCTCATGCATGTCTCCCTGGTCATGGCTTTGTTCGGCATCGGCGCCGCTATTCCGCTGGCTGCTTTGGGCATGATGTCACAGAAGGCCATGATGCATGTTAAGAAAAAACTGTTGGCTACCGGCAAGCTAGGCAAAAAACTGTTAGGCGCATTATTATTGCTGCTAGGATTTTTAGTCATTACCGGCTGGGATAAATTATTTGAAGCATGGGTACTGGCGAATGCGCCGGAATGGCTGAGTAACCTAACGGTCTCGATTTGAAGTTATCAATTGAGTTGCTTAGTTTCGGTGCCTAACCACTGCCAAAATATATCTGCGCCTTGATATCCGGTATAACGTGCCACTTCCTTTTGATCACGAAATAACACGATGGTTGGCGTGGCGAATAAGCTTTGGTTTAGCTTCCAGCCGTTGGGCGGCGTGGTTGAATTGGTGGGATGGATGGGGACGGGATGTTTCCAGGTGGCGAGTACGTCTTTGTCGAACTTCCGGCAATAACCGCAATCGACCGCTTCAAAGGCGATCAGTTGTTCTTTGCTGTTGAGCTTAACCTGCTCCCAATTTTCAACCACAGCCTGTTTTGCCGCTAGCGGGGTGCTGTGGTGTTGATCTCCAAGCGCAGGGTCAACATAAGCCACGCCGATGCCGCCCAAGCCGCAATACCCCAGCGGATTTTTCTCCAGATAATCCTGATGATAATCTTCGGCAGATGTGTAGTTAATCAGTGGGGCAATTTCGGTGGTAATAGGATCGCTAATGCCTGCTGCCTTCAAATTGCTTTGATAGATAGCGCGGGTAAGTTCCGCTAATTGGCGCTCTTCGTCGGTACGGTAGAAAACAGCACTGCGGTAATTGCTGCCGATGTCATTGCCTTGGCGGTTGCCCTGGGTGGGGTTGTGGTTTTCCCAGAACTGGATGAGCACATGCTCTAAGGTAGTTTGTTTCGGGTCGTAATAAACTTTCACTACTTCGGCATGGTTTTTGACGGCTTTGCCTTCTTTAATGGCCGATTCGGTGTCGTGCAGCGTTTCGTAACTGGGGTTGGTGATATCTCCGCCAGCATAACCGGCTTCCACATCCAAAACGCCGTTTAAAGCCTGCATCCGTTTTTCCGAGCCCCAGAAACAGCCCATGCCAAGGACAATGTAAGGCGTATCCGAACCGACTACAGCTTTATTCAACGAAGGATTGGCGGTTTTACCCGCAAAGAGGGCGGTTTGTGGCAATATCAGTCCGGCTAGCACAAACAGGCTGAGAACGGTTAACGACCAAAATGCCCGGTATCGCCTTGCCACATCATCTTCTCTTTTGGGTTGATAGGAGAAATACTTTGTTTCCAATTAATGAATTGTTTATACCCGATTTGAAGTGCGTGGCAAGATAAATTTTATGGTTTGAATTGTCCTGCAAGAATGCAAGCTAGCCCTTATAAGGCAAGACAATCCAATCCCTTAAAATCGTTTCATCACGTTTCGGCAGGTAAGCAAAATCATTGGGAAAATCGCGGTGTACCGATTCGGCGCTGTGAGTGGAAACCAGTTGCCTTTGACTATATAGAAAAACTAGGCAAACTGATATCCGGTCTGGCGGTCGAAACGGTTGAGCAGGTTGCTTAAGGCGCTACCTTTTTTACCGTAAAGGACTAGCGGTGGCATTTGAAAAGAAACTTACGGTTTCACTGTTTGTTTGTCGCTATATGGTAAATATCCGCTTAAAAACTATATGCCCACTTTCCCAATTTAGAAAATAATTTATCGTAATTTAGGTATTACAGCCGCTCCTGCCCTCAAAGATTTTTAGCACAAATACGTTGCATCACAGCAGGTTTTGGCTTGCTTTCTCCCCCTTGCTCAAACGCATATATGGAAAGCAACGGCGAATAGAGCGCGAGCAGTTCATCATGAAGTAGCAAGAAGTCAGGGTTGCTTGGTTTTCCGAAGCGTCCGTTACCTTCCATGAAGGTCTCATAAATCAGCACGCCGCCGGGATTAAGTATTTCGGGAAGAATAGGCAGCAGAGGCCGATACAGGTATCGGCTAACTACAATGCCGTCGTATCGTTGGTCTGGTCGAAGCCATTCTCCTGCTTCAAGGTCAAGGACAATAATGTTGATATTGTCCATGCCCACCATACCTGATACTGCCTGGACATCTCGATCAACCGCATCAACTTGATAGCCTTGTTGGGCAATCCAAATGGCATGCCGCCCACTGCCACAAGCCAAGTCGAGTACACGGCCTCCTTTTCGTATCAAGGGCAGGTGTTTAACCACCCAAGGCGAAGGCTCTCCTGTCAAGCATTGATGTTTCATGTCGCTAATCTGAACCTTATCAATAGTATCAACTAATCTTTGAGGTTTTTCCGATGGGTATTGCTCTTGAATGCGTTGCACAAACGTTCGTTTATGCGGCTATTTGGGAAGCCCAACCCAAACCTTAACCGTGGATAGCCAAGCCGCGTGCACCAACCGTTATGCCGATGTGATCTTGGGATTCAGCGTACAATGAATTCTCGACAGTTTGCATTTTATTAGCGCGGGGGCGGTTTGCTTTGCCTGCGGCTTTAATGATATGCCAAAAATTACCGAGTTATTGTTGTTAGCGCCGGGCATGAATTTACAAAGCAAAATCGCCTTGGTCGCCTTCATGATCTCAATCGGCGGCTTAATAAATTCCCGCCGCATAGCCGAAGCGAAGATTTCGGCTTAAATTTTTACGCCTAGCACCGGCGCATTTGATTTAAACAAAACCCAAGCGCTTAAGTCTTTTCTGAGCTTCATAGCTTTTGCACTTCCCCTTGTAATCAAAATCGACAGAGTTTCGCCATTGGGCAATAAAACACATATTTCTGCATTAACTTCGTCCAGATAAACACGTATTACCGTGCAGGGCAAGCGGTTGGACGCCGAATAACGACTCGTGTCAGAGTCCGAAGTGATCATTATTTCTGCACTATCAATCAGTAAAACCACATCCATACCTATTTTTAAATCTAAATCACTTAAGGCGGACAAGCCTAGTTTGACTTTGATAGCCAAGTTTTCAGATAGCTTAATGTCGACATCCGCATTGACAGCGCCTGGGTAAATGGAGGTTACGGTGCCAAACAATTGATTAAGGTAACTAGTTTTGACAGCCAGATGTTGAAGCAATAATCGCGTATCAGGGTTATCAAGAATTCCCTGATTAAGTTTTTTCAGAAATTTACGATGTTTTGCTTCCAGGTTTGCATATAAGTCCAGCAGGCCAAGACCGGTTTCAGTCAAACAGGTGCCACCGCCCTTGCTTCCCCCGATAGCTGTGCTGACTAATATCTTTGGGGCGCTATTATTTGCCCGTTCAATGATCTGCCAAGCACCTTTATAGCTGAGGCCACACTCCCTAGCGGCTTGGCTAATGGAGCCGGTTTTTGCAACAGCCTTCAACAGTACAATCATGCGGTGATCAATACCGGATAACCGGAGCTCTCCTTCAACCCATGATGTGTTGCTGTCATTTGATACAGTCATGGCAAGTGCCAGTTTAAAGAAAGTTTTAGAAAGTACATATTATTCATTGTAGAGAAAATGTTATTTCCATTGTAGCAACAATTATTTTCATTTATCGTTATATACTTTTATACACATCGCTGTAAAATACCATAGAGTCTATTAACTTGGTGATAGTTAATTAGTGAGCTTAACCCAGTATGGGTTTTTAATTAATCAAACAGGGGGAAATATGATCAGTCTACCAATACGTCCTATTGATGACTATTCCAAGGCATTTATTCATTTGCCAATACTTTACATGATATCGCTTAGCATTAATTGCCAAGCAGCAGATAAAATTAACTACACTAAACCACCCTTTTCCGTGTTTTCCAGCCAGATGACCGACGGCTTAAGCGGGGGCGGTAAATATGACAAGCCAGTTTGGAATCTGCATGATGCCTTGAAACTCCCTGAATGGTTATCTATCTCTTTGGAACAACGTACCCGTTATGAAACTATGGATGGTAGCTTTAGGGGAGGTAGTAAAGGCGGCGATCAGCAAATCCCTTTACAGACCGATGTCGCCTTGGAAGCCCGCTGGCGTGGGTTCAGGCTGGGCGGAGAATTCCTGGATGCCCGGCAATTTGGTTCTGATAAAGGTTCGGGCATTAATAACACAAGTGTAGATACCGCCGATTTCATCCAAGGTTATCTCGCCTATGCCGACCAGAACATCAACTACAGCGGTATCGGCGGCGAGGTGATTGTTGGACGGCAAACCTTGAATTTCGGCAGTCGCCGCCTGGTCGCCCGTAACGTGTTCCGCAATACCATTAACAGCTTTACCGGAGCCCGGGTGCATTTGCTGGATTATAATAAATGGCAGTTGAATGTGTTTACTGCCATGCCGGTCCTGCGTTATCCCACGGACACCGACCAATTGCTGGATAACCGCCAGCAATGGGATGAAGAAGATACCCATACCTGGTTTTCCGGCGCTTTTTTTGAAGCGTTCGATATTGCCTGGAATATCAACGCCGAGCTTTATCTCTATCATTTGGACGAAGGCGATAGCCCCAATAACCAAACCCGTAATCGCCGTTATTTCACCCCTGGCTTCCGCTTTTATATTAAGCCGACGGCAGGTGAGATTGACTTTCAAACGGAAACCATCGGTCAGTTCGGTACCGTCCGTGGCAGCACAGATAAAACTGACGGCAAAAACCTCGACCATGCCGCCTGGATGCAACATGCCGATGTCGGTTATACCTTCGATCATCCATGGACGCCACGTCTGGCCTTTGAATACGATTATGCCAGCGGCGATAAAAATCCGAAAGATAACCAAGACCAACGTTTCGACACTCTATTTGGCGCTCGCCGCTTTGACTTCGGGCCCACCGGCATTTACGGCGCGTTCGCCCGTAGCAACATCAACACACCGGGTTACCGGATTACCGTGAATCCCCGTTCCGATGTGCAACTGGGTGTCAGCCACCGGGCTTTCTGGCTGGCATCCGATACGGATGCGTGGACGACCACAGGGATCAATTCGTTACGCGACAAGACCGGTAAGACCAGCAATTATATTGGTCAACAACTGGAACTGACCGCCCGCTACGATTTCAATAGCAGTCTAGGTTTAGAAACTGGCTGGACGCATCTATTTAAAGGCGACTTTGCCAAAGACGCACCCAATGCTCCGGCTGGCAAGGATATTGATTACTTCTATGTCCAAAGTATGTTACGGTTTTAATTAATCTGAGGAGAATACTATGCTGTTCAAACAATTAAGACTTATTTTAGCGTTATCATTACTCCTTGGCCTCAGCCTCTCGGTGCAGGCTGCAACGGTATTAGTGGCGGTCGCGTCCAACTTCACCAAGCCGATGAACGAGATTGCCGCCGCATTCAATAAGGCAACCGGACATGAAGCCAACCTGTCGTTCGGCTCATCCGGTAAATTCGTCGCCCAAATCGAGAATGCTGCGCCATTCGAAGTGTTTTTGTCGGCGGATGAAAAGAACCCCAAGAAACTGGAAGAGTCCGGTAAAGGTGTCGCCAACACCCGATTTACCTATGCGATTGGTAAATTAGTCTTATGGTCGGCAAGGGCGGGTTACGTCGATGACCAAGGCCAAATCCTGGGCAAAGGCGGGTTTAAACATTTGGCTCTGGCCGATCCTAAAATCGCACCTTACGGTCAGGCGGCGGAAGAAGCGATGAAAAACTTAAGTCTGCTGGACAAGCTGCAACCGTTGTTTGTCCTGGGCGACAATATCTCCCAAACCCAGCAATTCATCAGCAGCGGCAATGCCGAATTGGGCTTTATCGCGTTATCGCAAGTCATCGGCACGGACGGCAAAATTAGCGAAGGTTCAGGTTGGATAGTGCCTGATAACTTGCATAATCCAATCCGGCAGGATGCTATTTTGCTTAAGAAAGGCGAACCGAACCCGGCGGCATCAGCTTTACTGGCGTTTTTAAAATCGCCGGAGGCTTTAGCGATTATAAAAAAATACGGCTATAACTTGCCAGAGTAAAACCCAGCCATGCTGAATGAAGCAGACCTCGCCGCCTTATGGCTGACCTTTAAAATTGCCAGCCTCTCGACCACCATCATGCTGATAGTTGGTACTCCATTGGCATGGTGGCTGGCACGGGCGCAATCCCGCTGGAAAGGATTTTGTAATGCTTTGGTGGCCTTGCCATTGGTGCTTCCACCTACCGTGCTGGGCTTTTATCTGCTTATCCTGATGGGGCCGAATGGCGTGGTCGGGCAAATCACCGAAACATTAGGCTTAGGTACTTTACCCTTTACCTTCGGCGGCTTGGTTGTCGCTTCGGTTTTATATTCCATGCCGTTTGTGGTTCAACCCTTGCAAGCGTCGTTCAGTGCGATTGGACGGCAGCCTTTGGAAGCCGCAGCCACCTTACGCGCCAGTCCGCTGGATACGTTTTTCAGTATTGTCCTGCCGCTAGCTAAACCCGGCTTTTTGACCGCCACCATCTTAGGTTTTACCCATACCGTCGGCGAATTCGGCGTGGTGTTGATGGTCGGCGGCAATATCCCAGGCATTACCCGTGTGGTGTCTGTGCAAATCTACAACCATGTCGAAGCCCTGGAATACCCACAAACCCACTGGTTGGCGGGCGGCTTGCTGGTATTTTCCTTTACCGTGCTGTTTATCCTGTACAGCGTGTTAAAAACCCAACCCGCCGCCCAACCATTCAAATGAGTATCGGAGCAATCACCGCGCGCTTTCAACTAAATTACGGTGATTTCCAATTTGATGTTGATTTGGTATTGCCCGGTTCAGGTGTGACAGTCTTACTGGGATCTTCTGGATGCGGTAAAACGACCTTGTTACGGTGTATGGCCGGATTGGAACATCCGCCTCACGGTAAGTTCAGTATCAATGGCAACGTCTGGCAAGACAGCGAAAAGAACCTGTTCCTGCCCACTTATCAACGTAACCTGGGTTATGTGTTTCAAGAAGCGAACTTATTTCCACATCTTACGGTGCTTGATAATTTACGTTTCGGTTTGAAGCGAATCAGTAAACAACCTTTCATAAATGATAAGCTAACGGCAATAACCACGTTATTAGGCATAAACCTTCTGCTGGACAGGATGCCGGATCACTTATCCGGCGGCGAAAAGCAACGGGTCGCCATCGCTAGGGCGCTGATACTCAATCCCACCATCCTGTTGATGGACGAGCCCTTGGCCTCCCTGGATTCAAGGCGCAAGCAGGAAGTCATGCCTTATCTGCTCACATTGCAGCAGGAATTCAATATTCCCATAGTCTATGTCACCCATTCTCAGCAAGAAGCGGCGCAATTGGCTGATTACCTGGTGCTGCTGGAAAACGGCCATGTCCAGGCATCTGGTAACATAAACGAAACCTTGGGGCGAATTGATCTGCCACTTGCTAAAGAAAAGGAAGCCGCTGTAGTCTGGCAAGCCGTAATCACCAGCCATGAACCGGAATTCAGGCTGACCAATGTTGACTTTAAGGGAGGCAGCCTGAGCCTGCCGATGGTCGATGCGCCACCAGGAACCAAGCAGCGGGTACAGATTCATGCCCGCGACGTCAGCATCACTTTGCAGGCACCTAGCCAGACCAGTATACTCAATGTGTTATCGGCGACAATCACCGGAATTACTGATGACCTTGACGGTCAAACCGTTGTGCAGTTACAAGTCGGTCAGCTTACCTTGCTGTCGCACGTAACCCGTAAATCAGCACAGCTATTAGCGTTAAAAATCGGTTTACTTGTCTTTGCCCAAATCAAAGGCACCTCGCTTTTACATTAATCATCAATGGAGAATCCCATGCTTACAAGTGCACGTAACCAGTTCTCAGGAACTGTCAAAGAAGTCAACATCGGCGCAGTCAATGCCGAAGTGATCATCGGCTTAAAAGGCGGCGAAACCATCATCGCTTCCATCACCAAAGACTCGGTTGAGAACCTTGGCCTTAAGTCCGGCAAAGATGTGGTCGCCCTGGTTAAAGCACCGCAAATTATCCTTGTGACCGATTTCGGTGGCTATAAATTGTCCGCCCGTAACCAGTTGGCAGGTGAAATAACCCTTGTCAAGCTGGGCGCTGTCAATGCCGAAGTGGATATTCAATTGAAGGGCGGCGATCTAGTTGCGGCCACGATCACCAATGACAGCGTGGAAAACTTGGGGTTAAAAAAAGGTCAGGCTATAACGGCGGTATTCAAGGCAGGCGCAGTGATATTGGCGGTTGCAGGTTAATCATCGATACCCGGTTGGTTATAGGAAGCTATAGGTCAACCGGGTGTTTTTCAGGGTAAAGGGGTAGCTATGTTATTGGAGATGGATGTAAAGCTGCGGCGCGGCAATTTTGTGTTGAACAGCCAATTGGAGTTGAATGACATCAACACCGGCTTGTACGGCAAGACTGGCGCTGGCAAAAGCACAATCCTGGGCTTGATTGCTGGCCTTATCCAGCCCCAAAGCGGCCGGATTGTACTCGACGGCAAGCTGTTATTCGACAGCCGTAAAGGGATCATGATGCCGCGTGAGCAACGCCCCATCAGCGCTGTATTCCAGTCCGACATCACGAGCTCAACCGAAAGCGTATATGAAACGTTAACCTCTGCTTTTAACCGCACCTTGGCACCACGGCGATTGAAGCTTGAGTTCTTGATTGAAATATTGGAGTTGGAGTCCATTCTCAATTGTCAATTAATCCAGTTGTCCGCCAATGAACGCAAACGGGTGGCCTTGGCACGTTCATTACTGAAATCACCACGTCTTTTGTTGCTTGATGAGACTTTTGCAACTCTCGGCCAGGGTTATCGGTCGCAACTCTTGCCCATCTTAAGACGATCCCAGGATGAGTTGGATTTGCCGATTTTATATGCAAGTCAGTCATTAGGCGAGATTCTGGAACTGACCGAGCAGCTTATCGTCATGGACAAAGGGCAAGTGTTACGTAGCGGGTCGCTTCGTGAAATCGCGAAGCATTCGAGTGTATTGCGTCATTTGGGTATCCGTCAGGTTGACAACATAATTCCAGTTAACATCACTAAACACGACCCGTCGACTGGAACGACAATGGCACATTCCAACGGCTTGCCGTTAACCTTACGGCTACGTCAAGAATTGCCAGTCAATAGCCAATGTAAGGTCTCGATACGGGCGAGTGATGTGGCATTATCACGCAATTATATTTCAGGCATTTCCATCCAAAACCAGGTGAAGGGACAAATCTGCGCCTTGATCCCCAATAACGACAGCATGCTTGTTCAAATCGACTGCGGCTGGACTATCCTGGCTGAAATCACCCTCGGCGCTTGTCAGCAGATGGGTTTGATGGAAGGCGAGGAAGTTTATTGCCTGATTAAAACCCAAGCCATTATTTACTTGGCCGACCTGGATATCCTGCCCCATCAACGGATTGTGAGTTATGGCGATAATTATTATTACTTGGGGTTGGAGAATACGCTGGCCAATGATTTTAATATGTAATTCTACCTGTACGTAATTAAAACGCCCATGATTGGAACAGAATGTACCATTCGTGTTTTAGGCATTTAGCTTTCGCCTTACTAACATTTTATGTTTATCCGCCAAATCCATTATTTGTTAGCCCTCGCAAAAACAGAGCATTTTGGACGGGCAGCGGAAGCCTGCCATGTTTCACAACCCGCCTTGTCCACGGCTATCCAGCACCTTGAAGAAGAATTGGGGACCACAATAATAAAGCGCGGGCACCATTTTCAGGGCTTTACCGATGAAGGCGAAAGTATTCTGCAATGGGCTCGTGTATTGGCCCAAAACTGGGAAGGCATGCGGCAAGCGGCGGCAGAAGCCAGCCACCAACTGACGGGTACGTTACGGATAGGCGTTATCCCTACCATGCTGGCGGCGACACCTCTCCTGACAAAACCCTGCCAAAGGGAATATCCTGGAATTACTATCCAACTAAACTCACTGTGCGCCGAAGATATAATGCGGCAACTTGACAATTTTGAGTTGGATTTAGGTATGACCTATTTGGAGGACGACCGGCTTAAAGGTTTCAATACCCTTCTTCTGTACCGTGAGCGCCATATCTTGCTGGCGGGGCAACCCGACCCGAAGCTCAAGGATTGTAACTTGACTTGGAAAGATACAGCCAAGTTACCTCTGTGCCTGTTGACCCCAAACATGCAAAATCGGCGGTTAATCGATGCTGCGTTTCGGGAAGCCGGGGTCACGCCGAAGGTGATGTTGGAGACGGACTCGGTATTTGCCTTGTATGCCCATGTCAGGAATGCGGGGCTGTACAGCATCGTGCCGCACAGTATGCTGATTCATTTTGAGATGCGCCAGGAAGTAACGGCCTTGCCCATAACACCTGAATTATCACGGGATGTCGGCCTGATAATGCGCCGCCAAGAAGTGCCTTTCCCTATCCAATCCGCCGCTTGGAATATAGCCCAAGCCCTTAATTTACAAAATCAATTTGACTCCCTGATAGCCTAGGCGATTTATGAAACCAAGTTTCGTCATTTGTAACGACAAGCAAGAGTATTTGCATCTCGTGCAGTTTTACGATGGTATTGTTCCCATCGTCTGGACAACCAAACCCGAAGCCGCCCTAACTTTTTCAGGGCAGGGCGAAGCGCAAGCCGTATTTGATGAGATGGATGACGGGACACCGCTCTATATTCTACAGCTTGTAGAAGGAACTGTTTGGGCTGTCCCAGGTTTACCAGCACCAGACTGGTGTAAGATTATTCCCTTACCCACTCGAAATCCTAATTAATCAATGTCTTGCCAATTGGATAACCTTGACCCAGCATTGGTTGGGCGACTTCCTTAAGCCAATGATTTAGGACTGCCCAGCAACTTGATAACCAGGAGCTATTAAGCCATATCTTAAAAGAATTGGACGCACCCAGACCTGAAAGCCAAAATACCCCAATCCGGCCGGATTAACCAAAGCTACATAACGCTCAGCGTTATGGTTGTTATCCCACTCACACGAGGTATTAATATGGCTAAAATTGTTTGTGTACTTTATGACGATCCCATCGACGGTTATCCTACGTCCTATGCGCGTGACGACCTACCGCAACCAGAACGCTACCCAGACGGGCAAACGCTGCCCACCCCCAAGGGTATAGATTTCAAGCCGGGCGCATTGCTTGGCAGTGTATCTGGCGAATTAGGGTTGCGTAAATATCTGGAATCAAACGGTCACCAACTCGTCGTTACATCGAGCAAAGATGGCGACAACAGCGTCCTTGACCATGAATTGCATGACGCAGAAATCGTCATTTCCCAACCGTTCTGGCCTGCTTACATGACGGCAGAGCGCATTGCCAAGGCCAAGAACCTGAAAATGATTGTGACTGCGGGTATCGGTTCCGACCATACTGACCTGCAAGCGGCGATGGATCGCGGTATCACCGTTGCCGAAGTGACTTACTGCAACAGCAACAGCGTTGCCGAACACGTCGTTATGATGACGTTGGCTTTAGTACGTAATTACATCCCATCATACAACTGGGTAATCAAAGGTGGCTGGAACATCGCCGACTGTGTGGCACGCTCTTATGACCTGGAAGCGATGAATGTCGGCACGGTAGCCGCTGGCCGTATTGGTTTGCGTGTATTGCGCCTGCTTAAACCTTTCGACGTGAAACTGCATTATCTGGATCGCCACCGTTTGCCAGAAGCGGTCGAGCAGGAACTCAACCTGACTTACCACTCCAGCCTGGAAAGCCTGACTAAAGTGTGCGATGTGGTGACCCTCAACTGTCCGCTGCATCCAGAAACCGAACACATGATTAACGAGCAAACCCTGAAGAACTTTAAACGGGGTGCTTATTTAATCAATACAGCACGCGGCAAGCTATGTGACCGCGATGCTATTGTCAACGCACTGGAAAACGGTCAATTGGCCGGTTATGCTGGCGATGTCTGGTTTCCGCAACCAGCGCCCAATGACCATCCTTGGCGCACCATGCCAAATCATGGCATGACCCCGCATATCTCAGGTACCAGCCTGTCAGCACAAACACGCTATGCGGCGGGGACCCGCGAAATCCTGGAATGCTACTTTGAAGGCCGCCCAATCCGCGATGAATACCTAATTGTTCAAGGCGGCCAGCTTGCTGGAGTCGGCGCACATTCCTACAGTAAAGGCAATGCCACAGGCGGATCGGAAGAAGCGGCTAAGTTCAAGAAAAGTTAGCAGTCGTCTCATGCTTTAATCCTAGGGATGCACTGCTTGGCGCAGGCATCCCTTTTAGCTATCCGCACAGGACAAAACAAATGTTGCTTGGCAATAAAGTTAAAAGCACTGTTGCAGTTTCGCTACCAAGGCCGCCCATTTCGCACATCCTACTTGCGTGGCTTGGTTCCAGTACGGCTATCGCCGCGGTTGTCATGCTGGGCAAGCTTTCCGGTTACCCTTGGATATTGGGGTCATTTGGGGCATCATGTGTTTTATTGTTTGGCTTTCCTGATGCTGCATTCTCACAGCCGCGCAACCTAATCCTCGGCCATTTTCTGTGTTCACTTATCGGATTGAGCTTTCTAAATTTCCTTGGCCCCGATTGGTGGAGCATGGCATTGGCGGTCGGCACTGCCTTGGCAACCATGATGTTTTTTCGGAGCGTCCATCCTCCGGCAGGCTCCAATCCGGTCATTATTTTTTTGACACAACCCGATTGGTTGTTTTTATGGTTTCCGACAGTGGCTGGCACGTTGGTCTTGTTTTGCCTGTCTCGGCTATTTTTAACGATTACACGCAAGTTTCGCTGATTGTATGCGAGTCCATGTCCTTCAACATGTTGCTTTCGAGGGATTAGGCTCTATCGCAACATGGTTGGAGGGCAGGAGCGTGTCCGTCACTTATACGCGGTTTTATGAATCAAGCGTATTGCCGCACCTGGATGAAGTTGACTTCATTATTGTGCTTGGCGGGCCCATGAGCGTTAACGATGAAGGCCAGTTCCCTTGGTTGGCAGGAGAAAAACGGTTCATTGCCAACGCCATCAGCAAAGACAAGATTGTCCTCGGCATTTGCCTGGGTTGCCAACTCATAGCCAGTGCGCTCGGATCGAATGTGTATCCGGGTAGCGAAAAGGAAATCGGATGGTTTCCTGTTTATTCCCAACAAAATAGCCAGGATACCCTAATTTTTCCTGGCTCTTTCGAGGCTTTTCATTGGCATGGAGAAACCTTCGATTTACCGCCCAATGCAGTCCTCCTGGCAAGCAGCGCCGCATACCGAAACCAAACTTTCCAAATTGGACGGCGCATCCTTGGCCTCCAATTTCACCTGGAAGCTACGCCGGAAACCGTGGCGGCAATTGTCGGCGATTGCCGCCATGAGCTGTTGCCGCAACCCTTTGTCCAGACGGAACAACAACTTAGGGGAGTTCAAACCGAAAAATATAAGGCTATCAATACCTTCATGAATCGGGTTCTTGACTACCTTTTTGCCCATGCCGGTAGCCATGACAACCCATACCGTTAAGAGTGTCTGTCCCTACTGCGGGGTGGGGTGCGGCATCGTCATGGAGGTCGCCGACAATCGCGTCGTCAAGGTCTCCGGCGATAAACAACACCCTGCAAACTTTGGGCGGCTGTGTACCAAGGGCAATACCTGCGCCCAAGCCATTGCCGAATCCGGGCGGCTGGAACACGCCTACCTGCGTAGTGGACGGCAACATGAACCGGCCCGTGTGGCTATGGATCATGCGATCCGGGAAACGGCGCACCGATTGTGCAGAATTGTTGAAACACACGGCCCTGATGCTTTTGCCTTTTATGTATCCGGGCAGATGTCACTCGAGGCGCAATATCTCGCCAACAAGCTCGCCAAAGGCTTCATCGGCACTAACAACATTGAGTCCAACTCACGCCTGTGCATGGCGAGTGCCGGTAGCGGTTATAAACTCTCGCTGGGTTCGGATGGCCCGCCAGGTTCCTACCAGGATTTCGACCGTGCCGATGTGTTCTTCGTGATCGGCGCGAACATGGCGGACTGCCATCCAATCCTGTTCCTGCGGCTGATGGATCGGGTCAAGGCTGGGGCAAAACTGATCGTTGTCGACCCTCGCCGTAATACCACGGCGGACAAGGCTAACCTCTTTTTGCAAATCAAGCCCGGCACCGACCTAGCGCTGCTCAATGGCCTACTCCACCTGATCGTCAAGAACGGCCACACCGATCCCGAGTTCATTGCCGACTTCACCGAAGGCTGGGATGGCCTACCCGACTTCTTGGAGGACTATGCGCCGAATATAGTGGCTGAGATCACCGGCCTACCGGAGGCCGACATCCGCAAGGCCGCCGAATGGATCGGCACGGCAGGCGAGTGGATGAGTTGCTGGACGATGGGACTGAACCAGAGCATCCATGGCACCTGGAACACCAACGCAATCTGCAACCTGCACCTTGCCACTGGGGCGATCTGTCGCCTAGGCAGCGGCCCGTTTTCACTGACTGGCCAACCTAACGCAATGGGCGGCCGCGAAATGGGCTATATGGGGCCGGGCTTGCCGGGACAGCGCACGGTGCGTGACGAAAAAGATCGTATCTTTATTGAAGAACTCTGGGGCGTAACGAAAGGTACGTTGCGTACCGACGTGGGCGGCGGCACGGTAGCGATGTTCGAGGACATGCAGGCGGGCCGCATCAAGGCCTGTTGGATCATCTGCACCAACCCCGTTGCCACCGTGCCCAACCGTAAAAACGTAATCGCCGGATTGCAGGCGGCTGAATTTGTCATCACGCAAGATACCTTCCTAGATACGGAGACCAACCGCTACGCGGACATCCTGCTGCCCGGCGCGTTGTGGGCGGAGGCCGATGGCGTGATGATAAACTCCGAGCGTAACCTGACACTGATGCAGAAAGCCGTCAATCCGCCCGGCGAAGCAATGGCCGACTGGCAGATCATCGCTCGCGTGGCCTGCGAAATGGGCTATGCGAATGCCTTCAATTATGATTCGGCAGATGAGGTGTTTGAAGAAATTAAGCGGGCTTGGAACCCAAAAACTGGCTATGACATTCGTGGCGTGAGTTATGCCAAGCTTCGTGAAACGCCGCTGCAATGGCCATGCGCCCCAAACAGTGAGCTTGGCCGCAATCCGATCCGCTACCTCAATGATGGTGTAAGCCAAACACTTAAGGTCGAGGCGGACGGCTCCAGTCCGCGCATCGTGTTTGCGACCGAAAGTGGTAAAGCCTCATTTTTACCCCGTCCGTACCTGCCGCCGGACGAAATGCCGGAAGGTGACTTCCCGTTCGTGCTCAACACAGGCCGTTTGCAGCACCAGTGGCACACGATGACCAAGACCCGAAATATTGTGACGCTCAACAAACTCAACCCTGGCCCTTTCATTGAAATCCATCCCGAAGATGCCGTTGTTCTCGGCATCCAAGAAAAAGATCGGGTGGAAATCCGCTCTCGGCGCGGTCGTGCCATTTTGCCGGCCATCGTTACTGACCGGGTGCGTCCCGGCAATTGTTTTGCGCCCTTCCATTGGAACGATGTATTTGGTGACGACCTGGCGATTAATGCCGTCACCAATGATGCGGTCGATCCTATTTCCCAGCAACCTGAATTCAAGTTCTGCGCGGTCGTTTTGACACGAATTGCAGAAGAAAAGATTCCTCAATCCACGATCAGCAAGGACAACGGCATCCTTGCGAGCGCCAACGCAGGCGCATCGACCACTGACATCAAAGGTTTAAACATGAAGCAGATCGATGCACTGGCCAAACTACTTGGTCTCGACACCGCACCCAGGATTGCGCTGGATGCAGATGAACAAACGTATATGCAGGGTTACCTGACCGGACTACGTACCGAAGAATCATGTAAATCTGGCGGAGTGCCGGTGTTGCCACCGACCGCACCGTTGCAACCTTCCAAACGCCTTTACCTGGATGGCGTACTCGCCGGGTTGTTCTCACGCACTTGGCCGCTCGATGGCGTTACAGCTACGTTGATGGAGTCAAAGCTCAAAGCGACAGCGTTATCACAGTCCCCAGTAACCATTCTTTGGGCTTCGCAGACCGGCAATGCGGAAGGTTTTGCTGCCAAGTGCGCCGAACGCCTGCAATCTGATGGACATAGCATAACGCTTGTCGGTATGGATACGTTTAAGGCTACCGATCTCGTCGGTGTAACAAATTTATTAGTGCTTGCCAGCACTTTTGGTGACGGTGATCCACCGGACAACGGGAGTGCCTTCTGGTGCGACTTGCGGGCAGACAGCGCACCAAAGCTAGAAAGTATGCGGTTCTCCGTCCTTGCCTTCGGGGATTCCAACTACGATCAATTCTGCGGGTTTGGCCGCCAGCTCGATGCCAGGTTGGAAGCACTCGGTGCACAGCGCCTGACCGCCCGCGTCGATTGCGAACCGGAGTTCGAGGAAGCCGCCAAAGCTTGGCTCGATGCGGTTATGCAAGCATTGTCAGGTTCCGTCGTGACTGTCAAGCAGCCCGCGTTGGCACTCGCTGGCGATGCCGATGAACTTACGGTAGAACCATCTGCCGTGCCGATGCCATTAGCATACAATCGCAACCATCCTTTGCACAGCCGACTGCTGCTTAATCGGCGACTAAATGCGGATCATTCCGAGAAAGAAACTAGGCAGTATGCTTTTGAACTGTCGGACTCTGGTTTGGCCTATGAGGCGGGCGATGCGTTGGGTGTCTGGCCGACAAACTGCCCCAAATTGGTTGACGACATGCTTTCGGCACTGAAGCTCCCGGCTGCCACCGCCATATCGGTGAAAGGTTATGGTGAATTGCCGCTGGCTGAAGCCCTTTTGCGGCACTTCGAGATTACCCGTATCTCGCCGGAACTGCTGCAATTTGTCCGCGAGCGTTCGGGCAGCGAAACCCTTGCGGCATTGATGGTTGACGAACGGAAAACTGACCTCAAAAATTGGCTATGGGGCAGACAGGTTATTGATTTGCTGCAAGCGTTCCCGATCCAGGTGGAAGCCGCCGACTGGCTCGCCGTGCTCAAGCGCTTGCAGCCGCGCCTGTACTCAATCTCTTCCAGCCCAAAGGCATACCTGACGCAGGTACACCTGACCGTCTCGACCGTACGCTACGCTCGCGAAGGCAGACCGCGCGGTGGCGTATGCTCGACCTTCTTGGCTGACCGGGCTGCTGAGGTTGGTGTGCCCATCTTCGTGCAAAAATCTACCCACTTTCGTCCGCCGAAGAACCCCGACACGCCCATGATCATGGTCGGGCCTGGCACCGGCATCGCACCATTCCGCGCCTTCCTGCAAGAGCGTCAGGCAATCGGTGCGAAGGGCCGTAACTGGTTGTTCTTTGGTGAACAGCACGCCGACAAGGATTTCTACTACCAAGATGAACTTGAAGACATGCAAAAGAATGGCATCCTGCACAAGCTTGACACAGCTTTTTCGCGTGACCAGGCCGAAAAGGTCTATGTGCAGCACCGGATGGTCGAACAGGGGGCGCAACTTTGGGCTTGGCTACAAGACGGCGCTTACTTCTATGTTTGTGGCGACGCAAGCCGCATGGCCAAGGATGTAGACCATGCACTGCGTGAAGTGGCGCGTATGCAAGGAGGATTAAGCGAAGAAGCCGCTAAAGTTTATGTCCAACAACTGGCAAACGACAAACGATATCTACGTGACGTATATTAATTGCCCCCCATTTTTCATTAACGTTATTTATATTACTATATAGCGTAGCATTCTCAAGCCGTTTTATTACTACGACGGCTTTCAGGGAATTAGCGTCCGGCATTATTGATCGATCTGTGTTACCGGCACAATTTGCTCGATGGGGCGAAAGGTAAGACTAAAATTTATGTTAAATTATAGTTTTGAATCAATATAATAAAAATTGGCTTGTTTAATTTTGGAGGGGAATCATGAAAACCACGTTGCTATATTTCTTGGCTGCGCTACTGTTCTGTCTAAATTGGCAAACTGCCTGGGCAGAAAAACCTGATTTCGCACAGGTCAAAAAAAATTATTACGACACCCATCCTGGCAAAGGCAGCCACGGTGAACATTGGCAACCAATCCCAATTCAAAAATACTGGAATCCTAAGGATTTTTATACGCCCCCGAAAACAATTCAAGGCGAATTTAGTCAGGAAAATTGCGTTGGCTGTCATGAGGCAACGACTCCTGGCGCTTATCACGCCTGGAAAAAAGGTGTCCACAGCAATTTGGCAGCAATTCGCAACATCCCCGATACCGATGTACGTGCTTATAAAAAGGCAAAATTGACAGAAGTTGAAAACAATCTGCATGACCTCGGCTTGCTGGAGCAAGGCCAACAACTTGGGCAAGTCGGTTGTATCGATTGCCACGGTGGTGTAGGTAAAAAGACCATCGACCATGCCAAAGACTTGATAATGCCAGACCGCGCTGCTTGCGGAACGTGCCATCAAAATGAATTTGCCGAAGCGGAATCCGAAAAAAGCCAGGAATGGCCGCAAAAGCAATGGGATAAAGGCCATCCTTCCCATGCCGTCGATTGGGCAGCCAATGTTGAAAATGCGGTTTGGGCGGCCATGCCTGAACGGGAAGTCGCACAAGGCTGCGATTCTTGCCACTACCAGCAAAACAAATGCGACGGTTGCCATACCCGCCATACCTTCTCGGTAGCCGAAGCACGCCAGCCAGAAGCCTGTTCTACCTGCCACAATGGCGCTGACCATAATGAGTTTGAAAACTTCATGCTGTCCAAGCACGGCACACAGTTTCTGACTATGGGCAAAAACCAGTGGAATTTTGAAGCACCGCTAAAAGATGCCATTACCAAAGGCGGTTACACTGCACCGACCTGCCAGCTTTGTCATTTTGAATATCATGGGGGAGTATTCCCATAATCTGGTTAGAAAAGTCCGCTGGGCTTTCAATCCGACACCAGGAATTGCTGACAACCTGAAGCATCCTTGGTTTGAAGACCGCAAGCAAGCCTGGGTGCAAACCTGTACGTTGTGCCATTCCGAAAGTTTTGCCAAAGCCTATCTGGATACTGCTGATAAAGGCACTATCCAAGGTCTAAAAGTGGAGCAGGAAGCCAAAAGCGTTATCAAAGCGCTCTATAAAGACGGTTTACTCACAGGACAAAATACCAATCGCCCCGCACCACCCGCGCCTGAAAAAGATGATGCAGGCGGTTTTTTCCAATTGTTCTGGGCGAAAGGCAATAACCCCAGCCGCGTCGAACGGATTTATGCGGACATGTGGGAGCATGACTTGATCAAGCATTACAAAGGCATTTTCCATGCGAATCCAGGGGGTTACACCTATACCGAAGGCTGGTCTTCACTCATGCGCGATTACGCCGAAATTATGGATGAAGACACCAAGTTGCGCGAGGCAGCAAGAAATAAGTCCGGCACAGGCGCTAAAGCGGTTTCCACGATTGGGGGCGGCAGTGACAAGACCGATTACGGTACGTTATTGGCTGGCTTAATCTTGGTCATACTTGGGCTTTTCGTGGGCTACTTAGTCCTAAAACCAAAAAAAGATGATCAATAGCCTAGTGGGTTGGTCGCTCAAAAAAGGCTTGTTGTCATTTGGTTGTGGAGCGCTGCTGTTAACTGGCAGCGCGATGCTGTACCAACAAGTCAGGGGCGCTTTTGTTGGTGGCGGGGAGGCATCAGAAACAAACCCAGCACCTCTAAAATTCACCCTTATCCAAGGGCAAGCATCTGATCTACAGGGGGCTTTTTCCGTAGATTCCGTTAATGACTATACTGTTCAAAGGGATGGCAAGGATGCTTTCAATCTTTTGGTCGCGCATTATAAAGATAGCCAAGGCCAAGAACGGCGATCAGTCCTTTTTCCCAAGAGCAAGCAAGAGACTAGCGTATCTCCAAGCCAGACAGGGCTTCGGCAAACCATTTGGGAAGAAGCGGCTAAGGCTATCAGCCAAAACACACCGAAAGACGCACTGGTGTTAAGCTGGTGGGATGACGGACAAAGAATCCACTTTTTGAGCGGACGAGAGGCTTGGGTGAGCAAACCGGCCGTGGAAACTTTCGTCAGTCCGGTCTGGAATTACTTAAATGGCAACCTTCTAATGGCCTCGGACTCCGAACGCGAACACTTGTCCACCATGGCACGCTGGTTGACGATGGATAGCGACAAGGCTTTGGCAGAAATGCGCCAGAAATTCGGGACATCACGTCCGCTCTATTTGCTGGTCACCAACGACCTGTTAATGCGCCTGGGCGAAATGGTCGATTATGGCGGCACATCGTTATTATTTAGCTCAAAGACTTTCCCGGCACATAACAACCTGCATGGGGACATTGCCCAGATCAAACAATGGGCTTATGAAGAAGGCAGTGGCAACTACCTGGTGCAGAAAGAAGGGCTGCACTATCATGTCTGGGCGACACCCAAAAGCTCCGTAACAGAGAAAAATTCCTTGCTTGTGCGGCTTCTATCTTTTGTTAATTCCCTCAAAAAACTCCCAGAACATGTCAACCTCGTTTACCAAAGCCACTGGGGCGGCTATTTGTCGATATACAAGATTGATTTGTAACGCATCTTCAAAATGATGATGCATAAGAAGCGAATAACGTTGAAATTTACATTTCAAAACAACAAAATGAATTAGAAACCCTAAGTTTCTGTTTAAATGCCCCTGCTAGCGTCTAAAAAACCCAAGCGGCGTTTGCCACCAACCAAGCACCGCTAATATACCCGATGGTTGTCATAGAACAACTCAAGGTCATACTGAGCCGAAACGGCACAGTCATTTCATCTTTTAAACTGGGATTCATCGCTCGAATCAAAAACAGCAGCGCATTTCCAAACGAGCCAACACACATACAAAATATGATAAATCCTGCTGGCTTGATTTTAAAATGACTGAATAGCATGTAAAAAATAAACAGGAACTGCGACATCATTAAGTAATCTATGTGTGACTTGAGCAAATCTTGAGTCCCTGGAATTTTTTTGGCAAGCCATCCGTCCGGCGCAGTAACAACCGCTACCAGCATCCATGCTTCGACTAAAGCCACCGTTAGACAAAGGCTGCCTATTACCACCAGTAATTCACTGACCATCTGCTCGGCTCCTTGTTGCTTGTGTCATAAGACCATAGAATTTTAGGGTGGTCGTGGGCATCGTATAGTTTAAAATGATCTCCATGTAGCTTTTCCTGATAAATTAATTAAGGGCTTTCAATTCATTACAACGCTATTTTATCCATGTCGATCAACAATAAATTGTATAAAGTGGCTGTCCCTGACGCACAATATCGTTTCAGGGCCAATATTTTTATGTGGCCTAACCGCACTTTGTTTTTTGGGCCTTTACAGCAATTAGAGTTTCATGCAATGGGTGCGGTGACCATCAACGTTGGACTTTACCGGCCTTTTTACATGAAAACGAAAAGCGGCGCTTATGCAGCCTATCGGTGCGCGGTAATTCCGGCAGGTTGCAAACATGAATTACAGGCAAACGGGAATATCGTTGCCTGTCTGATGATTGAAAAAAATTCGACTGACTTTATGTGTTTTAGGGAGCGCATTCAGGTTCAAGCTTCGGGTTTCACCAACGTTATGGATACGCAGTGGATTGACTGTTTTCAAAAAATTTACGAGAAAAAGCCTTCAAAAATTGTCATTAACCAGATGATCAATCAGTTACTAAATGTGGATGCTAGTACTGAAAAAAATCTCGATGCCCGTATTGAGCGTATTTTGCGCAGGATTAAGCTTGACCCAGGCAATAATTGTAGCCAGGAACATCTGGCCTCTAGTGTTGGGCTTTCTGCGTCCAGGTTCAGGCATTTATTCAGTGAGCATTCCGATATTCCCTTTCGCCGTTATAGAATGTGGCGGCGAGTGATCTCAGCGATGGAAGCTCTCCATAAAGTCGATAATTTAACTTATGCCGCGATGGACGCTGGATTTACAGATTCAGCACATTTTAACCGCTGCTTCCGGGATACTTTTGGTGTGAACCCGTCCCTGGTATTTAGGAACATCGACAGATTTGAGGTTTAAATGCATAACGGGGTTTTTATACGGAATTCTGCAGCGACCTTATTAGCAACAAAGTCTTTTTCAAAGCATCGCTATTTTTTAAGTATTCTCAATTTTTTTAAATGAAAACACATGCCTGACTGTCCGCTTGGATGGTTATTTAGATTCGTTGACTTAAGGAACGACGGTCGGCTCCTGGCCGATGGCGGCTGGTCAATTTACCGTATCTTTATGATTTTTCAAAGGCTGCTATCAAGATTTTTGGCTTATTGAAACCGATAAATCCCCTCATTCCCTGAGTGGGGCTGGTTTAACGGATGTTTCTGGTGGCTTTTGTTCAACCCTCACTGAAGGAGTACAGGAAGCGTAACGCTAGTGGAGTGGTGTACGACGACCCCCACGTAGCCGGGCCGGGCGTTTTGACGCAGTTGTAGCGTGAGCGGAAGCGTAGTCAAAATGCAAGGCCATCCGACACGGCGTCAAGTCATTTGCGCAAGCCAAGTGGCACACAGCGAGGCGAAGCCGACGTTGTGCGCCGCGGCTGTAGCAGGACGAACGCGGGTAGCCGAAGGCATTAACCGCCAGCAAATTTTTCGCTGCTGAAATCGGACGGATCCCATTTCAGCTTTCGCGAAAAATGCTGGCGCTCCTGTTCCCATTCGGCTTTAACGCGTGCGATAACACCACTTAATAGGCTGGGCCGGATATGCAATGTCGTTTGCTCCGGAATGGCGGCCAACCCCCATAAGTCAAATCAGACTGCATTTCCGCAGTGAAAGAAGTAACGTAAACCATTGACGAAATTTTCTGGGATACCGGCTTACAACCCCTTGATGCAGTATTATCATTCGACGCGCCAATGTTTTTTTCCCTTTGACAGGGTAGAATCAATATTGTAAGAAACAATAATCGATATAATCTTAACTATATGAGAAGATTAAAGTACAGGAGAAACTGATATGAGATAAATTAAATTTATAAAATCATTCAATCTGGGATGTTATAACCGGACAAGTGCAAGAAAAGGCGATTATGAAATCAACAAGCTACACCTACTGCTGTTTGAAATTGCCTCTCCATTATTTTCGGTTAAACAATTGCAAATTTCAGGCAGTTTTTATTGGTTTTGAATGATATTTAGAACATTTTGTCGTCGTTTATACAAAGACCTCCAGTTTGCTCTCATTTTGGCCTTGTTTGCGTCAGTTGCCCACTCAGCCGATCCTCAACCTTATAAAGTCAACCTGAACAAAACCGGCAACACCTTGCTGGATCAGCTACTGAACGATGCTTCAACCATGATCAGCCTGCAGAACACTGCGCCGGTTGGACCTTTTGCATTAATTGCGCGGGCCAAACAAGATCACGAACGTTTTATTACCGCACTGCACAGCTTAGGCTATTACAAAGCACAGACCATGTTAAACATAGCAGACCATTCGGTAGACGATCCGGAATTGTTCGATTGGCTGAGCGCCGCCCCTGCAGCTAATCCTGTGTCAGTGACAGTTGATTTCAAACTCGGCCCACGGTTTACTTTAGGAAAAATTACACTCCAAGGTAACCTTCCCCCAAAGGCACATGATTGGCTTAAATTAAAAACAGGCGATCCTTTACAGGCAGCGGATATTTTGGAGGGACGGGAACGTTTGTTAAAAAAGCTGCGCGATGAAGGCTACGCAAAGGTAAAGGTCGATGAACCTATCGCTACGTTGCTGGAAGCTACCAATAGCGTTGATATCCTGTTTAGCGTCGACACCGGCCCGAAAGTTGTACTGGGTGAAATTCACGTCGATGGCTTAAAGCGCCTCAACGAAGCTTTCGTCAAGAAACGCTTGTTGATTGCCCCCGGCCAATCCTTTAAGCCAAGTACTATCGAAAATGCCTGCAATGATTTGATGGGGCTGGGCGTGTTTGCTTCGGTTCGCTCCCAAGAAGCCGCACAACTTGATGCGCAAGAAAGAGAACCGATCACTTTTGATGTCGTTGAACGCCCCCTCCATGCCGTGAATGTCGGTGCTGCCTATTCCACCGATCTTGGCGGCAGCTTTTCAAGCTCCTGGCTGAATCGCAACCTGCTCGGCAATGCTGAGCAGCTGAAGCTAAGCGCAGCGGTAACCCAATTGGGAGGTAACAGCACGACCGGTATTGGCTATAAGGCGGGCGTAGCATTCATCAAACCGGATTTTATGCAACGCGATCAATCGCTTCAGATTGGCTTGAATGCCATAAAACAAAGCCTGATCGCTTATGATGAAAAAGCGCTAATGTTTCAAATGACTTTGAATCGTATGTTGGCTAAAGACTGGCAAGGCAGTGCCGGTATTGCTGCACAGCAGTTGCTGGTCACACAGGAAGGGATTAGCCGTGATTACACCTTGTTAAGCGTGCCATTTACTTTGAAATACGATAGCAGCAACAATCCTTTAGAACCAACCAAGGGAATTATCGCAGCCGCCACCGTTAACCCAACACAATCGTTTTCCAGCGGCGGCAACAAACCGTTTGTATTGGCACAAGTGTCCTCTTCAACTTACCTGGATCTCGGCAAACACGGGCGAAGCGTCCTGGCCTTACGCGGCTTGGTCGGTGTCAGCGCCGGTGCCAGCCAATTTGAACTCCCCCCTGACCAACGTTATTATGCCGGCGGAAGCGCCACGGTGCGGGGTTACAAATATCAATCGATAGGACCGACGTTTGCCGATAGCAAACCGCAGGGCGGTACGGCGATGTCAGCTGGCAGTGTCGAATTGCGGCAACGGATACTCGACCATTATGGTGTTGTATTATTTGCCGATGCGGGTCAAGTGAGTATCGATGCTCTGCCTTTCACAAGCCACTGGCAAATTGGCGCCGGTATCGGCGCACGTTATTACACATCGTTCGGGCCGATTCGCCTGGACGTGGCATTGCCAGTTAACCCCCAACCGGGTAGTGGCTCATTCGAGGTGTATGTCAGCCTCGGCCAGGCATTCTGATGCATCGTACACTGCGCTGGACATTATGGGGTTTGAGCGGCCTGCTGGCCTTAATAGCGGTGCTTGCGATAGGCTTGATAGTCGCTGCCAACAGCCCTTATGGTAGGCATGCCATCGAACGGGCAGCGACAAATTTCAGTGCCGGTCAAGTCACGCTTCGGGGACTTGACGGCGATTTCCCAAGAGAACTGACGATCAAACATCTTGCGCTAAAGGATAGTAACGGAATCTGGATAACGATTGATGGGCTGCTGCTGCATTGGCAGCCGATGCAATTGCTGGCCTTTGCAGTCGACGTTGAGCGCCTGCAAGCCCAACGCATTACGCTTATACGCTTACCGGTGGCTACTTCCGAACCGGAGACATCCGGAAAATGGTCAATACCTCTGGCCGTTACCTTGCGCACGTTAAAGATCGAACATCTTGATATGGCCCAGTCGATAGCGGGTCAGGCAAGCAGTTTTGAAGTTGAAGGGCAACTAAGCTTAAAGACGATACAGCGCGGGAATCTCGCCTTGCATTTGCAACGGTCGGACAGCCAAGACGCCTACCATATTCAAGCGAAGTTGACTGACCAAAACGTAAGTGCGCATCTTTCGCTGCACGAAGCTGCAAACGGCCTAGTGGCTAATCTTGCCGGTCTCCGTAACCAGGAATCGCTTAACCTCGATGCTTCGCTTGAAGGCCCGTTATCATCGGCAAGCAGCCATGTAGCATTGCAACTTGAGCCTTTACAGGCACAACTCGACGGTTCCGTCGACTTTATACAAAGCAGTGCAGACTTGAAATTATCGGCGCACGCGCCGGCGATGCAACTACAACAGGATTTAGCCTGGAAAACATTAGCCTTGACAATGCACCTGCAAGGAGCGTTAAACAAACTCAACGTTGACGGCAATCTTCATCTTGAAGGTCTCAACGTTGCCCATACAGCTGTCGGTAGTGCAAACGTCACCCTTAAGGGAATCAATGGACAGCTAGAGCTTAACGGTAGTTTGACGAATCTCCGGCTATCGCCATCAACGGACGATATTCTGCAGGTGAACCCTTTAGCATTTAAAGCCAAACTCGGTTTGGATCAGCTTGATACCCCTTTTTCCTTTGAACTGAATCACCCCCTACTGGCCGCAAACGGCCAGGGCACTGTTCAGAATAGCCATTCACAGCTAGACATGGTCTTGAACTTGCCCAATCTGCAACCGCTGGCCGCCTTGGGTGGTCTGCAAATGGCTGGCAACGGTAAATTAACACTACAATTCACCGATCAGGATACCAATCATCACCTAAAAACAGCGGGTAAATTGAGTATCACAGGCAATGACACTTTGGCTAAATTGCTCGGTGAATCCGCCCAGTTTGATCTATCTCTGGATCAGCAAGGAAAAAACATCACCTTACCAGCATTGAACCTAAAGGCTAAAGCCTTGAATTTCTCGGCTGATGGCAGCCTGCTTTCAGACAAGGCCAAAATCAATTGGAAAACGCAACTCACGGACATGTCGGCCATCGACTCCACCCTGTTGGGACATCTCAGCGCAGAAGGCCATATGGCAGGAGAATTGCGTGACCTAGACTTATCGGCTGAACTCAAAGGGACGTTAACCCGTAAGGGCTACCCCGGCGGCCCGATCAATGCGAACCTTCAGTTACATCACCTGCCCAATGTTCCCAAAGGCCGGATGACGGTTGCTGGGGAATTACTAGGGGCGCCCATTAACCTGCAGGTAACAGCAAACCGCGCTGATAACAAAACTATACAGTTGGGCATTGAAAAGGCTCACTGGAAAAGCGCTCATGCCCAAGGTGGCTTGATGTTTACTCAGGAAAGCCCTTTTCCGACCGGCAGACTCGAATTGGGCATAAGCCATCTGGCGGATTTTCAACCCCTATTAAATCAACCGCTGACCGGCAGTGTTAGCGGCGTGCTGGCATCCTCCCTGCAGGGCGATCAACCGCAAACAACCCTACGGCTTGATGCCAAAGACTCCGGTTTGGAGGGATTTGGTACGGTCAAACACTCAACCTTGGAATTATCGGTCAACACCCCAAACGGCTCGCCCAGATTAAATGGTTTAGTGTCATTGATTGGTATCAACGCCGGAGCATTGCAGGGTTCTGCGCAACTCAAGCTGGATGGCCCCTTGGATGCCCTCAATTTGCAACTCTCCGCCAATTTGCCGAAGTTGTCCGACAGCGATGCACAATTGACAAGCGCCATGCTGCTCGATACCAAAACACGCTCTCTGAGAGTTAAAACCCTGCAAGCCAAATGGCATGAGCAAAGCCTACGCCTGCTATCGCCAACAACCATCGCTTTCAAGGACGGCCTGGCCATTGATCGCTTGAGGCTTGGGTTACTACAAGCCGAACTGGATATAGACGGACGCCTCAGCCCCGGACTTGCGCTGACTGCTGAATTGCATAACACATCAGCAAACCTGTTAAGCCTGTTTGCACCCGATCTGGCGATGAACGGCACGCTTAATGCTGATGCCCAATTGCACGGCAGCTTAGCCTTACCTACCGGCCAAGTGCGTGTTAACGGAGAAAAGCTACAAATGCAAACCGGCCCCGCACGGGCGCTGCCACCAGCCCAATTTAACGCTAACGCTATTTTGCATGGCGAACTTGCCGATCTTAATCTCAAATTTACGGCCGGAAACGATATCAATCTCAATGTTGACGGTTCGCTGCCCTTGACCCATGCGGGATTATTCAATTTGCATAGCGAGGCCGCATTGAATTTAAAACGGCTAGATCCACTGTTAAGCGCCGATGGGCGACAGTTACGCGGTCAATTATCAATGAAGGCCCAAGTGGCCGGTTCCTGGCCTTCGCCTATCCTAAGCGGAACAGCCCATGTTAATGACGGCGAATGGCAAGACTTTGTGTCAGGCATCGCTGTTAACCAGCTTACCGTAGCGGTGAACCTCGAGAATGGCATACTTCGCATTGTCCAGTTCAGTGGCCACGCCGGTCCTGGAACCATTAACGGCAGTGGTTCCATCGGACTGTTATCGACAGGTATGCCCATTAAGTTGACGTTCACCGCACGCAATGCCCGGCCATTAGCCAGCGACAAACTGACCGTCAATCTCGATGCCGATTTGGTGCTCAGCGGCCTCGCAGCAACTCAAATGACGGCCACCGGGCGCATCCGTATTAATCGCGCTGATATCCGCATCCCCGAGCGAATGCCTGCCAGTATTGCCGTGCTGAAGCTAAGTAATGCCGTTACATTACATCCCCAAGTACCATCGGTAAATAGCGACATTGGACTGGATGTGACCCTAGATGCCCCCCGAAAAATATTCATCCGAGGACGTAGGCTAGATGCCGAATTGGGAGGAAAAATTCATATTTCAGGTAATATTGCTAAGCCCATACCTGATGGGGAATTTAAACTTAAACGGGGGCAATTCTCGATAGCCGGTCAAACGCTGGATTTCGATCAGGGTTTGGTCGGTTTTGAGAGTAACCAGCTGACCAATCCTTCGCTGAATTTTGTCGCCAATTCCACCCGCAACAATATTACCGCCACCCTGACTGTTGCAGGCAGTGCCCAACAACCGACCTTTACGCTCAGCAGCACACCCAGTTTGCCGCAGGATGAGATCATGGCAAATTTATTGTTTGGGAAAGGCACAGCCAGTTTAAGCCCGCTAGAACTGGTGCAAATTGCCACCACGTTGGCATCTCTGACCGGACTTACCTCTGGTATCGGCGATCCACTGGATGATGTTCGCAAGAAATTAAGTCTTGACCGATTATCAGTTGGTGGCGCTAATCCAAGTTTGGAAGCGGGACGCTATATTGCACCGGGCGTCTATTTAGGTGCCTCTCAGGGCATTTCAGGCGGCACACCGCAGGCAACCATTCAGATCGATATCACCAAAGGCCTTAAATTACAGGGCGGAATCGGCTCTGGCACCGCTTCTTCCCCCTCGGGAAACGCCGCAGCAACCAGCAATAGCATCGGCGCGATTTATCAGTTTGAATATTAGCCATCTTCCCTATATACAGAAAAAAAGCGCAAGCTAACAAAGACGGCCTCCCTATTTTATAGCAGCGAATCTTTTTGGCATTTGGCTCATTGGGAGCAACCGCTCAACGAAAACTATTGGCCGCCCGTACCCGACCCAGCCGACAAATATTAAAAAATTTCCAAAGGGGCATTCAATATGGATGAACTAATCGTGAACGATCTATTAACTGCATCTATTTGTCAAGAGGGTTGCCGTCTGTTGGCTTGTCGGCTCCAGCAGTTGTTTATGTGCCAGCCCAGTGTCCACGCAGCTAAATATAGTCGCAGTCCTTGCGCAGATCGTTTTCGGATTAACACGGGCATAAAGGCGCTCTTTCGCTGTATTTGATCAATTTCACAAGCCAGGCGCATTTTGTAAATCGTTGGCGCTCGCTCGAAATGGTTGATATGAGCCAAGGTCGGCTTTGGAGGTGCGCCGTGCTAAGGCGGCGTTATTCCAGTGGGTGAGAGACCCACCCGGCTATTGCTCCGGCCGGAAGCTACCGAAGCAGTCAGGGAGGTAACGAACTGGCTGAAGCCTTCGGTGAAACTGTCACGATATACGGTGACGGTGCGAGTGTGCAGGCCGTAACGTAAGTGAACGCCGAGCAAGCCTCGAAAAGGACAATGTGCAGGTTGACCCGTATCTCTAAGCGGGGAAAGCTGATATGACTGGGGGAATTGAGCAAATGACGATCCCAGTTGCTGCACCGGGGTATTAGCGACAGCATGTACACAAGGAATACGCACGCAACACGGGAAGCCCCATTGCGTGGCCGGGGACGGTCAACAGGATGCCCGTGAGGGACAGGCCGGGCGCATTGGGGTGGCGGAGAGGTTCGTAGTACCGAAGAAGCCTGGTAATGCGGGTGGAGGGAAGGAGCCTTAGTTCAAGATCAACGCAATAAGTGGGGAGGGACAGGAGATTGGGTAACCTATCAACTCCGATAAGGGTTCAGAAACTGCAGATGGCGTTACACGCAAAAGCGAAGGCTGAAGCCAGTTATCGTTTCTATGCGCTGTACGACAAGCTATACCGAGAAGACATCTTGGCACATGCCTATGCCCAGTGCCGCTCTAACAAGGGCGCACCCGGTGTGGATGGTCAGGATTTCGAAGATATTGCGGCGTATGGGGTGGAACGGTGGCTTGGCGAACTGGCGTTTGCGCTTAGAGAAGAATCGTATCGGCCGGAGCCGATCAGACGAGTGTTTATACCGAAAGCCAACGGCAAGCTCAGGCCATTGGGAATATCAACGTTACGAGATCGGGTCTGCATGACGGCAGCGATGCTGGTATTGGAACCGATTTTCGAAGCAGATCTCCCCGATGAGCAGTATGCTTACCGTCCGGGTCGCAATGCCCAACAGGCGGTCATTGATGTTGAAGACCAGCTGTTTCGAGGTCGACCGGATGTCGTCGATGCCGATCTTGCGGATTACTTTGGAAGCATTCCTCATACCGAATTGTTAAAATCGGTAGCGCGTCGTGTGGTTGATCGACGTTTACTGAACTTGATTAAGAAAACCTCTATTTATTAAAATTTAAGTCACCCAATTGCAATCCGGCTGATTTTTTTCGACTATATTTCAAAATTAGGGTGTATTCCAGTGATTTGAAGTAAAAATCACATCAAATCGCCTGATTTTTGGGTTATATCCCCGTTATTATGCCACTACGGGCGCACCTTCCCTGTGATGGTTCATCAAAGCTCGTTTGGCAGCATTTGCCTCGCGGTTAATCAACTGTAGCAAGCGCTTCATGTTGTAAACTAAATTCATCAAGCCAATCTTGACGAT
>Ga0302321_100000393_pt1 | contig 38579 bp, 33 predicted proteins | sample Fen_T0_1_FD_202505 | JGI IMG/M metagenome (GOLD analysis project Ga0302321, IMG submission 202505) | Peat permafrost microbial communities from Stordalen Mire near Abisko, Sweden - Fen_T0_1 | ecosystem: Environmental > Terrestrial > Soil > Wetlands > Permafrost | place: Sweden: Abisko... | reverse complement strand
CGGACATTTCGACGCCTACTCCATCTCGGACATCTCGTCGTACCTTAGCCAACCGGCGTTCGAATCCACCATCGAACAAGTGCTGCGCACGGCCCGGACGCAGGCCCGCTTTTGTTCGCGCGGCATTTTCTTTCACCGAACTTTCCACCCCGAGCACGGCAAGCACTTCGAACTGGATCAGGCGCTGGCCCAGCGGCTGGAACGGGACGACCACGCCATGGTGCACGCGTTCTTCCCCGCGCAAATGCGATGATCGGCACCCGCCTCTTTCTGGCCAAGTTGCGCACGCGCCCGGCGGCCGCCGTGGGGGGCCTGGCGCTGGACTACGCCACGTACGCGGCGATGGTGCCGTTCTTTGTCCTGCTGTGGGCGTTCAAATGGCCCTTGGGGCTGGTCGATCGTATGACGGGCTGGCGTGTGCGCGAAGCCATCGTCGATGCCATCGCCAAGGTGGCGCACGGCTGACCCCCCATGGATCCTCTTTCTTTTCTCGGCTGGCGTTTCTGGGCCTTCTTTCGCGATCCGCCCCGGCATAGCCCCGAGGGTCGCGTCGTCGTGGCGCCGGCCGACGGCCGTGTGCTGTACGTCGAGACGGTCCCCTCCGGCACGGTCCCGGCCGCGGTCAAGCAAGGCACTGCCCTGCCCATCGACAATGCATCCGCCGTGCAACCCGCGGAGCACCCGGGTGTGCTCATCGGCATCTATATGTTTCCCTGGTCTGTCCACGTAAACCGCGCTCCCGTCGGGGGCAAGGTCACAAGCGTGCAGCCACGACCTGCGGTGCGTGAGAACCGCTCCATGGTGCGCGCGCTGATGCACCTGGCATGGGATCTACCCGTGACCGACCAGGTCCGCGCCAGCGTGGCGGACAACGCGCGCAACACCCTGATCATCGATGGCGAAATTTCCGCCGCTGTGGTCCAGATCGCCGACCGCTACGTGCGCGAGGTCGACTGCTTCGTGCGCGAGGGGGAAACCGTGGAGCGTGGACAACGCATCGGCATGATTCGCATGGGCTCCCAGTGTGACGTCTTTGTCCGCCAGGTACCTACTCTCGACGTGCTCTGCCGCCCGGGCGATCGCGTGCGCGCGGGTGAGACTATCCTGGCGCGCTACTGATCGTCCGGGAGCACGTCGACGGCGACTTCCAAGTCGTGCCGGCCGCCGCCCAAGACCACCCCGCGCAAGGGCGTGACGTCGCCGAAATCGCGGCCAATGGCCAAGGTGATGTGCTGGTCGCCCACGAGCACATTGTTGGTGGGATCCACATCCACGAAACCAAAGCGCGGCGAGAAGACCGACAGCCAGGCGTGCGAAGCATCGGCGCCAACCAGGCGCGGTTTGCCCGGCGGTGGCGTGGTGACAAGGTAGCCGCTCACATAGCGAGCAGCCAACCCCAGGCTGCGCAGGCACGCGATCATCAGGTGCGAGAAGTCCTGACACACGCCCCGCCGCTTGCGAAAGACTTCGTCCAGCGGCGTGGCGATGGTGGTGGCCTTGGCGTCGTAGGTGAAATCGCCATGCAGGCGCGCCATAAGGTCGAGACAGCCTTTGAGCGTGGCCTGACCCGCCGGGAACGAATGAAGCGCGTAGGCGCGCACATCCTCCCAGGGGACAATGTACGGGGAGGGAAATGTCATCTCTTGAACCGACAACTGGCCACGGTCGTGCGCAACGTGAGCGGCGGCAATCTCCCACGGTGCATCCTGCTCGGGGACGCGGGTTTCTGGCACCGTGACCTCCACGCGACTGTGCGCGGTCACCGCCAATTCCGAATGGGCGGATTCCAGCACCACATGCGCCGCTCGATTACCGAAGTAGTCCACGCGCTCCCGGCACACGGTGGGAACGGGCCTTATTTCCAATTCGGCGGAAAGACAGCGCTGGTTCGGCGATTCGCGCGGCAGAAGATGCAAGTCGTGCTGCGAATTCGTCACCGATTCGCCGTAGCGATAGCGGGTGAGATGGCGAACCTTGTATCTCACGCGGGGCCTTTCGCGGGAATGGCGCTGGCCAGGGGGCGGGCAAGCAGGGCGTGGTTCAAGTACCCGCTGCAAAGCTGTTCCGAAAGCAAGGACAGATCGTTTTCGATGTCACCCAGAATCGCGTGCAGCGCGGGACGAACGCCCTCGGTGGGTGGCTGGCAAGCTGGGACCACATCGAGCAATTGCAGCCGCACCAGCGCCGCCAGGGCCAGTCGTTCTTCTGGCCGCAGCCGCGCCTGGCTGGCGTCGCGTGGAAGGTGCAGGAGGTGCTCACGAATGGCCGCGACCTGGAAGAGCACGGCGCGCGGATTGCTATCGTCGACCAGCAAGAGATCTGCAACTGCGGCGGGATGCAGACCCGCCAGGTAGCGGCGACGGTAGGTGATACTGCTGTCAGCCACGGCAAGCAGGGTTTCTAGCAGCGCGCCCTCGCGCTCGGCACCCGAGGCAAAGGCCGCCCGCAAGAGAGACACCAGTTGCAGCGCGCGCTCAAGGCGACGGCCCATATCGAGGAATCGCCAACCGTGGCCGCGGGTCATGCTCTCCATGGCCAGACCGGAAAGTGCGGACAAGCTGGTGATCACGCGATCGAGAAAGGCGGTGAAGCTGCCAATCGATTGCGACGTGGCAAGATTCTCGGCGCGCGTGGCCTCATCGCCGAGTGCCCCGAGCACGCGAAAGGTGTCGGCCGACAAGCGGTCGCGAACTGCCGCAGCTGCGCGCAGGGCCGCCCGAATGGTGTTGTGCAAGGATCCGGCAGGCTCTGGCGAGCACAGTGCACGCGCCAGCCAGGGGATCACCAAGGAATTGCCCAAGGGCTCGCTCTCGGTTTCGGCGGCCAGCACCGCGAACAGGATTGGCAGGGCTGGTGAGGTGGAAAGACGGGTGTCGCCCTCCTCGGCCAAGCGTCCAAGCAAGTGGCGAGAAAGCCGGGCCAGGAACTCGGCTCGCTCGGCGTAGCGGCCGAGCCAGAACAGATTGTCGGCACTTCGGCTAGGAAGGTCAGGCCCTTCGCGTGAGAGCTCAACCGCACGCGTCGCGGGCGGCAGTAAGCTAAAATTCCCCACCGGGCCTTCGCTGCGTACCCACAGATCCTTGGCCAGCGCCCCGTGCGCGACAGCAATGTTCTGCTCGGAGTCGGTGCATGCCGCCAGCGATAGCCCGCCCGGCATCACCTCGTAGCCGTCGCCGGAAAGCACCGCATAGCCCCGCAGCAAGAACGGGCGCGAGACCAGCTGCTGCCCTGCTACGACGGGCGCGTGGGCAAACGCTACGTGCTCCTGGGCCACGAAATTCTCGGGCGCGGCCCGCAGACGGGAAAGGAAGACTTCCCGGACATCACCGTGCAGGTGTTGCCCGAATTCCAGGCCGGGGCCTGCCCCGGCCCATGCCGGCCGGATGACCATCTGGTCGAGATGGGCTTCTACATGCGCAAGCGAGGTCGGATCGCCACACCAGAAGGAAGCTGGACTACCCAGCAAGAGCTCTTCGCCGAAGAAGTCGCGTGCGATCTTTGGGAAATAGGGCAGAAGCGCCGGCGATTGGGCGATACCGGTGCCGAGCGCATTGGCCACCGCCACCTGCCCTGCGCGCACCGCCTCGACCAGGCCCGGCACGCCCAGTTGGGAATCGGGCCGCAGCTCCAGAGGATCGCAGTAGTCGTCTTCGGGGTGACGGAAGATGACGTCAATGGGAAAGAGCCCACCCAGGGTCTTGAGAAACACGCGCCGGTCGCGCACGGTCAGATCGCCGCCTTCGACCAAGGGGTAACCCAAGTACTGCGCCAGAAACGCCTGTTCGAAATAGGTCGGACTCCAGGCGCCAGAGCTTTGCAGAACCACGCGCGGGTGGTCGCGGGTGACAGGGGCAAGCGCCGCCAAGGTCTCGCGCAGGGTGCGAAAGAACGGCGCCAGCCTTTGGACATTGCTTTGCCGGAAGGGCTCTTCGAACACCTGGGACATGACCAGGCGATTTTCCAGCGCGTAGCCCGCGCCCGTGGGTGCCTGGGTGCGATCGCGCAAGACACAAAAGGCACCGCCGGTCGTGCGCACCACATCCGCGGCATAGAGGTGCAGCGAATGACCGAGGCCAAGGCCATGGCACGCACGCAGAAAGCTGGGGTTGCCCAGCACCAGACGCGCAGGCAAGAAGCCTTCGCGCAGTAGCCTCTGCGGACCGTAGAGATCGGCGAGAATCTTGTCGAGCAGACTCGCCCGTTGGGCAAGCCCTGCCGCCAGTCTGGCGAACTCATCGTCGCCAAGCAGCGAGGGAATGGCATCCAGGCACCAGGGGCGTTCGCCCATGTGCGCGTCGCCAGGCACGCTGTAGGTGACGCCGTGGTCGCGAACCAGTTGGCGCACTTGCTCGGCGCGCTGACGAAGACCGGCCTCCCCCAGACCATCCACGAACCCGGTCAACGGGCGCACTGGATTGCGCGACCGCCCGGATTCGTCCAGGAACTCGTCCCATGGACCCAAGACGGGCCGGTAGCGTTCAGCGAAAGTGGGTGCGGGCGGCGGCGTGGGCTCTTGCATGGAGGGTGCTAGTCGTTCATCGCCGAAGATCGAGGGTCAACGGAAAGAGTGGATGGGGACTTTCTTCCTTGAAGACACCCGGTCCCGGTGAGTGGCCAAAGGGCACGAAGCGGGCCTTGCGCCGGCTTTCGGCCACCAAGGCATTGCTTGGTCGCGCATCAAACGAAAGCCCACCAGGATGGGACACGTGGTAGGTGCATCCGCCGACGGCGCGGTTGTTCCAGGTGTCGAAGACGTCGAACACCAAGGGCGCGTGAACGCCGATGTTGGGATGCAGACACTCGGGCGGCTGCCAGGCGCGAAAACGCACACCTGCCACGAGCTCGCCCGGCGTGCCCGTCGCGGCCAGCGGCAATGGCCGGCCGTTACACAGCAGCACGTGGCGGCCGTCGGTCAGCTGGCGCGCTCGAACCTGCAAGCGCTCTAGCGAAGAATCCACGTAGCGCGCGGTTCCACCCGAAGATCCCTGCTCGCCCAGGACGTGCCACGGTTCGAGAGCGCGGCGCAGTTCTACTTCGACGGAACGCACCTGAACGGAACCTATGAAGGGGAAGCGGAATTCAAAGTGTGGGCGGAACCAGTCATCTTCGAAGGGAAAGCCAGCAGCCGCGAGATCCGTGATCACCTCTTGCAGATCGTCGCGTACGAAGTGCGGCAACATGAACCTATCGTGGAGTGCGGTCCCCCAGTGCACCAGGCGATGCTGGTAGGGCGTCCGCCAAACCATGGCGACAAGTGCACGCACCAGCAGTTGTTGCGCCAGGCTCATGCGCGCGTGGGGCGGCATCTCGAAATTGCGAAGCTCCAAGATCCCCAGTCGCCCAGACGCCGCATCTGGATTGTACAGTTTGTCGATGCAGAACTCGGCGCGGTGGGTGTTGCCGGTCACGTCCACGAGCAGGTTGCGAAACAAACGATCCGCAAGCCAAGGTGCGCAGGCTTTCCCCGGTTCGACTTGCTGAAAGGCCAGCTCCAGCTCCGCCAGCGCATCCTGACGGGCTTCGTCCACGCGCGGGGCCTGGCTGGTGGGGCCGATGAAGGAGCCGGAAAACAGATAGGACAGCGACGGGTGGTTGTTCCAGTAGGCCAGCAAGCTACGCAGAAGATCGGGCCGACGCAAAAGCGGACTGTCCGCCGGTGTGCGACCGCCCAAGGTGATGTGATTGCCCCCGCCCGTCCCACTGTGCCGGCCATCGAGGTCGAACTTCTCCGTCGAGAGCCCCACCTGCCGTGCCTGTTCGTACAGCGCCGTGGTGAGCTCGCTCATGGCGTTCCAGGACGTCGTGGGCTGTATATTGACTTCCAGGACGCCTGGATCAGGCGTCAGCTCGAACTTCATCATGCGCGCATCGGAAGGCGGTGGATAGCCTTCTACGCGAATCGGCTGAGCCAGTGCCAGCGCCGTGCCTTCCACCGCGCTCACCAATTCAAGATAGGCCTCCAGGGTGGTCAAAGGCGGCAGGAAAACATGCAGGACGCCGTTGCGTGGCTCCACGCAAAGCGCGGTGCGAGCCAGCCAGGGCGCTGAGGTGCCCTTGTCCGGAATCGATTCGTTTCCCTTGGCCTGGGTTGCGGGAGCGGCTTGAAGCAACACACGCGCCGGCAAGGCAGGACGTTCGGCCAGCGGATCCGGGTCGTGGAGCATCTCGCGTTCATCGGGTGCGACCCAAGGTAGGGAATCCAGAGGCAGGCGATAGCCCATGGGCGAATCGCCGGGCAGCAGGAACAGGTGCTCCCGCCGCAGGTGCCAGGGTCCACTGTGCCAGCCCGTCTCGGCGTCACGCACGAGCGGCAGGGCATAGCCCACCACCGCGCCCAGGCCCTTGTCGAACACCTGGGCCAGACGCTTTCGATCAAGCTCGCTGTCGAGGCGAGAATCGCGCGGATCGAGATTCACGGGCAGCGAACGTTCGCGCCACAGGTAGTACAAGACGTCTTCGTAACCGGGCAGCAGGTGCTTGGCTTCCACACCCAGCCGCCCGGCCAGTTCGGCAACGAAGACCGCCGCCTCACGGGTTTCCGCCTGGGCCCGCTCACCATCCTCGGACACAAGCAAGTCCGCGTTGTCCCAAATAGGGACACCATCCGTCCGATAGTAGCAACCAATCGACCAGCGAGGCAGTGGCTCGCCGGGGTACCATTTGCCCTGGCCGTGGTGAAGCACACCGCCGGGCGCGAATTGGTAGCGCAGACGGCGGGCCAAGGTGTCGGCGAGGCGGAATTTCGAGCCGCCGACCGCGGCGGTATTCCACTCGGGAGCGTCCGGCTCGTCGCTGGAGACAAAGGTGGGCTCTCCACCCATGGACAACCGCACGTCTTGCGCTTCAAGCGCCTTGTCCACCGCCTGGCCAGTCGCTTCGATGCGTGACCAGATCTCATCGCTGTACGGCTTGGTACTGCGCGGGGCCTCGGCCAAGCGCGCGACCAACATGGTGAACGACAGTGATTCCTTGATCGAGTCGTCCTCGCTTCGCTTCTGCCAAGCGTACGAGCCGGTGACGGGCGCGGCCGAGCCTGGTTCGGGCGTGCATGCCAGCGGAATGTGTCCTTCGCCGGCCATGAGACCGCTGGTAGCGTCGAGTCCGATCCAACCCGCGCCAGGTAAGAAGACCTCGGTCCACGCGTGCAGATCGGCCACGTCTTGCAACACGCCGGCCGGACCATGCACCGGCTTCTCGTCGGGCTTGAGCTGAATCGAGTAGCCAGAGGCGAAGCGCGTGGCAAAGCCCAGGTGGCGAAGAACCTGGCATTGCAACCAAGCAAAATCGCGGCACGAGCCGTGGCCAAGGGTCAGCGTCTTTTCGGCCGTGAAGACACCCGGCTCCATGCGAATATCGTATTTGAGCAGGCGCTGAATGTGTTGGTTGATATCCACCAGCACGTCCATGGTTCGACGGCCATCGCGGGCATACTTGGTCCGACAGGTCTCGACCAGGCCCGCTAGCCGCGCTTCGGCGATGACGGCATCAAGGTACGGCCCAAGCTCGTGCCGCAAACCAGGCTCGTAGCGCAGCGGAAGCTTTTCGGCCGACTCTTCCAGAAAGAAATCGAACGGGTTGATGGCAATGAGATCCGCGACCAGATCCACCGTCACTTCGACGCTGGCGGAAGGCTCGGTAAAGACCAGGCGCGCCTGAAAATTGCCAAAGGGATCTTGCTGCCAGTTCAGAAAATGACGATCGGGCGTGATGCGCAGGCTGTAGGACTCGATCGAGGTCCGGCAGTGGGGCGCGGGCCGCAAGCGCACCACGTGCGGTGACAGCGTGACAGGCCGGTCGTATTCATAGCGGGTGGTGTGATGAAGGGATACGCGCACAGTCCCACGGTAGCCCGCCGATGGTTTCCGGACTGTTTCCGGCCGGTATGTTCGCGACAACAAGTGCGGGTGATGGCCACACGGAGGTTCGGAGATGGAACGGGGATGTAACGAGTTACCGATTCTTCGCGGTGGCGAAACACCCGCGCAATGTGGGCGCGCTAGCATAATCAGGAGCTAGCAGGTCCAAATTCATGACGACACCCTTCCTAGATGAGATGTACGGTCCCTGCACCCTGGACAGCTTCGCCCAGCACCGCGAGGCCGGCCAGGTTCGAGCCCCCTACCGGCACATCGACGAATGGTTGCGTTCGACCGACCAGACCGTGTTCGACAGCAAGCGGGAAGAGGCGGATCTCATTTTTCGCCGCGTGGGCATTACCTTCAACGTCTACGGCGATCAGGCCGGCACGGAAAGACTGATTCCGTTCGATATCATTCCCCGCGTGCTCTCCGCCGCGGAGTGGACACGTCTGGCGGCGGGCCTCGTGCAACGGGTGAAGGCCCTGAACATGTTCCTGCACGACATCTACCACGGGCAAGAAGTAGTTCGCGCAGGCGTGGTCCCCGAATCCCACCTACTGCGCAATTCGCTCTTTCGGCCTGAGATGAAGGGCGTGGACGTTCCGGGCAATGTGTACGTGCACATCGCTGGCATCGATATCGTAAGGGTCGAGGAGGGCACCTTCTACGTGCTCGAGGACAACCTGCGCACGCCATCCGGGGTTTCCTACATGCTGCAAAACCGGGCGGTGATGATGCGGCTGTTCCCGCAGGTCTTCGCCAAGGCCCACGTGGCGCCGGTGGATCACTACTCGCAAGAGCTCCTCCGCACGCTGCGCTCGGTGGCCCCCGCCACCGCCGAAGGCGAACCCACCGTGGTGGTCATGACGCCCGGACCGCACAACAGCGCCTATTTCGAGCACACCTTCTTGGCCGAGCAGATGGGCGTGGAGCTGGCCGAGGGCCAGGATTTGTTTGTGCGCGACAACGCGGTCTACATGCGCACAACCCTGGGGCCGCGACGGGTCGACGTTATCTACCGTCGAATAGACGACGACAGTTTGGATCCCCTCGCCTTTCGCCCCGACAGCATGCTGGGCGTGCCCGGCCTGCTCAGCGTCTACCGCAACGGCGGCGTCACCCTGGCCAACGCCATCGGAACCGGCGTGGCCGACGACAAGTCGAGCTACCCCTACGTGCCAGAGCTGATCCAGTTCTACCTGGGAGAAACGCCCATCCTGGGCAACGTGCCGACCTACCGCTGCGGCCTCGAAAGCGACAGGGCCTACGTGCTGGAGCACTTGGCAGAGCTTGTGGTCAAACAAACCCAGGGATCGGGTGGCTACGGCATGCTCATTGGCCCGCGCAGCACACGCGACGAACAGGCCAAATTCCGCGAGCTCATCAATGCCCATCCCGACGGCTACATCGCCCAGCCGACGTTGGCGCTCTCGTCCTGCCCAACCTTCGTCGAGGAAGGAATCGCCCCGCGCCACATCGATCTGCGTCCCTTTATCCTGACTGGCATGAGCGGCAGCGTGGTGGTGCCCGGCGGATTGACCCGCGTGGCGCTGACCCGCGGGTCGCTGGTCGTCAATTCTTCGCAAGGTGGAGGGACGAAAGACACCTGGGTGCTGCGCGCCTGAACTGGAAACGAGAAACATCATGCTTAGCCGAACCGCCGAAAACTTGTACTGGACCGGACGCTACATCGAGCGCGCCGAGAATCTGGCCCGCGTGCTCGACGTCAGCTACCGCAATGCCCTACTGGATCTGCCCGGCTCGTCCGCCGAGTCCGAGTGGCGAGACGCTCTGGCCAGCCTGGGCAGTCCGCCCCAGTTCGCTGAGCGCAAACAGAAACTTGATGAAGGTGACATCACACGCTTCTTCACCGTCGACACCGACAGTCCTTGCAGCATCAAGTTCTGTGTTCACGCCGCCCGCGAAAATGCACGCGCCTTGCGCGCGGTCATCTCGACCGAGATGTGGGAAAGCATCAACACGACCTGGCTTGCCCTGAGCGACCTCGACGAGTCGGGCCTGCGTGCGCGTGGCCTGCGCGAGTTCCTCGACTGGGTGAAGGATCGATCGCACCTCTTCCGCGGCATCTCGCACAGTACGTCGTTGCACAATGACGCCTTTCACTTCCTGCGTCTGGGCACCTTTCTTGAACGCGCGGACAGCACGGCGCGCCTGTTGGACACCAAGTACCAATCGCTGGCTGGCATGGACGCCGAGGCCGCCGGAACCATTTACTATGCCTGGGGCGCGGTCTTGCGCCAGGCCAGCGCGTTTCGCGCCTACCACCAGACCTACCACGACGTGATCACGCCCCAGCGGGTCGCCGAGCTCTTGACCTTGCGGCGCGAAATGCCACGCAGCCTACGCTTTTGCGCCAACCAGGTGGTCGAACACCTGGATGCCCTGGGTGGCACGCGCGATCTCGAATCCCAGCGTCTGGCTGGCGAGCTGCATGCGCTCCTGCGCTTCGCTCGCATCGATCGCGTGCTCAGCCGAGGCATTCACGATTTTCTCGCCGAAATCATCCGGCGTCTCGCCGAACTCTCTGCCCAAATGGCCCAAGACTTCCTCATGACGGTTTGAAGGGGGATCCCATGCGACTGTCCATCGTTCACGAAACCAAGTATCGATACACCAGCCCGGCCAACTACACGATTCAGTACCTGCGCCTGTCGCCGCAATCGACGATTCAGCAAAAGGTTCTCAGCTGGAAGTTGGACCTACCCGGGCCGGCCCGCCCCTTTGTCGACGGATTCGGCAACGCCGCCCACGTCTTGGTGATCGACAAGCCCCACCAGGAAATTCGCATTCGCGCCCGGGGTGAAGTGGAAGTCGCGGACGAACCCTTGACCCTTCCCGACGCAGGGCCGCACCGACCGGATTTGTACATGCGGTCTACCGAACTGACCGCCCAGGATGAGGCCCTTGTTCGCTTCACCCAGGGCTTTCGGCACCAAACCGCCAACAGCCGCGCCGCCGCACTTGAATCGCTGATGGCTGCCGTGCGCGACAAGGTCGATTACCGCCCAGGCGTGACCCATGTGAAGACGTCTGCGGCGCAGGCCTTTGCCCGGGGTGCTGGCGTTTGCCAGGATCATGCCCATGTCTTCGTTTCCTGTTGCCGGCAATTGAACATCCCTGCCCGCTACGTCAGCGGCTACCTGGCCTTGCGGAATGGATCGCCAAACGCCGACAACGCCGAAGCCGAAATGGCCAGCCATGCCTGGGCCGAAGCGTGGATCGACGGTGTGGGTTGGCAAGGGTTCGACGTGGCCAATCAGGTGCGCGCACACGGCCGGCACGTGCGCGTGGCGGTGGGCCTCGACTACCTGGATGCCTGTCCCGTGCGCGGCTTCCATCGTGGCGGCAGCGGGGAATCCCTGGGCGTGGAGGTGCACGTCGACGAGACGCTGATTCGCCAAGAGCGCCCCGGCGAATCTGACGACGGCGCTGCCCAACAGTAGTTCATCGGACGCACTCACCCTGGACTTGAGGCCATCGCGGCATATCAACCCACCCAACGCCCCAGCCCAGTCCGGCGGCCTCAAGCTGGCCGCCCCAGCCACCGATGCCTCAATGGCAAAACTCTGATCAGGGTCGATGGCACCGATGGCGAATGCGTTGAGGTTCTCACATTTCAGGATCATGCTTGGCGCGATGGCCATGAGCCTTGTGGTTCTGGATGCGGGCGACGCCGTAGCGCAGATCCAGGAAGAGGAGGAGTTGTCCCCCCTGACGCCCATGGAGATCACGGATCTGGACCTGGGTGATCTCCTCAGGACACCCGTGGTCGAGTCCGCGACGCGCAGAAAGCAATCCCTCTACGAGGCTCCGGGGGCCATGGACGTCTTCGAAGGTGACGAGCTCGTCCATTCTGGCCTGACCTCGATTGCCGAGATTCTTCGACGTGTTCCCGGTGCCTACGTCATGCAGGTGAGCGCCGGTCGTTTCAACGTGGGGATGCGCGGGGTGAATGGCCTAGCCAACAACCGTGTCTTGGTTTTGGTTAACGGCAGGAGGCTAAGCGAAATCGACCATGGCTCGCCGTCTTGGCAGAACTTCCCGGTTCATATCGGCGAGATCGAACGCATTGAGGTGCTGCGCGGTCCCGGAACGACCCTCTATGGTTCCGACGGGATCAACGGAGTTATCAACATCACGACCAAACACCCGCTCGACCATCCTGGAATCGAGGGCATCTTCGCCGCAGGTGAAACCTGGCTTCCCGACCAGCCCAACGACTTGCGCGGGGCAAGGGTCGAAAATCTGGGCAACGGCTACGCGACCTACGGACTCAGGAGCAATTCGGGTAAGCTCGGGCTCGGCCTCTCTGCGGGCTGGAACCACACCCCGGATTGGGTCAGCAGCGACCCGGACGTGGTTCAGTTGCACGGCGATTTTGGCTACCACGTGGGGGCCAGCCTCGATTGGCGCCCTGATCCCAATACCAGTCTTTTCGTGGATTTCCGGCATGTGGATTCCGAGGGACTGCGGGGCGCGAACGACACGTTGACCACCCAGCGACTCTTCGACTACAGCACCGAGGAGTCTCTGACCATGGCTTATCGCAAGGGCCAGATCCTCCCCAATGTCTCGCTTTCGGTCAACGGCGATGCACGCCGCGCGGTGGAGGCTACGAAGCTATACGCGCAAGTGACCGGGTTCGGCCTGTCGGGGGCATCACCGCAGCAGAGTCAACTGCTCAGCGAAGATCCGGAAAACTACCGTGCCCATCTCGTGACCCAGGCGGATGCCAGACTGTGGGCAGACCGCGAGGTTTTGTCGCTGGCCGCGGAATCCTCCTATCAGCGAACGTTGAGGCTCTTTGGCCGAACGGCCTCGGAAGTCTACTACGCGGGCGTTCTTCAAAGTGAAACGGTGATTTTGCGAAAACCACGCGTGCTTCTGAACGTTGGCCTTCGCGCCGAGCAGGTCGATCTGGAACTTGGCGGCAAAGGCCAAGCCCACTACGGTAGCTACAGTCCGCGTGCCTCGCTGATCGCACGCTTGCGCGACACGCACACGGTCCGCATGACCTGGGCCACAGCCTACCGAACCCCATCAATCTGGGAGGTCAGCGACCTTCCGAATGGGCTCAACAATTACCTGCCACCCGTTCCACTCAACTACGTGATGGTCAGCAACCTCTCTCTCAAACCCGAGGAAGTGCAGTCCTTCGAGATTGGTTACCGCGGGCGTCCTTTGCATTGGTTGCGCCTGGACGTGGCTGTCTACTACCAGGAGCTCAAACGGTCCATCGAGTACCTGCAAGCCCGGATGCCGCTCATCTACGAGAACGGCCCAACCCGCCACCAGAAAGGCGTCGAGTTGGGAATCATGGTTCGTCCACTGTCGACCTTGGGGGGCCACCTCTCCTACGCGCTCATTCGGACGAGCCAGGCGGACAGCGGCACCATCTTGCGCGACTACCCGACACACCTGGCGCAAATCGGCGGGGAATGGAGCAAATGGGGCGGCCATTTCACGGTGGATTTCAACTACGTTTCAAGCACGCAATTGTCGTTGATGCAGGCTGATCCCAGCGGCATCGTCAACAACACCCTACACAATTCGGCCCAAGCCCTGCTGAATCTGCGGGTCGGCAAGGACATTCTCGACGGCGCCGCCGAGCTTTTCGTATCGGGCACCAACACCCTTGCCTTCTTTCGGCAGCGTCACGACTTGGTACAGTTTCCATCCGCCACCGCAGATCCCATTGGTGCGGTCATTCTCGTCGGCATTCGGGTGCGAAGAGCAGCCGTGGGAGGAACGCCGTGATCCTGCGATGGAAGTCGCTTTGGACAACGCTCTTCACGTTGTGTCTATGGGGTTGCACGGATATACCCGCGACGACGGTGGGCGGCCGCATTCTTGGCAAGATTTTCTATCAGGGCGCGGCCCACCTGACCATGAAGCGTCCCGCTGTCAGAGTCATGGTGGTCGTCGACTTTCCACCCAGTGCCGGTCCCTTGGGATTTCAGATCATCGAACAGGGCGAACAACCGAATTTCCCGGCGCAGGTTTCCTATGAATTGAAGGGGATTGTCCCCTACCAATACAAGGTCGTGGCCCAGCTTATCGATTTGGCCGCGCCCGATACCGCCGCCACGCAGCTGCCCCTTGGGGGCTACCCCAATTTCTGTGCGTTGCTTGCCCCAGATCAGGGCTGGGTTGTGGTCAACAAGGATGCGCCTGTCACGGGTGCTGATTTCTCTCTCTATGACAACGCTGGGACGGACGATCCCTGCAACAGATCCACGAGCATCTGTCCTCTGGCCGGCAAAGCCACCATGAACCTCATCATTCAGTCATCCAAGATACCTGCCAGTACCGATCGACTGATCGAGGCCTTGTTCGCGACTTTTCCTTCCACTGCCACGACCAGCACCAGCATCGTGCCGGGTGACCACCTTGTCTTTCCTCAGACCATCCTTGACGATTCCATCCCGCCGGGAAACTACGCCGCCCTCTATGTCTGCTTCGATGTGGGTGGCAACAGCGGCACGGGCTTGTGCACCAACGAGGACGCCTTCATTCTCGACGTTCCGCCCTCGGGCATTGCTTTTCCCGCCAACAAGATCGTGAACCTGCTCGTCGACCTGGACGCGCGCTCGCTCACTGTCCAAGGCGCCGACGATCCAGTATCGCGGGGATGCCCGTAAATTGGCTTAGTCACAACGCCGCCGCGCCGAACAACCCTGGCAGGAATGCCCGCACCAATCCCAGTACCCCGCCCGCCAGCACCACCAGCACCACGTTCAAACGCCACTTCCAAAAAGTGAGGACCGCGAAGGCCGCTAGGCCAAGGACCACCGTCACCCAATCGATGGTGCCCTTGGGCATGAACGCGACCTTGGCCAGCGGGATGGAAATGGAGAACATGAGCCCCACCACGGCGCAGGTGACGCCCTTGAGGAATTCCTTCACGCGCGGCTTGGACGTCAACCAATTCATAGAGCGGGCGGCGCCGAGTACGAAGACGAACGAGGGCAGAAAAAGCCAGAAGGTGGAAGCCACCGCGCCCAGAAACGCCACGCCACTGCTGTGGCCAGCCAGGTAGCCGACGAAGGTGCCGATGGAGATGAGCGGACCGGGCGTGGTCTCGCCGAGGGCGAGAGCGTCGATCATTTGCGGATCGGTCAGCCAGCCGTAGGTCGACACGCTGCCTTCGCGCATGAACGGCAACACAGCGTAGGCGCCGCCGAAGGAGAACAACCCGACCTTGAGGAAGAACCACGAGATGTCGAGGAGGCGTGTCGCGGCCGACTGTGCCGCGTGCGCGGAGAAGGGAATGAGCAACAGAAGTCCTCCCAGGGTGGCGGCCTTGTGTGCCGGACCAAGCCGCTTCCACGCGATGAAGATGCCACCGCAAGCCAGCAACACGACAATGAAGGGCAGATGCACAACGAAGAAGGCCGCAAAAGCGATGACCGCGAGCGCGACTGGAAAGGCCCCCTTGAGCGTGGCGCGGGAAATCCGCACCAGGGCCGCGAGCAAGAGCGCCAGCCCCACGGGGCGGAATCCCCAAAGCACGCCGAGCACCTCGGGGCGCTTGCCGAAGTTGACGTAGATCCACGCCAGCGCGGTCAGGGTGATGAAGCCAGGCAGGATGAAGAGAAGGCCGGCGAGTGCCCCACCCAGATACCCGTGTTTCTTCCAGCCAATGTAGATGACCAGTTGAAGCGCTTCGGGCCCTGGCAGGATGTGGACGAAGTTGAGGGCGCGGACGAATTCCTCTTCGGAGATCCATTGGGTGCGCTCCACGACCTGCAGATGCATCAGTCCGATCTGTCCGACGGGGCCACCAAACGCGAGCCAGCCCAGCTTGAGGAAGTACCAGAAGAGCTCGCGCATGGAGACTTGGCGGTCGCGGCCGGAGGCGTTCATGGCGCGGGCCTTTTGAAGGATTGGTAAAGACCGGCAAAAATGGACGCGCCCTGGGTGAGGCGCGCGTCGTCGTCCGGGTTGGCGGCACAAAGTCCAGCGAGGAGGCGGTCGATGCCCGCGGTTTCTGGCCGCCCGTATTTCCCATCCTTGAGGTCGATGTCGTGGATGATCTCGGCCACCTGGTGCAGGGCCGCATCGTCCAAGCCGAAGCGCTGTACCAGCACCTCGAAGGTGCAGCGATCGCCCTCGTGGGTATACTCGGCCTCGAACATATCGAAGCGCAGCTCGCCTGGCGACGGCGCGTAGCCCTGGCCGGGCACGAACTTGAAACTCGCCTGTTTGTCGATGAAGTTTCGGACGAGCCAGGCGCTTGCAATCCGGTCGACCTTGATACCTTTGCGAGTGACCCAGGTGCGCCCCGGGGCTATGTGCTGCCGCGAGAGCTTCTGCGACGGTTCATCGTGCGATGGTTCCATGGACTCCTCCAGTTCGACCACAAGCGCCTCGGCTGCTTCGCGTCCGTTAGCGCCGAAAAAATCGATGGCAACGACGTCGTCCAAGCGTTTGCGAAGCCGGCCGATGTCGATGGCGATGGTCGTTCCCTTGAGGAACTCGGCGCGCAGGCGCTGCGCGTCCTCGGTCAGGACCGCGTAGTCAGACTCCCGCGCACACTGAAAGAGCGCCTCGATCTGCGCGTCCGACAGCCCGTCGATGAAGCGGGCCTCGACAATCGAGGCGTCGCCCTCGCCTTCCACGATCTCGCGCGCGACCCACTGAAAATCTTAGTGGGCTTCATCGCTCTTGGGCAGCGCATAGACCGAGTTCTTGATGGCCACCGCGCCCAGGCGCTGCAGGCGCCTGCCGATCTTGACCCGCAGGTAGTTGGGTTTGGGCGGAATCGAGTGGATGAGAAGGAGCCACTTGGTTCCCGGTGTTTGGGCCACGCCGTCACTCATGTTGATTCATCTGAGTTATGATGATTCAACTGTGCGAAGTCAAGTCGCAGAAACACAACCATCTGTATCTATTGGTTAATTCTCTAACCACTGCGTTCCGTTACGCCGATGGTGTCGCGGCCGAGGTCTTCCTCAGACCTTGCGCGGTCCTGAGCCCAGCTGCTCGAGCGCGTAATCTTCTCGCAGAAAAGCGGCCTTCACTTCCTCGACCGCGGCCTCGCTGGTCATGGCCACGTCCATCTGGCGCATGAATTGGAGCAGGCGGCCCACGTGCTCGATCAAGCGAGCGGCTTCCTCGCGTGGCATCTTGTGGATTCTTCCGTTGGTCGAGTCGCCTTGCACCTCGACCGAGAACCCCCACTCTTTGAGAATCCCGGCGATGGCCCGGGCGCGACGGCCGCGCCTTAGTGAGTTCGCCGCCCCGCCGCGGAAAAGCAGGTGCACGTAGTTCTTGTTGGTGGTCTCCCCGCAGTAGGCGTCCACGATGCTGAAGTGGTAGCCCACCCGCGCCGTGTAGTTGAGGTAGCGATCGGAAACCAGCGCGTAACTGGGATCGCGAAAGGTGCGCTCTTGTTCAGGACTGGTCAGCGCGTGCTGCATGACCACGGATGCGAAGCCGCCGACATCGATGGGCCGCGCGCCCCAGCGTGGGATCTTCGGGTGCAGCATGCCCTTGAGCAAAGCCGCCAGGGGAGCCGAGGTGATTTGGGCCGGCTTGATGCGGTTGTCGCGCACGGATTCCGCCACACCGCCGCCCACGTCGATGATGTACAGATCCACCGGCAGGAAAACATCCAGGTAGTAGGCCACCTGGCGAACATCGTCGATGGACTCGCCCAGCCGGAACATCTCCTCGTACGAACGCTCGTGCACGTAGCGGGTGATGTCGTGCAAGGTGGTGCAGCTTTCGGCTCGGAACTCCGGCGCGCGCGGATCGGTCAGACGCAACGGCACGATCAACTCGGCGGCGCGGCGAAGCAGCAAGCGGGTCAGGATGTCGCCGCGACCGCGCGCTTTCTGGGCGTCCGGGGCCGAACTCGCCAGCGGCACGTCCACGTCGCCCGCGTAGACGTAGCCGCCCAAGGCATCCACGGTGACGAGTTGGCCGGCCGGAATGGCCCGCGTGCCTTCGCGCGTGCCCAGCAACGTGGGAATGCGAAACTCCCGCGCTAGAGAGGCCATGTGTCCCGTGGTGCTCCCCGTATCCGCCACGATGGCCACGGCCTTGCCCATGAGGCGCACGAACCTTGGCGACGGCCGCTTGACGACCAAGACGGCGCCCTCGGGGAAGGCATCGAAATCGCCGTCTTCGTCCACGTGCACGGCCATGCCCGTGGCGATGCCGGGACAGACCACCTCGCCCACACTGAGAAGCAGGGTCGCCCCTGGCACGGGGGGGCGATCTTGGGCCGTGTACTGTGCCAGCTCCAGCGGTCGCGACTGCAAGACGAAAAGACGCCGCTGGTCGTCCATGGCCCACTCCACGTCCTGGGGCCCGCCGAAGTGCGCCTCCAGCTTGCGTGCCCAGCGGGCGAGCTCAGCGGCCTCGCCATCGGTGAGCAACGACTGCCGCTCGGCCAAGTCCGACTCCAGATCCTCGGTGACTTCATCCGGGTAGCCGGCGACCGAGGGCTCGGTCGGGTCCATGCCAGGACGGCGAACCGTGCACTCGGTATCGCCCAGGGTGACTTCGATGGTCTGCGGAATGGTCAAACCGTCGGCCACCGCCACGCCCAGCCCGCGTGCGGCCTGCACGATGACCTGGCCCCGATCGGCGCGCGCGGGATCGCGGGAGAAGACGATGCCCGCGGCGATGGCGGGAACCATGGTCACGAACCCCACGGGCATGGCTGCCTGCGAGACCGGCAATCCCTGCAGGCGCCGGTAGTGAATGGCGGCACGCGAGTAGAGACTGGCGACCACGTCGCGCCACGCCTCAACCAGGCCAGCACGCCCTACGTTCAGAACGGTTTCGTACTGGCCGGCGAAGGACAGCAGTTCGTCCTCGCCAAGCGCGCTCGATCGCACCGCCACCAGACAGGGCAAGCCTTCCCTGGCGGCCAGGCGGTCGTGGGCGGCAAGGATGGCTTCCTCAATCTCCTGCGGCACGTCGGCCTTGCGAACCCCGTCGACGAACCGCGCACTGGCACGCTCCTCATCCGCCCTGGCCACTGGCTTGGCGTTGTCCATGTCGACCCGATGAACCACCCCACTCGTTTCCAGAAACCGCTGGTAGGCCTGGACTGTCAGCGCGAAACCGTCGGGCGTTGGCAATCCAACATGGTTGCGGATCTCACCCAGGTTGGCCATCTTGGCTCCGACCCGGTCGACGTCCTGGTACGCCAGAGCGCCGATGTCGAGCACGAGCTCCTGCCCCAATTCCTTGCGCTGCGGATCAACGATCGCGGTAAGCGCGGTCTTCACCCTCTCGAATGGCGGCCACAGCGCTTCATGCCGACCATCGGCGATTTCGTTGAGGCTTTCGATCATGCGGCGAACATCGGCCAGCATGCGCAGCGATGCCTCGCGAACCTGCACGGGACCGTAGGTCTCTTGTCCGACAAGCTTCTGATCCAAGTCGGCCACGCCGCGAAGGAAACTGTCGTTGGCCGTGAGCAGGCGACGAAAGGCCGCGTAGTGCCGACGAAAGCGCGCCATCTGCTGCTCACGTGTGGTCTTCGCCCGCGGCGCGCGCAGGCCGATGACTTCGAGGAACAGAAGGACGTAATCTTTCACCACAGAGGACACAGAGGACACAGAGGCCGGAAGGACTGGGGCGGCCGGAGCCTGGATCCGTACTCCTTCTTTCTTTCCGTTCTCTGTGTTCTCTGTGTCCTCTGTGGTTGATTCTGTCTGTTGGGATGCGATGGCGCCTCGAACGATGGCCAGGATCTGCCTCGCGCCCTTTCGGCGTACGCCATGGATCAAAAAGGGCGGCTCCGCCTCGACGCCGCGCGGGACGATCTCGATCCATCGCGTCGGTAGGAGCAGCCCGTGCAACAGTCCCGCAAAGCCGAGGACCACGAGCAGCGGGCCCGTGACCGCCAGCGTGCGCCCCATGAGCAGGGCCATGAGCATGATCATGCAGCCCACCGCCATCTCACCCCAGCGGATCTCTTTGCGCACGACCGCTTGTTGCATGTTCGTGTAGGCCAGCTCATCCACAACCGTGTGGTCGGCCTCATCGCAGCTGACCGGCCGACCGGGAAGCATGGTACTGCGCACGCGGATGAGGCGGCGCTCCGACGCGAAGAAGCTCGCGACGGCCTGCTCCGGCTCGTCAAGCAGCGACTGGTTCAGCTTGAAATGCGAGTGTTCCAGGTGGTGCTCGGCCAGGATCGCCTCGCCGGGCGAAAGCCATGCGCTCGCCACCACGCGGCTGAGGGCGACGGACTTCTCAGCCAGAAGCCGGCGAAAGTCCTTGTCACGGACATCGCCACGCGCGCGCCGCTCGAAGAGGTCGCGGAGATCTTGGCGTAGCTCATCCGCTTCGGCCGACATCAGTCGTCGTCAGTCATCGTAGGGGTATTCGCCAGGCGACACGGCTTTCGCGTGAAGGCCTGGCACGAGCGTGATCACGATACTCAGCACCAGGACAAAGGCTACCACGGAAGCGAACCAGGGATCCCAAGTGTGTAGCGTCGAATCGTAGAGCAACCACACGAGGAACCCATAGAGGACAACATTGCTAGCGACCTGAATGAATTTCGCCACGGTAGCCCCCTAGATGTTGCCCTTCAGCCAGATGTAGTAGATGCCCGTGGCCAGCCCAAGGGAAAACGTGAGCAGCACGAGCCAGAAGCCCCACATGGAATTGATCCACCACTTCATCATGCCGTTGCCTTTCGCCTTCATCGCGATGTCGGTACCAGGCGTCGTCATGACATCACCAAGGGTTTGACCCAGTCAGGAACCCAGGCTCCGCGTTTGTTCCGCCAGGCAAAATAGAGAAGCGACATGATGAACAGACAAAGAAAGATCATCTCGCCAAGCGTAAGCATGACCGCGATCAGAGAGAGCCATTCCACCTTCTGGCCGGTGAGGACGTAGATGAGCCGCATCACCGAGCCGAAGGTGGCAAGGATCAGGGAGTAGCTAAGGACGTAGCGAATGGCTGGGCCGCGCACATAGGCGGTCGCGATGCTACCGATCTGGGCGCCGAACAGAGCGCCGCTGATCATGAACACCACGGCCATCATATCCACGTGGCCTTCGATCGAGTGGCGAAGGGCGCCGTAGCCGCCCGAAAAAACGATCTCGACCAGATCCGTGCCGACGGCAATGTGCGTGGAAGCGCCCACCAGGTAGACCAGCGCCGGCACCCGGATGAACCCGCCGCCCACACCAAGGAAGCCGGCAAGGAAGCCAGTCACCACGCCGACCAGCACGATGACCCACATGGAAACCACCACGCGAGCGGTGCGGCAGCGCACGATGGGGGCCAGATTGATCGACTGGAAGAACTTGGGCAGCGAACTTGTGTGCAGCTCGCGGCCAAGTTGGCGTCCCTCGGACTTGAGAACATCGAGCGCCCGGTGGGAGCGCCGGGTTTCGATCTGCGTGTAGAGAAAGAGGCCGAACATGACCACCACGGAGGTCACGAGCAACACGATACCGGCAATGCCCAGATTCTTGAAGTACACCAGGGTGCGAACCCCGAGCTCCACGCCCAGCATGGTGCCCGCCACCATGGTCAGCGCCATGGTCCAGTCGATGTTGCCCAGTTGGCGGTGCCGCAGCGTCGACACAAGGCCCTTGCCCGCGATGTGGGTCATGTCGATGCCCGAGGCCATGTAGCCCGGAAAACCGAAGACGATCAGCGCCGGCGTCACCATGTAACCGCCGCCGACGCCAATGAAGCCGCCGACGATACCGACGGTGAAGCCGACGAACACCAGCAGGAAGATGGGAGCCTGCACTCCGGCAATCATGAAATCAAACATGGTTTCCTCAGCGTTGGGTGGCGCGGTGTTGAATCTTTTCGAGCTTGAACCCCAGCATGTCCGTGAAGCCTTCGGCCATCAGCCCGAGCGAGATACCGAGAAGAGCCACGATGATGACGTTCCACACCCCGGACCAGGGCCAGGTTTCAATGTTCTTGTGCTTGAAGGTGTCCTTGAACTTGAAACCCTTCGCGTCCTTCATCTCCCACGGGATCAGGACCTGCAGGGTCGAACCATTCAGCACGGCCCGCCTGCCCTTGGTCACCGTCGTGTCGGCGATGACACCATTGGTGTTGCGCGGCAGCCGATCGCCCTTCTCGACCCGAATGGCCACAAGGCCGTTGATCGCGTCGCCCGTCGTCACTTGCAAGGTGGCGGGGTTGCTCTTCGAGGCGTCCTTGAACGTGTCCGCGTTGACCGCGTACCCACTTGCGGCGGCGCGATGGTAGAACCACTCCGCCATCTGGCCGCTCATGTACGAGCGAACGGTCAGGGTCATCACGACGGCGGCAATCACCGTCCAGAACACGAACTTCACAGCTCCTCGACGTCGCGCGTTCACAGTGTCAGTCATGGCAGTTTGCCTTTGTACGGTTGAACAGTTGCAATACGTAGGCCATCGGGAATCCCGGCGCCCGATTGTGAGAGAGCGTGGTATTGACCTCGGCACTTTACTCGGTTATCTGCCCGATTGTACTCACCGGACGCCTCTGGTGGGGCGAGGCTGGCCCCGTCGGCGCGAAAGTCCATCGCGAATGCTCCGTTATATTTGACGGCAGTGCCGTGACCAGTGATGGGATCCTGGGGCCCGTCCTGGGCTTTGGTCTACCCGCGCCTAGGCAAGGGTGTTATGAGAACGGCCATGGACGAGCTCAAGCTGCGCTATGGCTGCAATCCCCACCAGGCCCCGGCCCGCGTCTTCACCCGTGATGGCAGGTTGCCGCTGCGGGTGCTGTCGGGGTCGCCCGGCTACATCAACCTTCTCGACGCCCTCAACGCCTGGCAGCTCGTGCGCGAGCTGCGCGCCGCTTTGAAACTGCCCGCGGCAACATCGTTCAAACACGTCAGTCCGGCCGGTGCCGCCGTGGCGGTGCCGATGAGCAAAGCGGTTGCACGCGCCTCGTTCGTTGACGACCTGGAGCTCTCGCCGCTCGCCACTGCCTATGCCCGCGCGCGCGGCGCGGACCGGCTGTGCGCCTTCGGTGATTTCGCGGCCATGTCGGATGTGGTCGACGTCTCGACGGCCAACGTGCTCAAGCGCGAAGTCTCGGACGGCGTCATCGCCCCCGGCTACGAGCCCGCCGCTCTCGAGATCCTGCGCAGCAAGCGCAACGGCACCTACTGCGTGCTGGAAATCGATCCCAATTGGGAAGCGCCCGAGAGCGAAACCCGTGAGGTGTTCGGCATCGGGTTCGAACAACGGCGCAATCAGGTGGTCCCTGGCCCCGAACACCTGGCCAACATCGTCACCAAGAATCGCGACCTGCCCGACGCGGCCCTGCGCGATCTCATTCTGGCGCTCATCACGCTCAAGTACACGCAATCCAACTCGGTGTGCTTCACCTACGACGGCCAGGCCATCGGCATCGGCGCCGGGCAGCAGTCGCGCATCCACTGCACGCGACTGGCGGGCTCGAAAGCCGACCGCTGGTTCCTGCGCCAGCATCCGACCACCCTGGAGCTGCCCTTCCGCGCCGGCGTGGGCCGGCCCGAACAGAACAACGCCATCGATCTGTTCCTCGAAGACGAGCTTTCACCCGCCGAGCAAGCCGATTGGCTGACCTACTTTTCGACGCCGCCCCAACGCCTCACCCACGACGAGAAGCGCTCCTGGCTCGCCCGCCAGCAAGGCGTCAGCCTGGCCTCGGACGCCTTCTTCCCCTTCCGCGACAACGTGGACCGAGCCTCGCAGAGCGGTGTGAAATACATCTCGCAGCCCGGCGGCTCTGTCCGCGACGATGTGGTCATCCAAGCCGCCAACGACTACGGTATGGTCATGGCCATGTCGAAGCTTCGACTCTTCCACCACTAGGAATCGAAACAGCCCCGCTGTCGGGTGTCTGGCGACTTTCAATGACATCCCCTTGGTCGATCCTGCTGCTGTCGTTGGCCGTCGAAGCCCTTCTCTTCGCTCGACCGGGGCTTTCGGGCGGCCCGGCCGTGCAGCTCTTCGGCGATTTGGCGCTGCAGTCGGCATTGCTCGCCGGGGCTCCCTTGCTGTGGATGCGCTTCCTCGCGCGAGCCCGGCTCGGTGACTATGGTCTTCATCTGCGCCGCATCCGACGCTGGCGAAACGAGTGCTTGCTTCTCGCCCTGCCGCTCATCGTGCTCGCCCTCTTGCTCACGCGCGTCCCGGCCATGCACGCCGCCTATCCGCGCTTCGAGCCGGCGCGCGTCCAGCCCTGGTTGCTCGTGCCCTCGACAGCGGCCTTCGCCATCTATGGCCTTTCTTGGGAGCTCTTCTTTCGCGGCTGGATCTTGTTCGGCCTCAGGCCGCGCTGGGGCGTTTGGGCAAACGTCATCCAGGCCGTGCCATGCGCGCTTCTGCACCTGGGGAAGCCGAGCTTGGAATGGGCCATCGCCTTCCCGGTTGCCCTGGGGCTGGGTGCTCTGGCCATTCGTTGGGGCACGCTGGTGCCGGGCTTTTTGCTACATATGGGCGTTGCCCTTGCCATCAATCTGGGCTGCGTCTTCTGGCCGCTCGCATCCTAGACGCAGGCCGATGGCCAAGCGGGCATCGCCAACGTAGGATAGCGGGGCCATGCTGCCCCTCCTTCTTGGTGCGATCCATTTTCTCGTGGACGCGGCCTCGAATTTTGTCGTGGTGGGTCTGCTGCCTTCCCGCTTCGAGGAATGGTTTCCTTACCTGCTGGCGTACAACGCCCTCGCCTTCGCTCTGCAGCCCGTGCTGGGGCTGCTTGTAGATCGCCTGCAACGTCCGTGGGCCACCACGATGTTGGGCGTGTTCCTGAGCGCGGCCGCGCTCCTTCCCGGTGCGCCCCACGTCGTGCCGACGATCACGTTGGCCGGAATTGGCAATGCCCTGTTTCACGTTGGCGCCGGAGCTCTCGTCGCGAACCATACGCCCGGCCGTGCCAGTGGCTTCGGCGTGTTCATCGCACCGGGGGCGCTTGGCGTAGCGGTGGGAACCGTGGCTGCTCGCCGCTATCCGGCGCTGGCATTCTGGCCCATCCTCGCTGGTCTTGGTGTTGCCCTTCCCCTGCTTGCCTACCTGGCGCGGGTCCGGCCAAGCGTGGCACCCGAGCGCCAGCAAAAGCCGCGCGCCGGCACGCTGATACCAGCCCTGCTGTTGTTGCTGGCCATCGCCATGCGTGCGCTGCTCGGTGGTCGCAGTACGGGCGCGCTCGGTCGGCTTGGCATGGCCCTGCCCGCTGCGGTGGCCGTTTTCGGCGGCAAGGCGGTCGGCGGATTCGTCGCTGATCGCTTCGGCTGGAAACTGATCGCCGTGAGCTCGCTGGTCGTATCGGCGCTGCTACTCACGACCGCTTCCGGCCATCCCTGGCTCGCTTGCCTTGGCCTCCTGTGTTTTCAAGTGGTGACCGGCGTGACCTTGGCGGCGGTGATTGGTCTTTCCCCAGGACGGCCGGGGCTCGGCTTTGGCTTGGCCAGCTTCGCGCTTTTCATGGGGAGCCTGCCGGTTCTCTTGCATCTGCCACTGGTGGGCTTCGCCGGTCTGTCGCTCGATAGCCTACTCGCGGGCCTGTCCGCGTTGGCCATCTGGCAGGGCTTGGCCCGTGGCGAACGCCTGCTTGCGCAGCCGGAGCCAAGCCCATCCGCACAGGAGCACGGCGGGAAGCGCGATGAATTGCACCAGCGTGAAGCCAGCCCAGCGATGGTCGCTGTGCCGTCCGAGAAGGTACAGATCGGTACCGCGCAAAAACTCTAGGGCGAAACGCACCAGCGCGTAGCCAGCGGCACTGGCGAGACAGAGGCCGCCGTGAAAGCGGGCAAGGCGCTTCCGCCACACGATGGTCACGGCCAGGAGGCCCGCCACCAGGATCGCTTCGTCAAGTCCGAGGTCGTGACGTGCACCTCCGGGGTAGGCCACGGCGAGAGGGAAGCGCGTCAGTCGTCCGGCATGATCGTGGCCAAGGAAGCAGCCCAGCCGCACAAGTACGATGGCCAGCAAGATCGGTTGTGCGGCCTGGTCGAGGTAGTCCCAGGCAAGTCCATGGCCAGCACGAAAGACAATAGCCACGACCATGCAGGCGCCCGCCAACATACCGAGCGAGCTCATGCCCCCGAACCAGGGAAGAAGCACACGCCAACCGGCCTGAAGATGGTCAGGACGGTAGAGAAGCACGTCGACAAGATGGCCAACCACAAGACCACTGACCATGGCCAGCGCCAGACCGTCGACCATACGCTGCACCTGCAGCCCGGCGCTCCGGGCCTGTCTCCTTGCCCAGACCAAGGCCGCGCACCCGCCGAGCAGGGCGACGATGAGCGAAAGATCGAGCGCCATCGGGCCGAGCGACACGACCGGGCTGACGAACCAAGGGATCACCCTTGCACCGCCAAGCATTCCTGCCAGCATGTCGCCGTGGATCGCACGAGCTGGCTGCCCGCTTTCATCATGACCGTCGTGGTCGAGGCACCGCTGTACGTCTTGGGCTTGCGCCGCGTGTTCGGCGGCTTGCCGGCGCTTGCGCTCGCAATCGCCCTGAACTTGCTCACCCATCCCATCGCGTGGTCGGTGCTCATGCAAAAACCCGGGGCATTTCCGCGTTTGTTTACGTTGGTCGAAGCCAGCGTCACCTTGGTTGAGGCGGTCGCGCTGACCTTGGCCAGCCGCAGTCGATGGGCACGGCGAAGCTTGCGCTTCTGGGAGGCTTGCGTGCTCTCATTCACTGCCAACGCTGCCTCGGCGGGATTGGGACTGCTCTTCTAGGGCAGGCGTCGAACGTCGGCGCGTCTTCAGCCAGAACGGCGGCGCGCCGAGAGCCACACAGCCGCCACGGCCGAGGCCGCCAAGAGCCCCCCGCCGACCTTTCGTCGCGTGCCGATCCCGTCGTCAAGCTGCCCGAGCTTGTCCGTTGAGCCATCTTGCTTGTAGTTGTGATTGCCGCCGCCATAGCAGCCATCAGCCCGGCAAGGCGTCGCCAGACCCAAGCACAAAAAGCCCGCGAAAGCGGCAATCCCCAGAAGGTGGCGCGTGGTCATCGGCGATGTCTCCTTGCTGCTATGGTAGATGCGCCGCCCAGAAAATGCAAAGACAGCCAGGCTGGGCCTACTGTGACCATGTGCCCGCGCCCACGTCGATCTTCCAGGTGGTCAGGTAGGTCGGCAGCAGCATCTTCGTGCTGCTACTGAAGACGATGGGCTGAAAGACATAAGTCGCCTGGTCGTTGTGCTTGCCGGGATTGCTGGTGTCCTGGGTGCCGTACCAATGATCGCCCCAGTACACATAGGTCGTTCCAGCGCTGCCCACGACAGGCTGCACCCACGTGCTCTGGCTGAGCCAAGTTCTTTCGTCCGAGATGTCATTGGAGGTGTCGGTCACGGGGGCAATGAAGCCCTGACACGTCCAGGTCCCGGTCATGGACGACGACGTCGAGTAGAAATTGTTGTTGGCGCGCCACCCGGTCTTGTTCGAACCGATCCAATAGTAGGTGCCGCCAGCCTTGAAGACGGTCGGCGATTCCGAGCCACCGGAAGTGCAGTTGACGGCGACCGACTTGTCGGAAAGCCAGCTGTGGCAGTCGCTGGCCAGCGTGTAAACGTGGCCACTCTCGGTGATCACGTAGGCGCCCGTCTCGTCAGCATAGGCGCTCATATCGCTGTGGGAAGCAGTCGCGCCGCTGGCGTTGGTGAGCGGCCCCTTGTAGGTGTACTTGCCATTGACGGTGGGCGAAGTCGCGTAGACCACTTCCTTGTCCGCTTGGTAGGTGACGTCGGCGGCGTGTGCGTACAGGATGAATTCACCTGTGCTGGGGCATTTGATGATGTGCGGCCGCTCGCCCTTGCGGTTCGGGCCAAGCTCGCCGCTCGCTTGCTGGGGCAGGATGATGCCCTCGTTCTTCCAGGTCGCGAAATCCTTTGACGAGTACATCGAGAAGCCGTTGAAGTTGTTGTCGGTGGTGGTGCTGAGAAAGTACTCACCGTGCATGTAGAAGGTGTCGCAGACCTGGATGATGCCGCCGCCGTGCGCGTTGACGGGTTTGCCGTCCGTGTCCTTGAATGCAATGCCGGTGGCAAGGTCGCCTGAGATGGTTCCAATCGGTCCCGAGCCTGCGGCGTCGGTACAACCCGTGCTGCCCCCCGTACCGCGCCCTGCCCCGGTCCCGGTCGCGCCGCCGGTCGCCACGAGGCCCCCTGTTCCAACCGATCCACCGGTGTCGCTCGCTCCGCCAGAGCCAGGAGTCCTTCCGCCTGTGCCGCTCGTGCCGCCTGTCGCCGCCGAGCCGCCGCTTCCGCCTTGAACCTGGTCGCTGGAGACAGGCACATCCGCGCGGCCGTCGGCAGGCGCTGCATCAGAAGCGGAAGTCGCGCCTCCCGAACCCGACACGCCGCCGCCTGCCGTCACGCCGCCCGTCGCCTTGGAACCGCCCGTTGTGGATGTAACGCCGCCTGCGCTCGGTCCGCCGCCGCTCCCCGCGTTGCCTCCCGATCCTCCGGAGGAAGCCGCCCCACCCGAGCCCCCCGTCGCTGCTGCGCCGCCACCAGTTCCGGCAGAGGTGCTTCGCGAGTTACCGCCACTTGACGAACAGCCCGTCACGAGCGCCCAAATCGCGAAGCCCGCAGCAGGCCATGATGGGTGTTTCATTGCTTCACTTCTCCCATGTTCTAGGCAGTGTACGCTAAGTTCTGGATAGCTCACCGGATTGCCTCAAGCGTGAGCCAGGAGACGTGGACGGGACACTGCTTGGGAAATGACTTCTTCCACTAGCAAGCAGGCATCGCTTCGCAGCTTAGGATCCCGACGCAACCTCCGTCGATGGAGCAGTCTGCTGCTCGCCGTCACAACCTGGGCAGCAATCGCAGCCGGATGCAGTTCCACCAGCGGCGGAGCCGCGCCAAAGGGCACTGGCGGATCCACGTCCACGGGCGGCACCGTAGGTGGTTCCGGGGGCGCGTCCGCTGGCGGCGGAGCGGGCGGAACCCTCGTGGTTGGAAGTGGCGGCACGTCAACCACCGGCGGCGCAACGGGAGCCGGTGGAACCGTTGCCACGGGTGGAACCGCAAGCGCAGGTGGCATGATCGGCAGTGGAGGAAGCGCTGCCTTGGGTGGTGCTATGGGTAGCGGTGGCGCATCCGCCAGCGGCGGCACGAGCGAGTCCGACGCTGGCGGACGCGACGCCAGCGCGGCCACGGGAGGCAAGGGTGGATCGGATGGCGGCCTGGCAAAGGATCTGGCTCAGGACATCTCGCGTGCCGACACAGGAACCTCGGATGCGGTGAGGCCCGCCGACACGGTGGATACGGCGCCCAGCTCGCCCAGTGACGGCGCTGCCCCGGTCGGCCCAGAGCCGACGGCCGCGGCCCGGGCCTTGTGCACCACGGACGCCACCACCAAAGAAATCTCATGCCACTTCGGCGGCTCGCCTGGCAATTACGACGTCACCTTCGTGCTTGGCGGCGCGACCGCTGGAAAGACCGAAGTGCAGACCGAGACGCTTCGGGAAGTGCTTTCCGAAGTCGATACCACCCCGGGCCAGACCGCGCGCTATTCCTTCACCCTCAATGTGCGCGAGCCCGAGGGCCAGCCCATCCAAGCCGTGTCAGCCGGCACGCCGGGCTTCGATATGTACTTCCTCGGCGTGGCGCCGCTGCTCGATGGCATCGGCTTCGCCGCCGCAAGCAACCCGACGGTTCTCTACGTGGCCGGCGATTCCACCGTGTGCGATCAAACCGATCCTGAGTACGCGGGCTGGGGCCAGCTCTTGCCACCGTATTTTAACCTTGGCCTTTCGGTCGCCAACTACGCCGATTCGGGCGAAAGCTCGGCCAGCTTCCTCGGCAGCAGCAAGCTGTGGGGCGCCATCAAGGGTGCGATGAAGGCGGGCGACTACGTGCTCATCCAGTTCGGCCACAACGACAAGACCATCTCGGCGGCTGACTTCAAGACCAACATCACGGCCTACGTCACGCAGACCAAGGCCAAGAACGCCTTCCCCATTTTGGTCACGCCCATTGCCCGCGCGACCTTCAGTGGCAACACCGTGACCGCCCAGCACCAACACACGGATTCCGCGGGCGCGCTCGTCGATCTTCCCGCCATCATCCGTCAAGTCGGCGTGGATCAGAATGTCCCGGTCATCGATCTGACCGCCATCACCACGGACTGGCTCACCCAGGTCGGCCCCAAGGGCTGGCAGGCGTACCACGCGCTTGGCACGGATGCGACCCACACCAACCGCGCGGGCGCGGCGGTCAACGCTGGTTTCGTACGTGATGCCATGGTCAGCCTCAACATCACGCCGCTGAAGAACTTCCTGCGCTAGCAGTCCTTGCTTCTTTTTGTAGCCGTTTCCGTGCACCATGCCACTGCCTGAGAACCATGAGAATTGTCACCGCTGTCATTGTTGCAACCGTGCTGGCCGCTTGTTCGAGCAGCAGTCAGGCACCCGTCTCGCATCCAGATGCCGCCGGAACTGGCGGCGCGGGGGGGGCGTCGCTGGGTGGGCAACCCGGTTCCGGGGGCGCGGGTGCAGCGGGCGGCATGGCCGGCATGGGTGGCGCAACGTCCGGCGGCACCACCTCAACGGGCGGCGCCTTGGGCAGTGGCGGCGTGAAGTCCACGGGGGGCACCACCGCGATCGGGGGATCATCAGCAACAGGCGGCGGCGCCGCGGCAGGTGGAAATATGACCACGGGCGGGGCGACGGGAGCCAGCACCGGCGGCGCAAGCCCGACTGGCGGAAGCAAGGGTTCAGGGGGCGTGGCTGCAGCGGGCGGAAGTCCCCTCTCCACCGGTGGAAACGCGGGAGACAGCGATGGGGGCAATGGAAGGGGCGATGGAGGGATAGACGCGAGAGATGCCGGCAGCGCGGACACGGGCCGTGATTCACTTGCGGTCGATATGCGTCCGGCCGTCTTGGATGCGCCGGCCGCCGACATGACAACCAGCACCTCCCTTTCCGTTTACGTCGCGGGTGATTCGACAGTCTCGACCTACACCAACAGCGCCATCCACCAGGCGGGTTGGGGGCAATACCTACAGGACTATTTCGTCACCGACGCCAAGATCGTGAACAAGGCCGTGGGTGGCATGACCGCGCGCCACTTCATCGAGGCGGGCTACCTCGATCAAATTCTGGCCTCTATCAAGGCGGGCGACTACCTGCTGGTCCAGTTCGGTACCAACGACAGCAACAAGACCGCCACCTACACCCTGTCCGGCTCCACCACCGAGATCCCCTACTACCTCGATCCGCAAACCGATTTCAAAACCTACCTCACCAAGTACGTGGACGCGACCAAGGCCAAGGGTGCCACCACCATCTTCGTGACGCCCCCACCGCGCCATTCGTGCAACGCCGGCGAGACAGGCGTGCGCAACGGCCTTTCCGCCTACGCCGCGGCGATGAACGAGCTCGGCCCCACCCTTGGAACGCCGGTGGTCGATCTCAACGCCATGACCATCGCCTACCTTGCGAGCGTGACCTGCGAAACCTCGGGCAGTAGCTTCTATCTGGTGAAGGCCGACGGCACCACCGACAGCACGCATTTCCAGGAAGCCGGCGCGACCGTCATGGCGGGACTGATTGCCAAGGGGACGACCGGAATCAGTAAGCTGGACCTCCCGCTTTCGGCCTACGTCAAATAGCGGGGCGCGATCACGGTTTCAGCACGCGCCTTCTGATTGGGCGCTGTCCTCGTCGGATGGCTCCGAAGCTCCCCCGAAACACTGGAAGTAGTTGCGATCCTCCACCAGGATGTGCTTGGTGATGACCTCGATAACCAGGAAGTCCACAAGTTCGCCGACGGTAATTCCCCTGTTGTCAGACTGTTTCTGCAAGATTCTTGCACGTTCCGAGAGTTCGGCGTGTTCGTCCATGTGCTCCGCCAACCCAGTGTAGCCGTGTTGCCTGAGGATCTCCTCTTCGCTGTGAAAGTGCGCCGCAATCAGGCCCAGCAGCCGTTTCAGCGCTGCCTTGAACGCCGCCGGATCCACATCCGCGCGCAGGGCCGTGTCGAGGAGTTGGTTGCCCTGCTTGAACAGATTGCGGTGCTCGGCGTCGATGGTGTCATTGCCGCTGGCATTCTTTGCTTCCCAGGAGAGATGGAGGAAGCTTCCACCACCGCGGATTCCAACCGCGCCTTCCGTGTCGACAACGCAACCACTTTCGGGGCAAACAATCTTGTTGCGGCCGGTTCTCTTGGCCTGGTACATCGCCGTGTCGCCCACGTGAAGCAGACCGCGCTCGCTATCGGCGTGGTCCGGATAGAGCGCCACGCCGATGCTCGAAGAAATGTGCAGCGACTTGCTCGCGGGCGTGATGAACGGTTTCTCGAGTGCGACGCGAATGCGCTCCGCGATGAGCAGCGCTTCCTTTGCCTCGGCCAGATCGGGCAGGAGCACCACGAACTCGTCGCCGCCGAAGCGCGCCGCCGTGTCGTAGGCACGCAAACATCTCGTCAGGCTTTGGGCCACGGCTTGCAGCAGCCAATCGCCCACCGCGTGCCCAAGTTCGTCGTTGACGGGTTTGAACTTGTCCAGATCGATGAACAGCAACCCGACACAGGCGCCCGCCCGCCGAGCCAGGGCCAGGGTCTGCTGCAATCGATCCAGCAGCAATCTGCGATTGGGGAGCTGTGTCAGTCCATCGTAGAAGGCATGCTGGCGCATGGTTTCTTCGTTGTTCTTCTGCGCGGTGATGTCCACGGCCGTCAGAACAAACCCTTGCGGTGCTCCTGTGTCGTCCAGAATCGGTCGGGTGGTCAGGTCGACCCAGGCGACGGTTCCGTCCTTGCGCCGACAGCACCTGGGCAAGGTGATGCTTTGGATTTTTCCAAGTCCTAGCTGGCCGAACGTCGCCGGGTCGGCGTCCACATCCTCGGACATCACAAGCTGGCGCCAGTCGAACGCAGGGGCCATCAGCTCGTCCAAGGAACAGCCGACGATGTCGAGAAACGCCTGGTTGACGTGCCGGAACCTTCCCAGGGCATCAATCTCGGCCAAGCCCACCGCGGCCTTCTCGAAGACAGCGCGAAAGGACGGGGTTGACCCAACCATTTCGCGTTCCATAATCGCGCCGCCAACCGCCTCTTGGACAGACTTCACCACTGAAACCATCGCCACACCATCGACGGAAAGCTGGCAGGACTGTACGCACGGTGTGCCGATCGGCCCGTATGGACATCCAAACACCATGATCGACCAACGCACGCCCTACGTGCCCAACCTGAATCCAGCCGACATCGCAGGGCCCAGTCGCGAAATCTACGCGCGGATGGGCAGTGAAAACCTATACCAGATGATCGAGGCGTTTTATCGCGAGCTAGGATCGTCGTCCATCCGCTCCATGTTTCCCGAGGATCTTGTCGCTAGCTCGCGCAAATCCGCGGCGTTTTTCGTCCAGCTCCTGGGCGGGCCGCAGGAATACACCGAGCGCCACGGACCGCCGCGCATGCGGGCACGCCACCTGCCTTTCCGAATCACACCGCAGGCCCAGACGGAATGGCTGCTGTGCTTCGAACGCGTCCTGGCGCGCGCCGCGAACGATTTCGGATTTCCCGCCGAGCACCTGGAAGGATTTCGCCAGTTCCTGAAAAAATTCTCGGCCTGGATGGTGAACGCAGAAGACAGCCCGTAGCGCGCCAGCTTGGTAACTCGACGTGCCAACAAGGAAGACACCCACTCCCTTTGCCATTCCGTAGGGTCGCGGTAAGAATAGGCGGCCCTTGAGGCTCGTCAATTCCGGAGAAGGAGAGATTCGACAGATGACTACAAACTTGAAGATTGGATTGTCTTGCGTGCTCGCGCTAGGCCTGGCTGCCTGCGGCACCTCGACCACTGACGCCGATAGCGGCGTCTACACCCCCCAACCGGACGCCTACATCGCGCCCACCCCTGACGCGTACGTGGCCATCGACACCACGCCCGTGGTCGCCGACCCCTATGTCTGGGTCGTGGTTCAGGACACCGAGCAGAAGGCCTGCACCACCAACGGTCCGGGCGCTGACATCGATGCGGTCGAGCTGGTTTCGAGTGCCGGCGTCCCCCTGGGCTGGGGAAAGACCGGCAGTGCCTCGTTCACGCCCAATCCCGCCGGCAACGCTTGCGAAAACGTCGACTGCAACGGAGGCAATTGCAAGTACGCCGCCATCAGCTCGACCTTCACCGCGGCCAATCTCGTGGCCCGCACCGAGGGTATTCAAGACGGACAGGTCAACGCCTCGACCAGCGACATTGGCTACTTCTCGCTCAACGGTGGAACCCTTCAGATCCAGATTGGCGACCTCACGGGCGCTGGCGTCGCGCAGGCGATCAAGAAAGGCGACCAGATCAAGGTCTACGAGGTTGACCAGACCTACATCACGGACGGCTACGCCCCGGCTTCCTGCTCCTGTCTGCCCGAGCACTACACCGTATCCGTGCAAACCGCCGCGGGCGCCTATCTGAAGCTCACGCCGACATTGATTGAAAGCGCCGACAACACCACCTGCGCCGCCCTGACCGCCACCTCAACCGAAGGTTGCGGCACGACGCTGTTCGTGGTTCCCTAGGCAAGCATTCACGTCCAGTCACCCAAGGAAGGACAAGGAAATGAAGAAACTGGCCCTAGCACTTCTTGTGCTCCCCATCGCGCTCGCACTCGGTTGCGGGCACAAAGAAACCGAGCCTGTCAAAGTTGCTCCCGCTCCCGTAGCAGCTCCTGCACCGGCAGCAGCCACAGCACCGGCACCAGCACCGGCTGAGGAGCCCGCACCAGCGGCCGCGGAAGAGAAGCCGACGCCACCACCGCCGCCGCCCGCGCCGCCACCGCCGGCCAGACCCGTCAAGAAGGCCAAGAAGGCCAAGTCAGCAGAGTAGCCTCCGGGCTCGAATTGCAAGCCCGCGCGGTTCCCTTCCCGGGAATCACGCGGGCTTTTTCACTGGACTTAGTACGCGAATCGCCGGACCGACACGTTCATGACCAGGCCAAGCGCGAGCATGACGGTAAGCGCGCTGGAGCCACCGTAGCTGATGAGCGGCAAGGTCACGCCAACCACGGGCAGCAGGCCGGTGACCATGCCGATGTTGACCGACACTTGCCAGAACAACATGGCGGCCACGCCCACGCACACGGTGATGCCGAAGCGGTCGCGCGCCTCGCGGCCGATCTTGAGCACCCAGAGCACCAGCAGGCCATAGGCGAGAAGAACCGCCGTACAGCCGATGAAGCCCCATTCCTCGGCCCACACAGCGAAGGGAAAGTCGGTCCACAGCGCGGGCAGCGAGCGCAGACGGATCTGGGTTCCCTGCAAAAATCCCTTGCCGATGAAGCGGCCCGACCCCACGGCGTTCATGGCCTGGCGCGGTTGCCAAGCCGTAGCCGGGTCGAGGGCGGGATTGATGAAGGCCAGCACGCGGTTGCGTTGGTAGTCGTGGAGCGCGTATTCCCATACCGGGGCGATGGCCAGCGCGCCAGCGACGACGATGCCACCCAAGGTCTTCATGCGCAGGCGCGCGATAATCACCACGGTTGCCGAGATGAGCCCGATGATGAGCGCGGTACCGAGATCGGGCTGGGCCGCGACCAGAAGCACGGGAAGGCCGGCCAGAAAGAGCGGCACCAGGATGTGGCGCAAAGTTCGTCCGTCGAGCGAAGGCGTGTCATGGATGTACTTGGCCAGAGCGATGATGGTCATGACCTTCATCAGCTCCGACGGCTGTAAGTGGAACGCGCCGAGGTCAAACCAGCGGCGGGAGCCGCTCACCACCTTGCCGTGCACGAGCACCGCCACCAAAAGGACGATGCCGAAGCCGTAGAGGATGTAGCCGATGCGCGAGATGATGCGGTAGTCGAAGCTGGCCACGGCCAGAAAGATGAGAATGCCGCCGGCCAGCCACGACAGCTGCTGCGCGAAGAGGTTGAACTGACGCTCACGAACCGCGCTCCACAGATTGAGCAGGCCCAGGCCAAAACATAGGGTCAAGGCAAAGGTCAGGGTCCAATCGAAGCGGAAGCGCAGTTTTCGCCAAGAGACTGATCTTGCCATCACTCGCCTTCGCTGGGTGTTATCGAGGCCGGGGGTTCTTCATCACTGGCCGGAGCAAGCTTGGAGCCCGCCGGCCGAACTTCCGCCACGGGCTTGTCGGCGGTGGCGCTGAGGCGGCGTTCACCGCGGTGGGAGATGCGCGGCGGGTTGCGCTCTTCGGGTGGCACCACCGTGTCGAAATAGTTCTCGACGATTTCCACCGCTACGGGCGCAGAGACCGAACCGCCGTGGCCGCCGTGCTCGACGAGCACGGCGAAGGCGATGCGCGGCTTGGCCGCGGGTGCAAAGCCGGCAAACCAAGCGTGATCCACCCGCTCGTAGGGCAGCGGCGGCTCGTCGCCACCGCGGCGGCCGCCCTGGAAAACCTGCGCGGTACCGGTCTTGCCCGCGATCTCGATGCGCTTGGGGCGCGCCTTGTAGGCCGTGCCCTTGGAATCGAAAACCACGCCGTAGAGCGCGCGACGCAGGAACGCCATGGACTCGGGCGAGACGGAAACCTCGCGCCGCACGCGCGGCGGGAATTGTTCGATGATCTGGCCAGATGGCGATTCGACCCGCTCAACGATCTGCGGCAGCCACAGCTTTCCGTCGGCTGCGATGGAGGCGTAGAGCAGCGCCATTTGCAGGACCGTGACCCGCACGGCGCCTTCGCCAATGGCCGTGTTGAGCGCGTGTCCGACCACGAAGCCTTCATTCTTCTTGTCGACCAAGGCGCGGGCGCGGTGCCATTCCTCGGTGGGAATGAAGCCGGCTTGCTCGCCGTTGAGCCCAAGGCCGGAGGGTGCGCCCAGCCCGAAGTCGGCCGCGTATTTGGCCATGCGGTTCATCATGCCCGGACGGCCGCCTAGATCGTAGAAGAACACGTTGCAGCTCTGCACGATCGCGTCGTACAGGTTCACCGTCTTGTGCGCCTTGGTGCAACGGAAGCGGCGGCGGCCGACCTGGATGTAGCCGCCGCACTTGACCTTGTCCTCGGGCACGATGACTTTTTCTTCCAGGCCAGCCATGGCGGTGATGGCCTTGAAGGTCGAGCCTGGATTAAAAGTGTCGGACAGGGCCTTGTCGCGGAACGGGCGCAGCCGGTCGCTGAGCACGCGGGCGATGTTTTCCGGCGACAGCCCGCCCGACATCATGTTGGGGTCGAAGGCGGGCTTGGACGAAATGGCCAGAATGCGACCGGTCTCGATGTCGATGACGACCGCCGCCGCCGAGCGCACCGAGCGCAGCGCGCGTTCGACGATGCGCTGGACGTCGAGATCCAGGGTGAGAATAACGTTGTTGCCAGGCGACGGCGACTCGCTGACCGGACCATCGGTGATCAGGTCGGCGATGCGAATATCGGTGCGCCGCAAGCCACGCCGGTTGACCACGACCTTCTCGAACCCCTTGTGCCCGCGCAGGTACGGCTCCCACTGGCGCTCAATGCCGGTGCGGCCGATGGTGTCGCCGGCCTGGTAGCCCTCGTCCTTGCGGGTCTTGAGCTCTTCGGCCGAGACCTCGTTGAGGTAGCCGATGGCATGGGCCGCGAGCGCGCCGTTCGGGTAGTGGCGGCGCTGCACGGCCGCCACGTGAATGCCAGGCTTGTCCAACGAGGTTTCGAGCTGGGCCATCACGTCGCGGCTCACGTTCTCGGCCACCACCAGCGTACGATCCTTGCCCTTGGTGGCCTCGGCCTGGATGGCTTCCCAGGTCATCATCCGCTCGATGTCCGGCCCCAGCAGGGCGCGCAGGTGATCGTAGGATTCACGCGTGATCTGCGAGGGCAACACTTCGATGTCGTAGGAGGGAACCATGGTGGCCAGCACCCGGCCCTTGCGGTCGCGGATCTGGCCACGCGTGGCGGGCAGGGCCACCGTGCGGATGATGTTCTCGGCCGTCATCCGGTAGTAGTTGTCGCCCTCGATGACCTGCAGGTAGAACAGGCGCACGCCGAGGGCCAAGAAGACCACGGTCACGACAATCGACAGCACCTGGCTGCGATGCCGTATCTCAGGAAGTTCTGCGTCCTGCCCTGCGATTTCCATCGGCGAAAAAGTCAGTGAGGGTCAGCGTTGGGGCATTCCCTGGCCAAGCGCGCGGGCCCGGCGGCGCGCAAGCCCAACGCGCAACAAAGCCGGATCAAGTCGGCCGTCGAGCCGCGCCAGCAGCCACAATACGGGTGGACCTGCCACGGCGGTGAGCAAGGCTTCAAGCGGCGCTTGGGTGAGCCCGCCGTACCCGCTCTCGGGGCTGATCTGGGCGCGCACCACAACGATCAACACCGCGGCGATGATGCTGGCCACGAACGAGGTGGCGGCCTTGAGCACGATTCCGCGCACCGCCAGGCGCCAGGCCAGGACGCGCGCAATCAGCGCCACGGTCACGAAGACGAAGGCATGCACGCCCCGGGGCGCGCCCGAAACGAGATCGAACAGGTAGCCCATGCTGAACCCCACGACGACAGCCGAGCCGGGCGCCCACTTGAGCGGGGCCATGCCTACGTACAGCACGACCAAGAGCCCCAGGGTGGGCGTCACCAGGTGCATGGGTGCGAATTCCATGACCGTGGACTGCAGAAGCAGAAGCAGAAGCCCGACGGCGAGTGTGGCCACGGAGCGCATTACCTGTACACCGCCAGCCCGTGCGCGGGCGCCAGGGGTTTCTTGGTGCCGGCATCGGGATCCGCCGGCGGGGCAGGCGCCACCACCACCAGAACCTCGGACAAACGGGCGAAGTCCACGTCAGGCGTGATTTCGATATCCTGGGTGAGGCCGGCCGAGTTCTTC